>Ga0070706_100002004_pt1 | contig 20955 bp, 7 predicted proteins | sample KBSK5501metaG_FD_65476 | JGI IMG/M metagenome (GOLD analysis project Ga0070706, IMG submission 65476) | Corn, switchgrass and miscanthus rhizosphere microbial communities from Kellogg Biological Station, Michigan, USA - KBS K5-50-1 metaG | ecosystem: Host-associated > Plants > Roots >... | reverse complement strand
TACCTGCCTACGTTCGGGCGGGCGGACGACGATGACACGGGTAAGCAGCCCGGCTGATCGTCGCCCTGAATTTCTGAACTCGGCACCGACGTTCGACGTCCGCCAGCGCACCATTAGTAAATGCGCCTCCCCAAATGGGACACACGCAAATCGGAGGACCCTCCAATGGAAGAGCATGTCATCGTCGATTCGAGCTTCTCCGCCATTATCAACGCGCCGGAGGACGTTGCTGGTTGCTGAAGGAAACCTCACCGGCATTGCATACGCGGCGGTGCCGTCCGGATATTGAGCGACAACGCCAAGAAGGGCGGTCACTTTGCAGCCTGGGAACAGCCGAAGCTCTTCTCTCAAGAGGTTCGCGCGGGCTTCAAGTCACTGCGTTAGTTAGAGTGGAGTGGCGACGCGCACGTTGTACGCGCCGCCTTCCTACGGAACACGCAGCAACAACTGAAAATCCAAAGCAAGTGCGCTGAAGTGAAAGTCGGAGCTATTGGCAGGGTCCTGTTAAACGCGCTTCTCGTCAGTGCTCGATTTCGTGATGCGATGCCGACAAGGCAGCAGCTATTTCCCACAACGCCGTTCCTGGCCAGTGACGGGCACTTGTCCGATTACGACCAATCAGGACTTGGGAATTGCTTCGTTTCCATTCCAAACTTGAAAAATCTTCCGATGAGGTTGAGGATGTCAAGGATGATCGCCCCATCGGCCCGCATCCGAGCGATCGACCTTTTGGCCTCGCATCTAACCATTTAGGAGAAGATTCGCCATGTCGCATCATTTCGATACGCCTACCGCAAAAGAAGACCCCCGCATCAACGTCTGCGACTTCTACCTGTTTCGCGGCCGCCCGGGCACAACGGTCATGGCTTTGACCGTGAATCCGAACGCCGGCGTCGGCGCGCCAGACACCTTCCGCGACGAAGGTCTCTACGCCTTTCGCTTCGACACGGATCGCGATCTTCGCGAAGACGTCGCCTTCAAGGTCCAGTTCGGCGCGCCCGCCCACGGCGATGGCGGCGAGCACCGGCACGTTCAGACCTTCGCGGTCCGGCGCGCCACCGGAGCGGACGCTCTGAAGGGCGCCGCGGGCGAACTAATCATTTCCGGGAATACGGGACGCGTCGTGAAAGCGGATCAGGGCTGCCTGGCGTACGCAGGCCTCGCGCCCGATCTGTTCGCCACCGATGGCGCCGGTTTCGGTGCCTTCAGAAAAGCTCTTTGGTCCGAAAACCGGTTTGCCCCGGAGGCGTTCCAGAATCGCCAGAACTTCTTCGGCGGCAACAATGTCACCGCCATCGTCCTCGAGGTCCCCAGCAGCCTGATCGGCCGAGGTGTGGTGCATGCCTGGGCCACCGCATCGCTCTACGGGCACGCGCCGGAGGTGCAGGTATCGCGTTGGGGCCTGCCGATGATCACCCACATCCTGCTCTCCGATCCTTCGCTGCACGACGCATCGGAAAACTACAACCGCGCGGCCCCGGCGGACGAAGTGGCGCTGTTCTCCAAACCGATCCGCGACTTCGTGGAAAAAGTCACCGCGCTCGCCCACTCAGCGGCCGACCCATCCGCCTACGCTACGCAACTCCTCGCGCGCCTCTGCCCATCGGTCCTGCCGTATGAACTGGACACGCCCGCCTCATTCAGCTTTGCCGCCTTCAACGGCCGCGGCCTCTGCGACGACGTGATGGACGTGATTCTCACGCTGGTCACGAACACGGCCCTCGGCGATGGGGTGGCGCCCGATATGCGACTGATGCGCCCGGATTTTCCCTATTTCGGCGAGCCGCACCCTACGGCGGCGAGTTCCGCTAAGCAGTGAGGGCGAAGGAGTGAGCGCGCGGACGACACAGCGGCGATCTGCGGGTCAATCCGGGGGGAGCGCCCTGGCTTTCGGCGCGCGCGGCCAAACCGTAATACGTTCATAGAGAAAGGAGGACTCAGCAAAGAGCAAAGGTTTGTCAGCTATCCCGACTCGGTCGTTCCAAGGACCGGGCTACTGTCGCGGATAGCGCTGGATTGTTTGAAAAGGATTCATTTGGGTTGTTACTGGCTGCAGAGGCCCGCATCTCCTATGAAGTCCCCGAGTCAAGTCTGAAATTGGCGGGAGCGACGAGACTCGAATCCGCGACCTCCTGCCTGACAGGCAGGAGGTCTAACCAACTGAATTACGCCCCCGCAAACTCACTAAAATGTCTTCCCGCTCCTTCCGCAACCTTGCAGTGTCTTGCACGGCCTTGCACGTTCCTTCGACCTGACAGGGCGGCATTCTCGACATAGCCTAATCGATGCTAGCCGTTTGGCCCTCACCCGAACGGTCTTAAAGCCCTGAGTGTAGTGCTGTCCGGCCAATCGTAAAGTTGGCAAATAGTTGGCAAATCGGTTTTTTGAGAGATATTCCCCGAAAGGGGAAAAGTGAGAATCGCCACGTATTTATTGGGGATTTGAATGGTGGGCCTGGGTGGACTTGAACCACCGACCTCGCCCTTATCAGGGGCGCGCTCTAGCCACCTGAGCTACAGGCCCGGCTATTGGGAGGGGAACTGCTCACAACCATCTCATTCTAAGGCGTTTTAGTGTGCTTGGCAACCGTGTACAAATCTCTGCTCTGGCTACAAGCCAGCAACTTCATCTTGGCTGCTCGCTCGCCGCCACCTGAGCCAATAACTCAAAACGAGGCCCGACCTTGCTTGTTCGTAGTTCGGAATTCCCTCGAATGGTTCAATTTCGATCAAAGAGAACGCCTACGATGCTGAAAGGATTTCGTGTGATTCGCCAGCACCCAAGTGAACACGCCTGAACAATATCGCCAAGGTCGAAGTGCGGCGGTTTGCCAATTCACTCTGACCCGTTCGCACTGATCGATTCTCATTTGTTTTGTTGGCGTTAGAAGCTTCTCAGTTGCATCAAAACACCTCATTTGCGGTTAAATGCTTACCAGGCGCTTACCAAAACTGGGTGCTCACTCTTCTCGCTTCGATCGCTCCTACTTTGCTTGCCGCAAATCCATGATTTGGTCAAAGACAAGCTGACTCCATCCCTCACCTTTTCCAGTTGTTTTGCTTCTGCCGATCCACACGAACGTCTTTCCATTCATCCAGCGTGCCCGCTGCCACGTGCGGTCGACGTAGATTCCGGCGCGTGGCACTTCCTCTTCCTCGACGAAGTAAGGAGAGCGTGGTTCACGGAGAAGCCATCCGCGCGGTGGATCCCCACCGACCATACGCGCACGCTGCAGACGGATTTCGCTGACGCTTCCTTCCGCATGAACGGGGATGAAGGGAATCCAGTTCTTCGGCACAGTGGTGCCGAGCAAGTAAGCGATTTTCACGTCGGCGGTTGCCGTTTCCGGGGGCACAATCTTCCCGAGGGGAGTTGTTTCATAGCCGCTTATACCAACACCGGTTTGAGATGGGATTGTGTTTTCCACTGCCCACACCATATTCGCCATCTCATCCCGCAGAAAGTTTATCCGTTCGAGTGGACTGCTTTCGAGAACCTTGCCGACCGCGGGTACCAGGTAAAAGCGATTGCTCTGGGGCCACTGATTATTTTGCTCGGTGAGATGAAACATCGCCCATCGTTGCCAGGCCGTTTCGGGACCGCGGCCAGCGGGGCGAATAAAAGTATGTCTTCCAAAAGTGTCGTCGACCAGGATACCGCGTACCTCACAGACAGTATTAATGTCCATGGGGTGAGGCAACATGAACCAGTCATTCGAGTAGATAAGCCCAAATTCGGCCAACATCAAGTGCAACAGCCCGGTCGCGGAAGTCTCAATCTTGCCGAAATCAGTTTCGGTCTCTTCCATCTCCCAAAATCGAGGCTGAGGCTGACCTTTGAAGCGAACCGGACCCGGCAAGAAGGATTCAACTTTCTCGGACTGATCGACGGGTGCACCTTCCTCTTCCAAAGAGATTTTTCGGCCTGTTACGGAATCGAAGGAGAACCAATCCAGATGGCCGCCTGGATATTGCTCGGCAGAGAGAACTGTTTGTGGACGATTGGCAACTGCCGGCTGGCCGGCCACTGAAAATTGATACTCCAAATGATTTGGCAGCCAGGCAGAATCCGTGGGATCGTCTGGCTCGGTAAACAAGCGTTTGAGCTTGTTTGTGCAATCTTGAGCGAAGGCAGCAGCGGTGGCCTTAAGCGCGGCTTTGTCTCCATCCGGCTTGCTGTCGAGCCACGAATCATGGTTCCCACTTTGCACTGAGCGCCAGATTGCAACGCCATCGGCGATGAGTCCGGCAACAGACGTCAGGATTTGTTCGGCTTCTACATCTTGTGTCGCGCGTGCAGGATCACCATAAGGTGGTGCTTCCGGTAGGACTTGAATCGGAAAGTCTTCAACATATAGGGAGTAGTGGTCCTCGAGGCCTGCATCTCTCAGCATTTGCAAGAAATGTTTTCCCCACCGAACGGCAATGAGCACGTCGCTAAATATCCCGGTCGTAGCCGATTCACGCACGGTCATGGGAATACGTTCTTGTTCGACCTTTATTTCGAGCGGAATAGCAGCGGGATCAAACTCAAAAGTTTGTCCCTTCGGAAAAGCAACACGATCCATGTTCTCGTGATGGTAGGCGATGCGACAGGTGACGGGGGAAGCGGCGTCTTCGCCTTCAAATTCTCCGAATTGCCATTGTCTGGTCAGCATCCAGAGGGGATCGCGGACTGCCGCGCTGAGGCTGCCGGTGAAATCCAAGGTACGAGGGCGCGCTTCCAGCCGGTTATAAACCACAACCCGTGGGAGGCGATAGACTTCTCCTTTGCTCATAACTTGCGAAAGCGTCAGTTTTGCGTTAGCCATATTTTTGCTCAAGCATTCTTGATTTGTGCCGCGTAGAAATCGTTCAACGACGTCAAGGCCGATACACGCAACAAATCAAGCGAGACGTCGGCCGACTCCAAAGCGCTGAATTCAGAAACCAGCGCTGGAGCAAATGCATTCCAAACTGAGCCTTGACTCTCAAGTTGTTCGGGTTCGACTGCGCGCCGCTTGGCACGTGCCAACGTATCAGTCAGAGTTCCAACGAGATCGTCCCAGTTCCAAGAGCCCGTTTCTTCAGGTGTGATCGCAAGGAGAAGGGCTTGCGGGGGAGTTCCGTTGGGCTGATTGAAACGGAACGCGATACCGGTATTTTCTTGGCTCGATGGAATTTCCTCTGTCCACTCGTCAAGCAGCAGCCCGGACTTACGGACTCCCGCCTGAAATGCACTGGTACCATGTGCTGCGATCGACAGAGTATCGCGTGAGATCCCAAAGGGCTTGGTGACGTCGAGTGGATCGTGAGTTGGAAACTCAACCGCCAGCCAGCTGTCCTGGGCACGATAGGGCAGTTGCACAGGCCTGAACTCGAGTTGGACATCATTGAGCGCATCGCACAGGATCTGCACAATTTCCCAACGATGAAGTTGCGGGCGCACGCGAGCCAGTCCCTGCAACCACTCGGCGACGACGTCGGCGGACGAGATTCCGGGCACCATGGTGCTGGCATGGTTGAGTAGTTGTGGCCGATCTGAATCTGCCGTGGCGATATCGATTTCGTTGTAGCAAACGAATTTCGGAAGGAACGCGAAGTTGTCGCCAAAAAGATTCTTTCCGGCTTCCAGCAGAAGTGTAGCTTGTTGATCGGTGGCCTTATCGAGTGTGGCTTTGCCCATGGCATTGCCGGCACGATCCAAGACACCATCTTCGCTCTCCGGGTGACGCAAACGTCTGGCTACACGGTGCGCACGGTCAAGCAGTGCTGTTTTGGCTTCGACGCTCGTTAAATCGGCATCGGGAGAAAAGGCATCAGCAATGCCGAAGTTTGCGATTGCGCGAAGTTTCTGATGGACGACTTCTGCGTCGGAAACCAAAAAGCTTACGGTCAGACTGGACGCATCAGCAAAGTTGAGGTTGGCTTGGTCCAGTTTTGTGAATGCAGCGCCGAGCGGTCCGGAAAAGACCTCATCGTCTGCCGGGTTAGCGGGGTCACCAATAAAGACAAGTTTTACGGTAGGAGCAGTGGCACCATCGAGAAAGTCGGCAAGCGTCGTGAGCGTGTTAATGCCACTCTGGATGCGTCCACGCAACTCAGCCGCGTCGTACGCCCTGGGATTGACTGTATCGGCGGGAAGGGGTGTTTTTTTGCTGCCGGCCACCGGAAGAAAATCTCCCGCGTGTAGCGCCCGGCTACCGGCGAGCAATGCGCGCAACTGACGGACCAGGGGGAACAACTGGGCGAATGATTTTCCTCCGGGTGGCGGCGAGTTAAATTCGATCCGAACTATCTCTTCGTTTGCGATGCCGTAGGTGCGCCGGTATATATAGGCGATTCGGGCTTCGAACTCGGTAGCACCGCCAGTCTCTTCGGGGCTGGAATTGATCATCCAGACGAAGTCAATCGGTTGAATCTGAAGATCCGCCAATGTGATGTGCCGCGGATTTTGCTTTGCCGGATTGTCGATCCCTTTTTGAACCCAATAGACCCGGCAAGCGATCTTGTCCGGAGCCGAGCCGATTACTGAACCAAGCCAAAAATTCATCCCTGTTTCGGCGGTGGCACGAGGAGTAAGGGGAACAGCTGGCCACGGGTTGCTGGCTGCCTCAGAAGGGTCAAGATCGTCGAAGTGGAGCGTCACGCGGTTTGTAAAGGTGAATTTGCTTCCACGCGGCGTGTTAGTGACTTCCAATTCCGGGGGAACGCGCGCGTCTTTTTGTGCAAGTGAAACGGCCGCGACGCGGTCAAAGTTACCGCGCACCAACTGATAGGCATTCTCTGCGAGCAGCAGATCTTTAACGGCGTCAAGCGTGTCCAACATGCGATCCCGCTCTGTCAGAATGGCGTTCCCCTGGGGGGCGTTGGGTTGCTCCGGCGGAGTCAGAACCGCGCTGAGCCCGTAGGCATTGGCAGCGGTGAGAGTGGCATCACCAAGCGCCAAGCCGTTCACGACGCTGTAGGCGGGCATCGCTGGAGAAGGTCCACCCGTTCCTGCCTGAACGATTTCACGGGCCTCAAAGGGAAATGCTTGGCGGTAGGGAAGAATAAATTCGTTGAGTTCCAAGACAGGCGTATCACCGCTGGCAGCGCTCGCCGATGTTTGATCGTGCAGCCCACGTTCAAATTGATATCCCAACAAAGCTTCAACTGGTTGGCCGTTGCGCATTCCCTCGAGGATGAATTCCGCGCGGCGAACGCGCTCAGAGGAAAGGTTGACGGAAAATATGTCGGCTTGTGCCGGACTGGCATGACTGAGATAGGCACTACGCAACAAGGCAGCGGCGGCGGCGTGATTCAGCGAGGGTGCGTGCGTGAATCCACCTCTGCGGGATCCCTGCGGTTCGTCCGGTGCTGTCGATACCTCGTCTTCCTCGAGTATCGGGTTGGCGTCTTTGGGGCGTAGAGAAGACGGTAGAGCATCGGGGGCAAGAAAGGCTTTCGGTAGGGGACGTAGATTCTCGACCCAGCCGAACGCACCCAAATAGATTCCTAACCGCCGCTGCTCGCCCTGCCCGTTCGCTGCGCGTTGCGACTCCAATCGCTGCGCGATCAGTCCGGTTTGCCATGCGTCGAGACGATAGTTGCAGCAGTCTAAATGTTCTACGAAGCAACGTTGTAGCGCGGCGGTGCTGACACCGGCCAAGAGAGACAGAGCCGATTTTTGGTCTTTGACAAAGGCGGCTTCAGGTTCCGCTGCTACAGGTCCACGCCAGATCCAATCTGAGACAGAGGAAGCGGGCGATGGGTGGAGAGGCTCCACGGCTTCAACCTGGGTCCGCATGACTTCATACTTGGACAAAGACGGCGCGGAAGGACGGATGCCGGGCAGCGTGTTCGGTTTCACGGCCTGCTGAAGGCCAGAATCGAAATCGCTGCGGACATCGAGCCAGTCATAGGAGCCGCGGTACAACTGGAGCAACAATGCATTACGCAACATCGCGTACAAAAGAGCTGAAGGCGGAGGAGCCGGGAACATTTCTTTGATGATATCGTCGGTACTGTTGGCCTTGGCCAGCCAATCGATATAGTTCAACGTCAACTGCTTAGACTCTGAGAGCGGTTTGTTTTCAACCAGATTGGCTGCATCGAGGGAAGCCGTGTAGTGTTGCCACAAAACGTGCAAACTACGCATGGCGCCGACGGTAGATGTCTCCCCTTCAACACCGAGCTGATGCAGATATACGCGGGCCGTGCCGGGCATATCCCGGATCAGAGACTGCAGTTCGTTGTGATAGCGCTTTCCGGATTGAAACGAGTCGAGGCCGTCCAGATACTCGTAGGCGTATCCGATACGCTGAAAAAACTCAACAGAAGCTGGCTGGAGACCCAGAATGTTCATCAAAACTTCGGACGAGTCTGTATTTTCTTTTCCAACGAACAGCAGACCTGAGGCAATGGTGTTCCAGGTATTTTGCAAGTTCGAAAGTAACAGGGAAAGATTTTTCAGAAACAGAGCATTTGTCGTAAGAACCTGAAGAACGATCCCCCCGTGCGCGATGTCCGGATATTTCCACCGTGACATGTCACTCGTCACCAGAACTCCATACGGTTGATTGCCTACTCGTATGGAGGGCAGCGGGCCACGACCAGTCACGAACTTGTTGAAGAAAGTGCGTGCTAGCTCAGCAGTGTGTGTATCAATGACGCGCGACATCCAGGTAGTCAGCCAATATCCCAGCGTGGTGGGAAACAACGCGGTGTTCATTGCATTGGCTTCGAGCCAATCTGTCCGGCCGGCGTTTTGCACCGTCTGCAATGTGGAGTAGGGCAGGCTGAGAGCGTCAGCCAGCAAGCGTCCGTCAGTTTGACTCTTTTTCGGATTCGGGTCCTCCGGGTCGAAAGCGGGAGGATCGATCGCGGTGAAAAACGCCGAGTCGTCGTAGCGACCATTGTCGGAGTAGCCCGTGCCATTACTCTGAGTATTGTTTGTGGCAGTTCCCTGAGCGACGATGCTGAAGCCTTTCGGCCCAAATTGATGGTTGTCGATGAGTTCTGCAAGCGCTGCTGCACTGTTACTGGCGTCTTCAGAGAGACGAACCCCGAGTACAAGGACTTTGGAAAACCCAACCCTCGCTTCGTCATCAGTCAGAGGCACTCGAAATCCCATGCCTTGGGCAATGGCGTGATCGAAATTTGAAATCCAATCGAAGTTGCCACTCAGGGTGAGCGCATTGTCCAGGGTAGTGAACGCAGCTTTGGCATCAAGAGGATCGGGGCCCAGGAAGACAGTATCTGGAATCAGAGCGCCGGGTATTTCACGCGGAGCAGATGCATCCGTGTCGTAGAGCAGAAGCACGAAGCGATCGGGAAGAATATTCGTTCTGGGGGCACGGGTCCAGGAGTCGGTTTTGGTCAAATCTTGGGCAGGGAACCCGGTGATGCGCGTGCGCACAGCCGTATTGACCTGGTCGAACCAGCCCTGATTTTCGGCCAACAGGCTAAAGGCATCGCCATCGTTGGCGGCAACGGCATTTTTCAAAGCCGTGTGTGTGACAGCGGAGAGCGAGGAAGTAGGCAAGTTATCAAAGAAACCGCGATCGATGGAGAGAAGAAAGTCGATCAGGGTCTTGGCAGCGAAGTCGGCGGCAAGAGAATCCCAGTCGGAAGGCTTAGTTTGACTTGCTACCCAGGACGCGCGTGGGCCGCCCATGAGTTCGACCAGATGACTCCAAGCGGCGCGGCATCGCCGGTCGCGCTCAGCGCGCAGATGCTGGGCCACGACAAGTTCCACCCAATAAAGTTCTCCGGCATTGACCTCGACATCCGTGAGTATCTTTTCGTGCGTGTGTACGGCGATATCGTCGGGATAAATTCGCACCCACAGTTCGGTGTTAGACTGGCCCGCGGGAGTGGACTGCGGGACGAAGATTGTCTCTATGCGTACGGGAAATAGCAGGAATGGCGTGCGATCCTCAAGATTGCGTAGGGCCTCTCTTGGATGGGGATCGTGATATAAGCCACCGATGGCTGAACCAAGTTTGTCGCTGCAGTTGAGGAGACCGCTCTTATACCGACTGATGGTTTCTTCCAGCTGTTTTTGCCGGTCGGACAAGTCCTGTGGATTTTGGAATGCTGGTTGAAGACGATCCGTCAGCTTCTGTTGCAGGGTGCGGAGTTTACCGCGATCCGATTCCATCTGCACGGTTAAGGCGGCTTGTTTCTCGCGCAGCGTTCCGTTCCGGTCTTGCAATTGGTGCAAATCAGTCGCGGCCTTGGCGATGCCCGCGCCAAGATCTGCTTGCGCGCTTTGCTGGCGAGCTAGATCGGCTTGCAAGAGTTTCAGTTTGTCGGCTGGCGGCACATCCTGATGCCGTAGCTCTGCAATTGTCCGCTGTAGCGCCTCGATATTCTTCGCCGTAGAGGCCTGGCTTTCTCGCAAGTGCTTTACCAGATTTTCCTGGTCGGACAATTCGGAAAGAGACTCGGCTGCCTGGCGGCTCTGCTCGCGCAAGGATGACAGGCGCGAGGTGACGTTAGCTACCTGGGCACGTAAGGCAGCGATTTCGCGGTCACGATCAGACTGGGGAACCGTTTGGCTTTGCTGCGCGCGGAGCAGGTCTTGCTTAATCTTTTGCAGCGAAACACGCGCGCGGTAGAGAGATTCATCTCCTTGCCTGCACTTTTCCCGCGTGTCCGCGATGGCTCGAAGTTGTTCCGTAAAGTCAGGCATGGGATTAAGCCCTATCCCTCTCGGCGAGTTTCAACATCTCGCTGGCATGAACCGCAACCATCACGGGCGACTGAAAAAGTTCATAGGCCAGATTTGCCGAATTGGCGGCCCAGATGTGAGTCTTAAGGTCCGAACCTCCCAGTTTGCGGAATACCGGGGCCGGGGAGCGCTTGATAAAAGTCGGATCTGTTGCGCCGAAGAGGTTCCATGCGAGGTTGTCCCAGGTATCGCTCGGGTCGTTGGTCGGATCAGTATCGGTGTCGCGATTGGGCTCATAACTGATGTCCATGCCGAAGCGCGGCTCTCCGGGAACCTCTTGAATCACAAAAAACCAACCGAGTTTGTCATTGGGGAATGCATTGCTATCGACGGCGCCCTTCGCTTTTTCGATAGTCAAATCAAAACCGAAGAAGCGGAGGTCGGGATCTATTTCGGCGCGGAATAGAGGGAACTTCCATTCAGTAGCAAATTGGTCGGGGGTGGGGTCACTTTGACGGATGACCTTTCCGCGCCCGAGATCTATCGCTTTTTGAGCGTAAATCACAGTATTGGGGTAACGCTTGAGCAGCTCTCCGCGAATGACAAGCACGACTTGCTTGTCGCCCGGCTGTACATCGCTTCTCGAATCAGGGACAGGCTTGTGTCCTCCCAACGGGCTTGCCGATTGCCAGGTGTGAATCTTGGTAATGTCCTTCAACGCTTCCGCATCGGTGGGCGTCTGCGGGTTATTGATGCCCTTCACTTCCCAAAACTGGCGGAAATAGCTTCCGCGCAGGTCCGTTGGATATTCGCGCCAAAGAAGCTCACGCGCCATTTCGTGGTTGAGTCCTACCATGTAGGACTCAATAAACTTCGGATTTGTTTCCAGGAGCGAAATTGTGTTCGGTGGAATCAAATCCAGATTGGGTATCAGTAACTCCTTATTGATATCGCGCAAATAAGCGTACATGGCCTCTTCAAAATCCGGATGAGCCATGGCGTCGACGATTTCTTCGGGTCGATCCAAGCTGAGATTCGGGAGCTTGACGAAAGCGGATAGTCGCAACGGGAACGACAGGTGCGGATCGATGGCGCGCAAGGTTTTGGTATATCCATTCGTGATGGGAAACGCCGCTAACGGTGGCTTGGTAGGGGGGCGAATGATGAGACGGTCTTGAAGAGTCATGGCAGCGCGGCGAAAAGTACTCGCTTCAACGCTGTCCGCTTCGGGACTGGAGCCAGGTGTGGGTGGGGGAGGAATCGACTCTCCGTTCAGCACAATATTGAAGGAGGGCTGAGGAGGAACACTTGCAATCGCCGTTTTCGCTGCTGGGGGATCAAGGAGCAATCGGGCTTGTTCCGTACGAATGCTCTGGTCACGCAGCCAGACGAAGCCGGCGACGCCAGCGGCGGCAACTATCCCGCAAACGGCCCACGCGCCCGTGAGAATTCCAACGACGGCCAACATTATGAGCAGAACAGCTAAAACCCAAACACGATTGCGCATGAGCCATTGCACCCATGACGGGAATGTTTGCGGTTGAATGGCTTTTGCAAAGTCATCGACCGAAGGGATTTCCTTCGGAACTGCTCGTGGCGGAGCCGGTGAAAGTTTCCCCTCATTCACCGCCGTGACGAGGTCGGCATACTTCAATGGCGTCCCTTTGGCGCTAAGGCGACGCGCGAGTTTGCCCGTGGGGCGCGTCAAGCGGCGGAAGGGAGCACTCAGGACCGGGACTGACAAACGGCTTTCGGACAACTGCTGCCGGATGGTGGTAGGGCTGCCAAGAATCTTTGCGTGCAGCGGAAGGGTCATGGCGAGCAAGCGATCGGGAGTGATTTGCGAGAATACTTTCGCGGTATAGCGCAGGCTCACTCGCATGGTGAATTGCGTGTGCCGGATTATCCGGTTGCCTTCGAACACCTTCTGTACCTGTTGCCAGGCTCTCTGCATAAACTTGTCCTGGTTTTTCTGAATCACAGAAGTGCCAAAACCGGCCGGCACGCGAGTGCGGGGGTCGCGGTTCAGGTCGTCATACCAGCCCGACTTGGTTACATCGAGAAGGATTTTGTCGGTTTTGTGCTGGCGTGCGTGGTTTTGCCCATAAAACGGTATGGTCACGACGGGGTCATTCAAAATATCTTCATCGGAGCCCGGCGGGGCATTGATATTTGTTTGAATGGTCTCGGGTAGATTTACCAGAATTTGCAATTCGTCCTGAAACTGATTCGCCGTAAATGCAACTGGCAGTGACTCGGTCTGGTCAGTTTTGAGCGCTCCTTCCAATCCCTGTACTGGAGGAAGTGGCGCGGGCAAGCCTGGATCCTCTCCGGCCAGCAGCGGTCTTTGTCGTCCCTCGCCATCGACGCGAACAAATCCCGGTTTAGAACAGTCCATAGATCGAATACCGATTTTCGGATCCAGGACACGAGGTTCAAGAATCTCAACCAGAGATTCGAAATCGACTTTGTCACCAGTGCGAAATTCCCAGTCGTAGTAGATGGGCATCTCCAAACCAGTGGTTGAGCTGTCCCAAGCCGGTTTCTGCCCCGAAACACCTGCGGTGGAACGGCCGAGTCCGGCCAATCGGCCGACTTCAAATGTGGGAACAAGAAATGCGGTGTATGCCTGATTGGGCTCGAGATGGCGTGGAGAAAGAAGGCGGCTGTAAATTTTGTCGGGATCTGTCGTGATCTCCTGCTCAAGGGAGACTAGATACTTCTCCAACTGCGAAAGCTGATCAGGCGCGATGTTCTGCTCGGTATGAACGTGGGCGAAAAGCCAGGTTTCGTCGGAAGGAGGGAACGCCTCTTTGGCGTTGATCTGTACCACCGGCAAAGGTACGCGGTGGTCGTCACGCTTGAACTCACTTTCCTTAAGGACAAAAAGAAAAAACCAGGGACGCAAGCGATCGCCGTCCGGCTTTGCCGGAGTGTAACGCCAGGGGAAATCTTCGTCGTAAAACTCGATAAAGGGCAAATAGTTGGGCTCGAAATTTACAATGCGATTCCGAGGTTCGGTCCGTACCACCATGTCACGGTGAATGCCGATGATGTCACCGGGGCCGACGAGGGCGAAATTCTTCGGAGTTTCTGGTGCATCATTGATATAGACGCCGAGTGAAATCGAAGCGCGTTCGTTTGGCGGCAAAGGTGCTGCGGGATTGCCCAACGTGTCTTGCTCATTGATTTGTGCGGAGATTCCGCGGCGCGCCCATGACTGAAATTGATAGTTAGCAACTTCGATCGCCATAAGGTCCACTCAGTTCATATTCAATTCAAACTGCGAAACTACCTGGATTTGGCCGGCCAAAGCGGGATTCTGACGGATCAATTCCTTTTGCTGCTGATAGGCCTCGGACTGAGTCGCAAACAGCACCGGTGCTCCACTGGACTCTAGATGCGATTTGAGATCAGCCACGCCGGCAATCGCGAAAGTTTCTTCGGGTAATACGACAGGAGGAGGAGCATTCATTGAGACCCGATTTTCCTGCATGGAGAGTGCCGAGCGCCGCACGGCACTGCCCTTCACCATCCGGTTGTAAGACTGAAGTCCTAGCCTTATTTTTCCCGCGTTTTCCATCTGATGTTCATCGCGGCGAAGGTAGTTCAGTTCGTAGTCGACTGGGCGCGGCACCGGAGTTGCCACAAGAAGATCCGTAGTCGGGGCTAATTTGAAACCGCTCGGCAACCGATCGAACGAGTTTCGGGATAGTTTTTCGCTATCATTCAGTTCGGTGAAATTCGCCGGAGCAAACTGCTCGCGCACGTTCTGGTAGTCAGCTGGGATGACTTTGCCGTTGGAATTGGCATTGCTAAGCTTGAACTTGTTTTCATTCAGCGGTTTCTTGGTGCCGAACTTTTCGATGACGTAGTTTTCGAGCGGCAACGACCGTTCGCTGAACGTAAGCACTCCCGCCGGATGCACGACCAAGAGTTCCTCACCTGTGGGGGGCACGATTGTACGCAAGCTGACGTACAAATGGTTGCTGGGTGGAAGCTCGGCGCGCCAATTGCGGGTGTCGGCAAGTTCGCCCTGCAAAAGCTTCAACAGGTCTTCAGTATTCGAGGCAATCGACGGTGGCGGATCCCCCCACGTAACGTGAAAATCCACGTCGACATCGAAAAACAAAATAGTGAGGCTCGCTGTCCCGTGAGCGTCCCAAGGTGTTGGCCCGGATAATTGCGCGGTGATATTGATCCCCGCAATGACCGAAGTATCTTCCCGGAGTGCGATGCCACCATAGAGATCAGCGATGAACCGAAATGGATCAAATTGGAATAAGACGTCATAACCCAGGAAGCCGTAGACGTTGAAGTCGCCCGCGGCCGCGTACAATTCGACCCGGGCTCCAAACTGCACGGTATTGGAAGTCACAGCGAAATACGATTCGACCTTCAGACGAGGATTGTCATCAGAGAGCAGGCTTATTCCGATTCTCGCCATGCCTCGAAACGCATCGGGTAGCGCGGGAATGCTTGGGATATCGCGATAATCCGGATGGAATCCCCCTACACTCAATGCGAAAGTCTGTTGTTCACCCCAAGAGACAAGCAAAGCCATGCTGCCGGTGATAGTGAAAACTAATAGACGGGAATCGTAGAGGTCGGCCCGGAAGAACATATAGCCGCGCTCAAAATCCATCACGCCGATGAAATTAACCTGTAGGCGGAGTATGGGGGCATCTTCCTCCGGCAACACCGCCTCGAGGATGCCAACAATGGCGAACATCGGCTTGGGCAGGTCCAACAATAAGCCCAGTTCAGCCGTGATGATTGAAGGGGTACCCCATCCCAGCTTGGCCATTGGGCCGACAACGAAGTGACCATCTTGGGGCGGGAAGAACTGCTTGATATCGCTGATAATCCGAGAAATGTTGGCGACGATGTCTTGCGGAAAAAGTATGCTCGAGATCGCGTTGGTACGAATTCCATCCGCCAGCGCATTTACAAAGATCATTCGGTTCAGACCGAAGATCCCACCGACCCCGTTCAAAGTGAAACCAAAGCTCAGCTGGATCGGCGTGAACTCGGCGGAGATGACGATAAGTAGCGAAAATCCTTTAGCGCCATCGGGCATCTTCGTGTTGATAATTCCGATGGCCTTGACCGAGAACAGTCCTTGAAAGTCCAGTTCTAGGGCGCCCGCGTATTCGCCTTTCGGCTCGTCGAACCTCAGGAAGCCGCCACCTTTGAAACCGCCGACATCAAGGGACAGCCCCGCACCGTTGGGCGGCATGAAGGAAACATCCAGATCCGCTGGTCCGAGGTTACCGGAGTGGAAACGGAGTACGGCCCGCAGCCCGATGTTCTCGACCACGGCTTTCATTGGACCGAGGTCGAACTTGAGAATGGCGCCGGCCTCGAGGCCAAGCTGATCATTGGCGGGCGAAAGCGCGAACCTCAGTCCGTCGATCTTTACCGGGCCCGCCTCCAAATGCGTCCCGAGCTCCAACGCCAGTTTGCCTCCGCCGCGGAGTGTGAAACCTGATTGCAGACCCAAGGCAAAGCCGACCGAAGTCTCAGCCCGGACGTTCAGGCCGGACAAAACTCTTTGCATGAACCCGTCGCCGTCGCTCGCATCGATCGAAAGCCGCAGTGCCGCAATTTCGCCTTCGACGCCGATATCCATACGGTCAGGCGTGCCGCTTAGAAACCAATTGATGCCTAGGCCCTGCACGGACATGTGTGTGCCACCGGCGACGCCGAGCAGAAATAACTCTTCGCTCTTTTGCGGTTTTTCGTGAATCTTGATCGTCGCGTGGAAGGGCGCGGTCAGATTCAACATCCCGGTCGCATTGAGCGGCGGGCGAATAACAATTCCAACCCCCCGAATGTCAGCGGTCGACTCGAATAACAGTTCGCCGCGTTCGCAGACTTCAAACTTGAACTCCGTAGCACCATTAAGGTACGGCATCAACGCCAGACCCCGCCCCGCGATACCGTTCGGCTCGACGGGTGAGAAAGTAACTCCAAATTGCGCGTAGGTTTCAGGAGTGAGGCCCTTTTGGAAAATCGGGAAGCGAATCTCTTCGAGATCAACAGTCGTGTTGCCGAGCACCTCCCCTATCGCAGATGACTGGCGATAGCGACCACCTGGAAGACGCGCCGCTCGCATGATGTGTTCGAGACGGAATAGAAACTCTTCCCAGTTGAAGTCTGTGCTCCAGCTGTAAACGTCTTCGACAATGCTGCTTGGCGCGCTCAGAAAGCGGCCCAAGCGATCCCAATGAATGCTACGTCCGGGGACTCCGACATCGGGTACCGCTTCGTTTTCGATCAAACCGAATAGATGCAGGTTCGCGTGCATCTCCGGGAAGCGTCGCTGGACGTAGTCGAGTAGCAGATGATCGGTGAGTCGGCGTGGTAGCTCGTCGATCCCCGCCAAACCTGGCACCGCGATCTTGATCTGGTCACGCAGCTGGCCGAGCGCATTGATGGCACCAGTGATCGCTTCGGCGGCTTTTCCTAGTGACAACGTCGTGCCTGCATCGTCGGTCGAGATGGCAAGCGGACCAATCGATGTCATCAGATCTCCGCATTTGGCGGAGAAGGTTGTTAGCGCGCTGCCAAACGCACCCGGCGGGATTTCGTATCCCAGTTGCCGGAAGAATGTGACCGCTTGAGCAGGAGTCGCTACGAAGCGAAAGGGTACTAATGCCATCCCAACAGCAGTCATGATCGGTTGCAATGCGTTCTGTGTCGCCATGCTGAAATCTCAGACTTTCGATAAAGCGGAGATCTGGTAACGATGCCGCCGCTGATGAGTCGCATGATCGCCCCCACTGAGCGTCGACAAATCGACAAAGTCGACGCCTGTCGACAGTGTGGGTTTCGCCGGGTCTGATTGGTCGTAGTACAGCAGGCCAATGTTGATGCCGAGTCTGTTGCCGAACTCGGTGATGTCGGTTGAGGTGGCATCCGGATCCCAGAACAAGAGCGTATTGTTGTACGCGGCGAAAATAAGTATGAAATGCTCGGGGAACGGGTGCTCGTCGTATTCCCACTTGAATCCACTTAGGCAACCGGCTGAGAGGTAGCCAGCCGAGGACAGCGTGGGCGCGAGCAATGTGCGTGCCTCCTGCATGGCACTGGCCAACTGCGCCGGGTTGTATCGCAGCATAAGATTGTTGCTAGTCGACCGGTCGTCCACATCCTGAGGTCGCAGGCTCTTTTTGCTGGCTGCCATGGCGAACGTCCGCGCGGTGAAGGCAGGCGCGGAGGCCGGTGTCGTGCCGCGCGTGCGATAGAGTTTCATCGCCGTGGCCCCCGCAATAGGTGCACATTGCACCGTGGAGTTCAGGGCCAGTGCCAACACGCGGGGCAAGGACATCTTGTCGAAGACCACTGGTCCAAGTGTCGGTCTGGACATCCAGTTGGCGAGCGTGTTGAATGACCAGTTTCCGCTCGCAGACTTGTCATCGAGAATATCCACCGCAAGTGTCCGATCGGCTGCGGAAACGGACGGATCGGCCATTAATCGTCGAGCGGTCGCCGTGGTCTCGCGGTAAGTTCGCGTCGTGTTCACGATGGAGTTGGATTTGAGAACGCCTGCCAGCTTCGACGCGTCGGGGTGGCTCGGGTCGTCTATCTTGAGCCTCTCGACCTCGGCCTGGCTCAACCGCACTTCCGAATGGAACAGCGACCTACGCATAGCGCTCTGGCCACTGCCCTGCAGCAGATCGACGAGTTCGTTCTTCAGCGAATCGGCGCCCATGCTCCAAACCTTGTCTACGAGCAGTCTGCGCATCTCCCTTGTTAGCGCGCCCTGGCCACCTTCGAGGTGGTACTTTGCATTGTTGTCGATGAACAACTTCTTGAACGCTGCGGCCGCACTTTCGAGTTCCGGCGGTAGCGGCAGCGTGGGGACAGCGACGGGTGGTGAAGCGGGCGGCGTGGCGTTGCCCGCCCCTGGAGCTGCCGTCGAACTACCGACCGGATTGCGATTGATCAGTGACGGCATGGTGCGGTGCTACGCTCCTGTGCGCTTCAGTGGACCTTCGCGGTAGTGCCGGGTGATCCAGTGCGCTCGTGTGCCTGACATACCTGTCAGGACGTCCTCGAAACTTGCGCCGGGAAAATAACGATCGCGCAGCTCCTCTAGCACGCGCGCGCACTGATCGATATTGCTCTTGGGGAATCGCGCTACGTTGAACAGATCTATGCGGGCCGGCTCGCCGAGAGCGCTTACCGCCATGCGCAATTGCTCGTCGGCGAAGGCGCGGGGCGAGATCGGTTCCGGCAGTTCCGTCCATGGAAGATGCGGTGCGCCGCCGGCGCTGGCCGGCAGAGTCATGGCGATCAGGCCGAGGCGCAAATCGCTGACGCCAACGCCGTCGGCGGCGAGACTTGCGAAGTCGGCTGGTTGTTCATTGAGCGCGGTCGCGAGCATCTCGATTTGCCAAGAGCGTGCCTGCTGTGTGCGCCGCTGTGCGCCATCCCAGACGAAGCCGAAGGTCAAACGCCGGAATGCATCTGGAGCCTCCGGTGCGCGCGGCGCCACGGCCTGATAGTAGCGAGCGTGCTCATTCACGATCTCGCGCAACACCTCCGGATTACCCGCGCCAGCGCCTGGGGCATTGCTTGCGCTGTCGATCAATGCCTCTGCGTCAGCGCTCGGATTGACGACATCCTGAGCCAGCGATAGCGTCGCCTGCGCGCTGCCGCCGCCATCGAGCAGAGCCACATCAATACTTAGCCTTCCGACGAACTCAGGAAAGTACGTGAGGGTGCCGCGCCGCGTCTTGATGACAACGGGATCGCGCACATTCTCAATGACCGTCCATTCGAACGATTCCACTGCCCCGGCCAACGCGCTGTCGGTCACGAACAGCACGTAGGTGTTATTTCGCTCGACGGCGATTGGTGCGGTGGTGAACGAGACCAGGGCGCAGCGCCCGTCCGACGCGACGACGGCTTCTCCCAAATCCGATGGCTGATAGTTTGCCGGTATCCGGCTCTCCGTCTTACGGACGCCCATAATCTCTTCCTGGCCGGAGATTAGTTCCTGGCACGCCAATTGGACCGAGATTTAACCACTGTAATTTGAAGGAAACAAGAAGATAACGGGCCGCTGACCTGCGTCCCCATGGCTCTATGCCAAACGGAATACGCTATTCCTCCAGTTCAGTCGAACACTACACCTCGAAAAAGCGTTTCTACCTCGTGTAACGGCTGAACCCCCTGCGGCTGGTTAGGCCAGGTATTAGTTAGTTGATTGATTGTTGTTGAAATCGATGTGGCGCCGTCATTTGAAACAAACGAGATCAAGAGTAACGGGAGCGATGGCACCCGAACCCGCATCCGAAAATGGCGGCGGTTTTCCAAACCGCTGCCTAGGTGTGAATACCTATGAAATGACGCCTCACAAGGATAGGCCCGTCCTCGGCTCCCAACCTCATGGTGGTATTCGGCGGTACCGAACGACGCGATTCGTCTATTGACCGAATGCTCTAATCGTGTCGGGATTCTAGGAGCAACTTTGGAGCAACACTAAGGATGGCTCGAACATGACTTAGATTGAATTTGCGTCCACTTAGAAGGCAGACGCTCCTTCGGGGAGGCATGGGAACCACGGGTTCATCTCAGAGGATTTGTGTACAACTTGTGTACAAGATGGCGATTTTGAAGGGCCTGAAATTGGACCTAAGCAACGCAGAATCAACAACAGACTCTTGAGCTACAGGCCCTAAAACTACGGGTGAACCGCTCAAAACCATCTCATTGTACGGGGGTTTAGCGTATTTCGCAAATTGTGCAGAAATCTCCGTTTGATACAAGATAGCAACTTCTTCGACCGCTCACCGCGCACGAGACCGAATGATCCTTCCGTCGATCGTCGAAAGCATACTATCCATGTAACGCCAAGAGGTAATAGTTAAGCTGGAAAACAAATAGATGATCAGAGTGTCCTATTGGTGAGGCGTTTTGGAGCACCCTAATTTGCTTTCCGTGAATATAATCCGTTTCCGGCGATGACCAGCCATTTTAATTGTCTCGGGACGCAGTCCTTTTGAAGTCAAAAAAGAGAAATCCCCGATCAGAGGTTCGGCCGTATCCAAGATCTGAACTGCTTATGTCCGAGTGGCCGTGATCCGGACACAATCGCCGAGGTAACAAAGCGGGGCGCATCTCCGGTTTAGGCGACTTCTCAAGTCGGACCGAGGCTCACTCGTTGGACGCAATTGGTCTTGCCTCTGCCGAAGGGCATTTGTCACCATCAACTCGGTTTCATCAATTGCCTAGCGAATCGAGGTGAACATCTGAAAGGAGGCGACTGATGCATGCCGCCGTGCTGCATGCTCTCGGCAAACCGCCGCG
>Ga0070706_100002003_pt1 | contig 20963 bp, 21 predicted proteins | sample KBSK5501metaG_FD_65476 | JGI IMG/M metagenome (GOLD analysis project Ga0070706, IMG submission 65476) | Corn, switchgrass and miscanthus rhizosphere microbial communities from Kellogg Biological Station, Michigan, USA - KBS K5-50-1 metaG | ecosystem: Host-associated > Plants > Roots >... | reverse complement strand
GCGGTGCAGCACGGCGACCCGCTCGGGACCCACGAAGTACGGCGGGTAAACGACGCATAGATCGCGATCGACCTGAGTGAAGACCATGTCGAGGTGGATGGCGGTCGGGGCCTTCGGCATCACCACCACCACGACGTCGGTGATGCGGCCGCGGGAGAAGACCAGCTCGCAGACCTGATCCAGCGCCGCCGGCGAGGTCCGTTCGCTGAAGCCGAGAACGAGGAGATCGTCGCGGAGCTGGTGGACGTCGCCCCCCTCGAGCGTGTAGTTCACCCGGCGCTCGTCCGACCCGTCGTAGAGGAGCCCGGCGTTGGCCAGCTCCGGGTGGAACAGGAAGAGCGCCTTGATGATCAGCTCCTCGGTCCAGCGGACGCCGTAGCGCATGGCGCCCACCACCGTATGGTCGCCGATCACGATCCCGATGTCCCGCGGGAAGAAGAGATTCGGGAGCGGCGGCAGCGTGAATCCCACCTCGTTGAGCGCGCGGGCGAGCGGCCCGCTGGGTTCCTCGGTCCCCTCGACGATCATCCGGACGATCTCGGCGGCCGGCAGCGCCCCCAGCTGCTGCGCGAGGGCGTCGGAGGGAATCACGTCCATCGTCTTCGTGATCAGGAAATTCCGCGCTTCCGGATTCTCCAGCACCTCGGCCAGGAGCTTCCGCACCTGGCGCACCTGGGCGAAGCGCGACAGCACGGCCACGAACTGGCGGTGCTCGCGCTGCGCCGTCTCCAGATCGATGATGTCGTCGTAGAGGTAGTCTTCCCGCGTGCCGGGCGTGACGGCGTACAGCTCCGGTCCCGGCGTGTGGACCAGGACGGACTGCAAAGCGCCGACTTCCGAGGAGACATGCAGGCAGGACATAGCAAGAACGTAAACAGTGAACAGTGAACAGTGAACAGGGAGGCTCCGCGAATGTCCGAGGTCCCCCTGTTCACTGTTTACTGTTCACGCAGTCATCGGTTGGTGAGCGCGTAGCTCAGCGTCTCCAGCTCCAGCGCCAGGTTGACCGTCTTCACGACCACGTCGTTCGGCACCGCGAGCTGGAGCGGCGCGAAGTTGAGGATCGCCCGGACGCCCAGCCGCACCAGCCGGTCCGCGACCGGCTGCGCGGCCTCCGCCGGCGTCACGAGGACGGCCATGTCCACGGGCTGGCTGTGCAGCTCGGTCTCGAGGGTGGAGATGTCCTGCACCGTGAGCCCGTTCCACTGCCGCCCGATCTTGGCCGGATCGACGTCGAAGATCGCGACGATGTCGAACCCGCGCTGCCGGAAGCCGCGATACTGCACCAGCGCGCTGCCGATCTTCCCTGCGCCGATCATGGCGACGCGGTAGCGGCGCTCGAGGCCCAGGATCTCCCGCAGACGGACGGCCAGCTCCGGCACCGCGTAACCCAGCCCGCGCTTGCCGAAGGAGCCGAAGAACGACAGATCCTTGCGGACCTGCGCCGAGGTCGTCCCGCCTCGGGACGCGAGGGCCTCGGAGCTGATCGTGTCGATCCCCTGCTCTTCGAACTCCTCGAGAAACCGCAGATACAGCGAGAGGCGGCGGACTGTGCTCTCCGCGACTTTGCGCATGAGCCTGGCGTTTTGTGAAATGTTTCACAAAGCTAGTCCGCCTTCCACCCCGCGTCAACGAGCGCATCCAGCAGGGCCGCGAACTCCCGCACCCCCAGCGTCTCGGGACGGACGTCGGCCGCGAGCCCGGCCTGCGCGAGCGCCGCCCGCGCCACCTCGGCGTCCCAGCCGGTCAGCTCGCGGAGCCCGCGCAGCAGCTGCTTGCGGCGAAAGCCGAACATGCCGACCACCACCCGCCGGAACGCGTGGCGTCGCGCGACGCTCACCGCCGGCTCCGCGAGCGGCCGGAGCCGCAGCACGGCCGAGTCCACCCGCGGGCGCGGCGCGAACGCGCCGGCCGGCACCCGGAACAGGAGCTCGACCGCCGCCACCGCCTGCACGCCGACGCTGAGCGCGCCGTAGGTTTCCGAGCCCGGTCTCGCCGCGACCCGCTCCGCCACCTCGCGCTGCACCAGAAAGACGATCCGCGCCGGGCTGGGCGGCTCGAGCGCCTTTTCGACCAGAGGCGAAGTGAGGTTGTAGGGGATGTTGCCGGCGACGATGTACCCTGCGACCGGCGTCGGGGCGTCGGGCGGCACACCGGCGAGCCGGTGCCAATCGGCCTCGAGCGCATCGGCCTCCACGATCGTCGCAGTCGGGACGCGCTCGCGGAGCGCCGGCACGAGGCCCCGGTCCTTCTCGATCGCCACGAGCCGGCCGGCCCGCGCCGCCAGGGCCGCCGTCAGTCCACCCGGGCCGGGACCGATCTCGAGCACCGTATCCGTCCGGCTCGCCTCGACCGCGTCGGCGATCCGGCCGAGGATCCGGGGATCGGTCAGAAAGTGCTGGCCGAGGCGTTTCTTGGGGCGGGGCATGGAGACAGTAAACAGTGAACCGTGAACAGTGAACAGGCGCCTCCGCTCATGTCCGGAGTCCCCTGTTCACTGTTTACTGTTCACTGTTCACGCTTCTCGCTGGGCGGGATTGAGTCGCAGAACCAGCAGCGTCCGGTCGTCGATCGGCGGCGAGGCGAACCCATCCGCCTCGGCGTACACGGCCTGAAGAATCGCGTCCGGCGTCTCCGTCCGGTGGGCGAGCACGATGTCCATCAACCGCCCCTCCCCGAACCGCTCGCCCGCAGCGTTCCGCGCATCCACCAGCCCGTCGGTGCACAGACAGAGCAGATCGTCCTCGGCCGACCACGGCAGCTGGCGCTGCTCGATCGCGCCGGGGGTCGCGAGGCCGATTGGGGGCGCGGTCGCCTGCAGGCGCTCGGGCTCGCCGACGCGCGGCACCCGGAAGGCGTAGGGGTGCCCCGCATTCGCGTACGAAAGGCGCCTCCCCACCGGGTCGAGCACCCCGTAGAAGACGGTGAAGTACATCTCGGTGGTCTGAAGCTCGGTGCCCAGGCTCTCGAGCAGCGCGGCAAGGGTCTCGTCCGGCGTCACGGCCGCGCCCGCATGAATGCCGGCGGCCGACATGACGAGCGCCATGATCAGGGCCGCCGAGAACCCGTGCGACGCGACGTCGCCGAGCATGACGCCGACGCGCCCGCGGCCGAGCCGGGTGAAGGTGTAGAAGTCCCCGCCGACGGACTCCGCCGGCACGCAGCGCGCCGCGAGCCTCGCGTCGCCCTGGAGGACGGAGGGGTGGGGCAGCAGCTTGAGCTGAAGGTCGTGGGCCAGTTCGAGCTCCCGCCGCAGCCGCTGTTGCCGGAGGTCGCGCGTTACCAGCCGGGCGTTCTCGACCGCGGCGCCGATCTGGTTCGCGACGGCCGTGACGAGCTTGCGATCCGCGACCGTGAACCGGTCGCCGCCGATGCGGTCGGTGAGATTGATGACGCCGACGCAGCGCGTGCTCCCGCCCGGCGCCGCGTAGCAGATGGGGAGGCTCAGGAACGCCCGCCCGCGATACCCGCGCCCATCATCCCGGTCGGGCGTCTCGACGCCCTCGGCCGGCTCGTGCGCGAGCACACGTCGCTCGCGGAACACACGAGCCGCGACCGACGCCTCGTCCTCGGGAGAGATCGGCGACATCTGCTCCGAGCTGAACCCCCGCGCGGCCACGGTCCGGAGCATTCCGGTCGCCTCGTCGTAGACCATGATGGACGCCCGGCGGGCGCCCACGACGCTGCTGACCTCGCGCACGATGGTCTGGGCGGCCTCGTCGAGCCGGGTAGTCTGGCCCAGGATCTCGCTGATCGCGTAGAGAAGGTCGATCTCCTCGTACCGGCTCGCCAGTTCCTCGGCGAGAAACGCCCGCTGGCGCTCGGCATCGACTAGCGCACCCACGATCGGCCGGACCAGCGCCGCCACGCTCTCGCTGGCCCCCTGGTCGCCGAGGGAGGTCTCCACCCAGTAACCCTGCACGCCGGGTACGGGGTCCAGGCGCACCGAGCCGGTGGGTGTGGGCACGAGGCCGGCCGCGCGCGGGATCGGCGCGGCCCAGCCCGGGTCGCCGCCGGCCGCTATGCGAAGGCGGCGGCCGTCGAAACGCCACAGGCGCACCCGTCCCCCGACGAGCGCGCCCAGACTTTCGAGGATGTCGTCGAGCCGCGCTACCGGCGGCGCAGCGTCATGCAGATGGAGTTTCCCTGCTCGTTGAAATGGACCTCGTCCACGAGCTTCCGGATCAGAAAGAGACCGCGGCCGCAGGTGTCGGTGAGCTGCTCGGGCCGGTCGGGTTCCGGCACTCGGGTGGGATCGAAGCCGATGCCTTCGTCGGTGACCTGCACGCAGATCCGGTCCAGGAACAGCTCGGCTTCCACCAGAACCGACTTGCCGGGCATTTCCTGGTTGCCCTGCATCACCGCGTTCGCCAGGGCTTCGGCGACGGCGACCTGAAGCCGGAACCGGAGCCGGTCGGTCGCGGCCGTGCCCGCCAGGCAGTGCCGGGTCACGAGGCTCACCGTTTGCTCGATGCACGCGATGTCGCTCGGCATCCGCACGCGCACCCGCGTGGCCACCGCGGGAGCGGGCGAGGCGGGGGTGCGGCGGACGCAGAGCTGGAGGGGAGAGGTCATTGGATCAGAAGTTGGCGAGGGCCTGTTCGGGGGTGTCCGCGATGGCGAACAGGGTATCGAGCTTGGTGAGCTCGAAGAGAGACCGAAGATCCTCGTTCAACCCGGACAACCGGAGCTCCCCGCCCAGCTCCCGGACCCGCTTCGAAAGGGACACGAGCGCGCCCAGCCCGGACGAGTCGATGTAGCCGGTCCGGGCGAAATCGATGAGGAACTTCCGCTCGCCGTGGTCCAGCGCTGCACCGATCAAGTCTTTCAGCTCCTGTCGGTTACCGACGATGAGCTGGCCCTCCACGCGCACCACCACCACCCCGCCTGCGTCCTTGGTCTGATGAAACGCCATTGCCGTCTCCGTCAGAGGGTCGCCGGGTCCTGCTGCAGGGCCACCACCGCGGCTACCTCGACAATATCGTCGGCGGTGGCGCCGCGTGAAAGGTCGGCCATCGGCCGCCGCAGTCCCTGGAGAATGGGGCCCAGGGCGGCGGCCCCAGCGAGTCGCTGAACCAGCTTGTAGGCGATGTTGCCCGCGTTGAGATCGGGAAACACCAGCACGTTGGCGCGGCCGGCCACCGGCGAGCCGGCAGCCTTGCGCTCGGCGACGTCCGGCGCCAGCGCGGCATCGACCTGGAGCTCGCCGTCGGAGTCGATCCCGGGAGCCAGATCCCGGAACCGGAGCGCGGCGTCCCGCACCCGGTCCACCGGGGCTCCCTTCGCACTCCCTTTGCTGCTGTAAGACAGAAAAGCCACTCGGGGCACGTCCTCCACAAGCCGCGCGCGATCCCGCGCCGCCGCGAGCGCGATCTCGGCGAGCTGCTCCGGCGTGGGCTCGGGCACCACGGCGCAGTCGGTGAAGGTGAGCACGGCGCCGTTCGGCAGGACCATGTAGAACGAGGAGCTGACGAGGCCCACGCCGGGCGCGGTGCCGATGGCCCAGAGTGCCGCCCGGATCACCTCGGCGGTCGCGTGCGCCGCCCCGCCCACGCAGCCATCGGCCTCGCCGAGGGCCACCAGCGCCGCGCCGAAGTTGAGCGGCTCGCTCGCCACCTCGAGCGCGTGAACGCCGTCGCGGATCCGGTCGGGCCGCCGGCTGCGGAGATGATTCGCGACCCGCTGGAGCCGGGGATCGTTTTCGGGGCGACGGCGTCGGGCCCGAGCACGATGGGCTCGGCGATGCCCTCCCGCTTGAGGCGTTCGGCCGCGGCGCACACTCGGGCGTCCCGCCCCTCTGCCAGGACGATGCGGCTCTTCCGGGCCGCCGCGCGGGCCAGAAGCTCCCGGCGGAAGCTCATCGCGCGAAACGCCGCTCCAGCACGGCGGCGACGGCCGGGTGGACCAGGCTGCTCACGTCGCCGCCGAAGCGGGCGACGTCGCGCACAAGGCTCGAGCTCAGGTAGGTCAGGTCCACGGCCGGCACCAGGAAGACGGTCTCCAGCGACGGATGTAGCTGCCGGTTCATGAGCGCCATCTGGAACTCGTACTCGAAATCGCTCACCGCCCGGAGGCCCCGGACGACCATGGCCGCGCCGACCCGCTTGGCATAGGCGGCCAACAGCCCGTCGAACGCCTCGAAGGTGATCCGGGAGTCGCCGCCTACGGCGGCCCGCAGCATGTCCAGCCGCTCGTCCACAGAGAAGAGCGGCTGTTTGGTCACGTTGACTGCGACGGCGACGATCAGCCGGTCGCAGAGCGCAAGGCTCCGGCGCACCAGATCCTCGTGCCCGCGGGTCGGGGGATCGAACGAGCCCGGATAGATCGCGATCCGCGTCATGGCGCGTGGCAGAAGGTGAGGGCGGTGTCACCGTACCGGCGGGTATCGTCGCCGGACATGACGAGATCGGCGCGGTGTTCGACCGAAAGAATGCGCGCGAACGGGCGTTGGCGGAAGAGCGCCACCAAGCGCTCGGCGGCGTCGGTGGTGTAGGGCGGATCGGCCAGGGCCAGGTCGTACGTGCCGGGCGGGAGCCGGGCGGCGAAGCGGAGCACGTCGGCGCGGTGCACCCGGGCGGTGTCCTCTACGCCGAGGCCGACGATGTTCGCCCGCAAGGCGGTGAGTGAGGCGGGGGCCAGCTCGACGAAATCGGCTGATGCGGCCCCGCGGGACAGGGCCTCCAGGCCCAGCGCACCGCTCCCCGCGAACAGGTCCACGACGCGGGCCCCGGGGAGCGCGGGTGCGAGGATGCTCATCCAGGCTTCTCGCACGCGGTCCGCGGTGGGCCGGACGCGCCGGTCCGTCGGCACGACGAGCCGCCGGCCGCCGAACCGCCCCGCGACGATGCGCACGTCACGGCCTGGGCGTGTGCGGACCGAGCGCGCAGAGGCGCGCCTGCAGCGTGCTGAAGCCCTGCCAGTCGTTGGTCTCGAGCCGGAAGGCGGCGTCCACCAGCCCCTCGCCCAGGCCGGCCGCGCGATCCGCCCACTGGAACCCGATGGCGGAGAGCTGGGCATCGCCGTCTTCGAGCAGACCCTTGAGGTGGCCGCTCCCGACGACCGCGCGGCGCGCCAGGCGCACGCCTCGGACTCCGAGCACGGGCGCCGGATTCCCCGCCCCGCAGGGCTCCAGGTGGCGCGCGAGTCGCTCGAAGTCGCCGGTGGCCTCGGCCAGCGGGATCTCCAGGTCCACCCGTTGCTCCGGGCCGAGGTCGTCGGGCGCCAGCCGTTGGCGAGCGACCTCGGTGAACCGCGCGCGGAAGGCGTCGAGGTTGCTCCGGCGGACCGTCAGCCCGGCGGCCATGTGGTGGCCCCCGAAGCGCTCGAGGAGATCGCCGCACGCGGTGAGGGCGGCGTGGAGGTCGAAACGGGAGATGCTCCGGCCGGACCCCTTGCCGATGTCCCCGTCGAACGCGATCAAGAAGGTGGGCCGCCCGTAGCGCTCCACGACCCGGGACGCCACGATCCCCACTACACCCGGATGCCAACCGTCGCCGTCGAGCACGATCCCCGCCTCGAGGTCGCTCCGCTCGACCTGCTCAAGCGCCTGCTCCAGGATGCGCTGGTCAATGAGCTGCCGCTCGGCGTTGAGCACGTCCAGCCGGCGGGCCAAGACCAGGGCCTCCGCAGGATCATCGGTGAGCAGCAGCCGCAGGCCGTCGGACGCATCACCGATCCGCCCCGCGGCGTTCAGGCGCGGCGCAAGGATGAAGCCGACGTGTCCCGCACGGATCTGGCGGCCGGCGAGCCCGGCCGTCTCGACCAGGGCCTTGAGCCCGGCCCACCGGCTCTCCGCGAGAAGCTTGAGGCCGTGCTTCACCAGAATCCGGTTCTCGCCCACCAGGGGCACGACGTCGGCGACGGTCGCGAGCGCCACCAGGTCGAGCAGATGGAATGGCAGGTTGGGCGGGAGCCCGAGCGCAGGCACCAGCGCCTGCACCAGCTTGAACGCGACCCCTGTCCCGCAGAGACTCGTCGCCCCGGAGCGATCACCCGGCTGTTGGGGGTCGAGCACGGCATCCGCGGCGGGGAGCGCGGGCCCCGGCAGGTGATGATCGGTCACCACCACGGCGAGTCCGGCCTGCTTGGCCGCGGCGACGGCGTCGATCGCGGTGATGCCGCAGTCGCAGGTGATGATCAGGCCGGCTCCGAGCGCCTGCGCCTGCGCCAGGCCCGCCGGTCCGAAGTCGTATCCGTCCCGGAGCCGGTGCGGGACGAAGGCGGTGGCGTTCGCGCCGGCGAGCCGGAGCGCCCGGGTGAGGAGGGTCGAGGCACATTGGCCGTCCACGTCGTAGTCCCCGTGCACCAGGATGGGCACGCCGTGGCGGACCGCGCTCACCACGGTCTCGACCGCCCGGTCGATTCCCGCGAGCGCGAACGGATCGGACAGATGCTCGAGACTCGGCCGGAGGAACCGGCGCGCGGCCTCGGGCTCCGTGTAGCCGCGCTGCACCAGGATACCGGCCAGGGCGAGCGGAAGGTTGAGGGCCGACGCCAGCCCGCGGACATGGGCTTCGTCCGGCGGCGGGGCCACGACCCAGCGGAGCGGAAGCGCCGAGAGCGTGGTCACGACTCGGCCGCGTAGAGAATCACGCCGCAGGCCTCGCAACCCTCGAGCAGCGCCCCCGACCGGATCTGGCTCCGCCGGTTCCGGGGCACGGCGGTAAAGCAGGCGCCGCACGCGTCACCGCTCAGGGGCACCACGACGGCCGAGGCGCGGGCCTTCCGCAGCCGGTCGTAACGGATGCGGAGGGTGCGCTCGAGCAGCGACGCCGCCTCCTCGCGCTGGCGCACGAGCTCGTCCCGCTCGACCTCGAGCTGTGCCCGCCGCTCGGCGAGCTCGGTCCGCCGCGGCAGCTGCTCCGCCTCGACGCCCAGCAGCTTTTGCTCTTCCTCGCCGACACGCCCCTCGAGGGCGTCGACCGTGTCGGCCGACCGCACCCAGTCGCCCTCTTCCTTGGCCAACACCGAGCGGGCGAGGTCCATCTCCGCCATCAGGGTCGAGGCGTCCTTGGGGTTCCGGACGAACTCGAGCCGCTGCCGCCGGCGCTCCTGGAGCTGCCGGAAGCTCTCGATCTTGGACTCGAGCTCGTCGCGCCGACGGGCCCCGTCGGCGGCCGCACGTTGAGCGGTGTCCCGGGCGCCGCGGGCCCGGTCGAGCTCGCGGTCGAGCACGGCGACGTCGGCGTCCACTGCGGCGATGCGCGCGTCCGCCTCGGCGATCGCAATGTCCTTGGCTTGCAGGTCGAGCAGCTTCGACAGGTCAGGGTGCATCGAGGGTCCGTGAGTGATGGAGTCTCGGGTTATTGCCGCGTGCGACGGCGGTTGTTGATCTTGTCCGCGGTCCGGGCGTACCAGCCCGTGAGGGCGGCAGCCGGATACTGTGCCTGCAGCTCCTTACGGCGACGCTGACGCTCGGCCGGATCCCTGATGCGGTCGATGGCGCGCAGCTCTGGCCCCGCCACGAGCGACTGCCGCGCCCGCTGGTAGTCGTCGGGCACCTGCTCGGCGGCCAGCTGGACCGCCTCTTCGCGCAGGGCGGCCCACCCTTCCGCCGCCTCCGGAGAGAGACCCTCCGGCAGCTGGCTGCCGGGATCAGCCGCCGGGAGCGCCACCAGGACCGCGAAAAGCTGTCGCAGTGTCGGAGCCGTGAACAGCTCGGCCTGAACCTCCTTGGCCGCGATCTCGCGCCACTCGGGCCCAGCGACCATCGTCCGCACCAGCAGCCACTCCGGCCAGGGGTAGCGCCGGGTAGTCGCGCGGGTGGGGGAGACGCGGGAGCGATCGGCGGGCCGGGTATCGGTGGGGGAGCCGGAGGCGCGGGGAGCGGACGACGCGACGGGCGTGGTCGGCCCCCGGGCCGCCTCCTCCGCGACGACCTCACGCGGCACGCCGACCCGCTCGGCAGCGCGGCTGGTGTACAGCTCCCGCATGACCGCGTCGGCCGCGGCCCGGATAGTCGGCAGGAGCTTGTCGAGCGCCTCCCGGCGGCGCTCGACTTTCTCGAACCACCCCCGCTGCTCCAGCAGCTGGATCTTGCGCTCGAGCACATCTACGGCATCCCGGAGCAGCGGCGCCAGCGCTCCGACGCCGCCAGTGCGAACCAGCGTGTCGGGGTCCTCCCCCGGCGGCAGGGTCGTCACCTTCACCCGGACGCCGTGCCGCAGCAGCTCGTCAGCCGCGCGGAACGTCGCCTTGAGCCCGGCCTCGTCGCTGTCGTAGAGCAGCGTGGCCGCGGGCGCAAAGCGCCGGAGGAGCGTGGCCTGGTCCGACGTGAGCCCGGTGCCGAGGGGGGCAACGACGTGGTCCACGCCGGCGAGGACCAGCCTCAGCACGTCGAAGTAGCCCTCCACGAGGATGACCGACGCCTCCTGCCGGATGGCTCCCTTCGCCTGGTGCAGGTTGTAGAGCAGGCGGCCCTTGTGGAAGACCGCGCTCTCGGGCGAGTTCAGGTATTTGGGCTCGCCCGGCCCGAGCAGCCGGCCGCCGAAGCCGACGACCCGGCCGCGCAGCTCGTGAATAGGAAAGAGGAGCCGCCCGCGAAAGCGCGACCCGACCGAGCCGTCCTCGCGCCGGACGGCGAGCCCGCACTCGAGCAAGGTCTCCTGGTCGATGCCAAGCTCGCCCATCGCCGTGAGAAAGGCGGTGCCGGGGGCAGCGCTGCCCGGCGCCCAGCCCAGTCCATGCTGCGCGGCCTGCTCGAGGCTGATGTCGCGCCCGATCAGGTAGTCACGCGCCCCCTTCGCGTCGGGCCGGTCGAGGAGCTGCCGGGCGAACCAGTCCTGGGCGGCGGCGACCACCCCGTACGACGGCTCCAGCGGGTCGGGCCCGCTGCGGCCCGGGCTCTCCGGAATCACGATGCCGCTGCGGCGCGCGATCTCGCGGACGGCCGTCGGATAGTCCATGCCGAAACGCTTCATCAGCCACCGGAACACGTCGCCCGACTCGTGGCAGACGAAGCAGTAGTACATCGCGCGCTTGGGGATGACCGCGAAGTTCCGGCTCTTGCCGCCGTGAAAGGGACAAGGCCCCCGGTAATCGGCGCCGGTGCGCTTCAGGTTGACCGATTCCCCGATGAGCCCGACCAGATCGGCGCTGTCGCGGACCTGCTCGATGACCTCGTCGGGGATCATGCTCACGCGGAGAACTCCACGATGGTGACGCCGGTCCCACCCTGGTTCCGGGGCGCGAGGGCGAATCGCGCGACGCGCCGGTCGCCCCTGACGACGCGATGCACGCGCTCCCGCACGACGCCGGTTCCCATGCCGTGAATGATGCGGAGGTAAGGATGCTCCGCCAACACCGCCGCGTCCACCGCCGCGATCGTCGCGGCCTCCGCTTCGTCGCCGGTCATGCCGCGGAGGTCGATCTCCAGCGCGGCGTCGCGCGCGGGAGCGTCGGCCGGCGGCGGGTCCGGGCGCGCTCGCCGGGCCGCCGGGGGCAGGAGCGTCACCGCTCCCGGCTCGACCACCATCCGCATGGCCCCGACGACGACGACGAGCTTCCCATCCGAGCGGACCTCCGCGACCTCGCCGACGGTCCCCGAGCCGATCCGCACCCGGCCCCCCACTGATACCGCCGTGCCGGGCGCCACCGGCGCCTCCGGCTCCTCCATCGCCGCGAGCGCCTGCGCGCCTGCCGTGATCCCCTCCTCGACCAGCCGCCGGGTTTCCCGGGCCGCCGCTTCGTCCGTGGCGGCCCGCGCGGCCGCGAGCGCGGCCTCGACCCGCTCCCGCGCGTCGAGCAGGAACCCCCGCGCCTGCTCCCGCCCGCGCCGCTCAGCTTCCTTCTCGCGCTTCTTGAGCTCGGCGTCGCGCACGGCCTGGGATGCGGCCTGGGCGGTGAGCCGCACGGCGAGCGCCTCGGTCTCCAGCCGGCGGGCCTCGAGCTCCGCTTGGTCCGCCGCGAGCACCCGGCCTCGCTCCTCCACGGACGCGAGCAGCCGGTCGAGGGTCTTCTCGACCTCGGGAACCCGGGCCTCCGCGTCCGCGAGGACGTCCCCGCGGACGCCGAGGCGCCGCGCGATCGCGAGCCCGTAGGAGCGGCCCGGCACACCCTTCGCCAACCGGTAGGTCGGGGTGAGCGTCGCCGCATCGAACTCCAGCGAGGCGTTCACCACGCCGGGCGTGTGGGAGGCGAGGTTCTTGAGCGCGCCGAGGTGGGTCGTCGCGAGCGTCAGAGTCCCGCGCAGCGTGAGCGCGCTCAGGGTCGCCGAGGCCAGCGCGCCGCCCTCCGTCGGATCGGTGCCGCTGCCGATCTCGTCGAGCAGCACCAACGTCGCGGCATCGGCCTCATCGAGAATCCGGCGGAGCGTGGCGACGTGCGCGCTGAAGGTCGAGAGGCTGGCCGCTATGGACTGCCGGTCGCCGATATCCGCGAAGAAGCGAGCGAACGCGGGCAGGCTGCTCTCGGGGCCCACGGGCGGGAGGATGCCGCTCTGCGCCATCGCCGCCAGCAGCGCGACCGCCTTGAGGAGGACGGTCTTGCCGCCGGTGTTGGGACCGCTCACCAGCAGCGTGCGCTCGGCCGAGTCGAGGTCGAGATCGAACGGCACCACCGGACCTGCGCCCGACAGGAGCAGCGGATGGCGGCCGTTCCGGATCGACAGCGGGGCGGGCGCCGGCGCCACCGCCGGCACCTCTGCCCCCGTCGCAACGGCGTACCGCGCCCGCGCGACGAGGTCGTCCACGGCGATCGCCATGTCGATCGCGTCGCGGATCACCGGCAGCGCCGGGCGCAGGAGCGCGGTCAGCTCGCGCAGCACGCGCAGCGTCTCCCGCTCCTCGTCCGCCCGCGCCTCCCGCAACGCGTTGCCCAGGTCGATCGCTTCCGCCGGCTCGACGAAGAGCGTCCCGGCGCTGCCGGACTCGCCGTGGATGATGCCGGGCGGCCGCGCCCGGGAGTCCCGGCGGACCGGAATCACGTAGCGGCCCTCCCGCACCGTGACGGTCGCTCCGGCGGGCGCCGCGGCCGGATCCATCCCGCGCAGCAGCCCTTCGAGCTTCCGGAGGAGGCGCTGGCGCGCGGCCTGGACCTCGCGGCGCGCCGCCGCGAGCCGCGGGCTGGCGGTGTCGAGGAGGTTGCCTTCGGGATCCACCGACAGCTCGAGCCGCCGCTCGTGACTCCGGTCGGGCAGCGCCCGCAGCAGCTCGGCCGCGCGGGGCGCTTCGGGCGCCACCCGGGTGAGATCGGCGTGCACCGCGCGAGTGGCCGCGAGCGCGCGGTGGAGCCTCGCCAGCTCCACGCCCTCGAGGACGCTACCCTCGATGCGCAGGCGGGCCAGCGCGCCCGCCACGTCCGGGATCGGCTCGGCCAGCAGCTGATCGCGCCGGCGGAACACAGCCGCCACCTCTCCCACCCGGGCGAGCTCCGTGCGGATCCAGGCGAGATCCTGGGTCGGACGGCGAGCCCGCACCGCCGCGGCGCCCAGGGTTCCGGCCGCGTGCTCCGCCACCCGGTCCAACACCGCGTCGAGCTCGATCGTCTCCAGCGCGTCCGCGGTGCCGGGGTCCGCCAACGGCAGCGGGGTGCCGCTGGTCGCCTGGACCGGCACCCCGCCCGAGAGCGATCGGACCTCCACCTCCCCCGGCGTCATCCCGCGTGCAGCTCCTCACGTACGATCTGGTTGATCAGCTTCCCGTCCGCGCGTCCCCGGAACTTCGGCATCACGACTCCCATCACCCGGCCGAGGTCCGTCGCTCCGGCCGCGATCGCGGCGCGTGCCGCGGCCCGGATCTCGGCCGGATCCACCGCGGGGGGCAGAAACTCTTCCAGGACCGCGATCTGCCGCTTCTCGACATCCGCTAGGTCGGTCCGCTGCGCGGCTCCGAACTGCTCAGCCGCTTCCCGGCGAAGCTTGATCCCCTTGCGGATCACGTCCACGACTTCGTCGTCGGTCGGGTCCCGGCCCAGCTCGAGCTCCCGGTTCTTGAGGTTGGCGAGAATGGTCCCGAGGACGAGCGCACGCGGCTTGTCTTGTGACTTGCGGGCCGCGTTGAGCGCGGCCCGCAAGGAGTCAGCGAGGGGAGACACGAGGAATCCGAGGCCCGCGGCGGGTCTTCCGGATAGCGGCGGCCATCTTCCGCTTCTTCTTTTCGCTGGGCTTCTCGTAGTGCCGGTGCTTCCGCAGATCCGAGAGTATACCGGCCTTTTCGCACTTTTTCTTGAAGCGTTTGAGCGCCCGCTCGAAGCTCTCGTCGTCGTGGATGATCACTTCGGACATGCTGGTGAATTCACCCCTCTCGCGCCCGGCTCGGGCGGCCGTCGGCTGAAGGGTGCAAATCTAGACGGCTTCAGGGGTTCGGGGGAAGTGGGACTCACCCCGGCGGCCATGTCATCCGCCGCCCGCCGAGGAGGTGCAGGTGCAGGTGATCGACGCTTTGGCCGCCGTCCCGGCCGGTGTTGGTCACGATGCGATAGCCGCCCGCGTCGAGGCCGAGCTCGGTCGCGACTTCCACCGCGAAGGCGAGGAGCCGGCCGAGGAGCGCGGTCCCGGCGTCGCCCTTGACATCGCGCACGGCGACGAGGTGCTCCTCCGGGATCACCAGCACGTGCGTCGGCGCAACCGGCTGGACGTCCCGGAACGCCAGGAAGCCGGGCGCGCGCTTGACCACCGCCGCGTTGATCTCACCCTTCGCGATCCGGCAGAAGATGCAGTCAGCCATGAGCGCTCCCTGCCCGGGTCATGGCGGCGCACGCCGCGCCGGCCAGCGCCGCCGTCTCGAACCGCAGGACTTGCTGCGCGAAGCGGACCGATTGGAACCCAGCCGCCGCGAGGTCGGCCAGCTCGGCGTCGGTCAAACCGCCTTCCGGACCCACGACCAGGGTGAGCGCGCCCGCGCCGAACGCCGACGGCGGCGCCTCACCGCGCGCATCGGCCAGCCAGCGCGAGCCTTCGGGCGGCCGAGCCAGGAACGCGGCGAGCCCGACGGACTCGTGCACCCGCGGCGCCCACGCCGCGCCGCACTGCTTCACGGCCTCGAGCGCGCGGCGGCGGAGGCGCTCGAGCTGCGGGCTCCGGACGCGGGAGGCGACGCCCACGGTGCGCGCCGTCTCTAGGGGAATGATCTCGGTGACGCCCAGCTCGGTCGCTTTCTCGACCAGCCAACCGAACCGATCGCGGTCCCCCGCCCCGACCGCGAGTCGAAGCGGAGCCGGCCGCGGCAGGCGCTCCGCGCGCTCGACGGTGACTTCCACGGCCGCGCCCTCGCCCCGGAGAAGCCCGTCCCCGACCAGCCCTTCCCCGTCGCGGATGCCGACCGGCACGGCCGCACCCGCGCGACGCACCCGCAGATGGTGCACCTCGGCGGCGGGGAGCGGGACCACGTCGCCCCGCGCCACGCCGCCGGGCGGCACCAGAACCGCGATCATCCCGGGCGGGCCGCCACGGCCCACCAGCCAGCGTCTTCGATCTCGTCCACCGGCGTGAAGCCGGCGCGAACAAGGACGGGACGGAAGATCTCCGCCTCCGCGACCTCCATGCCCGCGAACACGGCCAGCCCGCCCGGCGCGAGCGCCGCGGCGATGGCCGGGAGGAGCCGTGTATTCACACTGCGGAGGATGTTGGAGACCACAAGCTCGCAGGGGCCCAGGAGCGGGGCGAGATGCGCCGCGTCGCCGTCGAGGAACGTCACCCGGTCCGCGACGCCGTTCCGCTCCGCGTTGCGCCCGGCGACCTCATTCGACTCGGCATCCATCTCGACCCCGGCGGCTCGGGCGGCGCCGAGCACCGCGGCCGCGATCGCGACGAGGCCGCTGCCGCTCCCGAGGTCCAGCACCCGGTCGCCGGGGCGGAGGTGGCGCTCCAGCAGGGCGAGCGCGCCGCGGGTCGAGCCGTGCTCGCCGCTCCCGAACGCCGTCTCGGGATCGATCACGACGAGCGGGCCGCGCTCCTCGACGACGGCCCAGGAGGGCGCCAGCGTGAGCCGGCCGATGCGGCGCGGGCCGAGCCCCTCGCGCCAGCGGGTGCTCCAGTCCACGCTGTCCAGCTCCCGGCGCTCCGTCTCCACCGGCGCTTGAGCGGCCAGCGCGACCTCGAGTCGCTCCGCCTCGACTTCGTCCGCCGCGAACGTGACGAGCGAGCCGTCGTCCCGCTCCTCGACGGCGTGCCCCGTCCGCGCCACGAGCCACGCGCCGACCCACTCCCGGCGCTCAGGCGTGGTGCGCACGTCGATCGCCCACCAGGTCATGCGCCGAGCGCTTCCTTGAGCTTGGACCAGAACCCGGGGGAGCGGCGGGGAGGATCGCCTTCGAGCTTCGCCAATTCGCGGAAGAGGCGCTCCTGCTCCTCGGTGAGCTTCTCCGGCGTCCAGACATGAACCCGGATCATGAGGTCGCCCGTGCCGTGCTGGCCGAGCGCGGGGAGGCCCTTGCCCTTGAGCCGGAGCATGGTGTCGGTCTGCGTTCCGGACGGGACCCGCACGCGCTCCTCCCCGTAGGGCGTCGGGACCTGGAACTCGCCGCCGAGGGCGGCCTGGGAGAAGGAGAGCGCCAGCTCGAAGACGAGATCGTTGCCCTGCCGGACGAAGCGGTCGTCCTCCTTGATGTCGAGCATCACGAGGAGATCGCCGTTCGGGCCGTTCCGCGGGCCGGCCGCTCCCTGCCCCCGGAGCGTGAGGTAGTTGTTGGTGGACACTCCGGCGGGGATCTCGACGGCGACGGTCCGCTCCCCGCGCACGCGTCCGTCGCCGCGACAGACCTCGCAGGGGTCGAGCACGACCATGCCCTCGCCGGCGCACGTGGGGCAGGGCGAGACCGAGACGAACTGTCCGAACATGCTCCGCGCGGCTCGGCGCACCTCGCCGCTGCCGCTGCAGGTGGAGCAGACCGACGGCTTGGTGCCGGGTCGCGCCCCGGTCCCCGCGCAGGTCTCGCACCGGTCGAGGGTCTTGAGCCGGACGCTCTTCTTCACTCCGGTGGCGACATCTCCGAGAGTCAGCTTCACGGTCACCCGGATGTCCTGCCCTCGCCGTGATTCCGCCTGCGCCCGGACGCCGCCGAAGATCGACTCCAGGCCGCCGAAGTCGCGCATGAAGATCTCGAGCGCCTCGGACAGGTCCACGTGGTGATAACCGAACCCGCCACCGGCGCCGACGCCGGCCCGCCCATAGCGGTCGTACGCCGCGCGCTTCTGGCCGTCGCGGAGGACCTCGTACGCCTCCGTGATCTCCTTGAACTTCGCCTCCGCGTCGGGCGACGGGTTGCGGTCGGGATGGTAATCCATCGCCAGCCTCCGGTAGGCCTTTTTGATCTCGGCCTCCGTCGCCGTGCGCGCCACGCCGAGCAACTCGTAAAAGTCGGTCACTCCAGCAGGTCCTCCACCAGTCGGCTCGTGTGCTCTACCAGCCCGATGATCTTGTCGTACGGCATGCGCGTCGGTCCCATCACGCCGATCACGCCCCTGAGGTCGCCCGCCTGGTACGACGAGGTGACGAGTGTGAAGCTGCTGAGCCGCGGATCCAGGTTCTCGCCACCGATGGTGATGGACAGCCCGGCCTTCCGCCGGGCCTCGAGCGCGCGGCGCAGGAGGTCGCGCCGCTCGGTTAGCTCGAGCAGCCCGCGCATTCCCAGATTCGAGGCGAACTCCGGCTGGTCGGCGAGCATCTGCGCGCTGCTCAGCACGACCGTCGTTCCCTCGCCCGACAGATCGAAGATGTCGTCCCGCTCGGCGATGAAGATGTTGAGCAGGTCTCGGCTCCCGGGCGCGGGCGCGGCGTCGCGCAGGCGGTCGATGAGGGTCTGGCGGATCCGCTGCAGGGTGAGCCCCGCCAGCCGGTCGTTGAGGATCTGCGCCACCTGCTGCACCGACGCGGCCGGGAGGTTGCCGGGCACCTGGACGAAGATGGTCCGCACGACGCCGCTGCGGAGGTTGAACACCAGCAGCAGGCGATCGGCCGCCACGGAGATCAGCTCGAGCCGCTCGAGCACCAGCTCGTCGAACGCGGGCGCCACCGCGACCCCCAGCTCCTGCGTGAGCACTCCCAGCACCTGTGCGGCCCGGTGCAGGATCTCTTCCAGCGTGCTGCGGGAGCCGCGGACTTCCGCCCGCAGCGTGTGCGCCGCTTCCGCCGACGGCGGCGCGAGTCGGATCAGTCCGTCCACGTACAGCCGGTAGGCGCGGTCAGTCGGCACCCGGCCCGCCGACGTATGGGGATGAAAGAGGTACCCCTTCTCCTCCAGCTCGCTCATCGTGCCCCGGATCGTGGCCGGCGACACCCCGAGCCCGAACCGGCGCGCGATGGTCTGGCTCCCCGCCGGCTCGGCGGTCTCGATGTACGTGTGCACGACGGCCTCGAGCACGCGCAACTCGCGCTCCGAGAGCTGGTCTGACGGGGCCATGTCGGAAATCTAGACACGGCAGACGGCCCCGGGAACGTCCGGGGCAGGAGCGCCGTTAGAGCGTGGCCGCCAGGGCGTCGAGGCGAAGCCAGCCCTCAGCGGTCAATCGCAGGTCCTCGCTGCCCAGCCGAGCCCACCCCTGGCGAGCCCATTCTGATGCGCGGTGCTCCGGCACCCACTCACGCGGCACACCCTCCACTGTCCGGAGCCCCAGGTAGACCTGCTCCAGGCGAACCGCCTCCGGATCCAGCGTCTCCTCGCCCGCGACCCATCCGTCGCCTCGCGTCACCGCGCGCTCGTACTCGGCCCACTCGCGCAGGTTCCATCGGCGGGAGTGGCCGAACCCGCTGTGCGCGGACGGCCCGAGACCGATGTACGGGGCCCGGCGCCAGTAGGCCGAGTTGTGCCGGGCCCGGTGGCCGGGACGCCCGGCGTTCGAGACCTCGTAGTGTTCCAGACCTGCCGCCTCCAGCCGCTGGTGGGCCCGCAGGTACTCGGAGGCATAGCGCGCGTCGTCCGCCGGCCGGACCCGGCCCGCTGCCGTCCAGCGGCCCAGCGGCGTGCGGGGCTCGGTGGTCAAGCCGTAGAGCGACACGTGATCCGGCCCGAGGGCGAGCGCCTGCTCGAGATCGTCCTCCCAGCTGCGCGGCACATCGGCGGGGAGCGCGAAGATGAGATCGAGCGACAGGTCGGCGATCCCGGCGGCCCGCGCCACGTTCACCGCCCGGGGGATGGCCGCGGGATCGTGGGTCCGGTGCATCCAGCGCAGCGCGTCGTCCGAGAACGATTGCGCGCCGACCGATAGGCGGGTCACGCCCGCCGAGCGCCAGGCCCGCGCGGTGGCGGCGGTCACGTCATCGGGGTTCGCCTCCAGGGTGATTTCGGCGTCCGGCTCGACCTGCCGGTCGGCGCGGATCCGCTCGAGCAGCGCCGCGATCCCGCTCGGCGCGAGCAAGGACGGCGTCCCGCCACCGAAGTAGATCGTGCGGACCCCCGAGGCCTCCGCCCAGACCGGATGGGCGAGCCAGGCCGACCATTCGCGGAGCAGAGCGGCGACATAGGCGTCGGAGGGGACTTCGCGGCGCACCGCGATCGCGAAATCGCAGTAGCTGCAGCGGCGGACGCAGAACGGGACGTGGAAGTAGATGTGCACCGGGGAAATATGCGGGGACTACACCCGGCGAAAGAATCCACCCGGACGCTGCTCGACCACACCGGCCAGCTCGAGCGCGCAGAGGCTGCCGAGGAGCTCGCCTGCGGGCCGCGCGAGCCGCTCCGCCAGCGCATCTACGTGGATCGCGTCCGCACCGAGGGATTGCACCAGGGCCATGGCCGAGGCGTCCAGCGGGGCGGTGGCCGCCGGCCGCGGGGTCCAGTCCGCTCCCGGCGGGGGACCCGGGACTTCGGGATAGTGCTGGAAGAGGTCGGCCGGCTCGAGCAGCGGCGTGGCGCCGTCGCGCAGCAGGCGATTGGTACCGACCGAGCGCGGGCTGGTGATCGGTCCGGGCACGGCGAGGACCTCGCGCCCCTGCTCCAGCGCGCACTCCGCCGTGATGAGCGCGCCCGATCCGGCCGCCGCCTCCACCACGACGGTGGCGCGGCCGAGGCCGCTGATCAGGCGGTTACGGCGGGGGAAGCTTCCGGCGGTGGGCCGCTCGCCTGGTGGGAACTCGGTCAGGAGGAGCCCGTGGGCGGCGACGGCCTCGTACAGCGAGCGGTTGGCGGCGGGGTAGATCACCCCGAGCCCGTTGCCCAGGACGCCAACGGTACCGCCGCCGGCATCGAGTGCGGCCCGATGGGCAACGGCGTCGAGGCCGCGCGCCATCCCGCTCACCACGACGACGCCGGCCGCCGCCGCGGCCGATGCGATCAGACGACAGGCGGCGGCCCCATAGCTCGTATGGTCGCGGCTGCCGACGACGGCGACCACGGGCCGGCGGAGCAGCTCGAGCTCACCCTGCGCGAAGAGCAGCGGCGGCGGCTCGGGGATTTCCCGCAATTGCGGGGGGAAGGCGGGATCACCGGGGAGGAGGGTCACCGCGCCCATCCGCCCGACGACGTCGAGCACGGCTTCGCCGTCCGAGAGGCGGCGTTCGGTGACGGCGGTGGCGGCAGCCTGGGAAAACCCGGGCAGGGCGCTCAAAAACGCGAACGGCGCCGAAAACGCGCCGAGTGCGGTGTGGCAGGCCGAGAGGAGGTTGGCGAGGCGGGCGGCCCCGACGCCTGGCGTCAGGGCCAGGGTGACGTAGGCGACTCGCTCCCGGTCCATGTGTCCTGTCTGCTGTCCTGCCCGCTGGTTTCCCCGGCCCGTGCGGTCTGCACGAACGCCCAGAGTCGTTCCTTGAGCTGCTCCAGGCCGGCGCCGGAGGCGCTCGACACCGCCACCTGTCCGGCCGCATCCGGCACGGCGAGCACCGGGAGCGCCGCATCTGAAGGAAGCAGGTCCCGCTTGGTCAGCACGACCAGGTGCGGCTTGGCGTGGAGCTCCGCGCTGTAGAGGAGGATTTCGTGTCGCAGCCGGTCATAGGCCGGCTGCGGATCGGGCGCGTCCAGGGGCACGAGCACCGCGAGGACGCGGGTCCGCTCGACGTGCTGGAGGAACCGGAGCCCCAGCCCCTTGCCCGCAT
>Ga0070706_100002001_pt1 | contig 20981 bp, 23 predicted proteins | sample KBSK5501metaG_FD_65476 | JGI IMG/M metagenome (GOLD analysis project Ga0070706, IMG submission 65476) | Corn, switchgrass and miscanthus rhizosphere microbial communities from Kellogg Biological Station, Michigan, USA - KBS K5-50-1 metaG | ecosystem: Host-associated > Plants > Roots >... | reverse complement strand
CGCCGATTTTGAGCCGCGCACGGCCCCGCGCAGGCGTAACGCTTTGCGAGCGTCGCACTACCTCGGCGCCGCGCCGAAGAGGAACATCTCGACCGCGCGGCGCACCATCGCACGAACTTGCGCGAGCGAGAGTGGCGGCGGGTTTGCCCGGTACACCCGCGCATCGGTTTCGGCCGTCACCAGCGCGAGAAACTGCATCGCGCTCACGTGCGGATCGGCCCGCCGCAGCTCGCCGCGTTTCATCGCCTCTGCCAGCAACCCGGTGATCGCCTTGACGGCCTCGGCCGGACCCGCCTCGTAGAACAGCTGTCCCACGTCGGAATGCCCAGACTCCGCGACCACCATCCGGAAGATCGCGAGCGCACTCTCGTCATTGGTCAACACCTGCAGCATCCGCTCGCCGAAGCGCTGCAGCGCCGACTCGAGCGTGGCCGGGCCCTTGGCCTTCACGGAGAGCTCCGCGACCGCATCCGACAGATGCACGGTGGCAAAGGCCTGGACAACGGCGACGAACAGCTCTTCCTTCGACGGGAAGTAGCCGTACAGCGTGGCCTTCGAGCCGCCGAAGCGCCTCGCCAGCTCGTTCATCGACGCGCGTTCGTACCCGGTCTCCCGGAACAGCTCCGCGGCTGCCGCCAGGATGGCGCTGCGCCGCGCCTCCGTCCTCACCTTCATCGTGACCTTTCAAAAGCAGACCCGACTGTACATTTTTCTTGACGAGCCCGAAGAGCCTGATTGATAATGAAACCGTACCGATCGGTTTAGCTTCCAAGTGCACGCGCATGTCCCCGCGGCACGTCCCCCTCAACTTCGGAGAGTCACATGCGCCCCTCGTTCATTGCGTATCGGACGGCCGTTCAGGCCCTATGCGTCGCGTTGGCGGCTTGTTCCACGACACAGCCGATCCCGTATGCCGGCATCGCCTCGTCATCGCAGATGCGCTTCAACACGCATGACGAGACCGGCCGCATCCCGTACGAATACAAGACCGAGACCCGCTGGTCCCGGTACACCGCGTTCATCGTCGACCCGGTGGTCGTCTATCGCGGCGCCGACAGCCAGTTCGAGAACGTCTCGGAAGAAGACAGGGCGTATCTGGCCCGGACCATGCAAACGCAGTTCACCGAGAAGCTGAACGCCCGGTTCAGAAACGCCGCGACCCCGGGCGCCGACACGCTGCGCATCAAGCTCACGCTCACCGGCGCGAAGGCGAACACGGCCTTCCTGAGCACCTTCACCCGGTTCGATCTCGTCGGCGGCCCGTACAACGCGGTGCAAGCGGCCCGCGGCAAGGAAGGGTCCATGACCGGCTCCGTGAGCTTCGCCGTCGAGATCTACGACACCTCGACGAACGCGCTGCTCGCTGCCTATGTGGCCAAGCAGTACCCCAACGCGTGGAACCTCAGGGCCGGAATCGGCGCGATGAGCGCCTCCGTCGCGGGAGTGGAGAATGGCGCCGACCAGTTGGTCACCTACCTGCGCTAAGGAGTCTTCATGTCTTTCCCCTTCGCCTGTCGCATCGCCGGCCTGGCCATCGCCCTGTGCGGCGCCGTGCCGGTACAGGCCGACAGCTTCACCTCGTCGGCCTCCAGCGCCGGTTCGGCCTCGAGCGGCAGCGTGTCCGACTCGCTGCGCGGCTCGAGCAACAGCTCCAGCGGCGACAACAAGACGGCCGACGGCGACTACCGCATCATCGAGCTGGCCAAGGCGCCCGATCGTGCCGGTATCGCGCGCGTCACGATGCAGGCCGACGATCCGAAGCAGCGCATCGTGCTCGACCTGCCGCAGGCCATCGTCGACGCGCAGGGCCTGGCTCGCGGCGACCTCGTGCACGCGCAGCACCGTGTCTACGGCTTCGAGTTCGCGCGCGGCACCACGCGCGAGGCGTTCTACCTGGTGCTCGCCGACGAGTGGTTCGACGAGCTCGCGGCGCACGCCGTGAGCCTTTGAACGCCGGCCGCGTCTTCGTTCTGGCGGCAGCCCTCTTGGCGGGTGCGGCGCAGGCGCAGTCGGGGTCCGCCGGCCACCCGGCCTTCTCGGGCTCCGCAGCGTTCTGCGACCGCATGCACCCGCTGACGGCCGCGCAACAGGATCGCCTGCTGCGCTTTGCCGCCGTCGTGCGCGACGAGCTCGCGGCCACGGACGGCAATGCCGCGCTGATCAGCCGTTCGGGGCTCGATCTTTCGCGCTTCGATATCCGCTACTCGCACGCCGCCGTCGCCTGGCGCGGCGAGAGCGGTGCGTGGTCGGCGCGCCAGCTCTATTACGCGTGCGACGAGAGCCGCCCGCGGATCTACGACCAGGGTCTCGCCGGTTTCGTCACCGGCATCGACGACCCTGCGCTCGGCTACGTCTCCATCCTGCGGCTGCCGGCCGACGCGGCGGGTGCGCTGCGGCGCACCTCGCTCGACACGCCGCGCGCGCTGCACCTGCTGGCCGCGCGCTACAGCGCCAACGCCTATCCGTTCAGCCTGCGCTATCAGAACTGCAACCAGTGGGTCATGGAGCTGCTCGCGGTCGCGTGGGGCGACCTGGCCGACGGCGACGACCTGCGCCCGCGCGCGCAACGCTGGCTGCGCGATGCGCATTACGCGCCCGAGCCGGTCGACGTGCGCTCGCACGCGCTGATGTTCTCGGCCAGCTTCATTCCCTTCATTCATCTCGACGACCACCCCGAGGACGACCGCTACGCGATGAAGCTGCAGGTCAGCCTGCCGGCCACGCTCGAAGCGTTCGTGCGCGAGCGCCTGCCGGGCAGCGAACGCATCGAGCTGTGCCACGACGGCCGCCAGGTCGTCGTGCACCGCGGCTGGGCGCCGATCGCCGCCGGCTGCAAGCCCGGCGAAGGCGATCGCGTGGTGCCGTTCTGATCGCAACATCCTGCGCCGCCTTCCGGCGGCGGCTCGGCGACCCGGGATCGGTGAGCGGCGTTCAGCCCTGCACCGCGGTGGTTTCGTTCTCCAGCTCGCGTTCGGCGCGCAGGCTCTCCCGATCGCGTGAGATCGTGGCCACCGCGAGCGTGCGACCGCCCTTCCTGTAGCGCACGGTGCAGTCACGCGCCGACGGCGCGCCGTCGATCTCGATCTGGTCCCAGGCCTCGGCATGGCCGACATACTGGATCGCCACGTCGTAGTGCTGGCTCCAGAAAAACGGCGTGGCATTGAAAGGCCGGTGCCGGCCGAGCATGTTCAGCGCGGCGACCTGGCCTTGGCGCTGGGCGAGCGCCCAATGCTCGACGCGGATGCGTTGGCCCGAATGAACGTCGGGCCAGCGCGCGATGTCGCCGGCGGCGTAGATGCCGCTCGCGCTGGTCTGCAGATAGGCATCGACGCTGACGCCGCGATCGACCCGCAGGCCGGCCTGCTCGGCCAGTGCGACCGACGGGCGCACGCCGACGCCGGCGACGATCAGGTCGGCAGCGACGGTGCTGCCGTCGGCCAGGATGACGTGCGTTCCGCCGGCCTGCGCGACCGTCGTGCCGAGATGGAACTTCACGCCATGCGAGACATGCAGGTCGTGCACGAAGCGGCCAAGCGCTTCGCCGAGCACGCGCTGCATCGGCACGGCGTCCGGCGCGACGACGTGCACCACGAGGCCGCGGGCGCGCAAGGATGCGGCGACCTCGAGGCCGATGAAGCTGGCGCCGATCACGAGCGCCGAGCGCGCCGATGCCGCTTTCGCGACGATCGCGCGGCTGTCGGCGAAGGTCCGCAGCGTCTGCACCTGGCCCGCAGCCGCGCCGGGCACCTCGAGCTGGACCGGATCGGCACCGGTGGCGAGCAGCAGCGCGCCGAAGCTCCGTGTCGTGCCGCCTTCGAGCCGGACCTGGCGCCGGCTCACGTCGATCGCCGTGACGCGCGTGTTCAGCAGCAGCTCGATGTGGCGCTCGCCATACCAGTCGTCACCGCGCAGCGGCATCCAGTCGGCCTGCGCAGTGCCGGCGAGGAAATCCTTCGACAGGTTCGGGCGATCGACCGGCGCGTCGGCATCGGCGCTGACGATCGTCAGCCGGCCGTCGTAGCCTTCGCGGCGCAGCATGTCGGCCGCGGCCAGACCGGCGGCGCCGCCACCCACGATGAGCACGTCGGCAAGCGGTGCTTGGCTGCGCGATCGCGGCGGGGCGACGATGCGCTCGCGCACGAACACCCGCTCGCCGGCACGCTCGACGCGCCAGCACGGCAGCGCATCGAGGGCCGGCGCGCACAGCGCCTCGCCGCTGCGGATGTCGAACTGCGCGTGGTGCATCGGGCAGTGCAGCACATGCCCGCTGAGCAGGCCATCGGCGAGCTCGGCATGGTAGTGGCTGCACAGCGCACCCAGCGCGTACAGCGCGTCGCCCTGCCGCAGCAGGATCGCGTCTTCGCCGTCGACCTGGCCGCGCAGCATGGTGCCGTCGGCCAGCGTGGACCACGCGACGCCGGCTTTCAGATCGGGCCAGGACGAGTCGGCCATGGGACAGGGCTGGAGTTGCGGACGATTCGGGCCTCAAAGGCGAGCAGCACCTGCACACTACTCGCGCCGGGCGCCGTCTGCAAACCCCCTGCCGGCGCACGGCCGGCGTCAGCATCGATCCGGCGGATCGTCGCATCGCTCTTGCCGCGTCGGGCGCAAAATCACGGCATGCGCGCCGAGTCCCGCATCGTCGCAGCGGTCCTGACTGTGCTGCTGCACCTGGTCATTCTGTCCGCGCTCGTTCGCGTCACCGCAAGCCAGGTGAAGCCACCCCAACCGCCGGTCGTACACGAAATGACCGCCGACAAGCTGCACGGCGCAGGCGAGCAGATCATCGACGTCGACATCAGCCCCGGGCTGTCAACGAGCGGCTTTGCGTGCGAGGGAAGCAGCTACATCGGGGTTGGCATCACCGCCGAGCCGAATTCCGAACGCATCGTTCTCGTCGGCGACAACACGCCCGCTTCGAGAGCCGGTCTACAGCACGACGACGTCGTGCTGAACCCGAGCGTCTGGCGGGATGCGCACAGAGAGGGCGCCCTCCTTCGCATCCTGATCCTGCGCGAAGGCGTCGAGATGGCCGTTTCGGTGCTGGTCGGAAAGATCTGCATCGGGTAGCCGCAAAGTGAAGGCCATTCCTGGCTTCGGGTATCAGCGCTGCGGGCACGCCGATTGCCGCACCCGGGGCTCAACTTCGGAGGCTTTCATGAAGCGACAATCTTTCCACGGCCTCTGTGCCGCGCTTGGTCTGGCCGCTGTCGGCGCGGTGCTCGCTCAAGACAAGCCGGTGACGGTGAACATTTCCGCCCAGAACGCGTCGGGCGAGAGCGGGACCGCCACGCTGACACCGCAAGGCAGCAAGACCCAAGTCATGATCAAGCTGACCGGTGCTCCGGCCGGCACTCAGCAACCCGCGCACATCCACGACGGCAGCTGCGCCAGCCTCGATGCGAAGCCTCGCGTGCCACTTCAGAACGTGGTTGACGGCAGCTCGACGACGACCCTGGACATGAAGCTGAGCGACATCATGAGCAAGGGGGGCGCCATCAACGTGCACAAGAGCACCGCGGACCTGAAGACCTACGTCGCCTGCGGGGACGTGAAATAGGCGCCGGCCCTCGCGGCGACCGGGGGCCCGGATGACCGTCAGTCTTCGCCGCGAAATCCGGAGGCCTGCACGATCGGCCGCCAGAAGCGACGCTCCTCGTCCAGAACCCGGTGCAGATCCTTGCCCGGCAGCCCGCTGGCCTCCAGTCCGGCGCGGCTCAGCGCCTCCTTGACCTGAGGGCTCCGTACGGCGGCGATCAGCGCCGACTCGAGTTTGCGGACGACGTCGGGCGGCGTGCCCGTCGGGACATAGGCGCCATAGGCGGCGTTGGCGTGATCGAAGGCGGCGACGCCGGCCTCGTGCACGGTCGGCACATCGGGCAGCGCCGCATTTCTCGTCAAGCCCGAGACCGCGAGGATGCGCACCTTGCCGCTTCGGTGCAGTTCCAGCTGGCTCGCCAGCGCATCGGTCGACAACGGGACATGGCCGCCGACCAGGTCGGTCACGAGCGGGGCGCCGCCTTTGTACGGAACCGGTGTCAGCGGGACGCCGATCTCGCGCGCCATCCCCAGCACGGCGAAGTGAAGCGTGCCGCCCAGCGAGGTCAACCCGACGCTCGCCTGCGTGGGATGGGCACGCGCCCAGGCGATGTAGTCCTGCAAGGACCGATAGGGTCGGTCCGCGCCGGCGGAGACGACCGTCGGTACTTCGGCCAGATGCGCCACCGCGATGAAGTCGCGATCGACGTCGTACTTCAGGCTGCGGTAGGTCATCGGGAAGATGACGAGCGGCGCGTTCGATGAAAGCAGCACGGTCCGGCCGTCCGGTGCGGCGCTGCGGACGTAGTCGATCGAGATCCGCGTGGACGCTCCGGGCTTGTTCTCGACCAGGACCTGCTCCTCTCCGGCGGCGCGCAGTTGCTCCGCCACCGCACGCGCCAGCATGTCCAGTGCGCCTCCAGGCGGAAAGCCGACGACGATGCGCAACGGCATCGCCGGCGCGGCCGAGGCGGGCAGCGCGAATGCTGCGAGGAACACGAGAAGTGCGGCCGCCGCACGGCGACTCAGGGGTGTCGATGTCATCGCGTCTCCAGGTTGGGCCTATGGCCGAGCAGATCGAGAGCCCGTTCGAACAGCGCGCCGGCCTGGAGCAACGCGGCTTCCCCGCGCAGGCGGCCGATCAGCTGGATGCCGACGGGCAGACCGTCGGCGCCGAATCCGCAGTGCAAGCTGATGGCCGGATGGCCAGTCAGGTTGAAAGGCATCGTCCAGGGAAACCAGTTCGGTCGCAGCTCGGCGTACGAGCGACCGTCGATCTCCAGCGGGTCGAACAGGTCCTGCTCGATCGATGGCGCGGTTCGCGACAGCGTCGGCACGGCGATGAAGTCGGCTTCAGCAAGCAGACCCTGAACGCGGCGGAACAGGCGAGTCCGCTCGAAGTTGGCGCTCTGGTAGTCCACCGCGCTGTACCGGTTCGCCAGCTCCAGCTGACGAATCAGCGAGGGGCTGACCTCGGCCGGGTTCTGCTCGGCCAGGCTCGCGAAGCGCGCGCGCCACACCGTGTGGTTGATCGTGCGCCACAGCGGCTCGATGTCCCATCCATCAGTCGCCATCTCGACCGGCTCGGCACCCAGATCCTGCAGCTTGGCCATGGCGCCCCAGAAGCACTCGCGAACGTCCGAGGCGATGGGCCGGCCGGACGGCGCGAGTGCGAACAGCACCCGCTTGCCGCGCAGATCCGCCGTGGATTGCGTGGCGGCCAGATAGTCGCAAGCGCCCACCCCGGCAGACCATGGATCCGACGCATCCTCGCCGGCCATCGCCTGCAGCATCAACGCCGTGTCGGCGACAGTCCTCGAGATCGGCGTGACATAGGTCAGGTTGCCGAACGCATCGAGCGCCTGCGAATGCGGCACGACGCCGATGCTCTGCTTCAACCCGACCACGCCGTTGCACGCCGCCGGTATGCGCGTGGAGCCTCCGCCGTCGGTGGCCACGCCGATGGGCGCGATCCCGCTGGCGACCGCAACGGCCGCGCCGCCGCTGGACCCGCCGCTCGTGTGCCGCGGGTTCCATGCGTTGGGCGTTCGCCCGAACAACGGGGCGTCGGTCAGGCACTTCGCACCGAACTCCGACGTCGTCGTCTTGCCGATGAGGATGGCGCCCTGCGCGCGCAGGCGCTGCACCGCGACCGCATCGTGGTCCGGCACGTTCGCGGCGTACAGCTTCGAGCCGAGCGTCGTGCGCACGCCGCGCGTGTCGACCAGATCCTTGCAGGCGTACGGGATGCCGTGCAACAGACCGAGCGGCTCGCCGCGCATCAGGGCACCCTCCGCGGCGCGCGCCTCGCGCAGGGCTTCGTCGTGGCACAACGTGACGAAGCAATTGAGCCGGCCCTGCAGCCGTTCGGCCCGCTGCAGCACCGCTTGCACCAGCTCGACGGGCGACAGGTCTCGATGCGCGATCGCTTCGCGCAAGCGAGTGGCCGGCCAGAAGCAGAGTTCCTCGTTCAAGCAGCGTTCCTCGTTCATCCCGGATGCCGTGCAACGATGCGACGGCGTGCATGTCGAGATCGACGATCGAGATTGACACGCGGGCTGCGCAGGGTCAAATACCCGATCACCATCGACCCATACCGATCCCATATGCCCTACGAGTTCAAGAGCCTGCGGCATTTCGTCGCGGTCGCGGAGGCGGGGAGCGTCGGCAAGGCGGCGCGCCAGTTGCACATGGCGCAGCCGCCGCTGTCGGTCCACATCCGCAACCTCGAGGCGCAGGTCGGCGCGGCGCTGTTCCACCGCGAGCCCGGCGGCATGCGCCTGACCGACGCGGGAAGCGCGCTCTATGCGCGAGCCCGGGAAGCGCTGGCGCTCGCGAACGAGGGATTCGAGTCGGCCCGCGCGATTGCCGGGGGACGCCGCGGCCGCCTGGCGATCGGCTACATGTTCTCGCTGGGCTACGCCTGGCTTCCGCGACTCGTGCCGGCCCTGCGCACGGCGCTTCCTGACGTCGAGCTGCAGTTCGTCGAGATGAGCGCGCTGACCTGCGAGGCGCAGATCCTGAGCCACAAGGTGACGATCGGGCTGTGCATGCCGCCGCCCGCACGCGCCGAGCTGGACAGCGCCTTCGTCGGATCGGAACCGCTGCGCCTGGCGATGCCGTCGCACTCTCGGCTGTCTCGACTGAGCGCCGTTCCGGTCGCGCGATTGCAAGGGCTGCGTCTGATCGGCCTTCCGACGTTCAGGCAGGACGCCGACGCGTCCTTGGTGACGTCGCTGTTGCGGCGCCATCGGGTGACCATGCAGGTGGTCGAGCGCGTCGAGACCGTGCACGCGGCGCTGGCGTTGGTGCTCGCGGGCGAGGGCTTGGCAATCGTCCCGGCGTGTGCCGCAGCGGGCGCGCCGACCGGCGTGGTCCTGCGGCCGTTGCAGGACGCTCCTGAGAGATTCGACGTGGCAGCGTGCTGGCGCCGAGACGTCGCCGGCCCGCTGATCGACCCGTTCGTTGCGGTCGCGCGGGCCGTGTTCGGAGTTACGGCAACGGCGTGAACTTCAGTTCGCTCAGCGGCACGACCTTGTCGGTGCGCACCATCTTGAACTCGGTGTTCGGGCCCAGCCACTTGTCCCAGAGCTGGTTGATCTCGCCGGCTTTGTCCATCTCCTGCAAGGTGCTGTTGATCTTCGCGAGCAGCGCCGGCTCGTCCTTCTTCATGCCGATGCCGATCGGCTGAAAAGCCATCGGCTCGGCGATCATCTTCAGCTCGACACCGGCCGTCTTCGACTGGTTGACGAGCTTGGTGATCGTCATCGTGTTGGCCACCATGCCCAGCGCCTTGTTCTGCTGCACGGCCATGTACGCCGAGCCGGTGTCCTGGAAGGTGACCGGCTCCGAGCCGTTCATCTTGATCGACAGCTCCGAGGTCGAGCCCTTGGTCGAGGCCAGACGCTTGCCCTTGAAGTCGGCCTTGCTGGTGGCCGGGTCGCTGGCCTTGACCGCGAGCATCTCCTTCGCAAGGTAGTACGGGTCGCTGAACTGGATCTGCTCGGCCCGGCCCAGCGTGTAGGCCAGGTTCGCGATCGTGACGTCCACGCGCCCCATCTTCACCTCGGGCACCCGCGCTTCGACCGACAGCGGCGTGACCTTTGCCGCCAAGCCGAGGCGCTTGGCGATCGCGCTGCACAGGTCGACGTCGAAGCCGACCATCTCGCGGGTCTTCGGGTCGGGTGCGGCGAACGGCGGCACGTCGGCGAAGGTGCCGCAGCGCAGCTCCTTGCGCTGCTGGATGTCCTGCCACTGGTCGGCCCGGGCGGCGAAGGACAGGCAGCTCAGACAGCCCGCGAGCGCGGCCAACACGTAGATTGAAGATCGAGAGGACATGACGGACTCCTGGATTGACGGGACGTGGCGAAGGTGTGGCGAAGGCTCAGTGCGAGCGCAGGTCCGACAGGAAGCGCTGCGCGCGCGGGTGCTGCGGATGTCGGAAGAACGATTCGGGCGCGGCCGATTCGAGAATGCAGCCGGCGTCCATGAACCAGACGCGATCGGCCACCTCGCGCGCGAAGTTCATCTCGTGCGTGACGCACATCATCGTCATGCCCTCGGCGGCGAGGCTGCGCATCACCGCCAGCACCTCGCCGACCATCTCGGGATCGAGCGCGCTGGTGGGCTCGTCGAACAGCATCGCAGGCGGCTCCATCGCGAGTGCACGCGCGATCGCGACGCGCTGCTGCTGACCGCCGGACAGCTGCGCCGGATACGCCAGCGCCTTGGCCGCGAGACCCACGCGCTCGAGCAGCTGCATCGCCTTGTCGCGCGCCTCGGCGCGCTTGACGCCGTTCACGTGCATCGGCGAGAGCATCACGTTGTCGAGCGCGGACAGGTGTGGGAACAGGTTGAAGCTCTGGAACACGAAGCCGATGCGGCTGCGCAGGCGGTTCAGCTGCGCGCTGCTCATCGGGGCGTGGATGTCGTGGCCGTCGACCAGCAACTGGCCCGACTTGATCTCTTCCAGCCGATTGACGGTGCGGATCAGCGTCGACTTGCCCGAGCCCGACGGACCGCAGACCACCACCACCTCGCCCTTGCCGACTTCGGCGTTGATGTCGGTCAGCGCACGGTAGTCCCCGTACCACTTGTTGACGTTCGAGAACGTGATCATGTCGTCGGTGCTCCTCGGGTCCGTTGAGGCGGCTGCGCTCGTCAGGGCTCGGCCGCGACCGGCTGCATCGGGACAGCAGGCGCCCCCTCGGCCTTGACGCCGCGCGTGCCGGCGCGCCGGGCTTCGATGCGCCGCTCGAGCGCCGTCGCGGCTCGAGTCAGGCTCCAGCAGACGACGTAGTAGATGACCGCCAGGATGAAGAACACCTGGAACGGCTTGGTCAGCAGCTGGTTGTTGATCTGGTTCGCGGCAAAGGTCAGCTCGGGCACGTTGATCACGTAGCCGAGCGTGGTCTCCTTGATCGTCGAGACGAACTGGCTGAGCATGCTCGGCAGCATGTTGAACAGCGCCTGCGGCAGGATCACCAGCCGCATCGCGCCGAGATGGCTGTGGCCGAGCGCGCGTGCGGCTTCCATCTGCCCTTTCGGCAACGCCTCGATGCCGGCGCGCACCACTTCGGCGAGGTAGGCGCCTTCGTACAGCACCAGCGTGCACAGCATCGTCACGAAGCCCGACACGTTGCGGCCGATCAAGAGCGGCACCAGGAAGTAGACCCACAGGATCACCATCAGCAGCGGCACGCCGCGCGCGACGTAGACCAGCGCGGTCGCGGGCCAGCTCAGCAGCCGCCACGGCGAGAGCCGCGCGAGCGCCAGCAGCACGCTCACCGGGAACGCGAGCACGATGCCCAGGACCGACAGGATCAGCGTGCAGGCGATGCCGCCGAGCGGGCCGTTCGGGTATTGGCCGATCAGCAGCAGCAGCCAGTTGTCGCGCAGGATCTCCCAGACGGCGGTCATCGCTCACCTCGCTCCGGCGATGCGCACGCGCCGGGCCAGCCACGCGCCGGCGACCATGATCAGCAGCGAAAACGCGAGGTACATCACGGTGGCCAGCAGGTAGGTCTCGAACGCACGGAAGCTCTGGTTCTCGATCTCCTTGACCGCATGGGTCAGCTCGGCGACGCCGATCGCCATCGCCAGGCTGCTGTTCTTGAACAGCGAGACCGTGTGGTTGACAAGCGCCGGCAACGCGTTGCGCACCGCCTGCGGCATCAGCACATGGCGCATCGCGCCGACGAATCCATGCCCGAGCGCGCGCGCCGCTTCGGCCTGGCCGGCCGGCACCGAACGCAGGCCGGAGCGCAGGTCTTCGCTGAAGTAGGCCGCCTGGCACAGCCCCAGTCCGATGATGGCGAACACCGCCTCGCCGTCGTGCTCGCCGAGCCAGCCCTGCAGCGCGCTGGGCAGCAGGCTCGAGATGCCGAAGTACCAGAGCATCAGTTGCACGAGCGTCGGCACGTTCTGGTGGTACGACACGTAGCCTGCCACGCTGCGCTGCGCGAGGCGGCTCGGCGTCAGGCGCACGACCAGCAGCACCATGGCCAGGCTCATCGCGAGCAGCCACGACCCGAACGCGATCACCAGCGTCATCTGCACGCCGTGCATGAGCATCCTGCCGAACTCGGGGTTCAGCAGGATCGCGATCAGGTCGAAGCCTTTCATGCGGTGCCCGGCGCGGCGCGTGACGGGGACGTCAGACCTTCGGCGACTCGGGCCGCGTGGTCTGCAGGCCACCGGGCACCTGCAGGGTCGGCGTGATCTCGATGTGACCGACGTTCACCGCGATCGGCGCGGCGATCGCGAACGCGATGGCGCCGGCGATGTCGCAGGCCTGCGGCAGCTCGAAGCCTTCGACGAAGCGCTCGCGGGTCTCCTTGGAGTCGCCGTGGACGTGGGCGAAGATGTCGGTGGCCACGCGGCCCGGGCAGATCTCGGTCACGCGCACACGCTTGCCGAAGACGTCCAGGCGCAGCTGCCGCGACAGCATGCTCACCGCCGCCTTGGTCGCGTGATAGGTCGAGTTGCCGTTGAAGTTGTACGCGGCCGCGATCGAGCTGATGTTCACGACATGCCCGCGGTCGCGCGCGGCCATGCCGGGCACGATCAGCCGGCACAGGTGCAGCACGGCGCGCAGGTTCACGTCCACCAGCAGGTCGATGCCCTCGGCGTCGGCCTTCAGGATCGAGCCCGGCCGGTCGACGCCGGCGTTGTTGACCAGCACGTCGAACTCGATTTGCTGCGCGAGCCGGGTCACGGCCGCGAGGTCGGTCACGTCGATCGCGTGCGCGATGCAGCCGGTGCGCTCGGCGAGCGCGGCGAGCGCCTTCGCGCTTCGGGCGAGCGCGTGGACCTCCAGGCCCTCGGCACGCAGACGCTCGACCACAGCGGCGCCGATGCCGGACGAAGCGCCGGTGACGAGGGCGGTCTTGTAGTCGCTGAACGGCATCGTGCGCTCCTTGTTCGAACGGTTTCAATTTATCGACTTGGGTCGGAATGCGCCAAGACGGAATGACTGTGTGGAGATAAGGCACGCTTATGTCGGGGCAACCCCTGCCTTTCCCTACCGTTCGGCCTGCCGTTCAGCCTGCCGTTCAGGCCGTTCATGGCATCGGCCCCATTTGCCGCGAGATCGGCACGATGCGCCCCCCGCCGGCCTCGATCTCGCGACGGATGGTCTGGGCCAGCGCCACCGCGCCCGGCGTGTCGCCATGCACGAGGATCGAACGCGCCGGCATCGCCAGGGCCTTGCCGCTGTAGCTCAGGATGGTTCCGTCGTGCAGCAGGCGACGCACCCGGGCGAGCACCGCCGCTTCGTCCTTGATCACGGAATCGGGCAGCTTGCGCGGCACCAGCAGGCCATCGTCGTCGTACGCGCGGTCGGCGAGGAAGGCCGTGGCGACGCGCAGGCCACACCGCGCGGCGGCGCTCTCGATCGCGCGGCTGCTCGACGAGCTGACGATGAGCTCGGGGTCGAAGCGCGCGATGGCCTGCAGCAGCGGACCGGCCAACTCGGCATCGGCCGCGGCCATGTTGCCCAAAGCGCCGTGAAAGCTCATGTGCGTCATGCGATGGCCGGCGGCCTGTGCGATGCCGGCCATCGCGCCGAGCTGGTAGATGACCATCGTCGCGAGCTCGCCGGTGTCGATCTGCATGGCGCGGCGCCCGAACCCCTGGCGGTCCGGGAAGCCCACATGGGCGCCGACATCGACGCCGTGCTGGCGCGCCAGGCGCGCAGTGCGGTCCATGATCGACGAATCGCCGGCGTGCCAGCCGCAGGCCACGTTGGCCGACGAGACGACCGCCAGCATGGCCTCGTCCTCGCCCATGCGCCAGGGACCGTAGCCTTCGCCGAGGTCGGCATTGAGGTCGATGTCCATCGTTCGTCCTTGTTCGTTCGTCCTTGTTTCACTCAGCGTGGCGCCAGATCCACCAGCGGCGTGCCGTAGCCGACCGCGGTACCGTGCGCGACGCGCATCCCGGTCACCGTGCCCGCCTCGGGCGCGCACAGCGGCAGCAGCAGCGCGCCGATCTGCAGCAGGCCGAGCGGCTGACCGGCGCCGACCCGCGCGCCGACCTGCGCCAGGGCCGCCTCGCGCAGCGGGTGGCGATGCAGGAACACGCCGACCGACGGCGCGTTCGCGGTCAGGCCGCCGATCGGCGCGGCAGTGGGTGGCGAGGCCGATGGCGCCACGTCGAAGGGCTCGTGTCGGACCGGAACGCCGCCGCCGTCGTGGCGCAATCGCAGCTGCGTCCCGGGGCCGCGCAGTTCGAGCAGGGCGATGTCGGTCGCGGCCAGCCACGCGGAAATGCGTTCGATCTGGTCGGCGTTCATGCGCGGGTCCGTTCACGTTGGCGCCGGTACAGGTCGGCCAGGCGGCGCGCGTCGGCCAGCCAGGCGTGCGTCTGCTCGAGTGCCGCGACGGCGGCGTCCCAGTCGGTTTCGATGAACCGCACGCGGCTGCCGATCGGGGCCTGGCCGAGCCGCCACAGGTCAGCCTCGATCACGGTGCCGAGCTTGGGGTATCCGCCGGACGGCTGGGCGTCGCGCATCTGCACGATGGGCTGCCCGCCGGGCGGCACCTGGATCACGCCGGGGACGATGCCGTGCGAGCGCATCTCGACCACGTCGGCCGCCTCGAGCGCCGTGCCGGCGAGGCGATAGCCGTAGCGGTCGCTCTGCGCCGTGATCTTCCACTCGCCGGCCCAGAAGGCGGCGCGCGAGGCCTCGGTGTAGTGGGCGTATTCGGCCGCCGGCAGCACGCGCATCGCCGGCACGCCATCGAGCACGAGCGGCAACGCCAGCGCGGGCGGCAGCAGCCCGAAGCCGCTGGCGTGACGTCCGTTTCCCGGCGCCGCAGCGCGCAGCACATCGCCCTGGCGCAAGGCGCGCCCTTCGTGGCCGCCGAAATCCCCGCGCAGCTGCGTGCTGCGCGAGCCGAGCACGGCCGGCACGTCCACGCCGCCGGCCACGCACAGATAGGCGCGGCTGGCGCGCCAGCCGGTTCCTTGTGGGAGACCCAGGGTCAGCACCTGCCCGGCGCGCGCTTGCGCGACCCACCACGGCATGAGCGGTGTGTCGTCGAGCCGCGCCGCGCAGTCGGCGCCGGTCAGCGCGAACGCGAGGTCTTCGCTGAAGCGGACCTGGAACGGAAACACCGGCACCTCGATCGCCGCGGCGCCATCGTCGTTGCCCAGCAGCACGTTGCCGGCGGCGAGCGCCAGCGGGTCCATCGCGCCCGACGTGCCGACGCCCCACTGCAGCGCACCGACGCGGCCGAGGTCCTGCACGGTGGCCAAGGCGCTGGCCGACAGGATCTCGATCATCGGATCACCTTCTCGACCCGAAAGCGCAGCGCGTCGCCGGGTTGCAGCAACGCCGGCGGGTCCTGCGCGGGGTCGAAGAAGCGCATCACCGTGCTGCCGATGGTGTTCCAGCCGCTCGGCCCCGCCGATGCCGACACGCCCGTCTGCGCACCGCCGATCGACACCGCGCCGGCCGGGATGCTGAGCACCGGCACCTTGCGCCGCGGCGTCGCGATGCGCGGGTCCATGCCGCCCAGGTAGCAGTAGCCGGGGTGGCTGCCCAGCGCATACACCGGATACAGCGGCGTGCTGTGGCGCTCGACGATCTCGTCCACCGACAGGCCGGTGTGCGCGACCACGTCGGCCAGGTGCGGGCCGCCGGCTCCGCCATACACGACCGGCAGTTCGACGACACGACCTTCGAGCGGCAGCGGCTCGGCCGCCGCCCAGGCGGCGCGCAGCCGCGCCTCGATGTCGCGCAGCACGCGCGGCGGCCGCACGAGGCTGAGCATCAGGTTGTTCATGCCAGGCACGGCTTCGCGCACCTCGGGCCAGCCGCCGGCCTCGCGCGCCAGGGCCCACATGCGTTGCTGAGTGCCGAGCGCCATCTCCCGGCCCGGCGCTTCGAACAGCAGCGCGCTGGTGCCGAGCGGGGTGATCGTGGGTGGCATCGCGACGGGGTGCGTCGGGGTCATGTCGTGCTGCCGGCGCGCAGCCAGCGCTCGAGGTGATGGATGTCGACGCCGCCGGCGGCGAAGGCCTCGTCCTCGACGATCCGGCGGTGCAGCGCCAGGTTCGTCGCGATGCCGTCGACGCGCATCTCGGCCAGCGCCAGGCGCATGCGCTCCAGTGCGTCCTCGCGTGTCGCCCCGTGCACGATGAGCTTGGCGATCATCGAGTCGTAATACGGCGGCACGCGGTAGCCGGCGCCGGCATGGCTGTCGACGCGCACGCCGTAGCCGCCGGGCAGCGCCCAGCCGGTGATCAGGCCGGGCGACGGTGCGAACGTGGCGGGGTTCTCGGCGTTGATGCGGCACTCGAACGCATGCCCATGGCAGGTGACGTCGGCCTGGCGCAGCGACAGCCGCTCGCCGCGGGCCACGCGGATCTGCTGCTGCACGATGTCGATGCCCGTGGTCATCTCGGTCACCGGGTGCTCGACCTGCAGGCGCGTGTTCATCTCGATGAAGAAGAACGCGCCGTCCTCATACAGGAACTCGAAGGTGCCGACGCCGCAGTAACCGATCTGGCGGCACGCCTCGGCGCAGCGCTCGCCCGCCTCGGCGATCAGCGCCGGCGCGATGCCGGGAGCCGGCGCCTCTTCCAGCACCTTCTGATGGCGGCGCTGCAGCGAGCAGTCGCGGCTGCCGAGCCACAGCGCGTTGCCGTGACTGTCGGCCAGCACCTGGATCTCGACATGGCGCGGATGCAGCAGGAACTTCTCGATGTAGACCTCGGGGTTGCCGAAGGCGCGCCGCGCCTCTTCGCGGGTCAGCGCGAGCGCGTCCTGCAGCTCGGCTTCGGCCCCGACGACGCGCATGCCCCGACCGCCACCGCCACCCGCGGCCTTCACGATGACCGGGTAGCCGATCTCCCGGGCGATGGCGGCGATCGCGGCGGGATCGTCGGGCAGTCCGCCGTCGGGGCCGGGCACGCAAGGCACGCCGGCTGCGCGCATCGCGCGCTTCGCGGCGACCTTGTCGCCCATGGTCCGGATGCAGGCCGCGCTCGGGCCGATGAACGTCAGGCCGGCCGCTTCGACGTCGGCCACGAAACCGGCGTTCTCCGACAGGAAGCCGTAGCCGGGGTGGATGGCCTGCGCGCCGCTGACCTCGGCCGCAAACAGGATGGCCGCTTGATCGAGGTAGCTCTGCGCCGGCGCTGCCGGGCCGATGCACAGCGCCTGATCGGCCTGCCCCACGTAGGCCGCATCGCGATCGGCTTGCGAATGAACGACGACCGTGCGCAGCCCGAGGCCGCGGCACGCACGCAGGATGCGCAGCGCGATCTCTCCGCGGTTCGCGATCAGGACCGTGTCGAACATCGCGTCGTCGCCCTCAAGCAAAGCGCAGCAGCGGCTGCGTCGCGTCGACTTCCTGGCCCGAGCCGACGAGGATCTCCGCCACCGTCGCGTCGAACTCGGCGCGGACCTGGTTGAACACTTTCATGGCCTCGATCACGCACAGGATCTGGCCGGCTGTCACGGCTTGGCCGATGGCGACGAAAGGCGGTTCACCGGGCGCTGGAGCGAGGTGCACCACGCCGTACAGCGGTGCGCGCAGCAACGACTCGGCGGGTGCGATGCCGGCGTCGTCGGTCGTGGGCGCTGCCGCGGGATGCAGCGAGCTCGCGGGCAGCGCGGACGTGACCGCCGACGTGGTCGCCGCGCCGCCCGGTCGACGCACCAGCCGCAAGGTCCAACCGTCCTGGCTGAACTCCATCTCGGCGAGGTCGGTTGCGGCCATCGCGTCGATGAAGGCCTTGATCTGCTGCTGATCCATCTGCGTCCACTCAGCCGCGCGTGTTCGGCGAACACGCTTGCACGGTTCCAAAGGTACCGGTGGATCGCCCGGGGCGCCAAGACGGAATGTCTGTGCCGAGATAAGGGAGGCTTATGACACTGATGACATGGCGGTGGTCTGCGCTTCGTCCGCGGCGAGCAGCGAACCGGGGAGCGCCGCGACCAGTTCGAGCAGGATCTCCCTGATCGCCTGCGCGGGCTCGGACAACGGCAGGTGGTCGGACTGGCACAGCGCGAGCGGCGCCTCGATCACCGGCTCGACGATGCGGCACTGCCAGGCCCTGCACGACGCGACCACCTCGCGCGCCATCGACGCCGGCAGGATGGTGGCGCCCAGGCCGTCGGCGATGACGGCCGTCAGCGTGCTGGCCGATTCGATCTCCGCGACCACGCGCGGCGTCATGCCGGCGCCGGCAAAGGCCTCGTCGACCATCTTGCGCACGATGTTGTACGGGCGGGCCAGGTAGAGATCGGTCTCGCCCAGCGTGCGCAGCGGCACCTCCTCGGGCGGCTGGGGCATGCCCGGCGGCCCGACGAGGTAGAGCGGCTCCTTCAGCAGCGCAAGGAACTGCAGGCCGTGCACCGCCGTCTTGCCGCCGTAGAGCACCGCGAGGTCCATGCGGCCGTTCATCACGAGCTCGGACAAGGTGCTGCCGTAGGTCTCGTTCAGGTACAGCAGCACGCCCGGGTGGCGCGCCCGCACCGTGCGCAGCAGCGGCAGCGCCAGCCCGGCGGCGGCCGTGCCCGGCGCCAGCCCCACCGACACGGCACCCGAGACGCCGCGGCCGGCTGCCGCCATGTCGACACGCGCCTGCTCGCACTGGCGCAGGATCAGCTGGGCGTGCCGGTACAGCACCTTGCCCGCCTCGGTCGGCGTGACGCCGCGCTTGGTACGGGTCAGCAACTGCTGGCGCACTTCGCCCTCGAGCGTCGCGAGCTGCTGGCTCAAGGCCGGCTGGGCGATGTGCAGCACGTCGGCGGCCTGCGTCAGGCTGCCGATGTCCACGATCTTCACGAAATACTTCAAGCGTCTCAGGTTCACGGCGCGGTCTCCTCCTGATCTCCTTCGACGAAGCGGCCGCGCTCCATCGCGTCGGCGCTGCACAGCAAGATCCGCGCGCGGTCACGCCGGACACCGGCTCGTCGCCATCCATAAGTGTTGCCTATAGTGGCAGACGGAACTCGTCTTGGCCCTGAGTGCCGCGCGGTCCTAATGTTGCGCCTTGTCGACCACCGCAGCCGCCAGGAACTTCGTGAGCTCATCCCGCATCGCCGAGCGCGTCAGGCGCATCAAGCCGTCGCCCAGCACCTCGGCCGCCGACCGGGCCAACGAGCTGCGCCGCCAGGGCAAGTCCATCGTCAACCTCGTGGTCGGCGAGCCCGACTTCGACACCCCCGTCCACATCCGCGAGGCCGCCGCCGCGGCGATGAACAAGGGGCAGACGCGCTACACCCTGATGGCCGGCACCGTCGAGCTGCGCCAGGCCATCGCCGCCAAGCTCGAGCGTGAAAACGGCCTCACGTATGCGATGAACGAGATCATCGCCACCAGTGGTGCGAAGAGCGCGATCTACAGCGCGTTCTCGATCACCGTGGAGCGGGGCGACGAGGTCATCATCCCGGCGCCGTACTGGGTCTCGTACCCCGACATGGTGCTGGCCAGCGACGGCACGCCGGTGATCGTCGCGTGCCCCGAGGCCAGCGGCTTCAAGATCACGCCGGCCCAACTGGCCGCGGCCATCACGCCGAAGACGCGCTGGCTGCTGATCAACTCGCCGGCCAACCCCACCGGCGCGAGCTACACGCTCGACGAGTACCGCGCGCTGGGCGAGGTGCTGGCGCGGCACCCGCAGGTGCTCGTGATGACCGACGACATCTACGAGCACATCCGCTTCGACGGCCGGCGCACGCCGCACCTGCTGCAGGCCGCGCCGGCGCTGCGCGATCGCACGCTGGTGGTCAACGGCGTGTCCAAGACCTACGCGATGACCGGCTGGCGCATCGGCTACGTCGCCGGCCCGCGCGACCTGGTGCAGGCGCTGGACACGCTGCTGTCGCAGTCCACCGGCAACTGCTGTTCGATCAGCCAGGCCGCCGCCGCGGCGGCGCTGAACGGCGATCAGGGCTTCGTGGCCGACAGCGTGGCGATCTACAAGCAGCGCCGCGACGCCACGCTCGCGCGCATCAACACGATCCCCGGCCTGAGCTGCCGCTCGCCCGACGGCGCGTTCTACCTCTACATCAACTGCGCCGGACTGATCGGCAAGACCACGCCCGAAGGCAAGACGCTGAACGAAGACGGCGACGTGGTGATGTACCTGCTGGAAAGCGTCGGCGTGGCCGTCGTCGCCGGCACGGCATACGGCCTGTCGCCGTATTTCCGGCTGTCGATCGCGACCTCGCTGGAGATCCTCGAAGAAGGCTGCACGCGCATCGCGCGCGCGGTCGCGGCATTGCGCTGAAGCGCCGCGCCTCGCGCATCAGGAACGAGAACGCCCGAACACCATGAGCACGTACAAAGCCCTGCGCAAGAACCCGTCGGCCGAACCGGCCGACCCCGCAGTCCTCGCCGCGCTGCGCGACATCCCGGTGGCAGCGCTCAGCGACAACATGCATCGCAACATCGGCACCGTCGGCCTGTCGCCCTATCACCGCCCCGGCACACGGACGATGGCGGGAACGGCCGTCACGGCGCGTTCGCGCGGCGGCGACAACCTCACCTACCTGCGCGCACTCGAGTTCTGCCGCCCCGGCGACGTGCTGGTGATCGACGGCGGCGGCGATCTCGCGAATGCCGGTGTGGGCGGCATCCTGTCGTTCTATGCCGCGAGCATCGGCGTTGTCGGCGTCGTGATCGACGGCGCGATTCGCGACGTGGCGGAGATCCGCGAACGCGACTTTCCAGTCTACGCGCGCGGCGTCACGCATCGGGGCCCGTACAAGGACGGCCCGGGCGAGATCAATGTGCCGATCTCGGTCGGCGGCATGGTCGTCAACCCCGGCGACATCGTCGTCGGCGATCAGGACGGCCTGCTCGCGATCCCGCAGGAAGGCGTCGGCGCCCTGATCGAGAAAGCGCGCGCCCATCTGGCGACGGAGGCGGAAACCATCCGCGCGATGAAGGAAGGCCGCTGGAGCCGGGCGTTCATCGACGCGC
>Ga0070706_100001996_pt1 | contig 21048 bp, 15 predicted proteins | sample KBSK5501metaG_FD_65476 | JGI IMG/M metagenome (GOLD analysis project Ga0070706, IMG submission 65476) | Corn, switchgrass and miscanthus rhizosphere microbial communities from Kellogg Biological Station, Michigan, USA - KBS K5-50-1 metaG | ecosystem: Host-associated > Plants > Roots >... | reverse complement strand
GTCCAAATGTTTCAGCTGCAAAGCCGGCTTGCTTCCATCATGACGAAAAGCACCGAGGCCGTTACGCAAGCTCGGTCCGCACACGAACAGTTGCAGAAGCTCACACCAGGGGCGAGTGGCTCCGTAGCGGATGCCATCTCCACGCTGGACAAGAAAGTTTCAGCCCTTCTCGGCGGGGGCGGGGGCTTCTTCGCGCCTCCCTCGCCTGAGCCAACGCTCAGCCGGGCGAATGGCGAGGCGGCTACACTCTATGCTGAGGTAGGACGTGCAGATGCGGCGCCCACCGCCGCGCAAATGAGCGCAACGGCAGAAACGGAAAAGGATTTCGTAGCCGTGTCGAGCCAGTGGAAACAGCTAATGAGCGTCGATCTTCCGGCGCTGAACAGACAGCTTCACGGCGCAAGCCTCCCTGAGATCAAATTGGAATCGAAGTCGTCCGAACCAGATGATTCCGATGACGTCGAGTGAGCCCGGGATTATCGACGTGTAAGGATGGTTTAGGACGGCGTGTTTGATGCTTTTGGTTTTGGGATGAGGCACAGCCGCAGGCGAGGAATTGCGCCTTGGGCGAGCGATAAATTGTGGCGAAAAGTAAATAAACATCCGCTCTGCAGTTCTCAGATGTAACGCGAAGTCAAAACAAAGATTTCCGCTTAAATTTCGACGGTATATACTTCACTGAACTGGAGCTTAGCATCCTCAATATTGGCGTGAGTTGCCGTGCGGCAATTCAATGCTTAGTAATCCAATGAAAGAGCCAAAACCCGAGAAGGCTAGCTCAGAAAATATCGGCTCGGCAGGGCTTCGCGCGCCTGCCAAAGGGGAGAGTTCGTCCGGTGATTTTGTTCCTGACCAGGCCGACGCGACCCTGCTCGGCGATTCCTCCGCGCCGCCCGCCGATCCGGGCGCTGATCAGTCAGATGCCACCCTGGCTGGCGAACCCGCGACGCCAGGCGCAAGGCGGCCGCGCCTCTCGGAGCTCTTTCCAAAACAAACCGAACTGCAAGCTGGTGATGTGTTCGGCGGCCGATTCGAAATCCTGGGAGTTCTCGGTGAAGGTGGCATGGGCACGGTGTACAAAGCCACCGACCGTCAAGTGGATCATGTTGTCGCGCTGAAACTGATTCGTCCTGAGATGGCGGCCCATCCGGCAATTCTCGCCCGCTTTAAACAGGAACTCCTTACAGCCCGCCAGGTCACACACAAGAACGTGATCCGCATTCACGACTTGTCCGAAGTCGATGGCGTGAAGTTCATCACCATGGAGTTCGTCGAGGGATGCGACTTGCGCCAGTTGCTGATCGAGAACGGCAAGCTTCCGCCGGAGCAAGCCGTCGAGATAGTTCGCCAGGTGTGTCTGGCATTGGACGCGGCACACAGCGCCGGAGTGATCCACAGGGATCTGAAGCCGCAGAACATCATGAAGGACAAGCAAGGGCGAATCCTGGTGATGGATTTTGGATTAGCTCGTTCGCTGGAATCGGGCGGCATGACGCAGACTGGCGCTCTCATGGGAACGATGGAGTACATGTCCCCGGAACAAGCGCTCGGGAAGCACCTCGATGGCCGGTCCGACCTGTTTACTGTAGGACTGATCTTCTACGAGTTGTTGACTGGCAAGATGCCCTTCAAAGCGGACACGGCGGTGGCGAGCTTGCTGAAGCGGAACCAGGAGCGCGCGCAGCCGGCCACGGAGCTCGACGCGTCAATCCCCAAGGCGTTGAGCGACATTGTGAGCAAGTGCATGGAACGGGATCTGAATTTGCGTTATCAGACCGCTCAGGAAATTTTGGCGGATCTTGATGCCTGGCAGGGGCATCGTCCGACTTCCGCTTCTTTCGTTCAGCCCACGCTCACCCCCACCCGCGAAATTCCCTGGAAGTGGATTACCGTGTGTGGCTTGGCGGTAGCCGTGGTCTTCGGGGGATGGGTGGCAAGGAGCAAGCTGACATCCAAGACCGCAACGAAGGCGGTGGCTGGGCCGGAAGTGTCGCTTGCGATTTTGCCCTTTCGCAACGGCTCGGGTGATGCGGGGCTCGATTGGCTGGGGCCGAGTTTGGCGGATATGCTGAGCACGGACGTGGGACAGTCGGCGCACCTGCGCACGATTTCACCGGACCGCCTGCATCAGGTGCTGTCGGATTTGCAGATTTCGCCTGGTACCACCATCGATCCCTCAACGGTGGGGCGCATCGCCGAGTTCAGCACTGCCGACACGGTGGTCTGGGGACAATACGCAAAGTTCGGCGACCATATCCGCATCGACGCTACTCTTCGAGACCTCAAGCACGACCGCACAATTCCCGTAAAAGCTGAGGCCGCCAACCAAAATGCTCTCATCCCGGCCATCGCACAGCTCGCACAGACCATCCAGCAAAACCTCTCGCTCTCTACCGATGTTCTGCAGGAGCTCCGCGCCAAGTCATTTCACCCGTCTTCCAACTCCTTGCAGGCTCTTCGGAACTACCACGAAGGGCTGGAGCTAGAGCGCCAGGGAAATCACCTCGAAGCCGCGAAGCGTTTTGCGGCCTCCGTGCAGGCGGACTCCTCGTTCGCGCTGGGCTATTCCGAACTGGGGCAAACTTATAGCAATCTTAGAAATGACGAAAAGGCCGAGCAGTACTCGCGGAAAGCCGTGGATCTGAGCGCCACACTTCCGGCGCCGGAGCGCTATCTGATTCAAGCGAACTACGCTAGAGTCACGAATGATTACCGCAAAGCGATCGAATCTTACGAAAATCTGGAGAAAGTTTCGCCTGAGGACGTCGATGTCCATTTTCATCTCGGCGTACTCTACGAATCCACGGGAGCATACGATAAAGCGCGCGTGGAGCTTGCGAAAGTGCTGGCGCTCGATCCAAAACATGTAGACGCTTTGCTGGCCGCTGGCCGCGTGGAAATCAAAAGCAACAACCCAAAGGGCTCGCTCGATTATCTGAATCGCGGACTCATCCTGGCGGTCGAGCTCGACAACCCCGACGGAAAAGCCACGATCTTGAATGCGCTCGGAGCCGCTTACGAACAGCTGGAGAAGCCTGACGAGGCGATGCGAAATTACGAGGAATCATTAGCTATCAAGCGGAGTTTGAGCCAAAAGCCAGGTATCGCGTTAACCCTGGGCAATATCGCTCGCGTTCAGGCCAGTCTCGGAAAACCAGAGGAGGCCTACAAGAGTTACCAGGGGGCTGTGACATTACAGCGGGAAATCGGCGACAAGAAAGGACTCGGCGTCACACTGAACAATCTTGGCGAGCTCTACAGAGAACGCAGCCGATATGATGAGGCGTTGAAGGCCTATAAGGAATCCTTGCAAATCCAGCGGGATGTCGGCAACGAGGATAATCAGGCCATCTGCTTGAACAACATCGGGGACGTCTATTTGGCGAAAGGCCAGTCCAGCGATGCCCTCACCTATTATGAAAGAGCCTTGGATCTCCGCAAGAAGGCCAACATCCCTGCTCAAGTCGGAGAATCGCTGCACAACCTCGCGGAAGCATCGTTGAAGGCCGGCGACTATGGTCAAAGCCTGGACTACCACCTCAAGGCGCTGGACCTCTTTCGCAGCTCCGGGGACAAAAACGGCGCTGCCATCCAGTCGTACAGCATGGGTACCATATTTGAGTATCAGGGCCGGTACGGCGCGGCGCTCAAATCCAAAGAAGACGCGCTCAAGACATTCCGGGAATTGAAGGACAGGGGCTTCTGGATGGCGGAAATTTTGAGCGGATATGGAAACTCGCTGAGTGAAGTGGGACGTTACGATGAGGCGCAGAAGAATTTGACCGAGGCCATGAGCCTTGCCAAGGAACTGCAGAACAAGACGCTGATCGCACAGATTCTAAACTTTCAGGGAGACACTTTCTATTATCGAGGCGACCTCAAAGCCGCCGCTGACTTGTTTGCGCAGGCCGTGGCGGCAAGCTCGGGAGAAATAGAGAAGGAAATGGTGCTTCTGTCGAAATTCAATGCGGCGAAGTGCGCGGTGGAAGAGAAACGATACCAGGCGGCCTTGGCCCCTTTGAAGGCGGTGGTTAAGGACGCCGATGCGGTGGGGCTAAAATACATCTCCACGGAAGCTACGCTCGCCTTGGCCGAGGCTCTCTTGAACACCCGTCAATATCCTGCAGCCAAACGGGAACTTGAAGGTTCGCTGAATACGAGTGAAAAACTGGGTCTGCAGGCCCTTCTCGCGCGAAGTCACTACTTGCTTGGGCGGACCATCGAGCTATCGGGAAGTAAGGGCGCTGCTGAAGCAGCGCCCCACTATGCCACCGCCAAGCACATGCTGGACGCGATTCGCCAGGAATCAGGTAGCGACGCCATCCTTAAGCGGCAAGACCTGACCGCAATCTCCGCGCAACCAGGCGGGCTACCATAGGTTCCTTCCTCTGATCGCGAGCCAGACCCTTTTCAGGCCGGCTCGCCTTACCGCCTACACGAACAAGTTTACGGGCAAGGGACGACGGAGCCGTTGAGCAAGCAGAAGTCTGCGCTTGGCGGGGAGACCTTGCTCGAAAACACCGTAACCGTGTACGTTCCGTCCGGCAGGCCCTCGAGGCTGATGTCGTATTCATTCAGTCCCGCCTTGTTATCCCAGTGGAATTTGTTCGCCTCGACGTTCTTGAGCGAAGGGAAAATCACGTTTCCGTTTATATCAGTGGTTGACACCGAAAGGCTCGCCGACTTATCTCGAAGGCCGGTTCCGGCGCAGTTCGAGCCGCTGACGATCTTTAGCGTAACTTCGATCTGAGACTGCTGTCCGGATGGGTTATTCGTCGGAGTGAGCGTCAGGGCGCATGCCGTGTCGTTGCCGTTGTCGGCCAGGGGTTCGTCGAGCGCTACCACACTTGAAAGGCCAGGAATCTTCCCGCCCATGGTCGGGTCAGTAAACTGAGGATTCGCGGAATAGCTCGTCAGGATGTTCTCGGTGAAGGTGGTGATGTCGCCCGGGGCGTGGCCGAAAGCAGGCGTATGAATGGTAAAGGCGCTGGAATTAACATAGCTCAGCGTCAGCGTAATCAAACCCTTGTAATCCGTGTTCTTGACGGGCACACCGTTCGGTCCGCCGGATGTTCCCGTGAAATCGTATTGATCGCATTGACCGCCGTTGAACGCGTACTTGACGCAAACGGTGCCAGCAGGGAACTCGGTCGGATCAAGCGGGAAAATCGTATGGTTGATGGTCACTGTAAGATCAAATGTCGTCAGAACAGTGTCGAATTGCACGGTCAGGCGGCCGTCACCAAAAAATTCGTAAGTGTTTGTCGTGTTGGTCGGACTGAAGGTGTTCGTGCAAGACACCCCCTCCTCTGGAGGAGAGCAAGTAGCTGCCCAACACTGGGTCCCAAACATCCCAAACGCCAGAGCCAAAATTGCGAACATACGCTTACACATGGCTGGATCTCCTCTTGAATCTTCTTCAGCGAGTCTCGACGGGGACAGGCAAGCAACGACTCGGATTGTACAAATATAGCGATCCTTCGAAGACTGTCAACGTACAATTTTTGGTACTAGTAGTACCTTTCGGGCAGGCTCAGGAGCCTCGAGCCATTCTTTTTCCTTGCAGCAAGTGTCGAACGATACTGGTTGAGAAAGACAAACCACGCTAGAAAATCCCCATCTGTCGAATCTTGCGTAGTATCTCTTCAATGACCTACTCTCTTCAACGCCACTTCCTCCCTGTAAATCGATTCAGCCATGCTTGACCTGGGCACATGCCGGCCAGCGAGCGAGCGGTGGGCAAGCTCTCAACGAATCGAGTTAATCCGCGTGAGCGGAAGCTCGTGTGGTCTCCCACATTAATTACGATTCCAAGGCGCCGCACACAATGCCGATCGGTTCCACTCTCGGCCAGAAAAAGACTGATCTGTTTGAAATAAAAAGGGTAAGTGTGGCGCGCCTGGAGGGGTTCGAACCCCCGACCCCGTGCTCCGGAGGCACGTGCTCTATCCATCTGAGCTACAGGCGCGCTGCTAAGGCTCCACGACCGGCGAGTGAAAACGCCTTCCTGATTAGACTGCAACGTGCTCACTTATTCTAGCGCTTGCAGCCGTTTCACGCTACACCGCTATCATCGGAAGCGCCAGGACACAGCGTATCTTTATCCGCGGGGCCCTCAACCGCATTGGCTCTCTCAGCCTCAACCCTTTGCTCTCGTTTTGATGTCGCGGGCAAGCTTTTCAATTTCTTCCGCTTTTTTCACCAAACCCAGCGACAGCACTTGGGAGGAGTCCGTCTTTTCTACTTCGGTTTTTAGGTCGGTTACGAGTTGATAGAGCTTCTCGATGTTTTTCTTGATGTCCTTTTCGTTGGATTCCAGGATCGCTTTGGTGGGCGACTTCGCTGGCAGGGCGTCAGTATTCTCTGGTTCCTGGTTGGGATCGGAGGTCGGTGGCCGGCTTTTCGGCCTGGTCTGCCCGATTAGATCTTCAGCGCGCAGGATAGCCAGCGTCCCGGCGCCTCCCAAGATCGTCAAAAACCCGCGCCTTGTCTCAGACATACTTACCTCACTGTGTCGCGCGTCGCGTCACTATTGAACTTTGCTCAATCGCGCAACTTCTCTCGCCCAATGTTATACTTTCCTTCCCGAAAAAACGATGACCAGTCTCCCCATTCACTGGCCCCAACTCACACTCATCAGCATCCTTGACCTCGTAGCCATATTTATCATCGCGCTGCTCGTAAACCGCTTCCTCCGGGCCATGTCGAACCTCATGATCAAACGCGCCGCCACCCAGAGCCGCGCTGCGCAGGTTCGTGAGCAGCAAACCCGTACTCTTGCTGGCGTCCTCTATAGCGCAGGCAGCAAGGTTGTCTGGTTTGTTGCCCTGCTGACGGCATCCTACATAGTTGGCATTAACCCCACGCCTGTCTTGACGCTGGCAGGACTTGCCAGCGTCGCTATAGGCTTCGGTGCTCAAAATCTCGTCCGCGACCTGATCACAGGCTTCTACATCGTGTTCGAGGATCAATACGCGATGGGGGATACCATCCAGGTCGGCGACATCAGCGGACGTGTCGAGAATCTGACCTTGCGTCGCACCGTCTTGCGCGATGCACGCGGTGCGCTGGTGACCATCGCGAATGGTGAAATTCGCACCGTGAGCAACCTCAGCCGTGACTGGTCGCAGGCCTTTGTGGACATTTCCATCGCCCCGGAAGTATCCCTCGAAAAGACCATGCAGGCTTTGGAAACCGCAGCGGCAGGGATGCGCGGCGATCCCTCCTGGTCCCAGGCCCTTGTGGATGGTCCTCGCATTCTCGGCGTTCAGTCGTTTGACCGTTCGGCCTCGACGGTGCGCTTGCAAGTACGCACGGCGCCCACCCGGCAGGACGAAGTCTCGCGCGAACTTCGCCGCCGCATCCAAATTGAATTTCAACGGCAAAGCCTTCCCTTATTCACTGTGCAGCGAGTCGAACTGGCTAGCGCCTCTCCTTCTCCGCAAGAGATACCCAAGCCAGAGCTCCAAAAGTAGCGCAAGGAGAACCTTACATGAGCCAAGTTACCTATGAAGAAGTAAATCTGATGCTAAAGCTCTACGAGATGAGACGCGAACCGAGGCTGCGCCAGGCGCGCGCCTGGTTTCTCGAACATTTTCATCCCCTGTCTCCCGAGGACATGATGCAGAAGTACCCGCAGGGCGGTGAGGAGAACACTTTCATACGCATGGTTATCAGCTACTGGGATATGGTGGCGAGTATCGTAAATCGCGGTTTGATCAACGATGAGCTTTTCTTCGAGAGCAACGGCGAGATCTGGGTCGTTTGGGATCGCATGCATACCATCGTGCCCACTTGGCGGGCGGCATTCAAGAATCCGCAGCTGTTTTCAAACATCGAGGATACCTGCAGGCGGCTGGAAGCCTGGCGCGAGAAGAAAGCGCCAGGATCAAGTGCCGCAATGCGGCAGATGATGGGCGAGGCAAAGCCAAAATCCACCGGGGCTTGATTTCGCCTCACAGGGGAGTTCAAGCCCTGTAGATGGTCTTCAGCGAGCCCGCCGCGCTGGTTGCGGCAACGCCGCCTGTGGCGCTTCCGTTTTTGCATCTGGTTTGGCCATCCGCAGGCAATCGCGGCCGGCGTCTTTTGCTTGATACAGAGCTGTATCGACTTCGTGCAGCAGCTCCTCAATCGATCGCGGCCCCCAATCCGCGCTCAAAAGCACGCCAAAACTCATCGTGAGAGCGAGTGGGCCCTTCACCGTCTGTATCGGGCGGTTCGAGACGGACTTGCGAATCGCTTCAGCTCGTCCGGGTGCATAAGGCGGATCGCAACCGTTTAAGACCACGAGGAATTCCTCGCCTCCGTACCGGCCCACGAAATCATAGGATCGCACACTGGCAAGAAGACGATTGGCTATTTCCCCCAGCACTTCGTCACCGACGACGTGCCCCAAGGTGTCGTTTACCCGCTTGAAGTGGTCTACATCTCCCAACAGTATTGCGGTGGATTTTTGCTCGCGCTGCGAACGGTGCAGTTCTCGCCCAAGCAAGTCCATGATCGCGCCACGGTTCAGCAAGGAAGTAAGCGGATCGTGGGTCGCTCTGAATCGCATGTTCTCCCTGGCTTCCACCAAACGGTCTTCCAGGAGCAGAATGCGTTCTCCCACGCGAAGACGCGCACGCAGCTCTTCCGCATTGAATGGCTTTGTCAGATAGTCGTCGGCTCCCGATTCAAGACCCAGCACGGTTTCTTCTTTAGAGCCTTTGGAAGTAAGGAGCACCATATAAATGTATGTCTGCTCCGAGCGCGTTCGAACCGCGCGGCACACTCCCGGGCCGTCTAACTCCGGCATCACCCAGTCGAGTAACGCCAGCCGGGGTCCGTCAGGTTTGCAAAGATGTTCCAGGGCTTGCTTGCCGTTTTCCACGCTGGTGACTTCGTAACCTGCACGCTCCAGAGCTTTTTCGAGCATTCTGCGCGAGAGCGCCTCATCGTCTGCAATCAAAATCCTCAACGCCTCACCTCCGCCATGTAGGCATCCAGTTCGGGCAAGAGCCTGCCGGCTTCGCGTTCCAAGTCGTCAAACGCGCCTCTCAAAGCGGCAATTTCTCCTGCACCAGCAAGTTCTTCCAGCCTCGCCGCGGCCGCCGCTGCCCGCGCTCCGCCCAGATTCGAAAGCATTCCCTTGAGCGTGTGACTCAGCGAGCCCGAATTTTTTAGGTCTCCGCTGCTCACGGCCGCTTCCAGGGAGCCAATCGTTTGCGGGAAGTCCTCTTTGAAAATAGTAAGGAGTTCACGAACTAATTCCCGATCGTTGTCGACCCGTTCTAGGAGCTCCGCCTGATTCCAAGCCGGTTCGTGAAGATCGATTTCTCTACTCGTCATGATTTCATTTCCAAGTGTGATTTTCTTATTCGTGACCTGCTTGATTTCTTCGGACATGAACCACGCTAGCTTTTCGCCGCCTCCATTTTTGTGACCACGTGGTGTGCCAGCGCCAGCATGCTCGAACTGATCCGCAGGTGAGCGTTGTTCGCCGCGCCTATGTTTACCGCAAACTGCAGCCTGTCTTCCTCGATCAGGAAATCGATGGCCCCGCCGCTTGCCATGAAATCGGGAGTTTCCCCGACTGTCAGCACACTTGCCCCCAGGATGGCTTTGAAGATTTTGGCGTACCGCTTGCCCTCCGACCGGCTCACAAAGAGAATGTGGCAGGTTCGCAATTCTTGCTCATTCCGCACCCAGCGAATTTCCACTTGCCGCCCCCGAATAAGCGCTCCTCGTGTTAGCTCCGCCAACGACGTGCCGAAGGAAAAATTCCCGAATATGCAAATGAGCAGGGGCGCTTCCGCAGAGGGGAAAGCGCCTGCGGGCCATTCGACAAACTTGGGAAAGGCTGCGAGGAAATTGGCTTTTTCGCGGTATTCGCTGACAGTTGTTTGTTGAGCGCATGAACTTGACATTGGCGCCACCAAGGCCGCAGCTAAGCTCACAGCACTAATAGCCCGGACCAACTTGTTCATCAGGTTGCATTCGTTCCGCGGGGGCGGCTCGGCGCAGCGGCAAGATCGCCATTTGTGAAGTGCCCGGAGCGCACGCAACTGGCCCTCCCGCGCCGATCCTTCGCGTCCATGGGCAAGGTTGAAAAACACAGAAACCCCCAGTTCTTTGGGCAAGACCTGGGCCAGACATCCCCAAGGGCGTCGAATCTAAGTTGTTGAAATACCAATTCTTATTTAGATTGTCGAAGCGGATCGGAAGCGAGTAATTCCCAGGATGGTACAAAGACAATCAACCATTTCACTCTGGAACAACACTATCGATTTTCATTCCTCGATTGCTTATCCGAATGGCCCTAGGTCTTGGCGGCCGGCAGACCCTGCGGAACCATAGGCAGGCTACGAAGGCGAGTTCCTGTCGCCTCGAAGATGGCATTGCCGACAGCAGGGGCAACCCCCATGATCGGGGTTTCGCCGGCGCCGGCCGAGGGAAGATCCTTGCGATCCAGAAGAACAGCCTCAATTTCAGGAACGTCCCGGAAGCGCGGCACGCGATAGCCTGAAAAACGAGGATTCGTGATCCGTCCATTTTCGAATTCAATGGCCTCGAAAAGAGCGCCACCCAGTCCTTGTATGTTTGCGCCGATCACCTGGTTGCGCAAACCATCAGGATTTACGATCGCTCCGCATTCGAACGCTGTTGTGATCCGCACAACCCGCACTGCTCCGGAAGTGCCATCCACCGCGACCTCTGCGCAAGTCGCCACATAACCGCCCTTTTCTAGACCGCCCGCAATGCCGAATCCTTGCCCTTCTTGTATATTTTTGCGTGGCCAGCCGAACGATTTCGCCGCCGCCTCAAATACCGCGCGCAGCCGGGGCTCGGAAAGGTTCTTCAGTCGGAATTCCAGCGGATCCGCCTGCCCGGCGCGGGCCAGATCGTCCATATGGCTTTCTCGCGCGAAAAAATTTGCCGTCGCGGCCAAACCCCGATAGGAGCCGCTCCGCAAGGGACACTCGGTTGCGTGGAACTCGATGTGTTGATTGGGCGCCGCGTAAGGCGTTTCGATCCCGGACATGCCCGAGTTGTAATTGTGAAATTCCCAGGCCGTGAGCATGCCATCCGCGGCAATCCCGCTCTTGATCTCAATCACGCCGGCCGGACGAAAGTACGCCCAGGTAAACTCTTCTTCCCGCGTCCAGACTACCTTCACGGGGTGCCCGGCAGCGCGCGCCAATCGCGCCGCCTCCAGCGCCGCGTCTCCCGTATGCTTTCCGCCGTAAGCGGCACCGGTGTCGGGCACAATCACTCTCACGTTGTTTTCGGAGACATGAAAGACATTTGCCAGTTCATCGCGAACGGCAAAAGGACGCTGAGAGCCCGTCCACACGGTGAGTTTTCCATCAGACCATTCGGCCAATGCCGCGCGCGGCTCCAGCGGGGCGTGCGCGATGAACGCGATGGTGTACGTCGCATCCAATCGATGCGCTGCGGCCGAAAGACCGTCTTCTACGGAGCCTTTTATGCGCCGGGAACGCTCGTTGCCGCTCGCTTTAGCATTTTGCTTAAGGTAGGAATAAAGCTCCTTGCTCGAAGTTTGCCGAACTTCCTTCCATTCCGCGTGGATTGCCTCCAGAGCTTTGCTTGCATCTCGTTCATTGGCCGCCGCAGCGCCGATAAAGTCGCCATCGTGCACGACGACCACTCCACTCATCGCTTGCGCAGCCTTTGCATCGAAAGAAGTCAGGGTCGCGCCAAAGGATGGCGGGCGAAGCACTTTGCCATGCAGCATTCCCGGCCGCTGCAGATCGGGAGTGTATTGGTGCTTGCCGGTAACGAACGCGCGGCCATCCTTCTTCGGAATCGGTTTCCCCGCGATCTTCCATTGATTCGCCGGGGTAACGGGGTCCTCAGCGGGGAGATTTTGGGCCAGCGTCTTGCCACGCGCCAGCTCAGCATAGCGAAGCGAGCGCCCAGTCGCTGGATTCGTAACTTTTCCGTCCGCTGCGGTAAGTCCTTCCGCCGCGACGTTCCACTCTTTCGCCGCCGCGCCCACAAGCAGATCGCGCGCGGCCGCGGACACTCGGCGAAGTTGCGGCGACATGGTCGGCATCGAGCGGCTGCCCACGGTGCCAAAATCGAACGGCGTCAAAGCCGTGTCGGCCGTCACCATGGTTACGCTTTCAAATGGCACTCGTAATTCATCGGCGACCGTTTGCGCCAGCGCTGTGCGGATGTTTTGCCCGATTTCGACTTTGCCGGTGAAAGCGGTGACGCCCCCATCTTCGCCGACGTGCAACCAGGCGGTGATGTCCTTCGGCAGCTCTTCTTGATGGAATCCGCGTGTGGGCGCGGTTTCCTGCTTGGCCAGCGAATCCTTTGCAACCGCGAAGACTGCAATTCCAGCGCCGAGAAACTTGAAAAAATCGCGCCGCGCCAAATCGAAATGATGCATCGGTCCTGCGCGAAATTCGTAGCGCTCCGATTCCGGCTCAAATTTAATGGAAGGGCCGCTCATCTTGCGCGCTCCCGCATCGCCTTGGCTGCTTGATGGACCGCGCCGAGGATCCGCGGATGCGTTCCGCAACGGCAAATGTTGCCCTGCAAAGATTGAACAATATCCGCGGAACTCGGATTAGGGTTTGTCGAGAGAAGGCCGACGCTGCTCAAGATCATCCCTGACGTGCAGTAGGCACATTGAAACGCCTCTGCATCCAGGAATGCCTGTTGAACAGGATGCAGTCGCCCATCCTTTTCGAGGCCTTCAATAGTGGTAATGGGTTTTGCCGCGGCTGCGCTCACTGGAATTTGACACGATCGGCGCGGCGTTCCACTCAGTAAGACCGTGCACGCGCCGCATTGCCCTTCGCCGCAACCGTACTTGGTGCCTGTCAGGCCTAGTTCGTCGCGGAGTGCCGAGAGAAGTGGGGTTTCGGGGTCACACTGGACCGTGTACCGCTTACCGTTGATTTCAAGTTGGATCGGCTTCGCCATCATCACTCCCCGGGCTTGCAAAATCGTCTCGCCCGCGTCGCCGTGTCTGCCATCTTACCACCGCAGTGACTCAGCTCAGAACCAAACAAATCACGAATCTCGTCAATCCCCCGCGATCACAAATTCCTTCGCCGCACTTCTTAAAAAACGCGGATGGCGGCCAGATCAAGCCTTCTCCCGCAAAAGCGAATCACGCACGGTGTCCAACTCTTTTTTCTTCTCCTTGTCCGCCTCGGGGAAAGAAAGATCGAGTTCTTCCAGGGCCGCTATGACCGCGGACGCCACGATCAATTGCGTGTACCACTTGTTATCCGCGGGAACCACGTACCACGGCGCATGCTTTGTCGCCGTGTTCTGGATCATCTCTTCATACGCTTCTTGATAGTCTTTCCAGTAACCTCGCTCTTTGACGTCGGCCATCGAGAACTTCCAATTCTTCTTCGCATCCTCCAGGCGTTCCAGAAAACGCTTCTTTTGCTCCTTCTTCGAAACGTGCAGGAGAAACTTGCGAATCACCACGCCGTTTCTGGCCAAATACTGCTCAAACGCGTTGATGTCCTCGTAGCGTTGCTCCCAAATGTGTTTGGTAACTAAGGGGTCCGGAAGCTTCTGATCGTGCAAGATGCTTGGGTGTACCCGAACCACCAGAACTTCTTCGTAGTACGACCGGTTGAAAATTCCGATCTTCCCGCGTTCTGGAACGCGGCTGTGCGCCCGCCATAGGTAATCGTGTTGGAGTTCTTCCGCGCTCGGTGCTTTAAAGGAGTGAACCTCGCATCCTTGCGGATTTACTCCGGACATCACGTGTTTGATGACCGCATCCTTGCCGGCGGCGTCCATCGCTTGAAAAATCAGCAGCATCGCCCAGCGGTCTTGCGCGTAGAGCTTCTCCTGTAGATTGTTGAGAAGTCCCGCACGGTTGTCGATGATCCTTTGGTTGTGCTCCTTGTCCTTTACTTCCCCTGTGTCGCTCGTTTCGTAGTCTTTCAACCGAAACTCTTCACCCTTTGCGACGCAGTAGGGCCCAGCGAGACGCGCGCATTCCTTGATCTGTTTTCGGAATTTCATGGCGCTGCGAGTGTAGTACAGACTGGACGGATCAGAACAGCGTCCCCAGCGCCCAGCCAAAGGCGAATAGGCGATTATGGGCGTGGAACAGCGAGCCATCCGCCAACGCAAGGAAACGATTCAATCGCAGCACATTCACCGCATAATACGTCCGCACAGGCACTTGAATCCCCGGCACCGTCCACCTCAGCTCGATTCCAACTGACCCATGGAGAATGCCGTTTGTAGAATCAAGTATCGTTGGTCGCGATTTACCCAGCCAGTTGGGAAGAAGCCACCCCGATCCTACATCAAAAAATCCTGCCGCTTGTGTGCCTCCACCAAGAGGAACGCGATACTCCAAATTCGCGGCGCTGACCACATTAGCTCCTGAGGAGAACGCAGCATACATTGGGCTGCCGGAACTGGAAACCGTCGAAACCACATCGTAAGGCCCCAATTCACCCGGGCGAAGGCCGCGGACTTGTGCATCGCCCGAAAATAGCAGTGCGGACTGCGGCATGTCTCCTTGATAGCTTCCCGCGCCGCTAAGCGTTGTCCGAAAAGCCCAGGAGTTCGTGTGACTAAAAAATGGGTCGTGAAAAATTCGGGCGTACTCTTCTTTAGAACGAATCACCTGTTCGTTGCCCCCCAGCCATCCACCAGAAATGGAGTTCTCGATGGACGCTCGTTCGCTGCCCGTATCGTGCGTCCAGCCCAGTCCCGCCGCACTGCTTGAAGTCACCGCGCGAAGATTTGGTGAAGGCAAGCCGGTGAGAGAAGCTGGAAGTGCAAACGAATATTCCGTGTTTGTGTGCGCAAGGGCGTAGTTCACCGCCAAAGAATCCGTTTTGGTCACCGGGTAACTCCAACCCGCGTTCAAACCTTCGCTTTGCGAAGTATAGAACGGTCCCTTTACGCTGCCCGTAAGGCGTGGCCGCAAAACAGTATCGAACACTGAAATTGCTAGCGAACTGCGCGAGCCGAGAAACCCTTCCATTACCAGACCGAGCACGATCTGCAAGCTTTCCGGTCCACCGTCAAGTTGCGCTGAGAGCAGTTCTTCGCGTTGAAGCAGGTCGAAGAGCGTGTAAGCGATTCCCAAAGTGCTGCCAAACTGCCCGAGCCCTCCCGAAAATGACGCGCGTTGCTGGCCCGCTTCCGAAACGCGGATCATCACCTCCGCCGTGTGAGCGATGTCGTCCGTCTCGACGCGGATGTCTTCTTTCTTGATTTGATGAAAGTAGCCAGTCCGCCCAAGCAGCGCGAGGCCGCTCTCCAGCGCGCGTTCGTCAAATGGATGACCTTCCCGCAATCCGATTCGCCGCCGCAAATAACGATCGCTGAACCGGTGCTGGCCGCGAAACTCGATATGCCGCACCATGTAGGCCGGTGCCTCGCTGAACGCAATTCTCTCGCGTACCAGATGCGTCTGCGCATCGAGCGTGCGCGTCGTTTCGACAGGTCGTTCCGCGGTTGCTAGTTTACGCGCTTGCTTCGACTGAATTCCTGCTACCCACGCGTGCCGAAGATCCTCGAGCCCCTTTGCCGAATACGCGGAGCCGGCCTGAGCCTTCGAGTACGCTAGGAGTTTCCCTCTGCGGTTTCCGCCCGCTTTGGCCAGTTCTGGACTGACGTAAACGGATTCAACGCGGTAAAAAGGACCGGCTTCAATCGGTACGGAGACTGTGAGACGCTTTCCCGTTTTCCGAAGTGGCCAGGGGATCCACTGCCGGGAAGTTTTTTCATGGATCGAAGTGCGAACAGTCCCAACGCGCGCTTCCGGGTATCCATGATCTTGGTAGTAAATCAGAATTCTCGAGCGGTCCTCTTCAAATCCCTCGCGCGTATACGCGTCTTTGCCGCGCCACGAAGCGAAGAACGCGCTGGGTGCCGTTCGCCTCATCTCGTGTCCCAACAATTTCGTTGAGATTTCCGGATGGCCCTCAAACTCGATCTTCCCCACAGGAATGCGTGGGCCATCTTTTATTTCGAAGCGCACGCGAACGGTTCCGTTTGCGTGCTCCTCCCGCTGGATCTGCACTTTCGGTTCCGGGTGACCCAATTCAGTAAGAGCCTCCTCAATAGTCTGCGCAATCCGTTTCAGGTTTGCCGGATTCGCGGGCTCGCCCAAGCGCGGTCTGAGGTTCTTCACCGCAAGTATTTTTTCGATTTGCGCAGTCGAGAGTAACCGGGAGCCTGCGTATTCAATTTTCGCGAGAAAGGGCAATTCGGCAACACAAAAAACAAGATGGACGCGCTCCGTTCCTGGTAAGCCGTGAGGTGCAGACGACGTATCGCTCGCCGTTTGCGTTTCCACGCGAATCTCGCCGAACCACCCCAGCCGTCCCAGCGCTTTTACATCCGACTCGATCCGCATCAAGTCAAGTCTCGCGCCCGCTCGAGAGGAAATCATTCCCTGCAGCGCCGCAGGAGCGATGTGGCGCAACCCGACAAACACAATTTCATCAATCAGTGGACCTGAGGCCTCAAGAAGACCGGCTGTCGAGTCACGTCTCGCAGCTCCGGCCTCGTTTCCCGAAGCCGCCCACGACTCGCCCCCGGCAATCAACACTCCGCCAACGCCAGCCGCAATCAGCCAACGGACCATCATCCCTCCTTGCACCAGGAGGATGAATGAAGGGATGTCCACCAGCGCCAGGAGGTTGTCCCCAGGCCAGCGCGTGTCTAAAAAAAAGAAAAAGCCCGCCACGGAAATTTCGCAGCGGGCCTTCTTTGGCTCTCCAATGTTCGGAGACTCGTATCTTGTGGCTTCTTGCAGGCTAATCCGGATCTGAATTCATGATTTGTCCGGTCTTGGGATCAAGAATGAGCCTGTGCCCGCTTGCTCTGTCGGAAAAGTCAAACAGACCATTCAACGTTCCAGCCAACGCGTCCGCCGAGCCATTGCCGATGCGCCCAAGGTTGAAGTTGTCTTCGATAAATCGCGTGATGGAAGAGAAATCCAACACGCGATGATCGACATAATTTCGCTTCGCAAAAGGTGATATTACCAGCAGCGGGATTCTCGGGCCGAACCCGCAACGTCCATTTTGTGTTCCACCACTGACATCATTCGACTTCTGCGATCCACAATTGCCCGGTCCCAGAAGCAGATCATCTGTGGTGTTGGACTGCCGGACGATTGGGCCCATTTGATGGTCGTACCAGCCGTCGGAGTCATCCCAGGTGATGATGACAGCCGTCTCTTTCCACTCGTCGCATTGCATAATCGCATTGATAGTATTGGCAAGAAATATCTGCTCATCCAATGGATCGGAGTAGCCCGCATGGCCATCCTGGATGGAGAGCGCCTTCAGAAAACTCACAGCCGGAAGGTTGTGCTTTTTCAACTGGTTGTCGCTCATTGCAAAGTTTTGCGCGTAGTTCCAGATCGCGGTGACCGTATTGCCGTCGTAATATCCCATCGCGCTTCCCTTGCCTAGGTTTGGATCGTTGCAACTCACCGACTCTACGAACTTGTCCATCAGCCCGCTGTTAAACGCCTTCTGTTCGTCCTTATAGTTGTGGTCCTGATCGCACGTGTTGGCGTTACTGCGGTCAATCCGGAACGGATTCACAGAGTTGGGATTGTTCGTCAGCAGGCCCGCGCTCTCCAGATTGTTTACCCGTGGCGTGCCATCCTTGGCTCCAAGGAAAAAGCGCGTCCCATCATTGTTTGGTTTCGCGTTCGGATAGGTCGCGAAGTAGTGGTCGAACGAAACGTTTTCCTGGAAAATCACCACGACATGCTTAATGGGAGTTGTCGTCGGAAAATCATCTCCATCATGTGCGAGTACAGGGCTGGCCGGCAACAGCGTGATGGCCGCAGTGGCCACCATCGCCATCGCTCTCGTGAAACGATTACGCATATCTGCTATCTCCTTGAATTCCAAAGTTTTCCATTGCGATTGGGACTGCGTGGGATGAACTCCTCGACGGACAGCCGCATTCGCAGCTCTCGTGAGGGACTTCGCCCGCGTCGTGAGTTGTAAGCTTCTTCTGTTATCCGCGCATGAATGACACGTCAAAGTTTTGTGCCCCTTAACGTTCCCCGCGTTGACTTCCTCTGCTCTGCGAAACTAAGATGCCTCGCCGTGCCTAAACCCCGCCGCACCTTTCGCTTGCCGCATCCCCAGCCTCTTGATGCCCTCACCTACGCTCGCTTCACCGGCATCCCTACCTTCATGCGCTTGCCGCACATCACCCAGCCCGAAGAACTCGAGGTCGCTCTCATTGGCGTGCCCTTCGATGGCGGCACCACCTATCGCCCCGGCCCTCGCTTCGGGCCGCGAAATATCCGTGCGCAATCCGCGATCATTCGTCCTTGGAACCCCGTCCTTCATATAAATCCGTTTGAGCAGTATCGCGTCGCAGACTTTGGCGATCTCCCCGTAAATCCTCTTTCCATCGAGGACACCTTTCTCCGCATCGAGCAGGGAATTACTCCGCTTCTTCAAGCCGGTGTCCGTTGCGTTTGCGTCGGAGGCGATCACTCCATCAGCCTGCCGATCCTCCGCGCCGTCGCAAAAAAACACGGCCCCGTCTCACTCATCCAGTTCGACGCGCACAATGATTTGTGGGACGAGTATTTCGGCAGCAAGTATTCTCATGGCACGCCGTTTCGCCGCGCTTTTGAAGAGGGTCTACTGCTCGATGGCGGCGTGTTACAGGTTGGCCTTCGCGGTCAAGTCTATGGCGAAGATGATTTTGATTTTGCTCGCGCCCACAAAGTAAGAATGGTCACCGCCGAGGACTTTCACAAAAAAGGTTTGCCCATCGTTCAACGGCATCTCGCCGCTTTCCGCCGTAAGCCCGTCTACGTAACTCTTGATATCGATTGCGTGGATCCCGCCTACGCTCCCGGCACCGGCACTCCCCAGGTCGGCGGCTTCACCAGCTTCCAAATCATCGAACTCGTCCGCGCTCTTCGCGGCCTCGACATCATCGGTTGCGACCTCGTGGAAGTCTCCCCACCCTACGACTCCGGCGAAATCACTTCGCTCCTCGCCGCCAATCTCCTTTACGAATTGCTCTGCGTTCTCTAAATGCCCGCTCTCGCTCGCAAACTTCGCCTCCACGATTACTTCGCCCTCGCTTTCGGCACCATGATCGGCACCGGCTGGCTCGTCCTTATGGACGACTGGCTCGGCCGTGGCGGTCCCGCGGGCGCTGCGCTCGGTTTTGCCATCGGCGGAATTATTCTGCTCCCCGTCGGCTATGTGTACGGCCAATGGGTCAAGCGCCTTCCCGACGCCGCCGGCGAAGCCGCCTACACCGCTCAAGTTTTTCCGCCTATCGTCAGCTACTTCACCGGCTGGATGATGCTTCTCGCTTACTTCATCGTCTGTCCCTGGGAAGCCGTCGCCCTCGGTAAAATTGCCGCCTACATTTTCCCCTCGCTCGATTCTTTCGAGCTCTATCGCGTAGACGGCCAGCCCGTTTTCCTCCCTCGTCTCATCCTCGGTATCGCGCTCACTTTGCTTCTCGCCACCATCAACTACCGCGGTATCCGCCTCAGCGCGAATTTCCAGAAATCCATGACCAGCATGGTCCTCCTGATCTTCCTCGCTCTCCTCGTTATAAGCGCCCTCCGCGGCGCTCCCGCAAATTTTCATCCCGCATTTCACCCCGCTCCATTCCTTTCCATTTTCCTCACGCTGCAAATCGTTCCTTATTTCATGACCGGTTTTGAATCCGTCCCCAAGTACGCCGAAGAAGCCAACCCGGATTTTCGCCAGACAAGCTACATGCAGGCCATCGGCCTCGCTCTCGGCGTCGGCGCTTTTTTCTACGCCATGTGTATCATCGCCGTCGCCTACATCGCTCCCTGGCAATCCCTCCTCGGCAAACGCTTCGCCACCGCCATCGCCTTCGAACATGGCCTCGGCAAGCACTGGCCCGTTCAGCTCATTCTCCTCATGGCCCTCTTCGGCCTCTTCCAGTGCTTCAACGGAAACTTCGCCGCCTCCACGCGCCTGCTCTTTGCCTACGCCCGCCGCGGCACTGTCGCTCCTCGCTTCGCCGCCATCCACGATAAATTCTCCACGCCCTCCGTCGCCGTCGTCGGCATCACGGCAGGCACTCTACTCGGCCTCCTCCTCGGCGATTCCATCCTCGTTCCCATCACTGAAGTCGGCTCCATGGCTTCCGCGCTCGGCTGGCTAGCCGCCTGCCTCTCCTTCTGGTTCGTCGAGCCGCGTCTGCGCATGCGAATAGTCACCGGCCTCGGCATCTGCGTCTCCTTGCTTCTCCTGTTGATGAAGCTGGTCCCCGCCTTCCCCGGCCACTTCACGCCCTCCGAATGGATCGCTCTAGCCGTCTGGCTCCTCCTCGGCGTCACTCTCCGCCGCCCCGCTCCAGCTCCCGCGCTCTAGCCGAGTACCTTCCACCAATAAATATGTACTTGACATTGACGTCTGCTAGGTCTACCGTCACTCCATCTTTACCCCCCTGTGTGAGGTTGCCATGAACCTTCTGCCCCGTACGCGATTCTTCTCCCGTTCCATCTTTTTGGTCCTACTCCTAGCAATCCCGCTCGCACCGCAGCTCGCTCAAGCGCAATCCTCTCCGCCGAGGCACAAGGCTCCGCCTCCTCCAGCTCCACCTCCTGCGACGGACCAGCAGCAGTTCCTTTCTTACTGGACCACCGAGACCGGTTGGCGCACCGAGTTGCAGCTCCGCAACAATCAAGTCGGCCACATTCTGACCGTGACTCCCGTTCTTCGGACAGCGGACGGCACCGAGACGCCTCTTTTCCCTGTTGTAGTTCAGCCGCAGGAAGTAAAAACTGTAGACGTTGCCACTGCGATCGGTAACTCCGCGCCACAGCTAATCGGCACCTATGGCTCGCTCGCCCTCCGGTACAGCGCCCCAAATCAAATTAATCTATACGCTGTCTCTATGGTTATGGGTGTCGGCCACTCCATCGCCTTCCATATTGACGCCACGGGCGAAGACCAAGCCGAAAACGTCGGAGGCCGCGAAGGGATTTGGTGGCTCCCGAACGCCACAGCGAATGACTACCTTGTCCTCATGAACCAGGGTCAGATTCCTCTCCAACTC
>Ga0070706_100001994_pt1 | contig 21055 bp, 19 predicted proteins | sample KBSK5501metaG_FD_65476 | JGI IMG/M metagenome (GOLD analysis project Ga0070706, IMG submission 65476) | Corn, switchgrass and miscanthus rhizosphere microbial communities from Kellogg Biological Station, Michigan, USA - KBS K5-50-1 metaG | ecosystem: Host-associated > Plants > Roots >... | reverse complement strand
ACCTGAGCCAGTCGCCCAAAGCGTGGTCTACTACGCTTCTTCTCAAGAAGTCCAGGCGATGACTGGCTTGTTATTCAACAAGGGGAAGCAGGCCATGGACGCCAGTCCCTACACCAAAGACCGGGCGGTTCAGCAGCAACTCTGGGAGGCAAGTATGGCACTGGCACCTCTGAAGGTGGAATCTTGGGAAGAACAACCAGACTGACAAAAAGTCACTAAAAATTGGGAGTAAACTGTTTTTTACTCGTGTCGATGCCACGTAGCATAGCATTCACGAAGATTGGAGAACACCATGGGAAAAGTTATGTTTGGCCTTTCGGTTTCACTCGATGGCTTTATCGCCGATAAAAATGATGACGTCTCACTCGTCTTCGCCTGGTTTGCCAGCGCATGGGACCGGTTGTATGAAGTCGCGGGCGATGCGCTGGGCGAGACCGGCGCGGTGATCATGGGGCGCAGAAGCTTCAATCAGATTGACGGTGAGCAGGGATGGGTCTTTCCTGATGGCACGGCTCCCGACTGGCCGGTGCTTGTCATGCAATCGCACGCCCGAGCACCCGTGAAAAAGGGCAAGACGCAATATTACTTCGTCACCGATGGCATCCAAAGCGCGATTGCGAAAGCAAAGGAGCTCGCAGGCGAGAAACATGTGGCCCTGCATGGGGCCAGCTCCGTCCAACAAGCCTTGCAGGCGGGTCTGCTCGACGAATTCCATCTGAACATTGCCCCGGTTCTGCTGGGTGAGGGCGTGCGCCTCTTCGATCACCTGGGCTCAGAGCCGATCCACCTGGAACGCATCCGAACGCTTGAGACACCGGGAGCCACCCATCTCTCGTTCCGAGTGGTGAAATAAGGCTGGCTGGATTGAGCACGTTGGGGGTGGGAGTGTTTTGGCGCTATTAGATCCTCCTCTACAACCATACAATCTCACCCCAAACCTTTCTCGTCTCATCATCCACATGCAGCAATCCGATACTGCATTTCGGCTGGCGACGGCGATCAGTAGCGCTCCCCGGATTAAACAATAATAGCCCATCGTGTTCCTGATTCCAGGGAATGTGGCTATGCCCAAATACAACACAGCGGGCATTGGGAAACTCCTGCCGCGCGATTCTTTCACGATTGTGTGAATCGCCCAGAATGTGGAGAACACCAATCCTACAATACCCCGCCGCAATTTCACGTTTGATCGGCAACTTCCTCATCACCTCGTCTTCTTCGACATTGCCCTGCACAGCCAGCACCGGAGCTATTGTCTCCAATTCTGCAATGACAGACAGAACCGAGAGGTCGCCTGCGTGGATAATCAGCTCAACCCCGGCAAAATGCTCCCATATGGATTTGGGAAGTTCTTTGAAGTGTGGAATATGTGTATCGGAGATGACTCCTATTTTTCTGGGCATAACTCCAACCATAATCTCAATCTAGTTTGCGAGCTGTGGCCTTGGCTACGGCTTGTCCAAAAAAATATCCCAAGATGACAAGAAAAGCATCGTTCAGAATTTGTGGTGTCGTTACATGCAATAAACTGAAGATTAAGAGACAAATCACAATGATCACCACTAAAAACGCGCTAATAATGGTGGGGACAGATTCGTTTTCGATAAATTTTGGCAATCCTGGCCATGTTCCCCTCGTTGCTGCCGCTTTTCCCTGGCGATGAAGTGTCTCTTCGGAGACCTTATTTGCTGCCTCCAAAGCTTCATTACGTGCTCGCTCATTTTCAATCGAGATCGCCACCCAGGTCTCATTCATCGACTTGATGGTTTCTACTCCTTGCTGTACATCGGTTGCAGCATCACTTCTGACTTGGGTCACGAGTTTCGTGATTTCCTCCTCTGACTCCAGTTGCCTGATACGATCAATTACCATCTTCTGCCTTTCAAGTAATAAAGGCATCGTATAGATACTTGCTTGTCCTACCAGTTCACTCTTAAAATGAGCTGCACCGATAGACTTCTTCAGATTTTCGATGAGTTGATTCATACGCTCTAAACTCTGTTTGAGCTCTGGCAGCGTTTGAGCTTGAATTTGATCTACACTCAAGTCTGTTTGATCGAGGAGCTGTTCCGTCCAGGCGACGAAGCTTTCTTTGTAATCAATTTCAGCCTGGATATTCTCTTTTCCTTTCGAGGTGACAGGGAGTTTGAGGTTTCGAAAATCTATGCCCATGATGTTTTCTCCTTCATGAGGGAAAGCCAACCAGGTGGGGCGAATGATCTCCATCTACCGCCCCTGCCCGCTCTGGTAGTTGTTTCAGATCGCCTTCTGTCTGACTTGTAGTATAAACACCTGGACTGCGAATGGCAAGAACCGGAAAGCAACAGTGATTCACTATATGATGCTGCAATTTGGCGTGCACCTCTCTCTTGGGGTATATTTAGATATATCTCTTACCGTTCTGATGTTGCCTTGATACAAGGATATCACATGCGTATTGCGATCATATCTGACATTCACGGGAACCAGGTTGCACTCGAAGCAGTGCTGCAAGACCTTGATCACCAGCCTGCCGTAGACCAGATGGTCATTGCAGGTGATCTCTGTCTGAACGGCCCGTGCCCGCGAGAAGTTCTCGAAACGGTGCAAGGACTCAACTGTATGGTCCTCCAGGGTAATGTAGACTACGAAGTAGTCACCCAGGCACCTGACAAAGGCGAGAAGAAACGCAACACCGCAGCATGGACACGTGAGCAGATTGGACAGGCAGGTATCGACTACCTCGCATCTCTACCGCATTCACATCGTATTGCCAATTCGCACGGCAATGACCTGCTCGTCGTACATGCCAACCCGCTCAACCTGGAAGATGCTATCTTCCCAAACGCATCTGATAGTGTATTAGAGTATCTCCTGGGTGGTTTGGATGACGATATTGGTGCTATGGCTTTCGGACATCTACATATTGCCTACACCCGGAGATGGAGGAATTTATTCCTTGTCGATGTAGGTAGTTGTGGACTACCACGCGATGAAGATCTTCGCGCTTCCTACGCTCTTCTTAGCTGGCAAGCAAGAAGCTGGGTCGCAGAAATACGCCGGGTAGCCTACGATGTCCAGGCGGTCGTGAAACAAATCAAAACGTGTGGTATGCCGAATGTAGCTAAACGAGTAAAGACACTTTTAGAGGCAAGGTATTAGAGAAAAAGAAACGTGGGGTAGTTCAGTCTTGCGAACTACCCCACGCAGGCAACCTATTCTTGCTATATTGCGCAATTACAAAGGGGAGCGGTACACATGGTTTGCTGAGCTGAGATGACACAGGGCAAAGCTGTCTGTTGTACAGTAACGATTGATTCCTCTTCCACAATAATTTCCTCCCCTAGATAACTAGCAGCTTCGCCGATGTCAACCAGTTGCAGTTCTTCGATGATCGCCCGCAATTCCCCGGTTGTTGCCATAATAAATTCTCCTTATGCTTCCTTTTCATTACATATTAATATTCAGTTGAGACCGACCTACTTCCACCTATACATCGTGCACCCTCCTGTTAAACGTTGTGCAGGATGTTTTTTGGCTATTACTATAGTCAGTCAGATCCTTTGGTAGAGTACTGTTAGAAGCAAGAAGCTCTACACTTATACATACGTCTGATGTTACACTTTTTTATCTCATTCCTCCTTGAGTAGTTCTAATTGGTTATAGGGCTACGGTTCGAGGGCAGGGCTTACCCTGTAAGCTCGGACTTTAGCATTTTCTTACCGCCTACGGCGCGAGGAATGGGAAAAAAGTGGGGACACCCCACGCCCCGGCAAGGGACTTCGTCCCCTGCACCCCTTACGTCCGCGCCTATGGATCAAACCCCGCCCCATCCACACTGGCCCAACTTCACTCTGTTCGTAACGCCATTGGGCGTGCTATACTGACAGTAAGAAAAACAACTCGCGTAGAGGCTAACGAGAACGCACTGTGAACGCAGTTATCTACTATCCTTTTGATGACATTCGCATAGAAAACAGGTCTATTCCTTCCATTTTGGACACAGAATTGCTGGTTCGGGTGCATGGCTGTGAGCTATGCTGATGTGTGAACGAGCAGCTCTGAAGGTCTATTATCAAATTTCAGGAGAATAATCATGGCAAGTACACATTATGACGTAGTAGTGATTGGCTCGGGACCTGGCGGCTATGTCGCCGCCATCCGTGCCGCACAACTTGGCGCAAAAGTCGCAATCGTTGAGAAGCAGTATCTTGGGGGCACCTGTCTCAACGTTGGCTGTATCCCCTCCAAAGCGATGTTGCATATCGCCGAGGTTCTGCATAACATCGAATCTTTTGAGGATATGGGCATCCTTTTAGCACAACCACCTACCTTCGACATGCGCAAAGCTGTGGCTTACAAAGACAAGGTCGTCAAGCGCATGACGAACGGCGTTGGTACGTTGATGAAAGGCAATAATGTCGATGTTTATGATGGGCTGGGCACAGTCGACGCATCGCGCAACGTAACTGTGACAAAAAACGATGGATCACAGGAGCAATTCAGTGCCGGTAAGATTATCCTCGCCACTGGCTCTGTTCCGCTCATCCCACCCTTTCCAGGCATTGACGGAAACAATGTGATTAATAGCGACACCTGCTGGAACTTACCCAAAACTCCTGAAAGCATCATTTGTGTTGGCGGGGGTGTGATCGGCGTTGAGTTGGCCTGTATGTTCGATGCACTTGGTTCAAAGGTTACAATTGTTGAAATGTTGCCCAACTGCCTGGCACCAATAGATGATGAAGTACGCCGCCTGCTCTTGCGCATACTCAGCAGACGTGGCATCGAGATTGTAACTGGTGCAAAGGTTGAATCCATCGCTGATGAGGGAAATTTGAAAAAAGTGATCGCCAGTTCCCAGAAAGGCGAGCAAAGCTTCACCGGCGAATATATACTGATTGCAGTCAGCCGGAAAGCCAATACCAGTGGCCTGGAGCACCTGATGGAACAGGGATTGGACAACGACCGGGGACGTATTCGTGTCAATGAAAAAATGGAGACGAACCTTCCTGGTATCTACGCAATCGGCGACCTTATTCACGGAGCAGGACTGGCTCACGTCGCATCTATGGAAGGTGAAGTCGCGGCCGATAATGCTCTGGGACAAGAAACTACAATGGATTACAATGTGGTGCCAAACCCCATCTATACGTTCCCCGAAGTTGCATTTATCGGCTTGACCGAGGCAGAAGCCAAAGAGAAATATGCGGAAGCTCGCGTCGAGCGCTTCCCCTGGTCCGCTAACGGTAAAGCTGTTGCAATAGGTGAAACGGACGGCTTCACTAAAGTCATCATCGGCAAGTACGACGAAATCCTGGGTGCACACATTATCGGGCCAGATGCCACAAACCTGATTAGTGAATACTCTGTAGCTATGCGCAGCGAACTTACCGCCGATGAGATCATCGAGACCATTCACCCCCACCCGACGCTCAGCGAGGGTCTGCGCGAGGCAATGTTGGCGGCGGAAGGCCGTCCAATTCATATCCCGCCCAAGCAATCACTGGCTCGCACAAGATAGCTCTAGTTGGCTAAATTTTAATTACAATCTTATTAAGGAGCAGGAGCGTTGGACAGCTATAACTCCATTCGAAATTGGTTTGAACTTCGCGGACTTCCAGTAACCATCCCCGGCGAGGGGCGAAGTGTAGGTAACGTGGACGACTTCTATTATAAAGCTGGCACGAATGCAATCTATGCATTACGTGTTAAGACCGGTTTATCCGGCTACAAAGCACTCGCCACAAGCGCGATCAGCACAATTGAACCAGGTGCAGTCACAGTTGCAAGCGAGCAGATGCTGATTGATGAGAGCAATGGCGGCGATTTAACAGAACTACCCCTGGGCAACAATTTGCTTTCCTGCAGAGTCCTCAGCGAAAGTGGCACTTTCCTGGGCACCATTGAGTATATACTGTTGGCCACCTATCCACCTGTAGCGCTGCGTATCGCGGCTTTCCAGTTGGCCGGGGGTAAAATCTTTTCCGCTAAAGAGGTAACACTCTATGGAAGAGGTGAGATATTCATCCTTGATAAAGTAGCGAAAAGTTTATGATTTCTATGTATATCGCCTTAGCCTGTGAGCAACAGGTAAATGGCGAGTAAAACACCGATAAGGCTCGCTATAATCGTCAAAATGACCGGGAAAGCAGCAGATGGATGGAATGATTCAGAGTCAATTGAACGACGAATATGCAGAAATTCGAAGAGCGCAACAACCATAATGACGACGCCCAGGATCGTAAGAGAGACGCCAAAGAACGAGGAGTAGTGGACAGGGAGAATTTCGGTCAAACCAATCTTAATACCTAATTCACGCAGGAGCAATCCAAAGCGTTCAACGACGAATCCAAAGGTAATCGTCGCCAGGCCAGTACGTATCCAGGCAAGGAAGGTACGCTGATTCGCCAGGTGATCGGTGACTTTCGTGCTTGTGTCGATATGTTTGGGGAGAGCTACCCTGTGCTCCTCTACATTGTTACTGACATCTTCTTCTTGCTGAGTCATTTACAACACCTTTTAACATGTACAATGTTAAGATTATTATAGCCGACAGCACAATTCGAGACAACAACATGCATTGAAGCATCGAAGCAATCAATGGTTCAGCTAAAAGAATACCGCTCAAAATGAGCGGTATTTGAGCGGTATTCGACCAATAAGAGAAAACGTGAGGAACAGTGATGAATTGTAGATATCATCACCTACTCCTATGAAAGATCGCCAGGGGTGGATTCTTCTTTTTTCTGCAGTCCAGGAGCAGGAGAAGAAGGGAGCTTAAAGACAGAGAACAGGTAATAGAGCGAAGGCAAAAGAAGTACCATTCCAATGCCTATTGAGATCAACAAGGCCACAATTACGTTAGGATCGTTTGCAGCACTGTCGATCGTTACATGCGGCGGAATGATAAAGGGATATTGTGATAACCCCCAGGAACCAAGCAGAAAGGCAGTTTCCAGGATAATTAGAATACGTGCAAGACTATACTTTCGGAAAAACAACGAGGCAGCAGTTGCAAGGCCAATCAGCATTGTGGCAATCACAACAGGAAGTGCGCGAGTTAACAAGCCTTGCCAGAGGATCGGAGCCTCCGATGGTGAGAGCAGAAGGCCGAGCGCGCCAAGTACCGCTGTGACCGCACCAGCAATAAGTGCTCGTAAACGATACATTTCTGCAAGGGACTCTTCATGATTATTCCTTGCTTCCACGGTTAGGTAGACGGCTGCAAGCGAAGCACAAAGCGAGATAGCCATCGCGCCAATCGTCAAGGCAAAGGGAGTCGTCCAAGTTGACCCCAGATCAGCCTGAACATTGCCATTCGAAGACTCGATTCTTCCACTCGCCACGGCAGCAGCAGAAGCGCCCAGGAAGAAAGGTGTAGCCAGGCTGGCTGTACTAAAGACACGGCTCCACCATCTTGCTGTGGGACCTACTGTATCAATCGCGTACGTACGAAAGATAAACCCTGAGCCACGAAGCACGATACCTATCAGCGCAATGGTCAACGGCAGAAACAGGGCAATCGAGAGTATAGCAAAGGCGGATGGAAATGCGGTAAACAGCCCAACGATCAAAAAGATCAGCCAAACATGGTTGGCTTCCCAGACTGGTCCCAGGGCGTGATTGATCAACTCGTGCTGGCGTTGAGCTTGTGAACCAACGGCAAAAAGGTCCCAGATACCGGCTCCAAAGTCCGCCCCACCGAGGACCGCGTAAGCGATCAATCCCAACCAAAGGACACTCAGGGCAATTAACGCAACAGACATTACGCACCTGCCCTCTCTGGCTTCTGCCTATTTCCAGGTATCTCAACCTTGGGGAGAGGTGAACGAGCAACACCCAGGAGTAATCGAATGAGGGCTACTGACAACAACACATAGACCAGTGAGAAGACGAGAAAGCTGATATTTAGCCCAGGCGCCGTCGTCACAGCATCTTTTGTGCGCAAGTAACCATAAATGACCCACGGTTGCCGTCCGAACTCGGTAACCATCCAGCCAAGTTCTATTGCCAGGAACGATAATGGCCCGGCGAGGACTATTGCCCAGAGCAGAACACGATTTTCAGGAATAGTACGTTTCTTTAGAAAGTACAGGAACCAGAACACCAGTGCAACGAACAAAGTGAAGAATCCACTGGCAACCATGCCATCAAACGAGGTATGGACAGGCAGCGGATTGGGCCAGTCTTCGCGCGGAATAGTATCAAGTCCCTTGATCGTTGCATTTGGATCACCTGTAGCAAGGATACTTAACCCACGCGGAATTTCCAGGGCATAATAGACCTTTCCAGTATTTGGGTCTGCCAATCCACCAATTTGTAGAGGTGCGCCTTGCTCTGTCTTGAAAACTCCCTCCATAGCGGCTAACTTCGCGGGTTGTGCATCCACAAGAAAACGCGCATTGGCATCACCACTGATGATCTGCAGCGGGATGGCGATTACACCCATTGCCATAGCCAGCATTAAGCCTTTGCGATGGTAATCATCGCGCTTGCCTCGCAACATACCTACGGCATAAACAGCCGCGACACCGAAACCCGTTGCAACATAGCAAGCCAGTATCATATGGATCGTCTCATACGGTGTGCTGGGATTGAGCATGGCCTGTATCGGATTGATGTCAACGACCTTGCCGTTCTTAATCACAAAACCCGTTGGAGTATTCATCCAGGAGTTCGCGCTGACGATGAACCATGCAGAGGCCAGGCCACTAATCCAGATCGGGAAGGAGCAAAGCCAGTGCGCACGCGGCGAGAGACGATCCCAGCCATACAGGTAAAGGCCGAGAAAAATCGCCTCCAGGAAGAATGCAAAACCCTCCAGAGCAAAAGGTAAACCGACGACCGCACCGGCAAATTTAATGTACGTCGGCCAGAGCAGACCGAGTTCAAACGAGAGTATCGTCCCGGAAACAGCACCAATAGCAAAGAGAATCGCTGCCGCTCTCGTCCAGCGGCGAGCCAGCATCATCCAGGTCTTATCCTTACGAAAAAGCGCAAGCCCTTCGGCGATACAAAGAAGCAGTGGTAATCCGACACCTAATGCCGAAAAAATGATATGAAATGCCAGAGAAGTACCCATCTGGGCACGCGCAGCAAGCAAGTCAGGCATAGATCTACTCCTTATATTATCTTTAAGTCCAGTGACTATGCATTTTTTCTGCTCTTAATTGTAGGAGTCTTCATATGAAGTGACAATCTGAACCATGTTAAAAATAGTTGCTTAGCAAGTTCAAATTTCACATATTTTTGCAACGCATAGCCTCGGAATGAAGAAGCTCACGCTACACACAATGTATGCTATAATCCCAATCAGACATATCTGGAGACCAAAGTATGCAGCAAAAAAACGCAACAGCAGATAAGATTCTTTCGCAACTGAAAGGTCTGCGCAACCACTTGCAGCCTGGTGAAGAGCCGCTTTTTACTGTTCCTGCCATCTGGGATAGCGCACAGGAACAGCGCAGCATACCCTGTGATGTGGTGCTGACAAATCAGCGCCTATTCGGCTATGTCTACGTGACCTTTCCACGAGAACGACTTTTCCTGGACGCGCTTACTTTAACCGAGATCAAGGCAGTCACCTTGCGCCAGAAGACATTTGAGCCAGTATTTCGGGAACTGCTCGTCAAGAATGGTCAACGTAAAGTCTACATTCGCGCACCTCGCCGGAAGATCGAGAGCCTTTACGAAGCATTGCGCTCAGCTATAGAACAATATGCTCCGAATGTGCAACCAGCACTTGAAGTTGAAAAAACAAGCCTCGTTAATGAGACGACTCCTGCTTTTGGAAGACAAGAGATTCGCACCACCTTCGAGCGTTCGCCACTGGCAATCACAATACTTTTCATAGGTGGCCTGCTCCTTGAAATTGGCGGAATTTTTCTTTGGGCAGTCACACAGAGTTCTCAGATAGGGCTGCCGCCGATTATTGCCGGGCTTGTGGCTGTGATTACGGCGATTCTGGTGAGAAGGCAACGAAGTTAACTTCTCTCAACTCCAATTTGGATCAGGGATTTTCTTTGAGAAACTCTTCAAGCTCTGCTGCCTCTGAATCCGTCAGGCGAAACTCGGCAGCAGGTATGATACCATCAACCTGTTCAGGACGACGGGCGCCGACTATCGCTCCGGTTACCCCTGGATGCCGCAGCGTCCAGGCTATAGCAACCGCGCCAGGAGTGATGTTATGCATAAACGCGATCTCGTTCAATTTTTCAACCAGCTCAAGGTTGCGTGATAAGCGAGGTTCCCGGAATTGGAGATCGCGTCGACGCCAATCATCTTCAGGTAGCTTGGCAATGCGCTCGCGAGACATCGATCCTGTTAAGAGTCCTGAGGCCATCGGTGAATAGACAATAACCCCGATATTGTGCTTCTCGCAGAAAGGCAGAATATCTTTTCTAATATCCGGTTCGACCAGCGAGAACGGCGGCTGTAGTGAACTGATGGGGGCAATCTCCATTGCGCGTAGCATCTGGCTGACATTAAAGTTGGATACGCCGATGTAGCGCACCTTGCCTTCTTTCTTCAATTCAGCCATGGTTGCCCATCCCTCTTCAATTTCGGGGTCAGGATCAGGCCAGTGAATCTGGTACAGGTCAATTACATCAGCCTGTAGTCGACGCAGGCTATTTTCGCATTCACGGCGGATTGATTGGGCTTTCAAACTGCCAGTAATCTCGCCACGTTCGTTCCATACTCGTCCACACTTCGTGAAGATATAAGGTCGATCAGAGCGACCTTCAAGTGCACGAGCAACAACCTCTTCGGCATGGCCTAAGCCATACACGGCAGCAGTATCTATCCAGTTGATACCTAGATCAAGCGCATGATTAATGGCTGCAATTGACTGCTCATCGTCCTGAGGCCCCCAACCGAATTGATAACCACCCCCGCCAACCGCCCAGCTTCCGAATCCAATAGGAGTAATATGCATATCGGTGTTACCGAACTGTCGTGTTTTCATTTTCTCTCTTTAAGACCTTTCCTGTCACTAATAACGTTCTCAATACTTGATACACGTTTGAAGCTGGTATTATGTGGCATCTTCGTCAGCCTTAGCCAGCAACGTTGACACTCCCTTTTCCTGACAGGTACAATAGGATAGCCGACTAGACTACGTTGGTCAAGGTACCCTTAAAGGGCATCCTGCACACCCTATCCTCAGTATATTTAAGTTGAGGCAATAAAGCAATGAAAATGTATGTCTGTATCAAACAGATCCCTGACCCGAACACCGTTGTGAGTAAACTCGACCCGAACACGAAGCGGCTCGTGCGCAGCGGTGTCTCACTTGTCCTCGACCCCGGCGACGAAAGCACTATCTCAGCCGCAATCAAAATTCGCGAAACTATAGGCGATAGCGAAGTGACCGTCGTCTCTATGGGACCGGTAAACGCCCAGGAAGCCATGCGCCGTGCTCTGGCAATGGGAGCAGATCGCGCAATTCTGGTGACCGATCCCGCACTGGAGGGCTCCGATGCCCTCGGTACCGCACGAGTGCTTGCAGCCGTCCTGAAAAAGGAAGCGGTCGACCTGGTGTTCTGCTCGACTGAGAGCACCGATGGCTATACAGGGATGGTCCCCGGCGGTATTGCGGAATTTCTTGGTCTCCCGCAACTGACCTTTGCGCGTGAAATCACCATAGAAGGGCAGAAGGCCGTTATCAAACGGGTGACCACGACAGGCTACCAGACCGTAGAATCTCCTCTTCCTGCGGTCGTTACCATCGCAAGTGGTTCGTTTGAGGCTATCTATCCGACGATGAAAGGCATTATGGGCGCTAAGAAGAAACCCTTTACCCAGCTCAGCCTGGCCGATCTTGGCATCGAAGCTTCACAGGTTGGCGAAGCAGGAGCGCGCGAACGCGTGTTGGCTCTTGGCACGGTTGAGGCACGCGCTGCAGGACAGGTTATCAAAGATGAAGGCAACTCAGCCCAGGCTATCGCTGACTTTTTGCAGCGATACCAGTTGCTGTAGGAGGAGATATACATCATGTCTAATACTATTTGGGTGCTGGTTGAAGTAGAAAACGGCCAACCTGCTCGCTCCTCGCTTGAGGTGCTGGGAAAAGCTGCTCAACTTGGTCGCGCAGAAGCTATTGTTCTCGGTTCACATGCTTCGGAGGTTGCTTCCACACTTGGGGAGTATGGCGCATCGAAAGTCTATGTGCATGCCGATGCTGTCTACGATACGTATTTGACTCTCCCTGCTGTGGACACGATCAGTGACCTGTTGCAACAACTCCAACCTGCGCTCTTCCTGCTCGCGACCACCTATGACCTGCGTGACATAGCTGCTCGGCTGAATGCGCGCCACAATATGGGTTTGATCACCGATGCCACCGACCTCCAATTCGATGGGGACACGCTCCAGGCAACAGTTCCCTGGGGAGGTGAGAATGTGGTGACTGCGACATTTCCAAAGCAGGGTACAGGCATTGTGCTGACACGTCCCAAGGCCTTTGGGGTAGAACGCCAGGAGGGCAACACTGCGGAGATTGAGACTCTCAGTCCTTCGCTTAACACCGAATCGCAGAAAATCAAAATCATTGATCATGTTGTAGTGCAAAGTGAAGGGCCTGCTCTGGAAGATGCGAGTGTAATCGTGAGTGGCGGTCGCGGCCTGGGCAAGGCTGAGAATTTCCACCTGGTGGAGGAACTCGCGACTGCTTTAGGTGGCGCGGCTGGCGCGACTCGCGCAATTGTTGATGCCGGTTGGCTGCCCTATAGCTACCAGATTGGTCAGACAGGCAAAACCGTCAAACCAACCCTGTATATCGCTTGTGGTATCAGCGGCGCTATTCAGCACCTAGCGGGCATGAAGGGCTCCAAGTATATTGTAGCTATCAACAGAGATGAACACGCGCCTATTTTCTCGGTTGCTGATTTTGGCGTTGTGGGCGATACACTGACCATTCTTCCGCAGCTTACGGAGGAAGTGAAGCGGCGTAAAGCGCAATAGACCTTGAGTTTGTACTTGGAATCGGAGGTACACGCTATGGCTTTACCTTCACCGACAGGAAACTGGTTCGGCATACTACTCTTTCTACTCATTGCCGTTACAGGTCTCACGCTCTTCAGCGTACGCGCAGGAGAACTGATTACATTACTGGCAAAAGCACGACGTGAGGATCGCACTGACCACATCGAGGATCGTATTGGCCAGTTTTTCCTGGTTGTGCTTGGACAAAGTGGAGTGTTACGCGATCCCATCCCTGGAATAGCTCATTTCTTTACTTTCTGGGGTTTCATTATCATCCAATTCGGCTTGCTCAATCTCATGCTGCAGGGCATTGGTTTATCTCTGCCAATAATTGGCGACAGTCATGCATTTGCTACTCTCCTGGATGTTTTCATCATCTTAGTCGCGATTGCCCTCGTGGTCTTCGCTTTCCGGCGAGCTGTAATACGTCCTAAGCAACTCTCCAGCTTTTTGCATGGCCCCTGGGATGGCCTCATAATCCTCGCATTGATTCTGCTCATTCTTATCACACTTGCCCTAGTCGAAATCTTCGATTATGCTGCAAGCAACGGCGCTGCCTGGTCTCTCTTTGGCGTATGGTTTTATCCCCAGGTTAGCGGACTAGGTACAGAGACCAATCTTATCCTGTTCCGTCTCTTCTGGTTTATCCATGTCTTTCTCTTCTTCGGCTTTCTTGTCTATCTGCCACGCTCCAAGCACCTGCACCTGATGGCGACGCCTTTCAACGTCTTCTTCAGCAATTATGCACCCAAGGGCGCTTTACCATTGATGGAGAACATTGAGGAACGCGAAGATTATGGTGTCTCGAAGCCCGTGCAATTTACCTGGAAACAGTTGCTTGATGGGTATGCCTGTACAGAATGCGGGCGCTGCAATACTGTCTGCCCAGCAACAACTACCGATAAGCCGCTCTTCCCCAAGGAAATTATCCTGGGAGTCAAGGAAGCACTCTTTGTACAGAGTAATCAAATTCTCGGTGAAAATACGTTATGGAGCAGGTTGGGCGTTGCTGGTGTCAAAGCTGACGAAACTGCCGTTGAGAAAGCAGCGCACCATGAGCCTATGGTTGGAGGAATCATCTCGAACGATGCCTTATGGGCGTGTACTACCTGCCAGGCATGCATGGAAATCTGTCCTGTCGCTATCGAGCATGTACCGAAGATTGTGGACATGCGCCGCCACCTTGTAATGGAAGAGAGCGACTTTCCAACAGAGGTCACTTCACTGTTTAACAACATCGAGCGCAACTCCAATCCCTGGGAGATCAGTAACGACAAACGTGCCGAATGGGCTGCGGGACTGGATATACCACTTATGTCGGAGAATCCCGATGCCGATGTACTCTACTGGGTCGGCTGTATGGGTTCGTTTGACGAGCGCAACAAGAAAGTGGCGACTGCCGTTGCGAAAATACTCAAAGCGGCACACATCAACTTCGCTATTCTTGGTCCTGAAGAAGCGTGTACCGGTGATCCTGCTCGGCGTATTGGCAACGAATACCTGTGGCAGATGATGGCGCAGCAAAACATTGAGACGCTCAATGGCTACGGCTTTAACAGAGCCAGCGCCCACAACGGACTCAATGGACACGCCCATGACAATGGAGCAAGCACGGTTTCAAAACATCGTACTGTTCTCACTGCCTGCCCGCACTGTTTTAACACGATCAAAAACGAGTATCCGCAGCTTGGCGGTGACTATGAAGTCGTGCATCACACCGCTTATATAGATAGCCTGCTGGCTAATCAAACGATCACGCTTCCCGAAGGTTTTGACCAGCGTAAGCTGACCTATCACGACCCATGTTACATAGGACGCTATAACGATATCTACGACGAGCCGCGCCGTGTGCTCAGCGTTCTCAATAGCAACGGCGTTACTGAGATGCGTCGCAATCGCAACAAGAGCTTCTGTTGCGGCGGCGGCGGTGGTCGCGCATGGATGGAGGAAAAGATCGGCAAACGCATCAATCAAACACGTGTAAATGAGGCATTGGAGACCGGGGCGCAAGTTCTAGCCGCCGCGTGTCCTTTCTGTATCACGATGTTTGACGACGGTATCAAAGGCGTAGAAGCCGAAGAGAGGATGCAGATTGAAGATATCTCTGAGATTGTCGTGCAGGCAATCGAGGCACGATAGGAAATTCAAGTACAAAGAAATGTGGTGAGATCCATCAGATCTCACCACATTTCTTTGTACTCCCGACAACCGCCCCTAGATGGTTTCATCCATATGCTTGATGATCAAGCGATTACGCCTGGCCAGTCTTAGTTGGCAAGCATGTAAACAAAGTCGAATTCCGATCCTACAGGGTTACCGGTTGCATGCAATAGCATTTGACCTTGTGCCTCTTGAAAGGCTCCAGTCCCGCCTGTGATTGCGAGCATCGTATCCGTGCCATCATCGTAAAATGGCCCCTCTACCGTGATTTGTCCTTGCTTGAGGACTACTGTCCAGAAACACTCCCATTCCGTCTTGCCGGTAGCAACAGTACGAGTACATTGCCCATTGTCCGTTCCAACCTGGTGATTGTCCTTTGCATCGAAGACGGGATTATGGAACCCAAGGATGTCGCCAATGGAATCTTTTGGTGGATGAAATTGCTGTACTGTGTCAGTGATGGCATGCTCAACGACGTGAATCACCCTCTGACCATTTGCCTTTGCAGGTGGATTCGAGGTATGCAGGGTAAAGAATGCGCCTGCCAATACCCCCACTAAAAGCGAGGCGACTGCCGTGAATACGAGAGACTTCTTCATTGTTTCATCTCCTTTAAATGAAGTAAATAAGTTAGCTTCCCGGCAGTGACCGAAGTGACCGTGGAACAGCGTAGATTGAAACCAGAATGCCAGTTGAAAATACGGTGGAATGCGAGCATCGAAGGTTTTCTTGGTACGCTGATCCCCACAACAGCAACCAATGCCAGAAAATAGAGCTTGCATCGAGCGCTTGCTCTTAGTTGCATTGTAAGTTTCAGCTATTGTCTTGTCAATGTTGAAACCAACTATACTATTGCATCCCTGCTACCGAGAATTACATCGTACTGACAAATAGGCTGCTAACCGACTCACCAATATGGATACGCCGAATTGTCTCGGCGAACAGGGGCGCTACCGAGAGTATATGCATATTGGGCAGGAGTTTTTCGGGTGGTATCGGCACAGTATTGGTGGTCACTATCTCTTCAATATCTGGCTGCGAACCTAGCTGTTCGATAGCATTGCCGGTGAACAGCCCATGCGTAGTGACAACTGTAACACGACCAATATGATGCCTGCGCAGGTGTTTCAACATTTCAATGATTGTGCCACCGTTTGCAATCTCGTCATCGATGATGATTACGTTTTTTCCCTTGACATCACCAACAATGGCTTCAATGATTACCTTCTCATCGCTTAAGCGCTGCTTGCTGCCCGCCGCGACCGGCAATCTCAGCATGCGTGCAAAATGGGAGGCAGACTTTGCATTACCCAGGTCCGGCGCAACTACAACAGTATTCGTCAAGTCACGACCTCGAAAATGGTTTGTCAGCACGTTAAGCGCGTTTAAGTGATCTGTCGGTACGCTAAAGAAGCCATGTACCTGTGCCGCGTGCAGCGTCATCGTGAGCACGCGATTGGCCCCGGCAGTTGCTAGCAAATCGGCTACCAACCTTCCCGCTATGGAGATACGCGGCGCGTCTTTCTTGTCAGAGCGTGCATACGAATAGTAAGGAATAACCGCTGTTGTGCGCGCCGCCGACGCGCCACGCGCGGCGTCGAGCATGAAGAGCAACTCTACCAGGTGTTCTTGCACGGGCGGCCCCAGCGGCTGAATCAAGAAAACATCGCTTTCACGACAATTGGCATTCAGTTGCACATACAGGCAATCGTTGCTGAAGTGGCGAATCGTAATTGGAGACAGAGGCACGCCCAGGCATTCACATACTTCTAGAGCTAGCTCAGAATGTGCAGTGCCGCTAAATATTGTAATCTCGCGCATAGAATCATACCTCTGTTTTGCAAATTACGAACTGACGGATTCCTTTAATAAATGGGGTATCCATGTCGGTGCCAAAATAGTCCAGTCTACTACTCTCCTAATAGCGCACGCGCAATTACCAGGCGCTGAATCTGGTTCGTTCCCTCGTAGATCTGCGTAATCTTGGCATCGCGCATCATACGCTCGGCAGGATATTCTTTCATATACCCGTAACCACCAAGGATCTGAACGGCATCACCGGTAACCTCCATGGCTATGTCCGACGCGTACAGCTTCGCCATCGCCGAGTATTTACCGAAGTTCGGCTCTCCACGATCAATCATTTCTGCCACGTTGTAGACCAGCAGGCGTGCCGCTTCAACCTTGGTCGCCATATCCGCCAGCATAAATTGTATGCCCTGGTTATCGGCGATAGGCTTCTTAAACTGGATACGCTGCTCAGCATACGAGAGAGCGAGGTCGAGCGCACCCTGCGAGATACCCACAGCCTGCGCTGCAACGCCCGGGCGTGTACGATCCAGTGTCATCATCGCAAACTTGAAACCATCGCCCTCATGGCCCAGTAGATTTTCAGCCGGTACCTCGCAATCCGTAAAGATCAGTTCAGCGGTTTGCGACCCCTTAATACCCATCTTTTCTTCGATGCGGCCCACAGAAAAGCCCGGAAAATCCTTCTCTACAATGAAGGCGCTGATGCCGCGTGTACCTACCTTTGGATCTGTAATTGCAAATATGGAGTTGACCTGTGCCAGGCCGCCATTCGTGATGAAGCGCTTCGATCCATTGAGAATATACTGATCGCCCTTACGCACAGCGAAGGTCTGCATAGCGGCAGCATCCGAGCCAGAACCAGCTTCAGTGAGACCAAAGGCGGCAAGCCACTCGCCACTCGCCAGCGGCGGCAAATACTTACGCTTCTGCGCATCATTGCCCACCAGCATAATAGGCAGCGACCCGAGTTGTTGGACTGCCAAGATCAGGCTGGTTGTTGCACAATGCCGGGCCAGTTCTTCGATTGCCATTACAACCGCCAGTTCGCTGGCCTCGATACCGCCATATTCACTTGGGAAAGGCATTGCCAGGATATCTTGTTGGGACAATAATTCTTTCATATCCCAGGGGAATTGTGAAGTATGATCGATCTCCGCTGCGCGTGGCGCCACCCGCTCCTGCGCTATCTCTCGAATTGCTTCTATAAGTGCCTGTTCATCATCCGACAAATGTGAAACGGCCATTGTAGAGTGTACTCCTTTGCCTGTGCTCTCTAAGAGATAAGAAAATACTATCAAAGTATATCACACGACAGGAGCGCCGCGTCCAGGCCTGTCTCGCGCCGCCTCCTGCGGCGTTCGGCGATGAACTATTGCTTGTCTGTGTCCGCTGGCATTTGCTTTCATTCGTTGGTGCAGCTGTCAATCGGCATATGCTGCACTCTACTACCTTACAAATTCTTATATTTATTAGTGAGACTGAGCCCTTTTTAGACCATTACTCAAACTGGCTCGCTCCCGCTTATCAATGTTCCATTGTAATAGAGACCTATTCGCTGTGCAAGACTATAGTTGCTCGTACCTGATTCAAACGAATAATCGTTGCCCTGGTTATAGTTCGACCAGTCGCTCTTATGCACGCGCACCTTGATCTCCACACTGGCGTTCGGCGACAATATTCCTCCTGTAAAACTAATCTCAAGATATGTATCTGCTCCGGGACGCGTCGGCCCCATCCTCAAAATTTTGCCTTGAGTGTTCTGGCAACCGTTTGTTACGTAATCACACGCAAACACTTGTTCTTGAGGCGAATCAACCGTGTACCAATAGCGAATGGTGACATCTGTCAACAAAATCGGGTTGCTCCCGACATTCGTAAGCTTCAACGCCGGCTGTATCTGGTTGGCAGACGTGCTCTGACTGTCATTCTGATAACCCAGCGTTAGTACTCCCTTTTTCAGGGTACCCGTCGCTGTGACTGTAACTGCTGGTTGCTTCTGCGGTATTGTCTGCCCCGCATCACTCCCATTCAGAGGGAACAGAATACCTTGCAACTGGTCCTGTTTCTGGGTATTTACCGTTTGCCAGTCATCATTCAGAAGTCCGCCGGTATCAGCCGAGTCCGGGTTCCAACTCCAAAACGTCCAGTTGAAACCACTTGAGCCTTTCCCCAGGTAACTCACCAAACTGCTGTACCACTGCTTATCCTTCTCCGTCTGCAGCCTGGTTCCAAACTCTCCAAGAAAGACAGGCGCGATGCCATCCTTCTGCACGTAGCCCCAGTATTTGTCCCACACACTTGCCAGGTTGTTGGGATAATCCGGCACGTTGAACCACGGATGCCCTGCAATGGAGGCCGGGTAGTCATGGACCGAATAAACGAGCCGATTCTGAACGTTTAACTTCACCGGATATGCTTTGACCCCCTGGAGATTGCCTCCCCACCAGTAACAACTGGTATCTCCACCCCGCGTCACGCCTCTCGTTCCGTAGCAATCTACTCCTTCGACCAAGATAAGCCAATCAGGGTTTATCGCCAGAATGTCATTTCCTGCACGCTCGGCTGCTAGTCTCCAGTCCACCTCTTGCCTGCCACACCCCCAGCAAGCCGGCGTGTGAGGCTCATTGTGAAGATCCGCTCCGATGATCATTGGATTATTTTTAAACCTCTTAGCCAGCATCTGCCAGTCCGCAATCCATCGTGTTTCCGGGTATGCAGCTGTGTACCATAAACTTGATTGCCCACTGGCATTGGGGCGATGCTGGTCCAGGATAATATGCAGCCCGATACTAGTGGCATAGCCAATGACCTTATCCATGAGCTGTACGCCCCGGAGTCCCTGCAAGTCAGAGTTCTTGCTATAGTCTATACCTCCTGGCTTGCTCCCACTATCGAAAAGCTGGTTGGAGTAGGGGAGACGGATAGTATTATAGCCTTCACTTATGATCTGGTTCAGCATATCCTTGTAATTCCGGTTCTGCAAACCATGCACCACAAACGTATCCGTTTCAAAACCAAACCAGTTTACTCCCGCTATCCGCACAGGCCGGTTGTTCGCATCTTGAATCTGTGCCCCGTCTGTATGCCACGGACCTTTCCCCAACCCCTGAACCACTATTTTTGACGGACTTTTCTCCACTCCCTGGTTGGCCGTTTTTTGCGGCCACGTCAAGAAGAAGATTACTGATCCAATTATTGTTATCAGTAATACTGCGAGTATTATTACACCTAGCAGGCGCGGTGGCCTTCCTGGTCTACCCCCTGGTGTTCTTATTGGGATGGTTGGCTCATTGTGCAGTGGGACTGTTGGTTCGTCGTGCAGTGGCATGATGACCTCTTTTCCGCGAAATGCTCTTCTACTCCCCGTAATGCTTCTTCTTTCGGCAGAGGAATATAGTATTGATTAGCCTATTCTTAATTTCCTGTAAGGATCAGTTATTACACCGTACTATTGAAAGCAATTGAGTTCAAAAGCATAGAAACTACGTCAGCATCACCTGGTATATTTGCATCTGCGTCCCATCTTTATCAGAGCCAAACGACACCCTCAAGATCGCATGATGGAGTGCCTGGTCTAAAAGTGCATACTGCCCACCGTCCCTGATTTCTCTGAGCATGCTGGCATCAACGACCAGAAAGTTGATTTTCTGCCAGTCTCCTTTTAACTGCTTGTTGACTATCTGTGAGTCGGATAAGATGTCTGAGTATATATAGGCTTTGGGAAAAGATGCGCTGCCTCCCAAGCCTGTACCTCCTTGCTCACGCAGATCGCTGTACAGGTAACTAGGAGAAATGATCACTGCGTTGTGTGTCGCGTTGTCGCGTATCCACAGCATTGATTGCTGTTGCGGCACCGCCGCGTTCTGCGCCAGCAGGGGCATCGCCTGCTGTATACTGGCCGGGATCAGCGCTCCTATCAGTATAAACCACAGCAGCGCACGGGCCAGGTCGAAGCCTATTTTCTTGGTCAGCCACCGCAGCGGTGTGTTGAGTGCCACAGCAATGTTGAGCGCCAGGAAAGGCAACAGGGGTACAATAGAGAAAGGATAAACAGAACGACTGCTAAGCAGAACGACACAATAGGTAGCCGCCAGAATCGCTGCCAGCAGTTGGAAGC
>Ga0070706_100001993_pt1 | contig 21063 bp, 21 predicted proteins | sample KBSK5501metaG_FD_65476 | JGI IMG/M metagenome (GOLD analysis project Ga0070706, IMG submission 65476) | Corn, switchgrass and miscanthus rhizosphere microbial communities from Kellogg Biological Station, Michigan, USA - KBS K5-50-1 metaG | ecosystem: Host-associated > Plants > Roots >... | reverse complement strand
GATGTTGAACGTGCTGGAGCACTGCCAAGAATTGAAGCAAGGCGTCTTTCCAGAGTATCGATTTGCCGGCGAATAGAGACGGCTTCTTGTAAAGCTTCAACTGATAGGTCCATGGTGGCTATGTGCGCTTTTATTTCAGGTCAGTGGCGGAGACAGGGATTGCATAATCGGCGGTCAACATAGCGAAACCGCACGTCGTCGCCTTGGCGGGAGATGAATGCGAGACGGTTCCACGTTGTAATGTATAGCTGCCATATCAGCTGCGGCTGATGAAGACGAGCTTAAATTTTGCATGCGTACGATGGAAAAAGTTGTCACGTCCGAGGCCGCTAGAACGCCCGGAGTCCGCTTGCCGCTGCTTGCCCCGCTCGAAGCCCCAAACGCGTTTGCAGGCCGGTTTCCGGCGCGGGGAGGCTGCTTCTAAGCTTTAATCGGCAATAAAATGGCAATGGCGAATTTCGTCGATGTAAATCTAACGGCCTCCGGAGCCGTAGGTTGCGCGTTCGAGCCGCGCCGGGCGCATTCTGAAAAAGTGATGAGTGACAAGTGATAAGTGAAGAGCCAAATGGTTGGCGCCAAAAAATCGGCGCTAGTCACTCCTCACTAATTACTCGTTACGCCAGCGCGTCGATCCGGTTGAGCAAGTCTTTCTTGCTCGTCATTCCGGTCACTTGATCGCGAAGCTGCCCGTTTTTGAAGAAAAGCAACGCCGGAATGGCGCGGACGTTGTACTTGGAGGACAGACTCTGGTTTTCGTCTACGTTTACCTTCGCGACTTTTACCGCGCCTGATTTTTCGCGGGCAATCTCATCGAGTAACGGCGCGACCAACTTGCACGGCCCGCACCATTCCGCCCAAAAGTCGACCAGCACGGGCTTGTCGCTGTGCGTCACCTCGCGGTCAAAGTTCGATTCATTGAGATTGATCGTTCCAGAATTTTCCATCACCTCAGGAAAAGTAGTTCCAAATTTGGATAATCAAAATGGCGGCGGAAACGCCGAGTAATGCCCAGCACAGAGGTTTTGGGACTGCATCGACGATGACGCGGGTTTCCGGCGCTGCGGTGAGTGGAGTGCCTGGCTCCTCCGCCACCGGCATGTCGATTAACCGTTGGGTCTTCTTCATCTGCACGGCCGATTTGGACGGCAGATCTGGCAGGACCGTGATGCGCGCTGTCTCTTTTTTCGGCCCGGCAGGGGCAGACGGCGGAGTCGCTGGCAGCGGCATGGCGGCGCCACCAGATCCAGTGCTGGGTGGCGGTGTAGGCGACACCGCCGTTAACGGCCTCGGAACGACCGGCGTCACGGGTGGACGTGGCACGGGAGAGGCGGCCGCATCTGTTTTCCCCACAGCTGTCGTCGGATCAGTCGAGGGTGAACTGGGGCCATTCGGGAGCGGGCGCGTGGGCAAATTAATGCGTACCGTGTGACGCGCCTCCGGCGGCGCGCTGGGTGGACCGCCGGCCGGCTGCGGCGGAAGCATGATGCGGACGCTCTCTTTCTTGGGTTCAGTTGGATCAGCCATGAAATGTCGCAAGTCAATAAAGTATAGCCCGAAAACTGATAGTTTGTCACTCATTAACTTTTACCGGCGGGCAAGAAAATCGAGGCCGTTTTGAGCCCAAAGGCTAGGCTAACAGATCGTAACCGCGACTACCGCGGATTCGCTGCTGGATGAATTCGCCGACCGGGGCGGGCTTGGACAAAATGACGCGTGCATCCACATCCGGCGCGTCCGCCTCTGTCCTGGCAGTGAGCGGTTGATCTACCAGCAATTTCAATTCGCCACCAATCTTTTCGCGTGCAATTTCCTGTGCAATTGTTTGCTGGATCGACATCGCCATTCGGTAGCGTACGTTCTTAATTTTTGCCGGAATTTGGTCGGGCATGTTTGCCGCGCGTGAGCCTTCTTCCCGCGAATATTTGAAAATACCGAGCCGCTCGAATCGAATGCGCTCGATAAAGTGGAGCAGCGTCTCGAATTGCTCTTCCCTCTCTCCGGGAAAGCCGACGATGAACGTCGTGCGCAATGCCACGCCAGGAATTCCAGCGCGCAATTTTTCGATCAAGTTTTCGATATGAGCGCGCGAAGTTTCCCGGCGCATGTGCCGCAGCACCGAGTCGTCAATGTGCTGGAGTGGGATGTCGATGTAACGCGCGACCTTATCGCATTGCGCAATTGTCTCGATCAATTCCTTACTCCAATGCGCCGGATGCGTGTAAAGCAACCGCACCCAAAATTCGCCCTCGATCTCCTGAATTTTGCGTAAAAGTGTCGCGAGCGTGGGGCCGCGCAAAGAATCGACTGGCTGCCGCGGTCCCGCTTTTCCCGTCCACAGATCCATTCCGTAATAAGTCGTATCCTGACTAATCAAATTGATCTCGCGCACGCCTTCCGCGACGAGCCCGCGAATTTCCGCGAACACCGAACTTGGCGAGCGGCTGCGGTGTCTTCCGCGCATTTGCGGGATCACGCAGAAACTGCATGGGTGATTGCAGCCCTCGGCGATTTTTACATAAGCCGTGTGCGCTGGCGTGAGTCGAAAGCGCGGCGTGTCGTAATCGGGAATGTAACTCGGCCGCGGCGTAACAAAGTTGTCGCCACAGTCGCCGACCCCGGCGACAACGTGCTCAACAATCGCGCCGAGCTCGTTTACCTGGTCGAGCCCGATAAAGGCATCCACTTCAGGAAGCGATCCGCGAAGTTCGCTCGAGAAACGTTGCGACATGCAACCGCTCACAATTAATTTCTGCTGCGGCCGTTTCTTTAAGCCGCCCTGCTGATGTGCCTCCAGGATGGCTTGGATCGATTCTTCCTTCGCCGAATCGATGAAGGCGCAGGTGTTGACAACCAGGACATCTGCATCCTCCACCCGAGAGGTGATTTCCATGCCGTGCTGCAAGACGCTTCCCAGCATGATTTCGGCATCGACAAGATTTTTGACACAGCCGAGACTGATCATGCCGACTTTCGTGCGGTGTAGCGGCAGGCGTGTCGCCCGCATCGCCTCAGAATTTGCGGCCGGCACGGCCGCCTCTAGAGCCCCCGAGTCCATCCGCGCTATTCAATGGTCACATCTGTGTCACCCTCAGCTATCAGCTTTCCGTTTTTCTTGATTTGGATGGCGTCGCGATCAAGGACGCGCACGGCAATGTGTTGCCCGCGAAATTCCACGGTGCCATCGGCTGGTGAAATCCAGCGTTCAAACGCCGGCTTCAAAGACTCGTTATCCACCACGACTTTGATGTAGGTCTTTTTGAGCGGCTTGATCGCCACGCGATTTGGCCCGCTGGATTCGCTGGAATTCTCGGCAACACCGGCTTTCGCGAGGTCCTCGGGCCGGACTGGCTCGGCCCGACGCACTTCTGGCTCTGTCGGCGCCGCCGTCGCTCGCGCGAGGAGAGGCGGACTTGTGGTTGCGGCAGTTGCTGAAGGAACAGTAACCGTGGCGGGGGCCACTTTCTTCGGCGCAATCTCAGCCGATGGCCCGGCTGAAGCGGTGGTAACGGAGCTCGGAGCCACCGGCGGCTGCGCGGGTGAGGTTTGTGCAACTCCCACCATTTGTTCGCTGCGCGGAGCGATTCGCTGAATGTCGAGGATCAATTTCATGAGTGAGAACCCGATCACCATAGCCACAATTGCGATTACGAGCGGCCAGGGCGAGAAGCGGCGACTCGTTGGGCGACGAATCACCGGGGCGCGACGCGGTTTCGGCGCGGGCTGGTCCTGCAAATAGGAATAACCATCCACCGTCACTTGCGCTGAGGTTTCAAACGCGTCGAGATACGGTGTAACATCGACATCGAGAAACTTTCCGTAAATCAGAAGAAAACCTTTTGCGTAAGCCAGACTGGGGAATTGGGAAAAATCGTCCGCCTCGATTTCGGCAAGGCGTGACGGCCGAATCTTGGTCAGGCGCGCGGCTTCGTCGAGCGTGAGGTTTCGCGCCAGCCTCGCTTCCTGAAATTTTTTGCCGAGACCTTCGATCATCGTGGGAAAATGCCGGCTAAACGGCGGCGTCAAGATCGACCAGAATCTCGCGCGGCCTCGCGCCTTCGCCAGGGCCTAAAATACCGCGCTGTTCCAGAATATCAACGATCCGCGCCGCGCGCGTATACCCGAGCCGTAGCCGGCGCTGCAACAAAGAAGTCGAGGCACGTTTTTCCTGCCGAATAATTTCGAGACATTTTTCCACGAGCTGCTCGTCTTCCTCCGTAACTTCTTCGGTAGAAGCCGCGGCGGATTGGAGTGTTTCGTGCATGGCCGCATCGAAAGCCGGATGTCCTTGTGCGGAAACGAATTCGACCAGGCGGCGAATTTCCTCATCGGTGACGAGCACGCCTTGCGCGCGGATGAGACGCGAAGCGCTGGGCGGCAGATAAAGCATGTCGCCCTGGCCGAGCAAACGGTCTGCGCCGTTTTCATCGAGAATCACCCGACTGTCGATCTTACTCGCGACTTGAAAAGCGATCCGGCTCGGAATGTTCGCTTTGATCACTCCGGTGATAACGTCGGCGCGCGGCGTTTGCGTGGCGACGATAAGGTGAATACCGGCCGCCCGCGCCATTTGCGTAATGCGCGCGATCGCGCTCTCCACATCCGCCGGCGCCGTCTGCATCAGATCGGCCAATTCGTCGATGACCACCACGATATAGGGAATCTTTGCTGGAATGATTAGTTCATCGTCGCGCGAGACTTTTATTGGTGCAGTGGCCGCCGTGTCAGCCGCAGTCGAAGAATTTGCGGGCGACACGCTCCCCTCTGCACCGAGATCGACATCTTTCTTTTTCGTCGGTCGCGCGTTGAAACTGATAATGTTGCGCACCCCAACGCGGGCGAAGATTTTGTAGCGCCGCTCCATTTCATCGATCAACCAACGCAAAGCGAGAAGGACTTTCTTTGCGTCGACAACCACCGGGAAGGCCAGGTGCGGCAGCGAGTTGTAAAGCTGCATTTCGACCACTTTCGGGTCGATCATGATGAAGCGCAGCTCTTCCGGCGTGAATCGGAAGAGCATGCTCGCGATCAGCGCGTTGATGCAGACGCTCTTGCCGCTGCCCGTGGTGCCCGCGACTAGCAGATGGGGCATTTGCGCGAGGTCCGTAATGATAGCCTTGCCGTAAACATCTTTACCGAGCGCGAGCGGAATTTTCGCGCGCATTTTTGCTTCCTCCCAATCGGGCGATTCCAGCAGCTCGCGTAATGTCACCATCACTTTGCGCGTATTCGCGAGCTCGATGCCGACCGTGTCTTTGCCCGGAATCGGTGCGAGAATGTTAATCCGCTCGGCTCGCGTGGCGCGCGCCAAGTCGCGCTCCAGGCTCACGATTTTGTCCACGCGAACACCTTTGGCAGGATAGACTTCGTAGCGCGTGATTGTGGGACCTTTTGTGATGTCGCCAGCTGCCACTGCGATGCCGAATTGCGCGAGCGTGTCGATTAAAGTTTGCTGGACGCGTTGGAGCTCGGACGGATCGGTAGCCCCGCGACCTTCCGGATCGTGCTCGGCGAGCAAATCGAGCCCGGGCAGCGTGTAAGTTTTCGGGTCCCAGCTCCGACTCGTTAGGCCAGGTGGAATTGTCGATCTTTGTTCAGTCGCGCGCAACTCGGCGAGCGACGGTTTTCGCCGCCCCGTCATCGGCTCGCTCGGCAACGCGGTTGTATCGACAACTTTCGGTTTCGGGCGGTTGGCCAGTTCTTCGGACGAAATAAACGCGGCCGCCGGCTCCGGCACAGGCGCGCCCTTCTTCTTGAGTTGCTTTTCGATCGCGCGCCGTTGTTTTGTGAGTTCCTTCTGGCTGATCTCCAGTTGCCCTTTGAGATCGGACTTGCGCAACTGTCGATGCAAGCGCCACTCATGCACCTTCCCCACGCTGCGCCGCGTGCCGGCAATGGTTCGCCTAACGAGATGAATCGGCCGCAGCCCAGTCATCAGGATAAGAGTCGCGGCGTAAATTCCCGCAAGTAGAATGACCGAGCCGACTTTGCCCATGGAGTTGAGCAGCAGCGTTTTTCCTAAAAAATAACCCATCGAGCCGCCCGGTCCCCGGATATTAAAAGCTAAGTGCCAGCCGCGAAAATGCCCCGTTTGCAATTGCAAGAGACACGCACCGGAACCGATGAATAGGACGATCCAAGGAATCCGCGGCGTCACGCGTAAACTCGGGTGAAGTAATTTCGCGGCGCCAAAACCAAGGAGAACTGCCGCGAGCAGGTAGGATGCGGCGCCCATCATCAAATAACAGAATCCCGCGATGATCGCGCCAAATGGGCCGATGAAATTTTGTGCAGGATGATTTGGAGGCGACAGATAACTCCACGGCACCCATGAGGGCAGATCTTTCGGGTTGTAGGAAACGAGCGCGAGGAAGAGCAATGTCCCAACGCCGAGCAAAATGAGGGCGAAGACTTCGTTCCAGGCGCTGTTCTTTACGCTGCGGGCCACTTTGGGAGGATAGTAATCCGTCGGCTGCGCCTTTCAATACGGTTGTAGAGGCGCTTGTGCCAAGTGCCTGTGGGTTTGCTTTCGGCGGCTGACACAACCGCCGCTACAATTCCCGCGTTTTCATTCCCGCTTTCATCTTGCGCGCTGCGAGGGACGCCGATTACTGTGCCTGCGCTTATGGGCCTTTGTTTGTGGAAGTGCACGGCTTTTTCCGCTTGCGCCTGCTTAATTCTCATTTGCTCGTGTGAGAAACATCATCTCGGCGAAATGCCTGAAGTGCAAAAAGAACATGTCGATGTTACGAGCCGCCCGTCTGGACAAGTCTCGGCTGCTTCCGAAGAAAGATCGACATCTCCGGTGCCGTCGGCCGCACCCACGCCGGCTGAATTTTTCCCGGAAACCACACCTCGTTAGGCAAAGGATTCGTTATGGCTAAACACAAATACGCGACTTCGCCGCCAAACATCAGCACCATGCCGGGCGGCGTCCCGTACATTATCGGCAACGAAGGCGCCGAGCGTTTCAGCTTCTACGGCATGCGCGCGATTCTGATCATCTTTATGACGACTTATCTGCGCAACCACGCGGGCGAGATCGCACCGATGACGAATAATGAGGCGCAAGGATGGTTTCACCAGTTCGTTTCCGCGGTTTACTGGATGCCGTTTATCGGCGCGATCATATCCGATGGTTTTTTCGGCAAATACCGAACCATTTTTTATCTGTCGATCGTTTACTGTTTTGGCCACTTCACCCTCGCATTGATGGACACTTCGTTGGGGCTGGCCGTCGGACCGCGCTGGATGCTGGCGATCGGTTTGCTGCTCATTACAGCGGGCGCTGGCGGAATCAAACCATGCGTTTCCGCGAACGTCGGCGACCAATTTGGCGAGTCGAACAAGCACCTGCTCTCAAAAGTTTTCGGTTGGTTTTATTTTTCGATTAATCTCGGCTCGTCTTTTTCGATCTGGATTTGCCCGATTCTGCTCAACAATCCGAACTGGGGCCCGCCCTACGCTTTTGGGCTGCCCGGCATCTTCATGGCAATTGCGACGATCGTTTTCTGGCTCGGCCGCAAAAAAATGGTGCATGTCCCGCCCGGCGGTCTCGGATTTCTTAAAGATGTCGTGAGCAAAGAAGGGCTCGGCGTGCTCGGCCGAATTTGGACGGTTTACATTTTCGTCATCATTTTCTGGGCGCTTTGGGACCAGAGCAGTGGAGGTGAGTGGACGCTGCAATGCAAAAATCTCGACCTGAATTTTTTCGGCCTGAAGTTTTTACCCGAGCAAGTGCAGGTGGTGAACGGTATCTTCGTGCTCGCCTTCATTCCGCTGTTTACCTACTGGCTTTACCCCTTGATCAGCCGCGTTTTCCCGCTCACGCCGCTGCGGAAAATAGGGATTGGTCTTTTCCTGACTGCGTTTTCGTTTGTCGTGATCTGGTGGATTCAAGTCCAGATCGATCACGGCGCGCGGCCAAATGTGGGCTGGCAGTTGCTCGCCTATCTCATCCTCACTGCTGGCGAAGTGATGGTCTCGATCACCGGTTTGGAATTTTCTTACACCCAGGCACCCAATCGAATGAAAAGTTTGATTATGGCGAATTGGTTGCTTTCGGTCGCGCTCGGCAATCAATTGCCTTCGCTCATCAGCTTTTACATTCCCAAGCTCAAAGCGATGGGCCTGAACCTCGAGGGCGCAAATTACTTCCGCTTCTTCACGCTGTTGATGCTTGGCACGTCGTTCGTTTATGTCTTTTTCTCGCGCTTCTATCGTGAACGCACTTATCTGCAAAGCCAGGAGCCTGCGCTTGCCGACCCAATGGTGGTGGTGCCTGCAACCGAAGTTCCTTAATAATGAATATGAAACTTGTCTTTGCTGTCGTTACCCTTGTCTCGATGTCGATCTTCGGGGCGAACGCAAATTCGAAAGACGACGACTTTCAGAAAATCGCCAAGGATTACGTCGAAGGCTTCCTGGCCTCGCATCCCGAATACGCGACTGAGCTGGGGGATCATCGATTTGATGATCAGCTGAGCGATTATTCAGCTGCTACGCGCAATCGACTGCTGACCCAGGCCAAGCAATTCCGTGAACAACTCAAGGCATTTGACGATATCTCCAAGCTCACGGGCGCGAATCAGGTGGACGTTCGCATCCTGCGGGACAACATCGAGAATGAAATTTTCGAGCTGGAAGAGCTGAAGGAAGCTGATTGGAACCCGCTCACTTACAATCAAAGCCTGGCCAACAGTCTTTACCTGATCGTGGCGCGCGATTTCGATTCCCCGGAGAAGCGCATCCCGAATTTGCGCAAGCGCATGGAAGCGATCCCGCACGCGATCGAGCAAGCAAACGTAAATCTCCAACATCCGCCGCGCGTCCACACCGAGACGGCGATTGAGCAAACGCAGGGCGCAATCAATTTGGTCCGAGAAGGTTTGAGCCCGTTGCTGGACCGCGCGCCGCAAATGAAGAAGGAACTCGCGCCCGTGCAGGAGAAAACGGCTAAGGCGCTTGAGGATTACAAAAAATGGCTGCAAGACGATTTGCTACCTCGCTCGGACGGCGATTTCCGAATCGGGGCGGACAAGTTTCGCAAAAAGCTCCGCTTCGCGCTCGCGTCCGATTTGTCGGTGGAAGAAATCATGAAGCGGGCGCAAGCGGATTTGCAGCAGACACAGGCCGCCATCTACGAAACAGCGGTGCCGCTTTACAAAAGGTATTTTCCGAATGCCGACCAGGCGACGCTGGCGGACAAGAAGAAGGTCACGGCGCTGGTTCTTAACAAACTTGGGGAGCAACATCCGGACGACAACACCGTCGTTGGCTATGCACAAAAAATCGTCGGTGAAGCGACTGATTTTGTGAAATCGCACAACCTCGTCACGGTTCCGAACACGCCGCTCGACGTGATCGTGATGCCGGAGTTCAAGCGCGGCCAGGCGATTGCTTATTGTGACGCAGCCGGTCCGCTGGAAAAAAACGGCAAAACATTTTTCGCGGTGGCGCCTACGCCTAACGACTGGTCGAAGCAGCGGAAAGAATCGTTCTTCCGAGAATACAACAACTACATGGTGCGCGATCTCACCGTGCACGAAGCAATGCCCGGTCATTACTTGCAGCTGGCGCACGCGAATGAATTCCGCGCACCGACACTGGTACGCGCGATTTTCCAGAGCGGTACTTTCATTGAAGGCTGGGCGGTTTATTGCGAACAAATGATGGCCGAGCAAGGCTACGGCGGTCCTGAAGTCAAAATGCAGCAGTTGAAAATGCGACTGCGGGCGATTTGCAATGCCATTCTCGATCAAAGCATCCACGCCGGAAAAATGAGCGAGCAGCAGGCGATGGACTTGATGATGAAGGAGGCCTATCAGCAGGAAGGCGAGGCGGTGGCCAAATGGAAACGCGCGCGGCTCACTTCCGCGCAGCTCTCCACTTATTTTGTCGGCGTGAGCGAGCATCTCGATCTTAGCGAGGCTGTACGAAAGAAGTTGGGCAAGGACTTCGATCTTCAAAAATATAACGATCAGGTGATTTCCTATGGCAGTCCTCCGGTAAAGTACGTGCGGGAGCTGATGGGGCTGTAAGTAGGGGCGGTTCACCCGAAACCGCCCGCGCTGTGTGCGGAATACGCCAGTAGCGGGCGATTGACTCCGAAAGCTTTCGCGAGTTGAGGTCAATCGCCCCTACTTGTGCTAAGATCGATATCTTCATCATGCCGAATCTGGCCACATGGATGCGCGCAAAAGATGAAAAATGGTTTCGCCCAATTTTTGCGAACCATCGCGGCGTGAATATTTGGAATGCGCGGATGCGCAGCGTGCCGATGGAAAAAATGGATGGACTCCTTTTGACCGGCGGATCGGATATCGCCCCGGAATTTCTCCGCCAGAATGTTCCTGATCCGTCCGTCCTCGAGAGAGATGTCGATCCAAAACGCGATCGCTGGGAATTTGCAGCCGTGCAGGAAGCGTTCGAGCGCGGGTTGCCGATGTTCGCCATCTGCAAGGGACTGCAAGTGGTTAATGTGGCGTTTGGCGGCACGCTCAAACTCAACATCAAGGGTCACAATTTCCCGGAACAAAAAGATCACAACATTCAGCCGCTGCGCAGCGAGCGCCGTGCCTCGCATCGATTCGCCAAAGTCAACAGCGCTCACCATCAAGCGATTGAGCGGCTGGGGGATGGTTTCGAAATCGAATCGTGGTGTGCTACGGACGACATCATCGAACAAATCCGGCTGTGCCATTATCAATTTGCCCTCGCTGTGCAATATCATCCCGAGCGCAGCAGCATTTACGCTGCGCTGTTTGAAGATTTCTTCTCGCGAGTGGATAATCGTTGAATCGTGACCGGCACAGTCCGCGCGGGCGAAACACGAATGTGTAGGGTCCCCTGTGGCCTCAGCGGCAGAAAGGCAATTGGGGCTGAGATAGCCGCTACTACGATGCTTGCGCTGCTGAAAGCGTCTCGCGTAAATTCATCGCGATCTTGAGCGCCTCGGCGAAGCTCCGCGTACTCGGATCAGGTTTGCGATAAGCTTGGTATGGTATTGGAGGTTTCGTCAGATCGCTAAGGTCGAACTCCGGCGGGACATCACCCATTAGTTTTTCGAAAAAAATCGCCGACGTTTCCGGAAAGGGGAAACATCGCCAAAGTGAGTAGGCATTCAGTCCGTTGTTCAGGGCGGTGCGTGAGACCGTTGAGGAAACGGAATAGACGGCTTCGATCTGAGCAAAGCGTCGCAGGAAATAAAGTTCGGCAGCCTCGCGGTCATTCTCGATTTGAAATCCTTCTAGGTTGAGCCGTTCCGATTCCGTTGTTTCGATAGGATGCGGCCGGTAGATGCGATCGCAATGTCGATAGTGGCGCCGGACGTACTCCAGGCAACGATTGAGATGTTCAACGTAAACCTGCGGCGGAAGATTGTGAATGAGAAGAAACGGCGTCCCGAAAACAATGACTCGACGTTGTCGATCTTGACCGTTGCTGGCTGATCCAATTGCAGAAAATTCTCGCAGCTCCGACATGCTTGGAAATCGGGCTGTGATCATTCGGTCGTTGCTTGGCGTGGGCAACTCACGGCCGCTGTTGCTCATCACGATGATGGTGTCGTAAATCTCCTCCGGATTCTTTTGCAAACGCACCAACCGCACGCCGTCACCGCCCGGATTCAAACGCGGCTTGAAATGCAATGTTCGCTCCAAGCCGGCCAGCGGCTCGACTACTCGATTCTGCAGCCAGCCAGAAGTGGTGAAGCGGAAGCGCATCCGATCTGGATGCCGCATCAATCCTTCGTAACCTGATTTCGATATGCACAGAATTTTGTAAACGTCGGGACGTCCAGAGGCGGCGGCGTTGCCCAAGCCCAGCACGCTGGCCAGACAGAGAAGAACATCGCTATCGGGGTTGATCGGCAGCGCGGCGACTGCGCGTTTTCGGCCTGCACTTTCCCGATAGAGTCGTGGGAGATCGATCAGACCGCGGCAGGTTTTTACGCGCGCAAACGCATGTACCTCTGCAAAGTGACGCGCGTAGGGCTGCCATTGCGTGCGTTCCCACCATTGGGTCTCGTCGCGCAATAAATGGCAACCGCCGGGGAATTGGTCGCCCAGGGTCTCTGTGGCGATGACTGCGCTGTGCAAACGAACAGGGCGGCCGAGGATAATCCAGAGTTTTGCATCCTGCGCCGTGGAGTTCATGGAATGAAGATTTTTATTCGCCTCGATAAATGCAGCGCGCGGTCGGCGTTTCGTGCACGACGATTTCACAAAGACCGCGGCATTTTGGCTCCAATTTTTTCCAAAACCACGCCGCCATGTTCTCAATCGTCGGGTTTTCCAGGCCCTCGATTTCGTTCAAATAAGAATGATCCAGCATTTGCAAGAGCGGCTTCATCGCCGCGCGGATTTCAGCGTGATCATAAACCCAACCGGTCGCTAAATCGACATCTCCTTCCACCGAAACCTCAATCTTGAAACTGTGTCCATGCATCCTCCGGCATTTGTGACCCTCCGGAGCACTCGGCAAAGTCTGTGCCGCTTCAAAGGTAAAATCTTTCGTCAACCGCGCTCGCATAACGCCGAAAGGTGCACCGCAGCGCTCCTGTTGTCATCCCGAGCGGAGCGCGGGAAGTCGTATTCAGAGTTATGAGAGATTTGAGATCCTTCTCCCGCAACTGCGCGATCAGGAGGATCGTTCAGGGGCACGCATCGATCAGACTCCGCGTTGAGTGGGGGACCAGATGAATTTGTGCATCTGAAGTTGAAAACGAACGTCGAGTTTGTCCGCCAAAATCCATTCCACGATTTGGCGTGGATCGATTCGGCCAAAGATTGGCGAAAACAGAACAGCATGACAACGTTTCGTCAGGCCGAAGCAGCGAACTTTATCGCATGACCATTCGTAATCTTCACGTGACCCGATCACAAATTTCACTTCGTCTCGCGCGGTTAGATTGTCGATGTTTGACCAGAGATTGCGATCCACTTCGCCGCTGCCGGGCGTTTTCAAATCCATGATCCGATGCACGCGCGAATCGACGAGCGAAATGTCGTGCGCGCCGCTCGTCTCAAGCAGAACAGTATGGCCTGTGTCGGCCAACATCGACATCAATGGCAGCACATTTTTTTGCAGGAGCGGCTCGCCGCCGGTGAGCTCGACTAATGGGCACTGAAATCTCGCGACAAGATCGACAATCTCTTTCAGGGTCATCCTTTTCCCTTCGTAGAACGCGTATTCCGTGTCGCAATAATTGCAGCGCAAGTTACAGAACGTCAGCCGGACAAAAACACAACGCTCTCCCGCCCAGCTGCTCTCGCCTTGGATCGACTGGTAAATCTCGTTGATCGTCAGCGTTTTTTCGCTCATTCGACTCTGTGCTGATTCTATCAGATCATCCCGCTTGATGCACAACCGGATCGATAACTGCTTTGCCCGCCTGCGCTCGGAAAAACGCAAAGGCTTTATTCCATACATTTGTGCGGGCGATCCGAGTCTCTCGCAGACGGTCGATCTTGTCCGTGCGCTGGAAAAGACCGGCGCTGATTTAATCGAACTGGGGCTTCCGTTTTCCGATCCGCTCGCGGACGGAATCGTGAACCAGCTTGCCGCACAACGGTCGTTGGCCGCGGGGGCAACTGTACGGGGAGTGCTCGATTGCATCCGCGCGATTCGGAAGAGTTCGGAAATTCCGATCGTTCTCTACACCTATATGAATCCGATTTTCCAATTTGGTTTCGAAGAGTTTCGTCGTGAGGCGGAGGCAGCCGGGGTGGACGGCTTGCTCATTCTCGATCTTTCGCCAGAGGAAGATGCCGACCCTGGTGCGGGCAAGCTGGTTGATGTTCGTTTGATTGCCCCGACGACGCCGGCTGATCGGATCGCAAGAATCGCTGAGAAGGCGACAGGTTTTCTCTATTATGTTTCCCGCGAAGGCGTGACCGGCGCACGGGATGATGTCGCCTTATCACTGCCTGAAAAACTTGCTCAGCTTCGACAATTTTCACTTTTGCCAATCGCCGTCGGCTTTGGCATTTCAAATGCCGATCAGGCGAGAGAAATCGCCCGACATGCGGACGCAGTGGTCGTCGGCAGCGCAATTGTCGATCTCATCGCGAAGCATGGCGGCAAGTCTGACTTGCCTGATCAGGTGATCGCATTCGTGAAGGCGCTCTCGGATGCAATCAAATCGGTTTGAGATTGGAGGGCGCTGTGCCGTAAGCGCCCGTTAATTTGGGACACGACAGCACGTGTCCCTCCAACTGATTCTTAATTAAATTCCGGATTTTCTCGCCGCTTCGGCCAGGTTGGAACGTTTCCGAAGCAGTGAAGCAAGATAAGCGTTAACGCTGGGCGCATTGTTGATGCGCGAAAGATTCTCCGGTGTCTCGAGCCGCGAGAAAATCGCATAGGCGATCTTGTTGCGCGGCACAATTTTCTCTCCGTAGCCAGAAGGGATGTTGCTCGACCAGTACCGGACGTATTCCACGCCGAGCCGGTTCTCTGTTCCGAGAAAAATGCAGGAATGTCCGTGCTCGCTTCTGCCAACCTCGCTCGACCAGAAGATCTTCATGAAATCGCCGGGCTGCGCTTGGTTGAAATTGTCGAAGTTTCGCCCGAGCCCGAGCTCGTGAAACATGCAGGCGGTGCCCGGCCCGTTGGCGTTCCAACGTCCCCAAATTCCCTCGCCATCGTGCTGATCTCGAATGACGAGCTGCTCCAGCGTTGCGAAATCCAGGTGTAGCTGTCCGCGGGCGCGCACGGCCTCGATCGTTCTGATGAAAACGAGATAAGTCGCGCCCGAGCAGAAGCTCGGCGACGCCGCCGACGGTAGAATGAAAAATTTGCCGGATTCAAAATGTGCCGAGGATTGCAACCGAATCCTGGCAAAACGAGAAGTGGAATAACGGCCGCCCTGCGGCATCTGTTTTACCTGTTCGAGGACAACTCTATTGAGATCTTCACCCGAAGATGGGGCGACGTGGAGCGCTAGAACGACAGCGCACGCGCAGAATGCAGTGACTAGCTTTGACACGCGAATATGTAATCACCAAATTCGCGAACGGCAACGGCGCCGCTGCAGGGACACAGGTATCTTGCCGGTGGGCAAGCGTCTCGCTTGCTCGCTTGGCAGATAGTATGTCTGTCGGCTCCACAGCCGAGACGGCCATGCCCCGGGGAATTGGCTTTCGCTCCGGAGTGTGCTAGACGAAAGCACATGCTGCGTTTCACAAAAATGAGCGGCGCGGGCAACGATTTCGTCATGCTCGATAATCGCGCCGGGAAGGTGCAGCTTACCGCGGAACAGATCGCCCGGATTTGCGATCGTCATCGCGGCATTGGCGCCGACGGAATTCTTTTGCTCGAAAAGGCGTCCAACGGCGCCGATTTTCGCATGCGCTATTACAATCGCGATGGTGGTGAAGCCGAGATGTGCGGAAACGGCGCGCGCTGTTTTGCGCGTTTTGCCAGCAAGGTGGCCGGCGCGGGGGGGAAAATTTCATTCGAAACACCGGCTGGTATCATCGGTGCGGAACTTCACGGCGAACTGGTGACGCTGCAAATGAGTGAGCCGAAAGATTTGCGGCTCTCGACCGAAATTTTTGTCGATGGGAAAAGGGAAGTTGTTCATTTCGTCAACAGCGGCGTTCCGCATGTTGTCGTTCCGGTATCGCAAGTTGACGACGTCGATGTGCGGCGCAGAGGCAAGAAAATTCGGCGGCACGAAGCGTTTTCGCCCAGAGGGGCGAACGTGAACTTCATCGAAAAACGCGGCGTAAAAAGAATTGCCGCTCGTACTTACGAGCGCGGGGTGGAAGATGAAACCCTAGCGTGCGGGACCGGCGTGGTGGCGAGCGCCTTGATTTTTGCCGCCACGGAAAAGGAGGGCGGACCGATCAGCGTAATCGTGCGCAGCGGCGGCGAATTGACCGTTGATTTCAAGCGTGACGGCGAGCGCTTTCGTGACGTAACGCTCACCGGCCCGGCACAGTTCGTTTTCGAAGGAACGATCGAACTGTAGTGGCCCCGAATGGGTTTCGGGGCAGATTTTTAGCGTTTGCCGCCGGCACGCCCGACGCTACAGATTGCGGGTGAGGACAGCCGCCTCTACACTCGAGAAATGTTTCGCGGCACTTTCACTGCGCTGGTCACCCCCTTTCGCAACGGCGGGATCGATTTCCCCGCACTGGAAAAATTAATCGAATCGCAAATCGTCGCCGGCATTACGGGAATCGTTGCCGTTGGTACAACCGGTGAGTCGCCGACGCTGACGCATGACGAACGCGAAGAAGTGATTGGTTGCGCGGTGAAAATCGCCAACGAGCGCTGCCAGGTGCTCGCCGGCACCGGATCGTATTCGACGCGCGACGCCATCGACGCCACCGAGGCGGCCGAAAAACTTGATGTCGATGGAGCGTTGCTTGTCGCACCATATTACAACAAGCCAAGCCAGGAAGGACTCTTTCGGCATTTTCGGGCAATCGCGCGATCGACCTCGCTTCCATTAATGCTCTACAATATCCCTGGCCGTTGCGCGGTGGACATTGGACCAGGTACGGTTGCGCGCCTTGCTGATGCTTGTCTCAACATCGTGTCGATCAAAGAAGCGAGCGGCAGTATCGAACGGGTGAGCGAGCTGCGCCGGCGTTTGCCTGACGAGTTCACGATCTTAAGTGGCGACGATTCGCTGACGCTGCCATTCATGTCGGTCGGCGCGGCCGGCGTTGTAAGCGTCGCTTCGAATTTGTTTCCGGAGAAAGTTTGCGCGCTCGTTCGCGCTTTCCAAGCAGGCGATTTGAAAACGGCGGAAACACTGCATCGCGAATTGTTTCCGCTGTTCAAAGTTTTGTTCATTGAGCCGAATCCAGTGCCAGTGAAAACGGCGCTCGCCTGGCGCGGTCAGATGTCGAGCGAATGCCGTTTGCCTTTGTGCGAAATGAGCGAAGCGAATCAAGCGCGTTTGCGCAAAAGGCTCGGAGAACTCGAGCGCGCGAGTTGATCCAAATTAACGTATGACGCGGTTGCGGATTTTGCTCGTCGGGTCGTCCGGCCGAATGGGGACAACGATTGTCGATCTTGCAAAAGCCGATCCCGACATGGAGATCGTGGCGCTGTGTGATCGAGGCGACCCGATTGAGCCGGCAATCTTGCACTCCAATGTCGTGATCGATTTCAGTCACGCTGACGCCATCGAAGAGATTTGCCGCGTTGCGTTGCAACATCGACAAGCGCTCGTCATCGGCACGACCGGCCATTCAGCGGCACAACGTCGCACGATTGAAAAAGCTGCGGAATCGTTGCCGATTGTTTTCGCGTCCAATTTCAGTGTAGGCGTGAATGTGCTCTTCTGGCTGACACGCAAAGCCGCCGAACTGCTCGGCCGTGATTTCGATCTTGAGATCGTTGAGATGCATCATCGCCTGAAAAGAGACGCCCCGAGTGGTACGGCCAAGACGCTCGCGGAAATTTTAAAGGAAGTGCGCAAGTTCGAGAAAATCCATCACGGTCGTGAAGGAATGGTCGATGAAAGAAGTAAAGATGAGATCGGAATTCATTCGATTCGCGGCGGCGATGTGGTGGGTGATCACACGGTAATCTTTGCCGGATCGGGCGAGCGCCTTGAACTGACGCACCGAGCGAATAGCCGTGAAACGTTTGCGCGGGGCGCGTTGCGCGCGGCGCAATGGATTTTGGGAAAACCCGCAGGTCTTTATAGCATGCAAGATGTGCTCGGACTGTAATGGCGGCCGCGGTCTTGGGATTTGCAGGAGACACGCCTGCCGCTACAGCAGAGTTCACTGGCGACACGTCTCTTGCTACAGAATTTCTTGACGCGATGAGAACAGGCGTTGCGCTCGGATCGAATCTCGGCAGTCGGCTGGCCAATTTGCGCGCGGCGCGGAAAGCGATTGTCCATCTTGCCGGCGTAGCGCCACCGATTCTTGCTTCGCCAATTTACGAAACGAAACCGGTGGGTTGCGAACCGGGCGCGGGAAAATTTCTCAATGCGGTCCTGGAGTTCGAGTACCAAGGTGATCCGGCGGTGTTGCTTGAAAGCCTGATTCGAATCGAAGAATTACTTGGCCGCGAGCGCGATCACGCGCCCAATGTCTCGCGCGAGATCGACATCGACCTGCTTTATGTGGGGGAGGTGAAGATCGACAATCCACGGTTGCAATTGCCGCATCCGCGTCTGCATTTGAGGAATTTTGTTCTTCGACCGCTCGCCGACATCCGGTCGGATTTGGTTTTGCCGAACCAAACCAAGACCGTGCGGGAGTCGCTCGCGCAACTTGATGATTCGGCTAAAGTGGTGCGCGTAATGGACAAATGGTAATGCCGAACCCTACAGAGAAGTTTCGTGAGATGAAACGGCGCGGTGAAAAGATCACAGCGCTCACGGCTTACGATTATCCGACGGCGCGCCTGCTTGATGAGAGCGGGATCGACATCATCCTGGTCGGAGATTCGTTAGGCATGGTCGTGCTCGGTTACGAGGACACGACGCGGGTGACACTCGAAGAAATGTTGCACCACACGCGCGCGGTGGCGCGCGCGGTCAAGCGCGCGCTGCTCGTTGCGGACATGCCGATTCATACCTACGACACGCCCGAGCAGACGGTGAAGACGGCAAAACAATTTGTCGGTATTGGCGCGCAAGCGGTGAAACTCGAAGGAGGTGCCAGCCACGTCGCGCAAATCGAAGCGATCACGCGCGCGGGCATTCCTTTCATGGGACACATCGGCATGCTGCCGCAAAGTGTGCGCGAAGAGGGCGGCTACAAGGTGAAAGGCCGGACGCAGTTGGAAGCGGCGGCACTGATCGATGACGCGCGCGCCGTGGAAAAGGCAGGCGCGTTTTCGGTCGTTTTGGAAATTGTGATTGCGGATCTTGCAAGGCAAATCACAAACGCGATTGGTATTCCGACCATCGGCATCGGTTCGGGCGAACAGTGCGACGGACAAATTCTGGTCACGCACGATCTGATCGGTTTGTTTCCCTGGTTTACGCCGAAGTTTGTTTCACCGGAAGCGCGGGTCGCAGAGGAAATTCGTAAAGCGGCACGCGCCTTCATAGAACGAACGCGCACGCCCAGAGCGATGTCTAATCGGTCAACTGTTTGACAAGCCTTGCGCGATAAAGGTCTGTTCAATGGCACAATGAAAATTTCGGAGTTCGAGAATTTTGACGATGTCGAGTACGACGCGCTTTTGACCGGGAGCAAGCAGCGGAACTGGCTCTGGTTTGGTTTGATTGTTTCGTTGAGCCTGCATATCGCACTCTGCACTTATTTTTACCGGGCCCGTTTTCAATCGGTCGACACAGCCCTGGCAGAGATGCAGCAAACGCCGACGTTCAAGATCAAGAATATCGATCTTGCTCAGCAGCTCGACAAGAGCAGCGCCGATCAGATGAATCCGGCGGCGAAACCGGAGCCGGACAAAACCGATGTGCAGTTGCCAGATGAAAAGAAATCGTTCGACAAACTTCTGGAAGAAGTGCGCGCCAGCGCCGCGATGCCGGACGATATGCGCGACGTTTTGCCAGATCAGCCGAAAGTGGAACAAGCCAACGTGAATTCCGTCATCAATGAGATTGAACGCACGACCGCGCAGACCCTTTCGATCAGCCCGAATGTGACGCGCGAACAATCTTTGTTGAACGACAGCGCGGTCTCAGGTCGCCCCCAGCCGGCGCTGAGCGGGACCGAGCTCGCCACCAGCACGATCATCAAGCGCCCGAATTCTTTCACGAGCAAAATCGCGGCCGACAGTGCTGGACCGAACAAAAAAGGCGCGCCGGGTTTCAGTGATCTCGACCAGTTGCTCGCGCAAAAAGGTCCGCTCGGATCGGGAACGAAAATTCGGATGCCGGACGATCAGCTTTTTGCGTTCGACAGCGCAGAGCTCCAGCCGAGCGAGATCCTGCAACAGCTCGTGACGCTGCTGAAACGAAATCCGAAGGCGACGTTTACGATCGAAGGCTACACGGACTCGATCGGTACACCGGACTACAATCTCGATTTGAGCCAGCGCCGCGCGGACAGCGTAAAGCAGTATCTTGTCGGAGTGATGGGAATCGATTCCGCGCAAATCGAAACGCGCGGTTATGGATCGTCAAAGTACATCGTCCCGCCGAGACTGATCGCACCCAATCCTTCGCAAGGGGAACTGGATGCTGAGATCCAGCGTCAGAGGTTGAATCGGCGCGTAGTCATCGTGGTAAACACGAACGAGCGTTAGATGTCGATCTTGCCAGCGTTGTAGCGGCGCTCTGCGAGCGCCGAATCGAGGCAGGGCGATTTCCAAATCGCCCCAGCGGTCATAGACCGCCGCTACAGTTCGTCGGCGCGACGAGCCGTCGCGCCCTACCAATTTTTGATCCACTGAGTTTGATCGGGCGGATTATTAGCACTGATAGTTCCGCCCGTGCTCCACAAATCGAAGGTTGGATTGTAACCAGTGGAGGCACTGCTCTGATATGCCGTTGAGTATCCATAGCTGTTACCGAATGGATCGACGATCGCCGTCACGGGCAATGATTGACGCGGGCTTAACATATTTGGCTTGAACGAAAAGTAAGATTTCGCTCCGGCGATTGGAGTTCCATCAGGGTTTGTTCCGGAAAGCTGGGTGTAAAGATACAAGCTGGCCGACTGGTAGTTTGTCGGGTCGCCGGACGTACGCGAATTAAGCGAGTCGGTATATCCGTTCGTCGCGTTATCTCGCGGATAAATCCCATTATCCGCTTTGTAACTTTCGAGCGCGGCGGACATGGCTGCGATCTCGGCTTCGGCGCGGGAGCGAGCACCTTTTTTTTGCACATAGCCGACGGTGGCGAGAATTAATCCGGCGAGCACGATGATGATCGCCATGACGACCAGCAGTTCGACGAGCGTAAATCCAGGTGTAGTGGCAGGCGTGCCGCCTGCAATCCTTGAAGAGTTGCGGCCGACACGGCCGCCTCTACAGCTCATTTTTGTAACATTTGCCGCCGGGACGGCGACCACTACAGCGCCTTGCGTGCACAAGATCGGCAACGTCCTTTCGCGCACTCGCTCAGCCTTGCTGCTGCAAGCCCTGGATGATGCTGATGAGCGGCATGAAGAG
>Ga0070706_100001991_pt1 | contig 21067 bp, 16 predicted proteins | sample KBSK5501metaG_FD_65476 | JGI IMG/M metagenome (GOLD analysis project Ga0070706, IMG submission 65476) | Corn, switchgrass and miscanthus rhizosphere microbial communities from Kellogg Biological Station, Michigan, USA - KBS K5-50-1 metaG | ecosystem: Host-associated > Plants > Roots >... | reverse complement strand
CGGCTGGAACATCTCCCGCACCGCAGCCCTGCTCGGAATCTCGCGCAATACCCTGCGCGCCAGGATTGAGAAGTTCGGCCTTCGAACCGGCGCCTCCCCCGCGGCGCCAGCCCGCCGGCCGCCCCGCCTGCGGGCGCCCGCCGCCGACGTCACGGAGCCCGCGCCGCCCGCACACGCTTCGACGGCGCCCGCTCCGGCCATGGCCGCGCCCTCGGCCATCCGCTGGGAGAGCCGGCGCGTGACGCTGCTTCGGGCCATCCTGATCACCCCGGATGCGGACGAGGAATTGCCGGACACGAGCCGCGCGCTCGACGTGCTCCTCGACAAACTGCGCGCCTTCGGCGGGCGCATCGAGGAGCTGAGCCCGCGGGGCGTCGGGGCTGTTTTCGGCCTCGAGCCCGTGGAGGACGCCCCCCGCCGCGCCGCCCATGCCGCGATGGCCATTCAGAAGGCCGCTGAGCGCGGCCGCCGGGGCGACGGCGAGCCCTTCAGCGTCAAGCTCGGCATCCACGTGGGCCAGGTCCTCGTCGGGCAATCGAGCGCGGGCATCGAGATCGACGCCAGCGCCAAACGGGCCCAGTGGACCGTGCTCGACACCCTCCTCGCCTCGGCCTCGCCAGACAGCACCCTCTTGAGCGCGGTCGCCGCGCCTTTCCTCGAGCGGCGGTTCGATCTGGCCGCTGAGAGCGGCGCCGCGGAGCATGCCTACCGCCTCCAAGGCCGTGAGCGGAAGGGGCTCGCCCTCGAGGGCGAGACGGCCTGGTTTGTCGGGCGGCGGCAGGAACTGGACCTGCTCAAGAGCCGCCTGGCCTCCGCGAGCGCGGGGCGCGGCCAGATCGTCGGTATCGTCGGCGAAGCTGGAATCGGCAAGTCGCGCCTGCTCTACGAGTTCCGCCAGGCCCTGCGCGGCGAGGCGATCACGTATGTCGAAGGCCACTGCGCGTCCTACGGCGCCGCCATCCCCTACCTGCCGACGCTCGAGATCCTGCGCCATGCCTGCCGGATCACGGACGCCGATAGCACGGAGACCCTGACCCTCAAGCTCCGCGTGAACCTTCGGCACGTGGGCATCGAACCGGACGACGCGCTCCCCTATCTGCTCCAGTTCCTGGGGGTCAAGGACGGGACCGAGCCGCTCAGCCAGTCGACACCGGACGCCATTCAGGCCCGGACATTCCAGATCCTGCGGCAGATGTGCATCAACGCGAGCCGCCAACGGCCGCTCATCATCGCCATCGAGGACATGCACTGGATCGACGCCCCGTCTGAGAACCTGGGCTCGATGGTGGAGAGCCTCGAAGGGGTGCCGTTACTGCTCATCCTGACGTACCGGCCCGGCTATCAGCCGCCCTGGCTCGGGAAGTCGCACATGACGCAGATCGGGCTCCAGCCGCTCTCTCCTCAGGACAGCCTGAGCGTTCTGGAGGGGATCTTGCCACCCGCCCGCCTGTCCGACCCCGCGGCCCAGCTCATCCTGAGCAAGGCCGAGGGCAACCCGTTCTTCCTGGAGGAGCTGGCGCGCACCGTGCGTGAGCAAGGCGGCCTCTCCCCGGCGGTCACGGTGCCCGACACGGTGCAGGAGGTGCTTCTCGCCCGGATCAACCGGCTGCCTGAGCGCGCGCGCCAGCTGCTTCAGTCGGCCGCCGTGATCGGCAAGAGCGTCTCATTGGACGTTCTGCGGGTGGTAGCGGAAATGCCCGAGGACGAGCTGAGCCAGACGCTGGCGCAGCTCCGGGGGGCCGACTTCCTCTACGAGGCGAGCGTCGGTTCCGACGTCCAGTACAGCTTCAAGCACACGCTCACCCATGAGGTGGCGTACGAGAGCCTCCGAGCGAGCCGACGCCGGGAGCTTCACGCCCGAATCGTGGACGCCATCGAGACAATCCAATCGGATCGCTTGATCGAGCACGTCGAGATCCTGGCCAATCATTCTGTCCGGGGCAAGCTGTGGGACAGGGCGGTGCTCTACTTGCGTCGAGCGGGGGCCAAAGCCGCGGCCCGTTCGGCCCACGAGCAGGCCGTGGCGTACTTCGAGCAGGCGCTGGAGATCCTCCCATCCCTTCCAAAGAGTGTCGAGAGGACCGAGCAAGCCATTGATCTGCGGCTCGATCTTCGCAACTCGCTGCATCCGCTCGGGGACTTCGGGCGGATTCTCGAGCACCTGTCCGAGGCTGAAGCGCTCGCTCAGACACTCCCGGAACAGCAGCGCCTCGCCTGGGTCTTCTCATTCATGAGCCAGTACTTCCGCTTGCTGGGCAACCCCGGCCGGGCCGTCGAATCGGGGCAGCGCGCGTGTGCCATCGCCGAGCACGACGCGAACTCTTCCCTCTGGACCGTGGCGAGCATGTGCCTGGGATCAGCCTACTGGGCCCTGGGGGAGTATCGGAGGGCGGTTGAGATCCTCACGCGGAGCGTGGAGTCCGCGGGGGGAAGCTCAACGCGGGCAAACGTGAGCATGACCGGCCTCCCCGTCGTCTTCTCCCGTATCTATCTTGTCTGCTGTCTCGCCGAGCTGGGAGAGTTCAGGGCGGGAGTCGCCCACGGAGAAGAAGGTATTCGGGTTGCCGAGACGGCTGATCATCTCTACAGCCTCATCTTCGCCTGCTTTGGCGTCGGGACTCTCTTCCTCCTCAAAGGGGAGATCGGCAAGGCGACCCCGGTCCTCGAACGCGGCCTCGAGCTCTACCGGGGGGTGAACCTCCCGATTGCGTTTCCGCTCCTCGCCGTGTCGCTCGGCCCCGCCTATGCCCTATCGGGGCGCACCACCGACGCGATCCACCTGCTCGAGCAGGCCGTGAATCAGGGTGTCACGATGAAGAGAATGGGCGGGCATTCGATGCTCGTCGCGCGGCTTGGCGAGGCTTACCTGCTGGCCGGCCGGAAGGTCGACGCGACCGAGTCGGCCCAGCGGGCGCTTTGGCTCTCCCGGGAGCACAAGGAGCGTGGACACGAAGCCTACGCACTCCGACTGCTCGGCGAGATCGCGCTACAGAGCGATCCCCTGGACCTGGAGAAGGCCGAACCCTTCTACCGTCAGGGGATCGCGCTGACCGAAGATCTGGGGATGCGCCCGCTCCTCGGCCAGTGCCACCTCGGGCTCGGCCGGCTGTATGGCCGAGTCGGACAGCGCGCGGACGCCGAGCAGCATCTCTCCGCCGCGATCGCCACGTTCCGCGCGCTCGACATGCCGTTCTGGCTGGAGCGGGCGCACGCCGAGCTACGCGCGCTTGCCTGAGGTCTCGATCCGGATCTCCTTGATGTCCAGGCCGCAAGCGTTGGCCAGCCGCCTGACCTCGAGCTGGAGCGCCTCTAACGCATGACTGCCGAGGTCTCCGTCGATCCGGATGGACTCAACGACCTCGCCGGGCACGCTTCTTCGCGGCTTTCGCCGCCGCTTTCCACCTTTTCTCAAAGGCCCTCACCTCTCTTTTGAACCGCCCCAGGAGCGCCCGCGTCTTCGCGCTCTTTGGTGTCGCCGCGATCCGGATAAAGGTTCTCCCCCGACTCTGTTTGTGATGCACCATGATAAACATCTCTTTTGCTCCTTTCGCCCCGATCCGTTTTGGACCCTACCTCGCCCCGCCCATGTTCCGGGCGTCTTCGACCGCGTCGAAGAATTCGTCCGCGTGAAACATCCGCGGAGTGCTGTCGATGTCGCGCAACATGTAGTGGTTCTCCGTCACGTCGTACTCTTCGGAGACTTCCACCGGCTCGCCTCGGGCGATCCGAACAGAAAGAGCCGCCATATTGTGCTTCCCCGTGAGATCGAAGATGTTCGTCGCCGAAGAGAACCGCCCGATATTGATCTCGGTGATGCACGGGGCGCCCCGGACGTCTTCCTTCAGATCGATCCCGAAGATCCCCGAGGCTCTCCGGTCGATTGCCCGGACGGCCCTCACGCAGGTCTCGACCACTCTCGGCTCGCAGACCGTCTTGGAGAGCGCGGCGACCGACGAGGTTGTAGCGGGGTTGCTGCCCCGCGCGAGGTATGAGAGCCGCTCGGAAGTCTTGATGAGAATCAGCTGCCCATCCTTCCAGAGGCTTTGACAGCCGAAGTCCCGGCCCGGAAGATACTCGGACAGCGTAAATGAATCGACCGGAACGCCTCGCATGTCCCGCCAATACGTGATCCAGCTTCGAGCCTGCTCCGGAGTCGCGACCGGCAGTGCCCCCACTGAACCGGCGCCTGCACGTGTGCGGCACCACGCGCGAACGGGGCGGCCGAGCCGACGAAAGATGCCGTCGATGCGTCGCAGGTCCGTCACCGGGTAGGTGGCTGGCGCGGCGACGCCCTTCGCTCGAAGATACGCAATCAGTCGGTACTTGTCCTGACACAGCGTGATCACCGACGATCGCGGGAGAAAGACGCGACCGCCGAGCTTCTTGCGGGCGCGGGAGACGGCCGAGACGTCGGCATCGGTGATCGGGATGAGGAGGTCGATGCGCTCGGTCATCAGAATGTGACGGAGCACCCGGGCCCAGGTGGAATGCCCCGATGGCGGAACGAGGTAATTGCGGTCCGCGTGGGAGTTCTTCAGGAGAAACTGATCATCGTGGCAGCCGACGACGAAGAGCGAGGCATCCCCCGCCCTCACGCTTCGCATCACGTTGTTGCTCGCTCCGCTTCCGGCGTTGGTAACGAGCACTCGTGTCATTCAGCAGCCCCCAGATGCTCTGGCTCGAGATCGGAAGACGAATGACAGCAGGACAGGAGCGTAAACGAAGACGGGTAACCTTTGCAAGACCCCCGCGGAGATGGCGGAGTGACCCGGCGAGGAGCAATACGAGGCGAGACCGAGGCCGGGAAGGGCTTGGTGGCGCGGCTCCAGACAGAAGGCGGATACATTCTCTCTCGGCCCGCGCTTCGACGCGTGAAACGTCGCGAGGGCCAGACCTCCCGCTCTGGCCCCTCGCATTCGGGCTTCTGCCGCTCGGCTACTTCGTGATCACCCCGCAGGCGATGCGGTCGCCGCTATTGCCGGCGGGATCGGTTTTCTCGTCGTCGGGGCCCGCGTGGACGACGAGGCTCGTGCCGCCGATTCCGAAGAGCGAGGTCGGGCCCGAACCCAGCGTCACGGCCCGGGTCGTGATTTCGACACCACCCTCACCCGTGGACTTCACTTCCATGTTCGGCAGATCGCCCGCGTGCGGCCCGGCCGGGTTCAGCCGGCCGTGCTGCTTGCCCGTCGGATTGAAGTGACCGCCCGCCGTCATGAATTCCGGCGGCTCGCACTTGCCGCCCTCGTGAATGTGCAGCGCGTGTATCCCCGGCGGGAGCCGGTAGCCGGTGACCGCGATCCGGAGGCCGTCCGAAGTCTGGATCAGGACCGCGTAGCCCACCTGCTTGCCGTCCTTGTCTTTGAGCGTCGCCTCTGCGGACAGCCCCGCCTCCGATCCCATGCTCGCGCAGCCGCTCAGCGCGATTCCCACGCCAACCCAGAGCAATCGTCTCACCGTCGAGGGTCCTCCCTGTGTGATCGATCCTGCTGGTCAGTTCAAGGTCGCGAGCAGCTGCGCCGCCTTCTCGCGGACCCGCCGCACATTGTCGAGCTTGATGCGCTCGTAGCCGCGGACCTCGTCTGGCAGCTCCGCGATGGCCGCCACCGTGTCGTGGTTCTGCGCTCCCAGCCGTCCGAGCGCCGCCTCGATCAGCCGGCGGTACTCGCCGACGAGCTCCCGCTCCACCCGGCGGACGTCGGCATAGCCGAAGACGTCGAACGGAGTGCCGCGGAGCCCCTTGAGCGCGGCGAGCGCGGCCAGCACGGGCTTGAACCACGCGCCGAACCGGATCTTCCGCTTCCAACCGAGCGCGCGGAGGATGGGCGGATGGAGGTGCCAGGAGACACGGATCGCCGGACCGAACCTGGCCGCGAGCTCCGCCCGCACCGCCGCATCCAGATGCAGGCGCGCCACCTCGTACTCGTCCTTGTACGCCATCAGCTTGTGGAGGTGTCGGGCCACCGCTTCCGCGACGCCCGTGCGCCCGGGCGCGCGGCGCCGCTCTTCGTCGGCGACCTTTCTGACAAAGTCGACGTATTGCTTGGCATAGGCCGCGCTCTGATAGGCGATCAGCTCGGGCACGCGCACTTCGAGCAGCCGTCTCAGCTCGCCCGCGGCATCCACCGAGTCCACCAGGGCCCGGGCCTCGACATCCAATACCCGCGGTTGTTCGAGCGTGCCGGAGGCCTGCTTGACCGCGGCCTCGACGTGCTTGCGGTCCACCACCGCCATGCGCCCCCAGCGGAAGGCCAGCAGGTTCATCTCGATGGCGACCCCGTTGAGCCGCATGGCGCGCTCGATGGAGGCGGCCGAAATGGGCAGCGCGCCGGCCTGGTAGGCCGCGCCCAACAGGATGGGATTGGTGGCCATGTGGTCGTCGAAGAGCGCCTCGGCCATGGCCTGGGCGTCCAGGTAGACGTTGGGGTCTTTGCGCGTGACGCGGTCGATGCTCATCAGCATGCTGCTCAGCTCGGGGAAGTGCACTCCCGTGTCCACCACCATCTGGCCGGTGGGGATCTGGCTGGTCGAGACGATGGCGACGGTGCGCCCGGACTCCGCCTTGTCCAGGTTGACCGGGTCGGTAGCGACCAGCAGGTCGAAGCCGAGATACAGATCGGTGCCGCCCGCCGAGATCTTGTTGGAGGTCTCGAGCGGCCGCGCGGAGATCTTCAGATCCGAGACAACCGGCCCGCCCTTCTGGCTGAGCCCCGTCTGGTCCAGCCCGCGCACGTGCTTGCCGTCCAGCAGCGCGGCGGTGCCGAGAATCTGATTCATCGTGACCACACCGGTGCCGCCGATGCCCATCATGTGCAGGGCGAAGCCGTCCGACGGCACCTTGAGCGCGGGCTCGGGCAGCTCGACGTCGAGCGGCGTGAGCCGCTTCTCCCGCTTGGGCGCGGGACCAACGGGCTCGACGGTCAGGAACGACGGGCAGTCGCCCAACAGACAGGAGTAGTCCTTGTTGCACGAGGATTGGTGGATCTGGGTCTTCCGGCCGAACTCCGTCTCGATGGGCTGGACGCTCAGGCAATTGGACTTCCGGCCGCAGTCGCCGCATCCTTCGCAGACGCGCTCGTTGATGTAGACGCGCGTGACCGGATCGGCGAGCCGGCCCCGCTTGCGGAGCCGCCGCTTCTCGGCGGCGCACTGCTGGTCGTGGATCAGGGCGGTGACGCCGGGAGTCGCGGCCAGCACGAACTGGGCCTCGAGCAGGCGGTCGCGGTGCCAGACCTCGACGTTGCCCGCCAGTGACGCGCCCGCGTACTTGCCCGGATCGTCGGTGGTGATGATGATGCGCTTGACGCCGTCGGCTTCGAGCCGCCGGCTGAGCGCGGGAACCGACAGCGCGCCGGCGGCGGCCTGGCCGCCGGTCATGGCCACGGCCGAGTTGTAGAGGATCTTGTAGGTGATATTGACGTCGGAGGCGATAGCGTAGTTGATGGCCAGGCTGCCCGAGTGAAAGAGCGTGCCGTCGCCCAGATTCTGGAAGAGGTGCGGCGTCTCGGTGAACGGCGCGATGCCCACCCATTGGGCGCCCTCGCCCCCCATGTGGGTGACGCCGATGATGCCGCGGTCCATGCCCATGGCCATGCCGTGACAGCCGATGCCCGCGGCCGCGACGCTCCCGTCCGGCACGACCGTGGAGCGGTTGTGAGGGCAGCCGGAGCAGAAGTAGGCGGTGCGCATCAGGCTGATCGGCTTGGGCCGACGCTTGAGCTCGTCCAGGTGCTGGATCCGGGCCTCGACCGACTCGATCCCCATCTTGCGCGCGAGACGCTTGGCGATGGCGCGGGCGACGCTGTCCGAGTCGAGATCCCCGACGATATTGAGCAGCGGCCGCTCCTCCTCGTCGAACTTGCCCACCACCCGCGGCCGGTCGGCCAGGCCGTAGAGAATGTCCTTGCAGAACATCTCGAGGAAGGGCCGCTTCTCCTCGACCACCAGGATCTCCTCGAGCCCGCGGCTGAACTCGCGAACGATTTGCGGCTCCATGGGGAAGAGCAGACCCATCTTGAGAATGCGGATGCCGCAGCGCTCGAGCGCAGCGTCGTCGAGCCCGAGCTCGCCCAGCGCCTGGCGCACGTCGTAGTACGTCTTGCCGGCGGTGAGGATGCCGAGCCAGGCCTGGGGATTGGACACCAGGATCCGGTTGAGCTTGTTCTCCCAGGCGTAGCGGCGCGCCAGCTCGAGCCGCGCGTAGTGGAGCGTCCGCTCCATGTCCAGCCCGAAGGGCGGGATCAGGTTGACGTTGATGTGGTGCTCGAAGCGCCGGCCGTCGAGCTCGACGCTGGGGATCACCGGCTGGACGCGCTCCGGATCCACTTCGGCCGTCCCGGCTTCGTCGGCGATATTGGTAACGATCTTCACGCCCACCCAGAGCCCGGAGGTGCGTGAGAGCATGAAGCCGTGCTGGCCCAGGTCCATGATCTCCTGGACATTACCCGGGAAGATGGTGGGCATCAGCGCGTCGTAGAGCGCGACTTCCGAGTGGCTGGGAAGCGTGGACGACTTGCTGAGCGGGTCATCCCCAGCCAGAGCGAGCACGCCGCCGTTCCGCCCGACGCCGGCGTAGTTCGCGTGCTTGAAGACGTCACCCGTCCGGTCCACGCCCGGCGCCTTGCCGTACCACATCCCGAGCACGCCGTCGTACTTGGGACGGGGGAAGAGGCCCACCATCTGGCTGCCGAAGACGGCGGTGGCGCCCAGGTCCTCGTTGAGCCCCGAGGAGAACACGACGTGGTGCTCGGCCATCAGCCGCGCGTGGCGCTCGAGCGTCTGGTCGAGGCCGCCCAGCGGCGAGCCGCGGTAGCCCGAGATGAACGTCGCCGTGCTGAGGCCGCGGCGCCGGTCGGCGCGGTGCTGGTCGAGCGGCAGGCGGACCAGCGCCTGGATGCCGGAGAGGTAGATCCGGCCGCGCTCCTGCGTGTACTTCGCCTCGAGCGAAAACTCGTCAGGTGTGGCGGCCATGGCCCCCTCAGGGGATCGGTGTCGGGTTGGAAAGCGGGTGTATGGTAGGCCGGAACCCGCCGTGAATCAACTCCGGCCGGTCTTGGGCGCGAGCAGGGGCCGGAGGTGGGGCCAGAGGCGGTCCACCACCACGGCGTATCCTGCCGCCGTCGGATGGATGCCGTCGGCCTGGTTGAGCCGGGGCACTCCGGCTACACCCTCGAGGAAGAAGGGCATCAGCGCGGCGCCGCGCCGCCGGGCCACCTCTTCGAAGATCCGCTGGAACTCGCCGCCGTAGCGCGGGCCGTAGTTGGGCGGCAGCCGCATGCCCGCCACGAGCACCTGGGCTCCGGCCGCCTGAAAGCGCGCGACGAGCTGGTCGACATTGGCGCGCACGGCCGCAAGGCCCTGGCCGCGGAGCGCGTCGTTGGCGCCGAGCTCGAGGATGATGATCTCGGGCTTGAGCCTGAGCGCCCAGTCCACGCGCCGCAGCCCTCCGGCCGTCGTGTCGCCCGAGACGCCGGCATTGACCACGCGGTAGCGATAGCCTTCGGCCGTGAGGCGCTCGGCCAGCCGCGAGGGATAGGACTGCTCGGCGGGCACGCCGAGACCGGCGGTGAGGCTGTCGCCGAAGGCGACGATGACCCGCTCCTGGGCGGCGGCCGAGGGCGCCGTCGCGAGCGCGATCAGCGCGAGGGCGGCGAGCAGTCGGCGCATGCGCCTAGTGTAGTATGGCGGCCATGATTCAGGTCCGCGGCCTGCGCATGCGCCTCACGAGCGGCGGCAGGCCCGTGGACGTGCTCGCCGACGTCTCGCTCGATGTTCCGGCGGGGCGGTTTCTGGCGATCGCGGGCCCGTCGGGCAGCGGCAAGTCGACGCTGCTCGGCCTCATCGCCGGCCTCGATCGGCCCACGTCCGGCTCGATCACGGTGGCCGGAGTCGAGATCACGGGGCTCGGCGAAGACGCTTTGGCGCGCTTCCGCCGCGACACCATCGGCTACGTCTTCCAGTCGTATCACCTCATCCCGACGCTCACGGCGCTCGAGAACGCCGCGGTGCCGCTCGAGCTGGCGGGCGACGCCGACGCGCTCGCGCGCGCGCGGGCCCTGCTCGAGGAGGTCGGCCTCGGCGACCGTGCCCATCGCTATCCCGCCCAGCTCTCAGGCGGCGAGCAGCAGCGGGTGGCGGTCGCGCGCGCCATCGCGCGCCGCCCGAAGCTGCTGCTGGCCGACGAGCCCACGGGCAACCTCGACTCGGCCACCGGCAAGCAGATCATCGAGCTGCTGGTGGCGCTCAACCGGAACCGGGCCAGCACGCTTGTGCTCGTGACCCACGATCCGGCGCTCGCCGCCTACGCCGATCGCATCGTCACCCTGCGGGACGGTCGAGTGGTGGCCGACGAGCCGGCAAACGGCCACACTGCGTGAGCGCCGGCCGGCTCAGTTTCAATGTCCTCATCCTCGTCGCGGCGCTCTGGACCCTCGGCTGGCTCGGCATCCCGTGGCGCTTTGGCGTGGTCGTAGTGCTCCTGGCGCCATTCTGGCTCGGCCCCATCGCCGTCCGGCTGGCCACCCGCCATCCGGCCCACCCGAGCTTCGAGCCGTACAACCCATCCCGCCACCGGGTGCCCGACTGGGCCGTGGCGTTCACGGACGAGACGTCGGCCGCGCTCGGCCGGGCGGGATTCACCGCCAATGCTCGCTTCGTCGAGGCGACCTGGGCGCGACACGTCACGAGCTTCGTCGCGGTGCTGACGAACGGCGCCTCGCGCGACGTGGCCATGCTCGCCGCACTGTACACGGGCGCGAGCGGCACAGCCCGGCGGGTGAGCTATACGGAATTCATCGCGAAATTTGTCGACGGCCGGCAGCTGCTCACCAATAACAGCGCCACCCCTTCCGTCTTTCCGTCCGTGCCGACCAAGATGCTCACGCGGCTGCCCCAGGTGAAGGATCCCGTGCGGCTGCACCGGGTCCACGAGCTGCTGGCGGGCCGCGCGAACGCCGCCAAGGAGCCGCTGCCCGCCGACGCGAATTTGGCCGGCAGGCTGAGCGAGGCCATGACGCGCTCGATGGAGGAGCAGCTCAAGACGGGCTACATGTACTTCGACACGGCCGAGAGCGTGTATCGGCCGACGTGGAAGGGCGCGATGCTGATGTCCTGGAAGCTTCTGCCGCCCTGGCGTCAGATCCGCCAGACGCGCATGGGTCTCGAAGCGACCCGGCTGCTCGGGGAGCTCGGTGTCTAGCTTCGTTCTGCGCATGGCGTGGCGGGAGACGCGCGGGGCCTGGCGCCACTTCGCCTACTTCCTCGCCTGCATCACGCTGGGCGTGGGCGCCCTGGTCGGCGTCGGCAGTTTCGCCGACAGCCTCGAGCGAACGGTGGGACGTTCCGCGAAGTCCCTCATGGCGGGCGATGTCGAGATCCGCGGCACCCAGCCCCTCTCGAGCGAGGCGGCGGCCGTGGTGAGCGGGCTCCGGTCCGAAGGTGTCGCGGTGACGCGCGTCAGGGAGCTGGTGGCCATGGCCCAGCCTGCCGAGGGCCGGACCGGGCCAACCCCGCCGCCTACCCAGCTCGTGGAGCTCAAAGCCGTCGAGCCGGGCTATCCGTTCTACGGCCGGCTCGGCGCCGAGCCCGACGCCCCGCTCGCCTCACTGATCGGCGGCGGCCGGGCACTGGTCCACGAGTCGCTCCTGGCGAAGCTCGGGCTGCGCGTCGGCGATCGTGTGCGGATCGGCGAGAGTGACTTCACGATCAGCGGCGTCGTCCGCGCCGAGCCCGATCGCTCGGCCGGCGTCTTCTCCTTGGGCCCGCGCGTCCTCATCGCCGGCGAGGATCTGGACGGCACGGGGCTGATCCTGCCCGGCAGCCGCGTCCGCTACCGCACCTTGCTCCGGCTGCCCGAGGGGCGATCGGCGGAAGCCTTTCGCGACGAGCTGTCTTCACGGCTCACAGACGCCGCGCTCCGCGTGACCGCCTACACTCAGGCCCAGCCGGGGCTCCGTCGCTTCTGGGAGCATCTCACCATGTATCTGGGCCTCACCGGTCTCGTCGCGCTCATGGTGGGCGGCATCGGCGTGGCGGTGAGCGTCAGCGCCTTCGTGAGAAACAAGCTGCCCACCGTCGCGATTCTCAAATGTCTTGGAGCCGGCTGGCGTGAGATCCTGGCGGTGTACACGCTCGAGACCGCCCTCCTCGGCCTGGCCGGCAGCCTCTTGGGCGCCGCGCTGGGCAGCGCGCTCCAGCCGCTGCTCCAGCCTTTCCTCGCCCACCTGCTGCCGCTCGAGGTGGAGCTGCGCGTCTCGGCCACGGCCATCCTGCGCGGCCTCGCCATGGGACTGGGCGTGACGCTGCTCTACGCGCTCTGGCCGCTGCTCGAGATCCGCCGCGTGCCGCCTGCCCTGATCCTCCGCCGCGAGGTGGAGCCCGCGCTGACGGGACGCCGGCCGTGGCCCGCGGCGGCGGTGATCGCGCCCGGCCTCGCGGGGCTGGCGCTGTGGCAGGCGGGCTCCTGGAAGATCGGCGGAATCTTCGTCGGAGGCCTTCTGGCGGCGCTCCTGCTTCTCGCGCTGGGCGCGCGGCTGATCGTCGCGCTCGCGAAGCGGATCCGCTGGCGCGGGCTCGTCTGGAGACAGGGCGCGGCCAATCTCTACCGGCCGGGCAGCCACGCGGGGGCGGTCATGGTGTCGCTCGGGCTGGCGATCATGCTGATGGTCTCCGTCGCGCTGCTCGAAGGGATGCTGCGGGAGCAGCTCACCCGGCGCAGCCCCGAGCGGGCGCCGGCCTTCTTCTTCATCGACATCCAGCCCGATCAGGCTGGCCTCTTCGGCGATCTGGTCGGGCGGATCGGTGGGAGCCGGCCCGAGCTCATCCCGGTAGTCCGCTCTCGGCTGGCGGCGATCAATGGCAGGCCCATCGCGGGCGATGTGAGGGTGCGCAAAGAGGACGTCTGGTATCTCACGCGCGAGTACGTCCTCACGTGGGCGGCCGATGCCCCCGGCCACAACACCGTCGTCGCCGGACGCTGGTGGACGGCGGCCGACGTGGCCCGCGAGCCGCTCATCTCTGTCGAGGAGGAGATCGCCGGCCAGCTCGGCGTCCCCCTCGGTGGGACGCTGAGCTTCGACATCCAGGGCGTGACCGTGACGGCGCGAGTCGTCAACCTGCGTCGCGTGGACTGGCAGAGCCTCAATTCCAACTTCTTCGTGATCTTCTCGCCCGGCGCGCTGGAGGGCGCGCCCACGACCTATCTGGCCACCGCGCGGGCCCGCCCCGCCGACGAGGGACGGCTGCAGGCCGCCGTGGTGGCCGCCTTCCCCAATGTCACGGCCATCCCGGTCCGCGAGGTGCTCGAGCGCGTGGCCGCGGTCCTCGATCAGATCGCCCTCGCGATGCGGCTCGTCGCGGCCTTCAGCCTCGTAAGCGGCCTCGTGGTCATGGCGGGGGCATTGAGCGTCACGCGACGCCAGCGGCTCTACCACTCGGTGATCCTCAAGGCCCTGGGCGCCACGCGCGGCTTCATCGCGCGCGTCTTCGCCGTCGAGTACGCGCTGCTGGGCGCGGCCGCAGGCCTGTGCGGCACGGCACTGGCCGCGGCCCTGGCCTGGGCCGTCTTGCGATTCGCATTCGACATCGCGTGGAGCTGGGAGCCGGCCGTGCTCGCCACGGGCGTCGCCGCCTCGGCCATCCTCGCCGTCGCCGTGGGGCTCCTCAGCACGCGCCGGCTCCTCGGCCAGCGTCCCCTCGGCGTGCTCCGAAACGAGTGACCCTTCTCGAACGGCTCGGTCAGCTCTTCCCACAAGCCTCGCGGCGCAGTCTCAAGCAATGGCTCGAGACGGGGCGCGTCACCGTCAATGGCGCAATCGAGCGGGACGGGCGATCCGCGGTCGGCGCATCGGACACGATTGTCCTAGGCGGCCAGCCGCGTCCCGCGTTTCCCACGCGCCTCCGCCTCCTCCACGAAGACGACGCGCTGCTCGTGATCGAGAAGCCCCCGGGCCTGCTCACGATCGCGAGCGGAAAGAACGAGCGCGAGCGGACGGCCTATCGGCTCCTCTGGGAGTACCTCGCCGCGCAGAAGCCGGCCCGCCAGCCCTTCATCGTCCACCGGCTGGACCGGGAGACCTCGGGCCTGCTCGTCTTCGCCAAGTCGCCGGGGGCCAAGCGGGGCCTGCAGGCCCAGTTCGCGGCGCGCGCGGTGGAGCGCGTCTATGTCGCCGTCGTCGAGGGACGCGTCGAGGCCGACTCGGGCACGCTCAAGACCGAGCTCAGCCAGGACCGCGCGCTCCGCGTGCGGCAGGTCCGCGCGGGCAAGGAGGCCATCACCCACTACCGCGTGCTCGCCCGCCGGGCCCGCGCCACCGCGCTTGAGCTCAGGCTCGGCACCGGCCGGCGGCATCAGATTCGCGTCCAGCTCGCGGGGATCGGTCATCCGGTCTTGGGTGATCCGCTTCACTCCCGGGATCGTGGCGGCAGGATGCGACTGCACGCCACGCGCCTGGCATTCGCCCATCCCGGCACCGGCGCCCGCCTGAGCTTCGAAAGCGCGCCGCCGCCGGGCTGGGTATAATCCGCGAGTCGCCTTCGCACACTCCCCTCACCCCGGCCCTCTCCCCAAAGGGGAGAGGGAGTGACTCAGGAGGACACGGGCCCATGGCAGCGTCGCCGTTCTCACTGGAGAAGAAGATCGCCGTCGTCACGGGCGGCGGCGTCGGGATCGGCCGCTCCATCGCGCTGGAATTCGCCAAGGCCGGCGCGGACGTCGTCATCTGCAGCCGCAAGATCGAGAACCTCGAGCCGGTCACGGCGGAGATCAAGAAGCTCGGGCGCCGCTCCTTCTGCATGGCGGTGGACGTGCGCGAGGAAGAGGCGGTCAAGGGGCTCGTTGAGCGCACGGTGAAGGAGCTGGGGCGGCTGGACATCATGGTCAACAATGCCGGAGCCTCGTTCCGCGCCAAACCCGAGGACATCAGCCCCAATGGCTGGAACGCCGTGGTCGGGATCAACCTCAACGGCGTCTTTTTCGGCTGCAAGTGGGCGGGCAGGCAGATGATGGCCCAGGGCGGCGGCGTCATCATCAACGTGTCGTCCATCGCGGGCGTCTACGGCTCGAGCATGATGCCGCACTACGGCGCCGCCAAGGCGGCCGTGATCAACTTCACGCGCACGCTCGGCATGGCCTGGGGGCGGCAGAACATCCGCGTCAACTGCATCGCCCCGGGCCCGGTGGAGACCGAAGGCTACATGGACGTGCTGACCAAGCAGGATCCCGCGGCGGCCAAGAAGGCGTACGACACCGTGGCCAATCGCGTGGGCATGGGCCGCTGGGGCAAGGTGCACGAGATCGCGTACCCGTGCGTCTTCCTGGCGTCCGACGCCGCGGCGTTCATGACGGGGGCGACCATCATCGTCGACGGCGGCGCCGCGCCACAGCTCGGCGAGGGATGAGGCCGGGCGGGTCGGCACGGACCCGCGGGCATCGGGTATACTTCGGGTCAGGGTTCCCAGCAAAGGAGACGCCAATGAGAGAAGCCGTCGTCGTCGCCAGCTCCCGGACGCCACTCGCCAAGTCCTTCCGCGGGTCGTTCAACCTCACCCGGCCCGATGATTTCGCCGCCCACTGCATCCGGGACGTGCTGGGCAAGATCCCGCAGTTGGACCCGGTGGAGATCGAGGACGTGATCCTCGGCTGCGCCCAGCCCAACGGCGCCCAGGGCAATAATGTCGCCCGCGTCGCGCTGGTCCGCGCCGGGCTGCCCGTGTCGGTGGCCGGCACCACGGTCAACCGTTTCTGCTCGTCGGGGCTCCAGGCCGTCGCCATGGCGGCGCATCAGATCATCCTGGGCGGGGCCGAGGCGGCGATCGGCGGGGGCGTCGAGAGCATCACCATGCTCAAGCGCGAGGGGGAGCCGAATGCGTGGGTGATGGAGCGCAAGCCCGGCATTTACATGGTGATGGGCGATACGGCCGAGGTCGTAGCCAAGCGCTACAAGATCAGCCGCCAGGCCCAGGACGAATACGCGCTGGCCAGCCAGCAGCGCACGGCGCGCGCCCAGCAGGAGGGCTTCTTCAAGGAAGAGCTGGCCCCGCTGCAGGTCGTGCGTGGCATCGTCGACAAGAAGTCGGGCGAGATCGCCGGCAAAGAGGACTACTACGTGGACAAGGACGAGTGCAACCGTCCGGACACCACACTCGAGGCGCTGCTCAAGCTGCCGCCCCACTTCGACAAGACCAGCGGACAGGGTACGGTCACCGCCGGCAATTCTTCCCAGCTCTCGGACGGCGCCTCCGCGACGCTCCTGATGTCGATGGATCGCGCGAAAGCGCTCGGCGTGAGGCCCAAGCTGATCTTCCGCGGCTTCGCGGTGGCGGGCTGCGAGCCCGACGAGATGGGCATCGGGCCCATCTACGCGATCCCGAAGCTGCTCAAGCGCACGGGCGTCAAGATGGAGGACATCGGCGTCTGGGAGCTCAACGAAGCCTTCGCCTCCCAGGTGGTCTACTGCCGCGACACGCTCGGCATCCCGATGGACAAGCTCAACCCGAACGGCGGATCCATCTCCATCGGCCATCCCTTCGGGATGACCGGCTCGCGCATGGTCGGCACCATCGCCAATGAGATGCTCCGCCGCAAGGTGCGTTACGGCGTCGTGACCATGTGCATCGGAGGCGGCCAGGGCGCCGCGGGGCTCTTCGAATCCTGCCTGTAGATCTGCAGGGGCGTGGGCGGGCCCATCGCCCACGCCCCTTGATCATCACTCCAAGTCCATGAGCTACGATTTCGACCGCGTCGTCGACCGCCGGCCCACCGAGAGCGTGAAGTGGAACAAGTATCCGCCCGACGTGCTGCCTCTGTGGGTGGCCGACATGGATTTCCCCTCGCCCGAGCCGATCATCCGCGCGTTGCGGGACCGCGCGGAGCACGGTTTCTTCGGCTATGGTGTCCACCTCGAGATCTCGCCGCTGCACGAGGTCTTCGTGGAGCGGCTGTGGAAGCGCTACGGCTGGCGGGTCTCTCCCGAGGCGGTGGTCCTCCTTCCCGGAGTCATCCCCGGCTTCAATGTCGCCTGCCGCGCCTTCGCCTCGCCCGGCGACGGCCTGCTCCTGCAGACCCCGCTCTACCCGCCCATCCTGCGCGTGCCGGGCAACTGCGGGCTCAGCCAGGACGAGGTGGAGCTCACGCGGCAATCGGACGGCCGCTATGCGATCGACTTCGAGGCATTCGAACGCGCCATCACGGCGCGCACCCGCGTCTTCCTCCTCTGCAATCCGCACAATCCCGTCGGCCGCGTGTTCACGCGCGACGAACTCGCGCGGATGGCGCGCATCTGCCTCGACCGCGGCCTCCTGATCTGCGCCGACGAGATCCACTGCGACCTGCTCTATTCCGGCCACGCGCACGTGCCCATCGCCTCGCTCGCCCCGGAGATCGAGGCGCGCACCGTCACGCTGATGGCGCCGAGCAAGACCTTCAACCTGGCGGGGCTCAAGTGCGCGCTCGCCGTCATCCCCAATGCCGGGCTCCGCGAGCGGTTCGTCGCGGCGCGGGTCGATCTCGTCCAGGCGGTGAACATCCTCGGCTATACCGCCGCGCTGGCCGCCTACCGGGACGGCCAGCCGTGGCTCGACGCGCTGCTGCGCTACCTCGAGGCCAATCGCGATTTCATGGCGGACTTCGTGAGGCGGCAGCTGCGCGGCGTGCAGGTCGCCCCTCCCGAAGGCACCTATCTCGCCTGGCTCGACTGCCGCCAGGCCCGCATCCCCACGGGCGATCCCTTCACCTTTTTCCTCGAGCAGGCAAAGGTTGCCTTCAACGACGGGACCACGTTTGGCCGAGGTGGCCAGGGGTTCGTTCGGCTGAATTTCGGTTGTCCCCGCCCCCTCCTGGAAGAGGGTCTGAACCGGATGCGCCGGGCGCTGGCCTAGCGGGCCGGCGCTCGGCCTCTTGCCCTTGGCGACAACGGGTAGACGAGCTTTCCGTCTCGGATTCTGAGGAAGGCCGTCGGCTCGTGAGGCCTCGCCGTCCTCCGGCTCTGGATGTGCCGGACTTGCCACTTCCCCACGGTCAGGGCGTCCGCGATCAGCGATCGGTGACATCGCCACGGCACCGCCTCCGCGCACATGATGGCCGTCGGCCTCCGCTGCGCGAGCTGGCGCAGGCGGCCCATGCCGCCGGCGAACTCAGGCGTCGCCATGTAGTCGGCGAAACCGCGGAAGGACGCATTGCGCCAGCCCTGGTTGACCGAGTCCTTCTTCGGATGGCGCAGCCCGCCCAGCGCCGGCAGATGCCGGTACACGATGCGCGCCTGCCGGAGGGCGGCCCGCAGGGCATCGCGCTCAAACTGCGGATTGCGCCGCGACCGCGGGATTGTCCGCACGTCCACCACCTGCCGGATCCCGTGGGCGGCCAGCAGCGCCAGGAACTCGGCGAGAGGCCGGGTGGAGTGCCCGATGGTGAAGAGCGCCTTGGCCGGCAGAGGCCTAGTGGCTAACCCACTTCTCACCGCCTTCATTCTCCCCCCAATTGCCGGTCCGTAGACACGGCCGGCTCCAAGCGTGAGAATATCAGACGCAGACGAGAGCCCCATGAGTGAGGAATGAGGCCCGTGCCTAAGGAGGAAGCCATGCTGACCCGACGAGCCTTGGTGGCCGGGAGCGGACTGGCGCTCGCCGGCTTCCTCGCGCCGCGCCCCCTGCGGGCCGCCGGCGTGATCGAGATCCGCATGAAGAACAACGCCACGCGAGTCAAGGACTGGTACGACCCCGTCGGCATCCACATCATGCCGGGGGAGACGCTCCGCTGGATCCTGGACGAAGACGTGCATGCCGCCGCGGCCTACCATCCGAAGAACGCTATGCATTCGCTTCGGATCCCCGAGAGCGCCACGCCGTGGGATTCCGGGTTGATGTCCACCAAAGGCCAGCACTTCGACGTCACGCTCACCGTCGAGGGGGTGTACGACTACTTTTGCCTGCCCCACGAGAACGACGGCATGGTGGGGCGCATCATCGTGGGCAAGCCGAGTGGCCCCGGCACCCTGCCCTTCGATTACTTCAAGGGCAAGCCGGGCACGGCGGGTTGGCTTCCCGTGCCCATGCCCGCGCGCAAGATGTTCCCGAGCGTGCAGCAGATCATGGCCCAGAAGATCGTCCACTACCGCGCCTGACGCAAGAGGCCATGCTCGAGCGAGTGGACCGGGTGCAGCTGGTGGCGAAGGACCGCGAGAGCGCGGGGGCGGCCCGAGCTGGTGGCCTAACGGATACCGCAGGACGAGGTCAGCTCGATCGCCACCTGGCGCAGCGGTGCCGCCGCGGACATTAGCCAGGCCAGGCTGCTGTAGTACAGCGCCCATCCGAGCTCATGCAGCTCCCCATGAGAGTCCGCGGGGAGGGACACGCCGTGGGTGACCAGGTAGAAGGCCGCCCCGAGCTGCAGCAGGCTGTGGAGTGGGCCGAGCGTCTTCATTTGCCCTCTATGACGACCGCCCGGAGGCCTGCGTTTACACTCGGTCCCCTTCCTTATATAAGCGCCCGCGGCGCTCCTCCCCTGTAAACGGGCCTTCCCCGCTTGCCGTCTCCCTGGGTAAGCAGGCAGTGAACCCCGGGCCCCTCAGCCGGGCCCGATCACGGTAAGGAGACGGACCATGAAGCTCAACGGCTCGGTGCACATCGCGCGGAACCGGGACCTGTCCTTTTCACTGGCCTACGCGCCTCTCGGCGTATCGAGCCGCACCCGCCCGGCGCGCGTCTTCGCTCACCGAAAGCAGCTGGGCGACTTCCTGGCCTCGGAGCTCAAGATCGGCAACCGGGACATCAACGTGGCCCTGGGCGCGCTGTTCCGGAATGGCAGCTACGCGATCTGGGACGTATGGCTCACGGAGGAGGAGATCGCGCAGCTCGGGCTCGGGCCCGTCTGGTCCATTCACTCCGCGCCGGGCTCCGTGTCCTACCATCCGGCCCTCGCCTAGCTCGGGACGGTAGTCTCGCCGGCTTGACAGCCGCTTCGTCCCCGGCTAGCGTCCGTGGGATGAGCGCGGCGACCATCATAGCCGGCGAACTCCACGCGCTACTCGAGCGCGGCGCGCCCGTCGCGCTGCTGGATCTCCGCGAGCGGGGCGCCTTCGAGCGCGGGCATATCTTCCGCGCGACGCCTCTCCCCCGCCGGCTTCTCGAGGCCCGCCTGCCGGCTCAGATCACCTGCCCTCGCACCCCGATTGTCCTCTGCGATGCCGATGGCTCCCTGTCGGCGCTGGCGGCGCCCACGCTGTCCCGGATGGGCTATGGCGATGTGAGAAGCCTGGCGGGCGGGATTGCCGGCTGGCGCAGCCACCATGCCGGCGACGGCGGGCGGCCGACGGTCCAGGGCCTGAACGTCCCGAGCAAGGTCTTCGGGGAGCGGGTGCTGCACGAGCTCAAGACGCCCGAGATCTCGCCTGAAGAGCTCGAGACGCGCATGGCGGCCGGCGAAGACCTGCTGATCGTGGACGCCCGCACTCCCGAGGAGTACTCGCGCGGCTGTATCCCGGGGGCGTGGAGCGTGCCGGGCGGCGAGCTGGTGCTGCGCATCGGCGAGCTGATCCAGCGGCCCGAGACGACCATCGTGGTCCATTGCGGCGGACGCACGCGCTCCTACCTGGGCGCCGAATCGCTCCGGCGCATGAGACTTCCGAATCCCATCGTAGCCGTGCGCAATGGGACGATGGGCTGGGCCCTGGCGGGACTCGAGCTCGAGCGCGGGGCAGCCCGCTGGGCGCCGCCGGTATCGGCGAAGAGCCGCACGCTTGCCTCGATGGCCGCCAAGCGCGTCGCCGCGGAGGAGGGCGTGCCCTTTCTCGCGCCCGAAGAAGTCCGCCAGCGGTGGGAGCGGCGCGAGGCGGAGAATGTCTGCCTCTTCGATGTGCGCACCGCCGAGGAGTACGCGGCGGGGCATGTGGCGGGCGCGGTGTGGGCGCCCGGCGGCCAGCTGGTCCAGGCCACCGATGAGTACATCGCCGTGAGCGCGGCCTCGATCGTGCTGATCTGCGACGGCTTCGTGCGTTCGGTCATGACGGCCGCCTGGCTACGGCGCATGGGTCTCAACGGGGTCGCGGTGCTGGCGGGCGGACTGGCCGCCTGGACGCAG
>Ga0070706_100001989_pt1 | contig 21077 bp, 18 predicted proteins | sample KBSK5501metaG_FD_65476 | JGI IMG/M metagenome (GOLD analysis project Ga0070706, IMG submission 65476) | Corn, switchgrass and miscanthus rhizosphere microbial communities from Kellogg Biological Station, Michigan, USA - KBS K5-50-1 metaG | ecosystem: Host-associated > Plants > Roots >... | reverse complement strand
CACCATGATCAGCCCGTGCATCGTCGTGAACTGGTTGAACATCTGCGGGTTCACGAACTGCAGGCCCGGCTGGAACAGCTCGGCGCGGATCAGAAGCGCGAGCACGCCGCCGATCATCAGCATCGTGAACGAGAACAGCAGGTACAGCGTGCCGATGTCCTTGTGGTTGGTCGCATAGACCCAGCGGCGCCACCCGTGCGGCGCGGCGTGGTGGTCGTCGTGGGCGTGATCGTGGCCGTGGCCGGCGTGCTGATCGATGACTGCGCTCATGGCAATTCCTGTGTTCCTGGCAACGTGGGCGTGTTCTTACTTGCGTGCCGCGAGCACGTCGGCCGGCTGCACGATCTGGCCGGTCTTGTTCGACCAGTTGTTCTTCGTGTAGGTGACCACCGCGGCGATCTCGGTATCGGAGAGCTGCTTCCACGCCGGCATCGCGCCGTTGTTCTGCCCGTTCAGCACGGTGTGGATCTGCTTGGTCTTGTCGGCGTCGAGCACCGTGGCCGAGCCGTCGAGCGGCTTGATCGGGCCGCCGCCCTTGCCGTTGGCCTGGTGGCAGACCGCGCAGTTCGCGGTGTAGACCTTCTCGCCGCGCGCGACCAGGTCGGGCATCGTCCAGACCTTGGCCGGGTCGTCGGCGGCCGCGGCCAGTTCCTTCTTCTTGCCGTCGACCCATTTCGTGTAGTCGGCCTGGCTCAGCACCTTCACGTGGATCGGCATGTAGGCGTGTTCCTTGCCGCACAGCTCGGCGCACTGGCCGTAGTAGTCGCCGGGCTTGGTTGCGCGGAACCAGGTGTCGCGCACGAAGCCGGGGATCGCGTCCTGCTTGATGCCGAAGGCCGGCACCATGAAGGCGTGGATCACGTCGCTCGCGGTCGTGATGATGCGGACCTTCTTGTCGACCGGCACGACCAGCGGGTTGTCGACCTTCAGCAGGTAGTTGTCGGTCGGCGCGGGCTTGCCGCTGTCGGAGGCCTCGCGCTGCGCGACGTCCAGCGTCGAGACGAAGCCGATGCCCTCGCCTTCGCCCTTCAGGTAGTCGTAGCCCCACTTCCACTGGATGCCGGTGGCCTTGATGGTCAGGTCTGCGGCGCTGGTGTCCTTCATCGCGACGACGACCTTGGTCGCCGGCAGCGCCATCAGGATCACGATGATGAACGGCACGATGGTCCAGATGATCTCGACCGTGGTGCTCTCGTGGAAGTTGGCGGGCTTCGCGCCGACCGACTTGCGGTGCTTGAAGATCGAATAGAACATCACGCCGAACACGCCGACGAAGATCACCGAGCAGATCACCAGCACGAAGTAGTGCAGCCACATCTGGTCGGCGGCGATCTCGGTCACCGGCGGGTGCAGATTGAGCTGGTTCACGGCCGGCCCCCCGGGCAGATCGTTCACCTTGTCTGCGGCCCGCGCGGCCTGGGCCGCGAGCATCGCGCCCAGGGCCGCAGCCGTCCCACCGAGTTGCCCGGCGCGGCGCCGGAGAGCTTCGATCGTCGTCGTCATGGTTGTCGTTTCAGTTATCGCTTTTGGTGTCTTGAACAGCGTCGCGCTGTGGGCGCGTATCGGCGGGCGCCGACGTGACGGGCGGCTGGCCGATCTGCCAGCGCCGCAGCGCCCAGCGCAATTCGTCGGCGAGCTGGCGGCGCAGCTCGGGGCGCACGAAGCGCCCGACCGCGATGCACCGGCCCTGGCCGGAGAGCTCGATCAGCGAGCGGTCGCCGAGTTCGGGCTCGACCCGCACCCACGCCGGCGCGAACTCGACGCGCTCGACGTGCCCCCCGCAGGCGTGCTCGACGGTCAGCCGACCGGGCCGAAGTTGGATCGATTCGCTGTCGGCCGCATGCCGCGCATACAGCACCAGCGCGATGCCGAGTCCGCCGAGCTCGGCCCAGGCGAACGGCATCACGAGCGTTGCGCCCTGGACCCAGAAGAACGCCCCGATGGCGAGGGACAGCGCGGCCAGCGAGCCGAAGAAGCCCAGCATCTGGCGCGGCGTCGCCGAACAATTGCGCTTGAGCAGCCACTGCACCGACCGTTCCCCGCCCACGACCTCGCGCCCGAAGCGCAACGGGCTCGCGACCGGCGTCGTCAGCCCGATGGGGAAGTACGAAATGGTTGCAGACATCCCTTGCCGATTGCCTTGAAAAGCGTGCCGCCACACAAACCGCGCATCGAAATGGCGATGATCGCAGCGGACCTTCGGCACCCAACGCAAATGTCGGACCCGAGCCGAGCTCGGACGAACCGCGGGATTTTAGCGCACGGTCTCAGCACCTCCTCGTCCGTCACCACTCCCGGCGTCGCGGCGCGACCGCACCATCGCCTTCATGTCGTCGAGCGGGATCGCCGTCGCCTCGCCCGGGCGCAGCCGCGGCGCCGCCTTGAACGCATGGCCGTACGCGACTTCGAAGCTCAACGCGAGCTTGCCGTCGGGCCGCCGGGCAGCGTCGAGCCCGCGCAGCAGCCGCTCGCGCCAGCGCGGCGTGCGCAGCCCGGCAAAACGATCCGGCGCGGCGTTGCCGCCGAGCGAGCGCAGCTCGGCCAGCAGCGCCTCGGGGCTGTCGTACAGCAGGGTCAGCGTCTCCTGGTCCATCACCGGGTCGGCGAAGCCGGCGCGCACCAGCATGTCGCCGAGGTCATGCATGTCGACGAAGCCCGGCGTCGGCGCGGGCCAGCCGAGCCGCGCATAGAGCGCGCGCAGCTCGGCGAGCGTGCCGGGGCCGAGGCACGAGAACATCACGAAGCCGTCGACGCGCAACAGACTGTGCCATTGTTCGAACAGGCGCGGCGGGTCGACCACCGCATGCAGCATCATGTTGGCCCAGACGAGCTGCGCACCGCTGGGCAGTTCGTCGGCGGCGGTCAGTACCGGCGGCGGCGCATCGCCGAGCCGGCCGACCCAGCGTTCGGGCGACCACCAGCGCGGCGAATTCGCCACCGAGGGCGTACGCCGCACCCAGGCGGCATCGGGCTCGACCGCGACGCGACGCGCCTTCGGATACGCCTGCCGCAATACCTCGGCGCCCGCGCCGAGGTTGCTCCACCAGTCGATCACGAGCTCGGGCTGCAGCTTGATGATCTCGAGCCGCTGCGCCATGCGCCGCGCGATCTCGCGATGCAGCCACGGCGCCGGCTGCGGCTCGTGTGCAAGGCGCCGCAACGACATCGCGACAGCCGCGGCATCGAGACGGCGGGCATCGGATTCGTTAGGCACGGCCATGGCGGAAAGTATATTGAGCCGATGTCGATGATGTTCCCGCAGGTGCTGCGCGTGCCGGGCCTGTGCGCCGTCTGCCATCAGTGGGGCCGCGAACGCGTCTGCGGCGCGTGCCTCGAACGCTTCGCCGCGCCGGTGCCGCGCTGTCGCCGCTGCGCGCTCGAAGTCCCGCCGGGCGTGGCGCTGTGCGGCGCCTGCCTGACCGAGCCGCCGCCGTTCGAGCGCGCGCTCGCGGCCGTCGACTATGCGTTTCCGTGGGACGACCTGATCACGCGCTTCAAGTTCCACGATGGGCTCGACCTCGCCGACGCGTTCGCGCGCCGCATCGTCGAGGCCCACGCCGCAGACCCCCACGCGATGCCGCCCCCCGCGCTGCTGTTGCCGGTGCCGCTGAGCGCCGAGCGGGCCCGGGAACGCGGCTACAACCAGTCCTGGGAGCTCGCGCGACGCATCGCCCGACAGCTGCGTTGCCCGGCCGATGCGCAGCTGCTGCTGCGCGTGAAGGACACGCCGCACCAGCTCGCGCTGCCGGTCACGCGCCGCGAGGCCAACGTGCGCGGCGCGTTCACCGTCGAGCCGCGGCGCCGCGCCGAGCTGCGCGGCCGCGTCGTGACGGTCGTCGACGATGTCGTCACGACCGGCGCCACGCTGTCCGAGATCGCCCGCATGCTGCTGCACGCCGGCGCCGCGCAGGTGCAGGTGTGGATGCTCGCGCGCACGCCGCGGCCCGCGGACCGCTGAGCGCGCGTTGCGACGCTCCCCACGAACCCACCATCAAACCGACTGCGCATGTTCAACATCGTCCTCGTCCACCCGGAGATTCCACCGAACACCGGCAATGTGATCCGCCTGGCCGCGAACACCGGCTGCGCGCTGCACCTGATCGAGCCGCTCGGCTTTGCGATGGACGACCGCCAGCTCAAGCGTGCCGGCCTCGACTATCACGAGTACGCCGCGGTGCGTGTGCACGCCTCGTGGGACGCGTTCGTGCACGCCGCGCAGCCCGATCCGCAGCGCCTGTTCGCGTTCACGACGCGCGGCGAGCGGCGTTTTGCCGATGTCGCCTGGCGTCCCGGCGACTGGCTCGTCTTCGGCTCCGAGACCGCCGGTTTGCCGCCGCCGCTGCGCGATGCCTGGCCCGCCGCGCAGCGCCTGCGCCTGCCGCTGCGCGCCGGCCAGCGCAGCCTGAACCTCAGCAACGCCGTCGCGGTCGCGGTGTTCGAGGCGTGGCGCCAGAACGGCTACGAAGGCGGCGCGTGAGCTTTCACTCCGGCTGCACGCCCGCCGCCTTGATCACCTTGGCCCAGCGCGCGCGCTCGGTCTTCATCAGGCCGGCGAGCGCTTCCGGCGCGGTGCCGGCGGCGCTGAAGTACTGGCCCAGCATCTTCGCGCGCACGTCGTTGCTCTTGATGATGCGGATCAGCTCGTTCGCGACACGTTCGACGATAGGCTTCGGCGTCGCCGCCGGCGCGAGCACCGCCTGCCACGAGATCGCCTCGAAGTCCGGATAGCCCTGCTCGACGAGGCTGGGCATCTCGGGCAGCGAGGCGGAGCGCACCAGCGTCGTGACGCCCAGCGCCTTCAGCTTGCCGGCGCGGATCTGCCCGATCGCGATGCCCGGCACCATGAAGCCGGCTTGCACCTGGCCCGCGAGGATCGCGTTGACGATCTGCGGGAAGCCCTGATACGGCACATGCACGAGGTCGATGCCGGCGCGCGCCTTGAACAGCTCCATCGCGAGGTGCGCGGCACTGCCGTTGCCGACGCTGCCGTAGTTGAGCTGGCCGGGCCTGGCCTTCGCGATGCGCACGAAATCGGCGACCGTGTTCGCGCCGAGCTTGGGGTCGACGACCAGCACGTTCGGCGAGGTCGCGACCAGCGTGACCGGGGCGAGATCCTTTGCCGGGTCGTAGCCCAGATTCTTGCTGAGCAGCGGCGCGGTGACGAGCGGGCCCTGGATCGTGAAGAGGAAGGTGTAGCCGTCCGGCTCGGCGTGCGCGACCGTGCCGGTGCCGACGTTGCCGCCGGCGCCGGGCTTGTTGTCGACGACCACGGTTTCCTTCAGCGCCGCACCCAGCGGGTCGGCGATCAGCCGCGCGATGATGTCCGGCGAACTGCCCGCCGGGAACGGCACGACGAGCTTGATCGGCCGACTCGGCCAGGGCTGCTGCGCGAACGCGGGCAGCGCGAGCGTTGCCGCGCCGGCGAGCGTGGCTTGCACGAGGGTGCGTCGTCGAATCACGAAGTCTCCTATTTTTGGTTTTGCCGAATGCCGTTCAGAAAGCTTCGGAGCGTGCATTGCGGCCCATCAACTGTTCGAGTGCCTGAGCCGGGGTCAACGCGCCTTGCAACACCGCGACGACTGCCTCGGTGATCGGCATCTCGACGCCGGCGGTTCGCGCGCGCTCGAGCACCATCGGCGCGGTGCTCACGCCTTCGGCGACGTGGCCGAGCTCGGCGAGGATGCGCGGCAGCGCGAGCCCTTGCGCGAGCAGGCGGCCGACCGTGCGGTTGCGCGACAGGTCGCCGGTCGCGGTGAGCACGAGATCGCCCAGGCCCGACAGGCCCATGAAGGTTTCGGGGCGCGCGCCGAGCGCGACGCCCAGGCGCGTCATCTCGGCCAGGCCGCGGGTCACGAGCGCAGCGCGGGCGTTGAGCCCGAGCCCTTCGCGGCCACCGGTTGATGGCATGCCGTCGGCGATGCCCGTCGCGATCGCGAGCACGTTCTTGACCGCGCCGCCGACCTCGACGCCGACCGCATCGTCCGACGTGTAGACGCGCAACGTGTCACCGTGCAGCGCATCGACCGCCGCATCGCGCAACGCGGCATCGGCGCTCGCGGCGACCAGCGCGGTCGGCTGACCGCGCGCGACCTCGATCGCGAAGCTCGGCCCCGACAGAACGCCGACCCGCAAGCCCGGCGCAACTGCGCGTGCCAGTTCGTGGCCGAGCAAGCCGCTGCCGTGCTCGAAGCCCTTGCACAGCGACAACACGCCGGTGCGGCTCGGCTGAGCGCTGAGGCGCTGCAGCATCTCGCGCAGCGCCGACATCGGCGTCGCGACGATCAGCAGGCCACCGCTGTCGGCGGCACTGCGCGCATGCGCGACGGCCGCATCGAAATCGGCCTCGATGTGCAGCGCCTCGGGCAGCGCCGCGTCGGGCAGGTAACGCGGGTTGCGATGCTCGGTGCGCATCTGCGCCGCCTGCACGGCATCGCGGGCCCACAACACGGTCGGGTGACGCAGCGCCGCGCGCGCGGCCAGCGCCGTGCCCCAGGCGCCGGCACCGAGGACGGTGAGGTTCATCGTCGGCGGTGCGGCACGCAAGGTGCGGACGCGGCGCTCAGTTCACGCTGGAGAGGACGCCGCTGCCGTTGCCGTTGCCGACCGCGGCCTGCTGCTGCGCCTCGTACATCGCCTGGAAGTTCACTTCCGACAGGATCACCGGCGGGAAGCCGGCGCGCGTGCAGACGTCCGAGACGATCGCGCGCAGGTACGGGTAGATGATGCCCGGGCAGGCGATGCCGATGATGGGCTGCAGCTGGTCGTCGGGCAGGTTGCGGATCTCGAAGATGCCGCCCTGCTTGGCTTCGACGAGGAACAGCACCTTGTCGTTGACCTTGGTCGTGACCGTCGCGGTGACGGTGACTTCGTAGATGCCGTCGCTGATCGTGTTCGCGCCCAGGCCGAGGTTGATCTCGACCTGCGGCTGTGCCTGCTCGAGCAGGATCTGCGGCGAATTCGGCTGCTCCAGCGACAGGTCCTTCAGATAGATGCGCTGGATCTGGAAAACGGGTTGTGCGTTGGCGTCGGCCATGATGTTCTCGATGTGTCTCGGGGGTGGGAAGACGAACGATGTGCCGCTCGAGGTCCGAGCAGCCGAGCCGGGCATTATCGCCCAGCGAGGTGACGCGTCCGTGAGGGAAAGACTAGGCCGCGATGCCGGTCAGCAGCGGCACCAGTTGGCCGCGCTGGTCGAGCGCGATCAGCTCGTCGCAACCGCCGACGTGTCTGGAGCCTATGAAGATCTGCGGCACGGTGCGGCGCCCGGTCAGGCGCACCATCGCGTCGCGCTCGGCCGGCTGCAGGTCGACACGGATCTCATCGATCGCGTCGACGCCGCGCTGCTTCAGCAGCGCCTTCGCACGGATGCAGTAGGGGCAGACCAGCGTCGTGTACATCTTCACGGGTTGCATGCGGGCTTCCTGCTCTGTCGTTGTTCGCCGGACGTCAGCCCGTCAAGCCGTCTTCTCGACCGGCAGGTTGGCTTCGCGCCACGCGGCGAGCCCGCCGGCCAGCGCCTTCGCGTTCTCGAAGCCCAGGCCCTTCAGGGTCGCGACGGCGCGCATCGAGCGGCCGCCGTTCGAGCACACGACGACCAGCGGCAGCGCCTTGTTCTTCGGCAAATCGGTGCTCGCCTGCAGCTTGGCCAGCGGCACGCTGCGCGAGCCCACGGCATGGCCGGCGGCGAATTCCTCGGGCTCGCTCACGTCGATCAGCACCGCCTTCTCGCGGTTGATCAGCTGCACCGCGTCGCCGGTCGAGACTCGCGCCCCGCCGCTTGCGACGCCCTTGCCGAAGGTCTGCCATAGCAGCATGCCGCCGGAGACGGCCGCGACGACGAAGAGGTACCAGTTGTCGATGAGGAACTTCACAGAGGGGCGCGAGGCGTTTGTGCGAGGGAGCGGATTATAGAATTCGCGGGTCGTCTGCCCGGGCTGCGCCCGGGAATCCCTCACGCTCACCGGACCTTGGCCCGCGCCTTTGCAGCGCGTCTCACCCCATGCACAAGCTTGTCCTGATCCGCCATGGCGAATCCACCTGGAACCTCGAAAACCGCTTCACCGGCTGGACCGACGTGGAGCTGACGCCGCTGGGCGTGCAGCAGGCGCAGCAGTCCGGCCGCCTGCTGAAGACCGAGGGCTACGAGTTCGACATCGCCTACACCTCGGTGCTCAAGCGCGCGATCTGGACGCTGTGGCACGCGCTCGAGCAGATGGACCGCACCTGGCTGCCGGTGCGCAATGACTGGCGGCTCAACGAGCGCCACTACGGCGCGCTGCAGGGCTTGAACAAGGCCGAGACCGCGAAGAAGTTCGGCGACGAGCAGGTGCTGGTCTGGCGGCGCAGCTACGACACGCCGCCGCCGGCGCTCGAGCCCGGCGATCCGCGCAGCGAGCGCGGCGACCTGCGTTATGCCGCGCTGCAGCCGGAGCAGATCCCGCTGACGGAATGCCTGAAGGACACGGTCGCGCGCGTGCTGCCGTTCTGGAACGACACGATCGCGCCGGCGATGCGCAGCGGCCAGCGCGTGCTGATCTCCGCGCACGGCAACAGCATCCGTGCGCTGGTCAAGTACCTCGACGGCATTTCGGACGCCGACATCGTCGGCCTGAACATCCCGAACGGCATCCCGCTGGTCTACGAGCTCGATGCGCAGCTGAAGCCGATCAAGAGCTACTACCTCGGCGATGCCGAAGCGGCGGCAAAGGCCGCGGCGGCGGTCGCGAACCAGGGCAAGGCGTAGCAGCCGGTTCGGCGCGCGCCGCCGTCAAAGCTGCGGCGTAGGGCCTGTTATTAACTAACAGGCCCCAAGCTGCGCGGCGATGTCCGCACGCAATGCTTGAGCGAGCCCGCGCCGCTCGGCTTGCGGGTTCCGGTGCGGCGCGAGCAGCGTGACGTTGGCGCAGACGCCGTCGCCGCGGGCCACGCGCCAGATGCTTTGCAGCAGCGTCGTCGCGCCAACGAACTCGACTGCCGCGCTGACCGGCCCACTCGAATCCGAGAAGCGCAGTGCAATCGGCTGCACCGGCGAGCCGGTCGCGATCGCCGCCTGCAGCAGATTCGCGTGGAACGGCAGCAGCGTGCGCCCGTCCGATGTGGTGCCCTCGGGGAACACCGCGACGATCTCGCCGGCCTGCAGCGCACCGGCCACCTGGTGCACGACGCGCAGCGCATCGCGCTTGCGCTCGCGCTCGAGGTACAGCGTGTTGGCCGCATCGGCCAGGCGCGACACCAGCGGCCAATGGCGCACGTCGGCCTTCGAGACGAAACGTGCCTGCGGGCAGGCCGCATGCACTGCCATGATGTCGAGCCACGAGACGTGGTTGGCGATGAGCAGCGTGCCGGGCGCAAGCGCGCCGTCGCCGGCTGCCATGCCGTCGATGCGCAGCGCGATCCCCATCACGTGCAGCGTCTTGCGCGCCCACCAGCGGATCAGCGCATGACGCTGCGCGATGTCGAGCCTGTCGAAACGCAGCAGCACGATCGCGATGCCGTGCAGCAGATGCACGACCGCATGCGCGAGACGCACGAGCGCGCGCACCCGGCTGCCGCGCCGGGTCTGCGGCGGTTCGGCATCGTCCTCGACGCTGCGTCGGCCGGCGAGCGTCGTCGTGTCGTCGCTCATTCGTTGCGTCGCCAGCTCAATCGCGGGCACGCGCTTCGTACGCGACCGCGCCGCCGACGATGGTGCAGCGCACCCGCCCGGTCATTTCATAACCGCGAAACGGCGTGTGCTTGCCCTGGCTGCGCAGCGCGCCCGGCTCGACCGTCCAGCGTGCCTGCGGATCGAACAGGCACAGGTCCGCGACGCCGCCTTCGACGATCCTGCCGGCGCTCGCGGCGAGCGAGCCGAGCGAGTCGCCGAGCACCGCGACCGGCGCGCTGGTGACCGTCGCGAGCGCGCGCGGCAGGCCCGCGCCGCTCTCGGCGCCCCATTTCAACGCGAGCGCGAGCAGCAGCTCGAGGCCGGTCGCGCCGGGCTCGGCTTCGGCGAACGGCAGCGTCTTCGCGTCGGGCGCGACCGGCGTGTGATCGCTGACCAGCGCGTCGATCGTGCCGTCGGCGAGGCCCGCGCGGATCGCGTCGCGGTCGCGCTGCTGGCGCAGCGGCGGCGTCACGCGCATCGCGGCGTCGAAGTAGCCGATGTCGACGTCGATCAGGTGCAGGTTGTGGACGCTGACATCGCAGCTCACCGGCAGGCCTTCGGCCTTCGCGCGGCGCACGAGCTCGACGCCGGCGGCGCTCGAGAGGCGGCACAGGTGCACGCGCGCGCCGGTGTCGCGCACCAGCTCGAAGATCGTCGCGAGCGCGATCGTTTCGGCGACCACCGGCACGCCGGTCAGGCCCATGCGCGTGGCGAGCGGCCCTTTCGCGGCAACGCCGGTGCCCAGCCACGCGTCGTTGGGCCGCAGCCAGGTCGTGTAGCCGAACGTCGACGCGTACTGCAGCGCGCGGTGCAGCACCAGCGTGTCCTTCAGCCCGACCTCGGCCTGCGAGAAGCCGACGCAGCCGGCCTCGGTCAGCTCGGCCATCTCGGTCAGCACCTCGCCTTCGAGCTTGCGGGTCAGCGCGCCCAGCGGGTAGACGTGCGCGAGGTTCAGGCTGCGCGCGCGGAACTTCAGCATCTCGACGAGACCCGGCTCGTCGAGCACCGGGTCGGTGTCGGGCGGGCACACGAGGCTGGTGACGCCGCCGGCCACCGCCGCGGCCATCTCCGACTCGAGCATGCCTTCGTGCTCGTGGCCCGGTTCGCGCAGGCGCGCCGCGAGGTCGACGAGGCCGGGCGCGACGATCAACCCGTTCGCATCGAGCGTGCGGCTCGCATGGAAATCGTCGCTGACGTGACCGACCGCGACGATGCGGCCGGCCGCGATCGCGACATCGCCGCGCTCGTCGCGCCCCGTGGCCGGATCGACGATGCGGCCGTTCTTGATGAGGAGCTTCATTCGGGTGTGGTGAATCTCAAGCGTTGTTCCCCGCGATGATCGACATCACCGCCATGCGCACCGCGATGCCGAACGTCACCTGCGGCAGGATCACGCTGGCGCGGCCGTCGGCGACCGCCGAGTCGATCTCGACGCCGCGGTTGATCGGGCCCGGGTGCATGACGATCGCGTCGGGCTTGGCGAGCGCGAGCTTGTCCGGCGTCAGGCCGTAGTTCTTGAAGAACTCGCCGGCGCTGGGCAGCATCGCGCCGCTCATGCGTTCGTTCTGCAGCCGCAGCATGATGATCACGTCGGCGCCGCGAATGCCCTCGGCCATGTCGTGACAGACGCGCACGCCCATCTCGCGGATGTCGCCGGGAACCAGGGTCTTCGGGCCGACCGCGCGGATCTCGGGCACGCCCAGCGTGGTCAGCGCGTGGATGTCGGAGCGCGCGACGCGCGAGTGCACGATGTCGCCCACGATCGCCACCGTGAGGTTGCGGAAGTCGCGCTTGTAGTGGCGGATCGTGTACATGTCGAGCAGCCCCTGCGTCGGGTGCTGGTGCCGACCGTCGCCGGCGTTGACCACACGCACGTGCGGCGCGCAGTGCTGCGCGATCAGGTACGGCGCGCCGCTCTCGCTGTGGCGCACGACGAACATGTCCGCGTGCATCGCGCTGAGGTTCGCGATCGTGTCGAGCAGGCTCTCGCCCTTCGCGGCGGAGGACCGCGCGATGTCGAGGTTGATCACGTCGGCCGAAAGCCGCTTCGCCGCGATCTCGAAGGTCGTGCGGGTGCGCGTGCTGTTCTCGAAGAACAGGTTGAAGACGCTCTTGCCGCGCAGCAGCGGCACCTTCTTGACGTCGCGGTCGTTGACGCTGAGGAAGCTGCCGGCGGTGTCGAGGATCTGCGTGACGACGGCCTGCGGCAGGCCTTCGATGGACAGCAGGTGGATCAGCTCGCCGTGCGAGTTCAACTGCGGGTTGCGGCGCGAGAGCATCAGGCTTGTTCCTTGATGTCGAAGCTGAAGCGGCCGCTTGCATCTCTCGCCAGTGACAGGCGTTGTTCCCGCGGCAGCGTGATCCGCGCCGCCGACACCGCCGCCTGGATCGGCAGCTCGCGTCCGCCGCGGTCGACCAGCACCGCGAGGCTCACGCTGGCGGGGCGGCCGAAGTCGAACAGCTCGTTGACGGCCGCGCGTATCGTGCGGCCGGTGTAGAGCACGTCGTCGACGAGCACGATCCGGCTGCCGTCGACCTCGAACGGCAGCTTCGTATGGTCGGCCGCGGCGGTCATGCCGCGCGAACTGAAATCGTCGCGGTGCAGCGCACTCGAGATCACGCCGGGCTCGCCGGCGAGTTGCAGGTCGCGCTGCAGCCGCTCGACCAGCCACGCGCCGCCCGACCAGATGCCGACCAGCACCGCATCGGGGTTCAACAGGCCGCGCACGCCGGCCAGCAGGTCGGCGTACAGCGCTTCGGCATCGAGGTGCAAGGTGCTCATGGCGAGATGGCGTTCAGGAACTGTTCGAGGATGATCGCCGCCGCGGCCGCGTCGAGATCGCGTGCGCCGTGCGAGGCCGCTTCCGTCGTCGTGTAGCGCTCGTCGACTTCGTGCACCGGCAGCTTGAAGCGACCCGCGAGCTGGCGCGCGAAGCGGCGGGCGCGCTCGGTATTCTCGTGCGCCGCGCCGTCCGGGTGGAACGGCACGCCGACCACCAGCGCGTCGGGCTGCCACTCGGCGATCAGCTTGGCGATCGCGTCGAAGCGCGCTTCGGCGCTGGCCGCGATCGTGCGCAGCGGTTGCGCGTTGCGCGTCAGGCTGTTGCCGCTGGCGACGCCGACCCGGCGCGTGCCGAAGTCGAAAGCGAGAAAGGAACGGGGCGCGATGGACGGGATGGGCGGGATGGGCGGCGGCGTCACGACGCTCACGCATGCCCCGCGTCCTGGCTCAGCATGCGGGCGTCGATCCCCAGGAGCGACAGCGCCTTTTCGTAGCGCTGCTCGACCGGCGTGTCGAAGATGATGCCCGGCTCGGCGAGCACGTTGATCCAGCCGTTGCGGCCCATCTCTTCCTCGAGCTGGCCGGCGGCCCAGCCGCTGTAGCCCAGCGTGACCAGCACCTTCTTCGGGCCGGCACCGTTGGACAGCGCTTCCAGCACGTCCTTGCTGGTTGTCATCTCGAGGCCGCCGCCGGGGATCTGCAGCGACGAGTTGTAGTGCCCGCCCTCGCCTTCGTCGCCGTCGAGGCGCTCATGCAGCACGAAGCCGCGTTCGGTCTGCACCGGGCCGCCGAAGTACACCGGCGACTCGGCCAGATCGGGCCGATCGAGCGTCAGCTCGACCTTCTCGAAGAGATTCCTCAGCGTGATGTCGATCGGCTTGTTGATCACCAGGCCGAGTGCGCCCTTCTCGGTGTGCTCGCACATGTAGACCACGCTGCCGGCGAACGCGCTGCCTTCGCCGATGCCGGGCATCGCGATCAGGAACTGGTTCGTGAAGTTGACGCTCGCCGCGGTCATGCCTGCATTTTATTCCGACGCCGGCATCTGGCCACGGCGCGAACCCGCAAACCGGGGTTCGGCGCCGGGCGCTTTACATGCTTTACAAGGCCACGGCCAGCGGGCTGTCGGCCGCGGTGTAGCGCGCGACCAGTGCGAGCAGGTCTTCTTCCGAATACGGCTTGCCGAGGTAGTGATCGACGCCGAGCTCGGCCGCGTAGTCGCGGTGCTTCTGCGCGATGCGCGAGGTGATCATGATCACCGGCAGGTCCGCCAGCCGCGTGTCGGCGCGCAGGTTGCGCACCAGGTCGAAGCCGTCCATGCGCGGCATCTCGATGTCCGACAGCACGATCTGCGGCTTCTCCTCGGCGAGGCGCTCGAGCGCGTCCAGCCCGTCCTTCGCGAGCACGACGCGATAGCCCTCGCGCAGCAGCAGCCGCTGGGTCACGCGGCGCACGGTCAGCGAATCGTCGACCACCATCACGAGCGGCGCCTGGCGTTCGAGCGGCTGGTCCAGCGTCGGCACCTGCGGCGTCGCGGCCGACGATGCGCCGGCGGCCTGGCTGGCGAGGCGCGCCGAATCGCCGTACAGCGTCGCGAGCGCGACCGGGTTGTAGATCAGCGCGACGGCACCCGAGGCGAGCAGCGTCACACCGGCCAGCCCCGGAACGGTCGCGAGCTGCGGGCCGAGGTTCTTCACCACGACTTCCTGGTTGCCCAGCACTTCGTCGACGTGCAGCGCGATGCGCTGCTGCGCGCTGCGGATCACGACGACCGAGCGCATGCGCCCGCCGGCCTCGGTCGGCCGCGCGCTGTGCTGCAGCAACGCGCCGAGCCAGAAGAACGGCAGCGTGCGCTCGCCCACCGCGAAAGCGCCGCTCACATACGCCGCGTCGACTTCGGCCGGCGACGCGCGCCGCACGATCTCGACCAGCGTCGACGGCACCGCCACGCTGGTCTCGCCGCAACGCAGCATCACGACCTGCGTGACCGCGGTGGTCAGCGGCAGGATCAGCTTGAACGAGGTGCCCTGGCCGGCGGCCGTCGCGGTCTCGACCCGGCCGCCCATCGCGTTGACGTCGGAGCGCACCACGTCCATGCCGACGCCGCGGCCGGCCAGCTCGGTCACCTGTTCGGCGGTCGAGAAGCCGGGCGTGAAGATCAGGTTCGCGGCCTCGGCGTCGCCGACGTCGGTGTCCGGTGCGATCAGACCCAGCGCACGGCCCTTCTCGCGGATGCGCGCGAGGTTCAGCCCGGCGCCGTCGTCGCGGAATTCGACGCCGACTTCGTTGCCTTCGTGCGTCAGCGCCACGATGATCGAGCCGGTCGGGTCCTTGCCTGCGGCGCTGCGCGCGTCCGGCGGCTCGATGCCGTGGGTCACGCAGTTGCGCAGCAGGTGCTCGAACGAGCCGGTCATGCGGTCCAGCACGCCGCGGTCGACTTCGATCGAGCCGCCGACGATGTCCAGCCGCACCGACTTGCCGGTCTCCTTGGCCGCCTGGCGCACGACGCGGTACAGGCGGTCCGACAGGCCTTCGAACTCGACCATGCGGGTGCGCAGCAGATCGTCCTGCAGGTCGCGCGTCAGGCGCGCCTGGGCGACCAGCTCGTCTTCGGTCGTCTCCAGCGAACGCTGCAAGGTGCGCTGCACGGTCGCGACGTCGTTGACCGACTCGGCCATCATCCGCGTCAGTTCCTGGAAGCGCGTGAAGCGGTCGAACTCGAGCGGGTCGAACGATTGCGACGCGGCCTTGGCTGCTTCGAGGCGCGAGGTCATCTGCGTCTCGCCGTGGAACTCGATGTCGCGCAGCTGGGCGCGCAGGCGCTCCAGGTTCTCGGTCAGGTCGCCGAGCGACGACTTGAGCTGCGTGACGCCCGTCTCGACCCGCGAGCGCGTGATGCTGACCTCGCCGGCGAGGTTGACCAGTCGATCGAGCAGCGGCGCGCGCACGCGCACCGCGGACTGCGCGATCTGGCCGCGTTCGGCGGTCTTGCGCACGACCGCGCCGGTGCCGGCGAAGCGCGACCAGTCGAGCTCGAGCGGCGCCGCCTGCGGTACAGGCGACACGGCCTCGGCTGCCAGCGGCATCGTGGCGGTGTCGACCGCATTCGCGGCGTCCGCCGGCAGCGGCGCATCGAACGGCGCCGGCTGCGTCGGCGCGCCACCGGCATCGAAATCGGCCGGGACGGTCTCGGCGCCGTCGAGGCGCTGGTGCGCGCTGTCGGGCACCACGCGCGGCGCTTCCTGCAGCAGCACCTGCAGCGGCGCAGCCGGCATGACGACCGGCGGCGCGGCAGGCGCCGGCGCCTCGGCCGCTCGCGCGGCTTCGGCCTCGGCCTCGGCGACTCGCGCCGCTTCGGTGTACGCGCGCGCATCGCGCTCGCGCAACGCCTCGAAAGTCTGGCTCAGCCCGTCGCCGTAGGCTTGCAGCACCTCGACGTCGGCCGCGTCGATGGCGCCGCCGGCGAGCAGGTGTTCGATACGGGTCTCGAGCCGGTGCGCCATCTCGCCCAGGCGCATCGCGCCGGCGAGGCGCGCGCCGCCCTTCAGCGTGTGCAGCGTGCGCATGCACGACGCGGGATGCGCCGTGTCGCCGGGCTTGCGGGCCCAGTCGCGCAGGCGCGAGGCGAGCTGCGGCAGCAGCTCTTCGGCCTCTTCCTCGAAGATCGGGAACAGCTCGGCATCGACCGCGTCGACCGCGTCGATCGAGTCGTCATCGGCCAGCCCCGTGTCGGCCGACGCGGCGTCATGATGGGAACGATGCGTTTCGACCGGCAGATCGCCGAGCGGCTTGAGTTCGGCCAGGCCCAGCCCGCCGAAACGCGAATCGCCCGTGGCGGCGGGCTCGGCCAGCGCGGACGGAACGGTGACGGGCGCCGACACTTCGACGGGAGCCGGCTCGGCAGCCATCTCGTCGACCGCGGCCACGTCGTCGAACGTGATCGTCTCGATCCCGGCCGGCGCGGCGCCGCCGAGTTCGCCGGACCCGAACGCCGCGGGCTCGGAGTCGGCCGCCGCGGTCGCAGCGTCGAGCCGGCGCGCCGAGCTGATCTCGTGTTCGGCCAGGCGCGCGAGCAGCTCCGGCGAGGGCGCCTTCAGGAAACCGGCGGCGAACTGGTGCAGCAGATGGCGGATCTCGTCGGCCGCGTCGCTGAAGAGCTGGGCCTCGTCGGTCGTGCCCTGGCCGATCGCCTGCGAGCGCATCTGCGCGTGCTCGAGGGCCCGCGCGAGCTGCGACAGATCGGCGAAACCGACCGTCGCCGAGCTGCCGGCAAGCGAGTGCGCGAGCGCGATCGGCGTTTCGCCGATCGGGCGGTGCAGCTCCATCGCCCACTCGGCGACCTCGGTCGAGAGGCGGCGCGACAGCTCGTCGGCTTCGTTCAGGTAGATGTTGAACAGCGGGATGCCGATGCGCAGCGGACCGACGATTCGGACGTTCTCTTCTTCGGCGGGCACCGCGGCGGCTTCGGCGCTGGGCGCCTGGGCCGGCACGGGCTCGGCCGCAACGTTCAGCCTGATCGTCTCGAACGGCCCTTCGGCCGGCGCGACGAGCTCCACGGCATCGCCTAGCGGCAGCGGCTCGGTCGCGGCATGCGGCGCGACATCGAACGGCTCGAGCAGCGCGTGCTCGCCGAGGTCGAGCGGAATCGGATGGCTCGTCGGCGGCGCCTCGTGCGTAGGCTCGTGCAGCGCTTCGGCGACAGGCGCTACGGCCGTCGTCGGCAGGTCCAGGCTGCCGAGGTCGAGCTCGAACGACAGCTCCTGCGGCGGCGCCGGTTCTGCGGCAGCCGCAGCGGCGGGCGCGTGGCTGGCCAGCGGCGGGACTGCGCGCAAGTCGAGGTCGTCGGCGCTCGGCAGGTCGCTCGCGAAATTCAGGGTCAGCGGCCGCAACTCGCCCGGTCGCGTGGCCTGCGCGGCGGCGGCGGCAACGGCAGTCGGATGCGGCGCGACGATGGTGTCGATCGGCAGGTCGGCCAGCGGCAGCGCGATGTCGGACACGGGGTCCGCGCTCGCTTCCGCCTGCTCTTCGCCGGCCAGCTGCGCGGCCGACTTGATCGCCGCAGCGCTGCGCGACGCATCGCGATGCGCGGCGATGTCCTCGATCCAGGCGCCGAGCTCGGCGAGGCTCCACGCGGTGAAGTCGAGCAGCGGCGCGGCGGCCGCACGCTGGTCGGCCAGATGGCCGTTGTAGAGCTGCTCGCAGGCCCAGGCCGCTTCGCCGAATTCCTTCAGCCCGACCATGCGCGAGCTGCCCTTGAGCGTATGGAACGCGCGGCGCAAGGTCGTCAACAGCGCGATGTCGTCGGGTGCGTTCAGCAGATCGGCCTGCGCGGTTCGGGCGTTCTCGATGACTTCGCGCGCTTCCTCGAGGAAGATCTCGCGCATCTCGTCGTCTTCGGCCAGATCGGCCGGCGCTGCCGAAGCGTCCGCCGCCAGCGGCATGGCGTCGGCCGCCTTGCGCTCGGCGACCGGGTCGAGCCCGACCGGATCGGAGGCCGTCGAGACGAAATCGGACAGCGCATCCGAAAGCTCGCCGCGCGCGACCGCCTGGTCGCCCGAATCGACGGCCTGGATCAGCGCCTCCTGCGCCTTCGCGACGACCGCGGCGAGCGCCGGCTGGTCGGCGGCCTGCGCCTCTTGCGACAGGCGCTCGAGATCACGGCTCACGTCCTCGACCGGCACGTCCTCGCGCACCGACGTGAACGCGAGCTGCTGCGCCTGTTCGATCAGGCGCTGCTCGACCGGCGGCGGCGCCGCGGGCGCCTCGCGGCCCATCACCGGGCTGAGCACGCCGCTCGCGGCGTCGTAGCGGAACAGCGACTTCGCCATCTGCGGCTGGACGCTGAGCATGTCGATCAGGAAGCCGAGCGCGCCGAGATTGCCGGCGAGCCGGTCGAACACGCCGGCCTGGGCGATGCGCTGCGGGTCGACCTCGGTCGCGATCAAGCCGTCGACCTCGTCACGCATGCGCAGCAGTGCGGCGGCCGCATGGTCCATGCCGAGCACCGAGAGCACGCCGCGCATCGCCGAGAGCTGATGGGGCACGTCGATCAGCACGTTGCGGTCATCGGGCTTGCGGAAGAACTGGTCGATCAGTTGCTCGGCCTCGCCGAGCGAGGCGCGCAGCTCCTGCACGACGCTGCCCATGGTCTGGCGATCCGAGACGCGGCGGTACAGCTCCTCCATCCACGGCTCGAGCGGGTCGGGCGGCTGGCCCTGGCGCACAGCTTCGAGGCGCGTCGCGAGACGCTGCACGCGCGCGGCCTGGTCGGGATTGTCGAAATCGGAATCCTCGAGCGCGGCCTCGACGTACAGCAGGCCGGTCGCGACTTCCATCGCGAGCGGCGCGGGCGGCGCGCTGCCCGTCTGCTGGGTGGCCGCGACCGCGTGCTGCAGTTCGCCGCCGAGCGCATCGCCGAGCGGGAACAGGCGCTTGAGCGAATCGCCGACCAGCGCGAACTGTTCCGACAGGCCGGCGAGCCGATGCATCTCGCCGCCGGCGATCGCCTGCCACGCTTCCTTGGCCGAAACGACACGCTTGCGCGCCTGCGCGACCAGCGCCGGGTCGAAGCGCCCGAGCAGGCTCGCGGCGTAGTCGACCGGCACGTGATGCGCCAGGTCGTATGCGTAGCGCACGGCGGCCAGCCGCGGCGCGTTTCTGCCGTCGCCCGGCGAAGCGCTTTGCGCGCAGAAGAACAGCAGGTCCTGCGCGAGGCGCTCCGAGACTTCGCTCTCGCCGCGCTCGAGGATGCGGAACTGCGCGAGCAGCCGCGAGGCGACGCGCTTGCTGAACACGTCGAAGCCGAGCAGGCCTTGAGCCTCAGCCTCGAACACGGCCGCCGCGAGCTTCCACAGCGTCGCGACCTGGCCCTGCGCACCGGCGCCGAGCCCGGCGCACAGGTCGCTCATGCGCGCGGCCGCCACCAGCGCGGTGGCCGGGCGCATCAGCGCCAGCAATTGGCCCTCCAGCGCGGCCTGGGTCGCCTGATCGGCCGCGCGCGGCACGGCCTGCGCGTCCGACGGCAGGTCGTGCCACTGCCAGTCCATCGTCCACAAGTCGGCCGGGTGCACACGGTCGGCACCGGCCGCCTCCTGCACCGCGCGGTACTGCGGGAACAGCGCGAGCGTCGAGACCGGCTTGCCGGCGAGCATGCGGGCGAGGTAGTCGAGCAGGCCGAACGAGGCGCGCTCGATGTTGTCGACGGCCTGCGCGGTCAGCTTGTGCGGCTTCGCGACGAAGCGCTGCACCGCAGCCTCGCTTGCGCGCAGCACATTCGCCGCGGTCGGCAGCCCGATCAGCTCGAGTGCGCCGACGCCCTGGTGGATCTGCGCGCGCGCACCGCGCAGCACCGACGGGTCGACCGCATCGATGTCGGTCTCGCCCAGCGCCTCGGTGTCCTTCACGAAGCGGCGCAGCGACTTGTGCGCGGCGTCGAGCGAACGCCGCAATTCGTCCTGGACCCACGCCAGGGCGCTCAGATCATCACTGCTCTCGACGTTCATGGCGGGTGCGTGCTGGGGTTGCGGGCAGGCCTCGGACGATCAGGCGATCTTGAACCGCGCCACCGACTGCTTCAGTTCCTCGGCGGTGCGCGACAGCTCGCGCACCATCTGCGCGGTCGAGCGTGTGCCCTCGCCGGTCTGCTCGGTCACCGCGAAGATGTGCTGGATGTTCGCCGCGACGACGTTCGCCGACTGCGCTTCGGACAGTGCCTGGTTCGAGATGCTCGCGATCAGCTCGGCAAGCTGGCGCGACACGCGGTCGATTTCGCCGAGCGCAGTACCCGCCGCGTCGGACAGCCGCGTTCCCTCGACCACGCCCTGCGTGCTGCGCTCCATCGCGCCGACCGCGTCCTGCGTGTCGGTCTGAATGGTCTTCACGAGCGCCGCGATCTGGCGCGTCGCATCGGCCGAGCGTTCGGCCAGCCGCTGCACTTCTTCGGCCACCACCGAGAAGCCCCGGCCCGCTTCACCGGCCGACGCCGCTTGAATGGCCGCGTTCAGCGCCAGCACGTTGGTCTGCTCGGTAATGTCCGAGATCAGCTCGGTGATTTCGCCGATCTCCTGCGACGATTCGCCCAGGCGCTTGATGCGCTTGGAGGTTTCCTGGATCTGGTCGCGGATCGAGTTCATGCCGCCGATCGTGTTCTGCACCGCGCGCAGGCCGGATTCCGCGGCCTGCAGCGACTGGCGCGCCACCGCGGCGGTTTCCTGCGCCTGGCCCGACACGTCGTTGATTCGGCCCGCCATCTGCAGCACCGATTCGCCCGTGTCGCGGATCTCGCGCAGCTGTTCGGACGATGCTGCCAGCAGCTCGGTCGAGGTCGCCTCGACCTGCTGCGTCGTGTCGGTCACCCGACCCACCGTGCCTTGCACCTGCGACACCAGCGTGCGCAGTTCTTCCACGGTGTAGTTCACCGAGTCGGCGATCGCGCCGGTGATGTCCTCGGTCACGGTGGCTTGCTGCGTCAGGTCGCCTTCCGCGACCGCCTGCAGCTCGTTCATCAGCCGCAGAATCGCCGCCTGGTTCGCGTCGTTGACGCGCTTGGCTTCCTGCTGCTCGCGTTCGGCCATCAGGCGCTGGCCCTCGGCCGCCGCGGCGCGCTCGGTCTGGCCGCGCACGTACAAACGCAGCAGGCCGGCGCCGCCG
>Ga0070706_100001987_pt1 | contig 21084 bp, 18 predicted proteins | sample KBSK5501metaG_FD_65476 | JGI IMG/M metagenome (GOLD analysis project Ga0070706, IMG submission 65476) | Corn, switchgrass and miscanthus rhizosphere microbial communities from Kellogg Biological Station, Michigan, USA - KBS K5-50-1 metaG | ecosystem: Host-associated > Plants > Roots >... | reverse complement strand
TGCCGTTTTCGACGGCGCTGTTAGCTGCGTTTATCACCTTTCGCCTTGCCCTTGTAGTTTATTGGCTCAACATACTCCTGCTTGGTGCCGTGCTCTTCGGTAGTTTGCAGTATGCGTCACGAGTAGGGCTCCTGAAAGACGAAATAACCGTCGAAATGCGTTCCGCACTCGAACGCCGCATCGTCATCGCACAAGCGCTCTATGCGTTCGGCGCGTTGCTCTGCATCATCAACACGTACGTGAGCATCGCATTCATAGTGCTCGTGCAACTCAACTATGTTATTGCGCCTAGGATCGGTCTTCTCGATCGTCTTTGACTAGATCACTTCACTGAGACTGAAAAAGTTTTTGAGCATGATGGTTGAGTGTTGTGCATATGTTGGAAAAAGATCAACAGCTTTCCGTTCAGTTCTGCGGTATTCCTCGAGACCGTAAGGTGCGCTGCCCCACCCAGGACCACAATCGCGTCGTTCCTGGTCGGATCAGGTAGGTGATCCCTCCCGACGTGAATGAGATGGTAGAAGGTTTCGTATTCATCAAGAAAGGCGCCTACGCGGCCAGCAGGATTTTCCAGGATGTGTTCTAGAATTAGCACACGTTTCTTTTCTGACATAGCTAGATACTTTAGAGTGCAGGTAACACCTCGTGAATCAGCATTTCGAGGGTGGTGAGATCGGGGAAGCCTCCACTGCCAAGGATGAAGTAGTCGACGCCTAGTTCGATGAATGGCTGCATTTGTTCGATGATTTGAGTAGGAGTACCGGCGAACGCGTTGTCTGAGCTAATCCCAGTCGTGTTCAAAGACTTGACGGCGGCTTCTGTGGGGCCGCAAACACAGCCACCGAACCAGGTTCGTCTCAAGGTGGCCGGGTCGCGGTTGACTGCGGCACAGGCCCGTTCGCACTCAACTACTTGCTTGCGATAGTCAGAGATGCCTGTCCATGAAACGTTCCACCAATCGGCGTAGCGGGCGACCAGGCGGAGCATGCGCGGTTTTGAGGCACCGATCATGATAGGAGGCAATGGGTCTGGTTTGGGTTCGCACCAGGCATCAACTACCTGAGAGTGCTTACCTCGCACGGTCGCCCGTTCATCACGCCACATAGCGTTGATGATCTGCATCATTTCATCAAGTTCTTCTACGCGTGTACCTGACGCTGGGAAGTCGTAGCCATAGGCCAGGTACTCGTCTTTCTTCCAGCCTGCTCCAATGCCGAGGATGAAACGGCCGCCGCTCAGGTATTGGAAAGTGGCAGCCATTTTGGCTAAGAGCGCAGGGTTACGGAATGACTGGCAAATTACGGCGTGGCCAAACATAAGCCTGGGTTGGAGGGCAGCCGTGTATGTGAGGGCTGTCCATCCCTCCATCACGTAGGTATCTTCATACTGGAGATGGTCAATAAACCAGGCTGAGTCGTAATGCCCTGCTATTAGTTCCAGGCCGCGTTGTAAATCAGACACATATGATGCTCGATGAGATGTTTCGCGTGGGCCGCTGGGCATTGACCAGCCAAATTGGATAGAAGCCATAAAAGAGGTTCCTTTCCTGTTCTATTATTCTTTTTTATCGCCGCCTGCGGCGGCGATAAAAAAGAATTTTTGTGGGGACACCGCGGCAAAGAGCTTCGCCCTCTGCACTCCTGAAAATGCGTTTGTGAAAGAGCCGGGCCACTGGTTTATTTACAAGCTGATAGGCCAGGAATAACCGGCGGATTGATAGATGGCCTCGATGGTTGCCAGATTTTCGATGGTTTCTGTCAAACTCAATGCGGGTTGAGTGCCTGAGCGTACACTTGCGCCAAAGTGTTCAAACTCAAGCCGGTATTGATCCACGTGTGCGATTTGCTGGTGGATTGTCTGACCTTCTAAGGAAAGCACAACCTCTACGTCGACATCTCCAGGAGTAAAAGGCATGGGAATACTTATGCTGCCAGCCTCTCCATAGATTTCTGCTACCTGGCGTGTTGGAAGATTAAAGCTCGAATCGATCAAGCCGAAGCGTCCATCACCGAAATCTAGAACAGCATTCGTGGAAAGTTCGACCTGACCATCATCTGGTTTATAAACCCGTGCAGCGACGGCTATGGGGGGATGACCAAAGACGGAGCGACAGAAATTGACGGAGTAGCAACCAACATCCATAAGCGAACCACCAGCTAAGGCTGCTTGCAATCGAATATTGTGAGGACGCGGTGGCAACATGACATTGAAAGCAAACGAGGCACGTACCAGCTTGACCGTACCAATGCGGCCTGCATCTATCTGCTCCAATGCCCAGATAATTTGCGGGTGGAAGCGATACATGAATGCCTCCATGAGCAACCTGTCGTTCGCTCGCGCTGCTTCAACCATCGTTGCGCCTTGATTTGCAGTGACAGCCAGAGGCTTTTCGCATAGGACGTGCTTGCCCGCTGCTAACGCTTTGATGGCCCATTCGGCGTGTAGACTGTTAGGCAAAGGAATATAGACAGCCTCGATCTCGGGATCATCGAGAATGCTCCTGTAAGCGCTATAGATACGCACCTGTGGGATGTCGGCTAAAAGCTCTCTAGCGCGGTGCGGGTTGCGACTGGCCACTGCCATTAGTTGCCCATTAGAAGACGCGAGTATAGCTGGGATGACATGTTTGACACCAATGTTGGCGACACTGAGTACACCCCATCGGACCGGTGCATGGTGAGAAATGATATCGGACTGCATATGTATTTCTTTCTTTGAAATATGAGAGTGTGCATCCATCAAGATGTGTTTTTCTCGTACGTTGTTCTACATGCTACCACATAGGCAATTACTATTAGTAGCTCTTGCAATGTAGGCCACAATGTACTTACAATAAGTAAGAATCTTTGGAAAATTACTTGTCATAAGAGAGGATTGGTTTCGTGGCAGAAATTACTACTACTCACCGCTTACGGGTTGGTGTGCAATTCCACCCTCAACATACCACCTATTCGTCATTTGCCAATGCTGTGCGTCGTGTCGAGGATATGGGAGTCGATACAATTTGGAACTGGGATCACTTTTTCCCACTGTATGGAAAACCACAGGGAAATCATTTTGAGGGCTGGACGTTGCTAAGCGCGATGGCAACGCTTACGCGACGGGCCGAGATAGGCTGTCTAGTTACATGTAACACGTATCGCAATCCCGCGCTGCTTTCAGATATGGCAAAAACCGTTGATCATATTAGTGATGGGCGATTGATCCTGGGTATAGGCGCAGGATGGTTTGAGAGAGATTATCGTGAATATGGCTATGAATTTGGCACTGGCGGTGCGCGCCTGGCAGATCTGGAGAGATCGCTCGAAATCATCCTCCATCGCTGGGAGGTTGATGTTCCCAGCCCTGTACGCAATCCAATCCCGATTTTGATCGGTGGGGGTGGCGAAAAGAAGACGTTACGAATTGCCGCCAGGTATGCAAACATGACGCATACCTTCGGTGATCCAGAGACCTTTGCCCACAAAATGCGGGTTCTGGACAACTGGTGCGCTGAGATTAGCCGTGACCCTGCCGAAATTGAGCGCTCGGGTGGCACACAGAGATTTGCAACCGATGCTCAGCGAGATGCTTTGTTGAGAGCCGGGGCAAAGCATCTCATCATGGGTATGGATGAGCCATGGGATTTTGATGCGGTCGAGGATCTAATCAGATGGCGCGATAAACGGCATGCATAAGTAGTAAAAAATTACTTTGACATCTATGATCCACAACTCCAGGACACAGGAACAGGATTCGCACCACCCGAGAAGGTGAAAGTACCACTGCTCACACAGGGTATTTTGGAGATAGTCACAGATACCGACTGACCAGGAGAGAGCGAATTCGTATTACTTGATGCACTGAAAGAGACACCGCTCATACTGCTACTGGCGGACCAGGTGAGGGTGCCTTGTGAGTCTAAGGTCTCCATAACTTGAACTGTACAGGACCAGGTAGCACTAGCCTGATCAAATGTACAAGGACCACCTTTCAAATCCGACAATGAAGTCGGGGTTACTGTCAACGTTGGCGGGGACGTCTGCTTAGTTGGAATACAACTCCATGAAACATTCGCAGTATTTTTGTTCTGATCTATGAACGAAAAGCTACCTTTCTGGCAAGGAATAGACGAGATTTTCACGGTCTGTTGTGTTTGACTCGCAGTGAGTTGACCTTTTTGTGGATTAATTGACGTTCCTGTTCCACCTATGCTCACCGTAGCAAACCAACTCAGCTCTCCTGGCGAAGTTTCGCCCACTGTCACGGTGCAGCTATAGGTCCCGTCGCTATTCTGCGAACAGTTGCTCGAAGTTGGATCTATATTTTGTGGTGTCACCGTTATCTTTGGGGTCGGTGGTGGCGTACAACTCCACGACACTTTAAGTGGATTCGCCCCTGCTGATCCGTTGAAGGTGAAGGTACCGTTTTGACAGGCCATCCCAGAAACGGACACCTTCTGCTGAGCACCAGGAGTCAGAGTGCCATTCGGTGGATTGAAATTCGCCCCCACATCACTGCTGGGTGTCCAGTCTATATTTGCTGAAGAACTGGCATCCTCCGTCAAGGTCAATGTACAGGGTGCAGATACGCTACAAGCACTTGAGTTCAAACTGGTTGGGCCGACCGACCAGATTGGAGGCGTTGAAGTCGGAGTCACAGGAGTTACTCCAAAAGTGACCAATACTTTTGCATTCCCACCATTAGAAGTGATATTCAATGCGCCATTATAACTACCCGCTGCCAAACCCGTAGTGTTGACAGTTATCTCGACGGTCTGTGGCGCCGCTCCGGGCTGGACCGTTCCGCTGGTCGTAGCCAACGATAACCAGGTGGCGCTCGCCGTATCGGAACTAGCCTGCCATTTCAAAGGTAAATTGCCCAAGTTGGCAATTGAGAAACTCTGTCGCACCTGTTGACCTACTTGTAATTGACCAAAATCAAGGTTCTGCTGAGGGACATTCAATATCGCTTGCTGCCCACTCTGGGCAACAGGAATTACATTTATCTTGACTGCTATTTGCACATCACTATTGTCAGAATGGATACGCAACGTGGCAGAGTGAGGACCCACTGAGAGACCATTGGTATTGGCTGTAACTGTGACGGATTTGTCCGAACCGTTTGTTTCAATCACCCCGGTGCTGTTTGATAGCGTCAGCCAGTTCGTATTTGAACCAGCAACAGCGGCAGTCCAGTTTAAACGCGTCCCTCCCTGGTTACTCACTGTTACTGAGAGCTTTACCGTCCTACCAACTTCTACCGAACCAAAATTGAGCGCTGTAGGGTTGACAGAGAGTTCAAGTGAGGGCACCGTAAAGTGCAGACTTGCACTTTGCGACCCATGGTTCACGGTTGCGTGAATGGTATGCTGCCCGGCTGGCAAACTTAGTGGCACTGTGACATTAGCATCAAAGGTTCCTGAAGAACTCACAGTGATGTTTGTATCAGCAGACCGAGGCTGTAATGCTCCTGCAGTGAACATCTGCGACAAGCCTGTTACATTTGCGTTTCTTTCTGTTCCCTGAGAAATATCCTGTGTTCCATACCGACCAGCTAATGAGACGGGCAATCCATTATCAATCGTCAATATTACATTGCTACCGGGTTGAAAGCCCTGGCCATGCAAGTGCAAGATACCCCCACCTCGAACCACGTTTGTGCCGGTGATCGTAATACCTGGGGGGGTTGCCGGCATAAATGCATGCGTCAAAAGAATACTACTTGTTGCGATGACGACTACAGCGGCAAGAACTAGAATGAGCCATTTAGACACAACCCCCATTCCTACCTTTGAGGACATAGCGACGGTGCTATGTTGCCCGGACGTACGCGGCCTGTGTGCACGCAGAGGCCCTGTATGATGATGTTGATGCTCCAGCTTATGTGGAGATGGGGTAGGCTGGGGATGTTGTAAGGGAAAGGACTGAGCCTCTTGTGGAGCGTAGGAGGGCGCAGATGAACCGGCGCTATGAACAAGGCCAGGTACAGAAGGGGGAGCGTTCCCCGGGGCAGCTGGGGTTCCCTGAACAGATGGAACTCCGCCAACTCGTGGGGTTCCCTGCACAATTGGAGCCTGTGCAGCGGAAGACATCTGCCCCTGCATTGCCAGCAATCCGGGTAAAAGCAAATCCGGGAGTATAGCTCCATTCTCATTAGACTTACGATCTGTGAATTGCGGAGTGACACTTTCCATATCCGCAGTGGACCACCTGGTTCGGAAAGTAGCATCTGTATCTTCCCATCCCATTCCAGTAGTATGTATGTCTGGATACGATGGGCTACTAAAGAGAGGTGGAGTTTGGGGTGCAGCGTTATCGGCTGCCGGTGGATAGGTAATGTCTATCGCAGACATGGACCCATCAGGAAGCAGGCGTCCACAATTACCACAAAAGCGTGCATTAACCGGCAAAGCCGAGCCGCAAAATTCACAGTGTTGCATAGGAATCCCTCATACACTGAACACGCCCAATACAAAGGCGTATCGCTCTTAATAGCGTAGCAAACTTCGAGCAACAATGCAGTACATCAATTCACTTTTTGAATGTGAATGAGGTCACATAGATCAATAACATTGTTACTCTAAATGCTTAACTTGCAGCGGGTAGATCAAGCTTTATTCCGTCGATCTTCGACACGCCTGGCCATTAACTCAAAGCGAGGGAGGGTTCCTGGCTCCACGGTTTCGATTGGAACACGTAGCTGGAGGGCTATATGCAATTCGTCTGCAATAGCAGACTTCAATTGTGGTGGACACTCGACCTGTAAGGTAATCTCGTCCATAGGACCCTCGTTGGTGACGATGACACGATACTCGCTGACTTCAGGAAAGCGATGGAGTATATTCTCCAATGCTGAAGGATAGACGTTCACACCGCGTACAATTAGCATATCGTCTACTCGTCCCAAAACACCGCCTGGCAACATTAGAAAAGTGCGGCCACAGGCGCAGGAATAGTCACCATGGCATACGAGATCACCTGTGCGATAGCGAATAGCTGGACTGCCCCAGCGTCCCAGGTTTGTCAGAACCAGTTCCCCGGTCTGTCCTTCATGTACAGGTTGATTAGTAAGGGGGTCAAGTATTTCAGCGATGAATTCGCCTTCATTGATGTGCAACCCCTGTTGCTCTACACAAGCGAAGCCGAATGCGCCCATCTCTGTCATTCCAGCATGATCATAAGTTCGCGCATTCCAGGCGCTTTGAATACGTTCCCGCGTGGCAGGAATCGATGCGCCAGGCTCACCAGCGTGGATAGTGATTCGTACATTAGATAATCGCATGTCCAGACCATGCACCTGAGCCACCTCCGCCAAATGTAACGCGTAGCTAGGTGTGCAGACCAGCACAGTCGCATCAATTTCCTGTATTACTCTCAGACGCTGCAGGCTATCCATACCACCACCAGGAACGGTGAGTGCGCCGAGGCGTTTGGCTCCCTCATAGGCTGACCAGAAACCAATAAACGGGCCAAAACTAAAGGCCAGAAAGACGATGTCATCACGAGTAACACCTGCTGCCTGGTAGACACTCGCCCAACAATCTGCCCACCAATCCCAGCTTTCCAGCGTATCCAGGACCTTTAGAGGCCTTCCGGTGGTTCCAGAGGTCTGGTGGAGACGTATATACTCGTTCAGTTGGTAGGTTAAGTTACTGCCAAATAAGGGATGTAACTCCTGGTCTGCAACAAGTTCTTGCTTGGTTGTGAAAGGGAAATTTGATAGGTCATCTAAACTCTGAAGTGTAAGAGATGCTGCATGCGCGAGCAATTTTTCTTCATAGAAGAGATTATGAGGGAGTATACGTGCAAGACCAAGTTGTAGCCGTGCCAGTTGATGCTCTTCTACTAGCGAGCGGGAAGCGTTTTCCAGTTGGGACAAGGAGATACTTCCTTTCTAGGCGAAAGAAGCGAGAGCACGTCGAATGTAGACAGGAGTAACTTGTTTGCGATAATTGATTGTCAGGTCGGCATTATCCAGCGGTTTCGAGCGTTTGGAAGCAAGTGTGGCTACCTCTGAAATAAGCTCAGGGGTAAGACGCTGACCAGCCAACAGTTTCGCAGCATCGTTGGCTTCAACAGGATGGGAAGCTACTGCGCCCAGCGTAATACGTGCACCTGCAACCGTGCCTTCACCCGCGAAACGAAGAGCTACCGCAACACCGAGGATGGGAAAATCGAACGAGCCGCGACGGCGTAATTTTAAATAGACGCTACGCCAGCCATCTGCAGGCGGCAGGATGATTTCACATAGAATCTCATCATTGGCCCTGGTGTATGGATTCATCCCATCATCGCGAAACAGTTCGCGAACAGGTATGACACGTTCACCACGCACACTTACCAGTCGCACCTGTGCATCCAGACTAACAAGTACAGGAGCTGTATCAGCTGAAGAGATGGCCCAGCAACGAGGACTGCCTGGAGCAACCAGGCACACTTCACCATCCTTCTTCATGCAATAATCGATGGATTGACGCCAGAATTCGGTCTGGTTGTAATAATTACAGCGAGTATCCAACAGCAGATTGCCGCCAATCGTTCCCATGTTGCGCAGTTGAGGAGTTGAAACAGAGCCAGCGGCAGTGGCTAATGCGGAATAATGCTCAAGAAAGATAGGATGCTGAGCCAAGGTAGTGAGTGTCACACCCGCTCCCAACTGCATGCCTTGACCAGGTGAGCCACTAATGTGCTTCAATGCTGCAATGCCACGTAGTCCGATTAAGACAGGCGGTGTGAACTGACGACGTTTCATATTGGGGTACAGATCGGTGCCACCTGCTACAAGCATGCTCTGCTCTCCCTCCTGGGCTAGCATTTGAGTGGCTTGCTCAATTGTGCCTGGAGCCAGATACCGGAATGGAGGGAGTCGCAGCATTACACACCGTCCTTACCAATGAGAGACATTTCAGTGGGTTGCCACGCAATGAGTCGCGTGGGCCAAGGAGACGGAGCTTCGGTTGGTTCAACATGCGGGTGCTGAACGGAACGAGCACCTGGCAATTCGGCGCGCAAAGCCTTGAGTACTTTGTCAGATGTAATCGGCGTTTCGTCAATACGCACTCCTACAGCATCAAAAACAGCATTGGCAATCGCCGGGATCACCGGATTCAAGGGACCCTGACCTGCTTCTTTGCCGCCATAGGGACCTTCACGGTCTGGAATTTCGATTAGGATGGTCTCTATTTCTGGCGTATCCAGGGTTGTGGGAAGCTTATAATCCAAGAGTGATGGTATTTTATGACGTCCTTTACGGAAGACCTGTTGCTCCATCATCGCTTCACCATAGCCCATATATGCGCCACCCTCAACCTGACCCGCGACGAGCAGCGGGTTGATAGATTGGCCAACATCGTGCGCCAGCCAGAGTTTTTCGACAACCACTTCGCCTGTCTCAATATCGACTGCTACCTGCGCAACACATGCCGAGTAGGAATATGCGGGGGAAGGACCGACACCGGCTCCTTTGTAATCGCCATGAATGCCTTCAGGTGGAGCATATGAACCCGCAGCCACCAGTGCGCCATAGCGAGCCTCGGTCAACTGCACTGCTTTTACAAAGGGCAGCGCTACTCCGGGATCGTTTTCAGCATAGATAAGGCATTCAGCAGCTTCTAGATTCTCAACAGGTACTTGCAATTGTTCAGAAGCTAACTCGAAGAGTTGTTCTTTTAATTTGCGTGCAGCAGCGATAGCAGCATTACCAGCCATGAATGTGACACGACTGGAGTACGAACCTAAGTCGACCGGTGTCAGAGTGGTATCGGCGGTTTCCAGGTGAATATGTTCTGGGGGCACCCCCAATTCTTCAGCAACAATATAAGCAAGAATGGAGGTCGATCCCTGGCCAATGTCTGTAGCGCCACAATAAACGGTGATACCTCCCCCACGGTCGAGGCGAATCTGCACAGCGGAGTGAGGTAGATCGTTCCAATAAATCGGCTTACCGGCGCCACAAATGTACGAGGACGCGGCTATGCCCAAACCACGTTTGATGGACGAATGTGAATCGTTTTCCATTCCCTCCAGCGAGGGCCGATAAATCGGCGTTGGGCGCGATACATCGGCCCCTATGGAGGATTGGTCTGACGAGGACGTATGAAATTCGTTCCAACCAGAGCGTTCGACTACGGCGTCGAGACATTCGCCAAGTGCACAACTGGTGATGCGCAGGCCGTTGATCGCACGCGTATCAGGCTCAATCAGGTTTCGCCGGCGTAGTTCGACAGGATCAATATCCAGATCATGGGCTATTTTGTCGAGATGCACCTCTACAGCATAGCGCGGCTGTGTTGTACCGTGCCCACGCTTGGGACCGCACGGCGGCTTGTTGGTGAAAAGCCGCATGCCCTCGAATTTATAACTGGGAAGCTTGTACGTCACGGTCTGTAAAGCACCCGTGTAATACGTTGTGGCAATGCCATAGGAACCATAGGCGCCTCCGTCGAGAAAGGAGCGGAAGTGCATAGCGGTCAGCGTTCCGTCCCGTTTCACGCCGGTCTTGATCCACATTTTGACTGGATGGCGACCCCGGTGGATCAAAAACACTTCTTCGCGGGTACAGGTGATTTTAACGGGTCTGCTGGTACGACGGGACAATTCAGCGGCGCAAATTTCATGTGAAAAGGGATCGCTCTTGCCACCGAAGCCTCCTCCGACATTGGGTGCGATAACCCGTACATGTGATTGCGGCAACCCTAGCACTTTGCTCAATTCGCGATGAACATAATGCGGAGTCTGGGTAGAAGACCAGAGCGTGAGTTTGCCGCCGACCGGATCGTTGGGATGAGGTTCCCAATTTGCGACACAAGCGTGAGCCTCAATCGGCGCATGATTATTGCCCTCGTAGAAGAGCCAATCTTCCCGTACATAGTCCGCCTCCGCAAAACCTCCGTCAACGTCGCCAAACTCATAGGAAACTGCCTTGTGTATATTGCCGATGCGCGCCTCGTCATTGATCTTGACCTCGGGATGGGCCAGGGCTTCATCGATACTCATAAGCGCAGGTAAGATCTCGTATTCCACATGGATAAGCTTGATGGCCTCGTCGAGAATATCGGGATCTAAGGCGGCGACGGCGGCAACGGGATCGCCAACGTAACGCACTTTATCAATAGCCAGAGCATACTCATCCTGGCTCGAGGGCAGAATGCCAAACCGTTGTGGCAGATCTTCTCCAGTAATTACGGCAAGCACGCCTGGCAATTCCATTGCATTGCGCGTATCAATTGAAATGATACGCGCATGCGGATGAGGAGAACGCAACAGACGTCCATAGAGCATTCGAGGAAGCATGATATCGTCGGCATAAAGCGCGCGCCCTGTCACCTTTGCATAAGCATCAACTTTAGGTAAGGGCGCTCCAATATATTTGTAGGGGCGAGATTTATCACGCCCAATGCCTGCACCTGTACGTTGTTTGATCGTCATGATACCCCTCCAGCCGCATGCAGACGTTCAGCAGCAGCGTCGACCGCCTCGTAGATTTTAGTGTAGCCTGTGCAACGACAGAGGTTACCGGCTAGCGCCTCTTTAGTCTGCTCGAGTGTAGGATGCGGATGCTCTCGCAAAAGTGCGACACCTGAAAGCAGGATACCCGGAGTACAATAGCCGCATTGCGCAGCGCCCAACTCGGCGAATGTTTCCTGTAAAGGATGAAGCTTGCCGTTCTCTTCCAATCCCTCGATAGTGGTAATCTCGCTGCCCTGAACCTCTACAGGTAGGGTAAGACAAGAAAGAACAGGTAAGCCATCGATGAGAACGGTGCAGGCGCCACACTCTCCCAACTCACAGCCATGCTTTGTACCTATCAAACCAAGATCTTCACGCAGGACTTCTAGCAAAGTGTGATGAAGTAAAACAGCCAGTTCGTGACGTTCGCCGTTAACATGTAAGGTGATCAGTTCACGCATGTGAACTCCTTTTGAGTAACCAGCATAGTTGAATGGAATAGATGCTAACTCTGCTATTCAGGAACTACAAGTCCTTTTATCTTACCACAAAGTCTCATTCGAGATGAAAGAAATGGTGAGGCAGGCAAACTAAATGGTCGGCTTGATGTTCTGGTTGAGTTGGAAGAAGTTGGTCGGATCATATTTAGCTTTGTGCATTACCGCCTCTCCTTTCTGTCATCAGCATTCGCACAAACTCTATTGGTTGGAGCGTAACGCATAGAGCGTTTCCAAACCGTTTTCAGAGCGTTTAATGATAGGGTAAGGCCTGAGTTGCTCTGAGTGAATAAGCTGCTCATAGACTTGACGGGTCTCGGGACCTGGCTCTACCGCCAGCTCTCTCTTAAGCACTGCGACACAATTCTGATAGGTCCGTATAGCAGCGGAGCGATTGCCGCTCTCAGCATATAAGCGCATCAAGTGACGATAGCTCGCCTCCTGTAAAGGATCCTCACGCAGTAAGAGCTGTGCAAGCAGATTGCGCAGATTCGTATGGGCTTGCTCCTCAGTCGAATCAGGCCAGAGCAGAGAAGCCAATCGCGTGCGTGACTGAGGCACGTTGTGATGGAACACCAGGTAGGCCAATAGCGACTGCAGGCGAGGCATGTCTATACCTGTTACCGGTGTATGGTCAGAGACGAGCATGAATGTGCCCAACAGGTGAATGCGCAGCACAGGAGGAAGAAGCCAAACGTTGACATAACTCGAATCCTGTGCCGGACGAGCAATCATATGTGCATCATTTTGTCCAGGTATCATTATCGTCTCTTGCTGAATGAGTGCCGCATGTTGCATGCTCTTACTCCTGTCCATTGCACTTTAGTATGACTCTAAGTTCCAGGCTGGCTGGCCTTGCGAATTGCGGAGACAAGTTCTTCCGTCGATCCTCGCTTTTCAACAAATGAAACTGCACCTGCTGCGAACGCTCGCGCGCGTGTCTTGCTATCGCTATGGATACTCAACATCACCACCGCGCTATGAGGAACAATAGTATGCAGCGCTACAGTAGAGGTGATACCATCCATGTCCGGCATCTCGATATCCATCAGCACCACATCAGGATGAAGTTGTTGCACGAGTGTTAATGCCTCTTTCCCTGTGCTTGCTTCCCCAACCACGTTGATATCTGGTTCCAGCAGAAGTCGCATCCTGAGACCTTGTCTCACGGTTGCCTGGTCATCTACGAGAACCAATTTGATCATGTTACCTTCGCCCTTCTTGAACTGCATGCCCTTCATAAAGCCAGGGCACTGTACCGATGTGATACAATGATAAAACAAGGCCATAAGCTCTTCCTTACGGACAGAAGGCCAGTTATACATCGCTGGTCTGGTATTGTCCGATGGATAGTTACCATTGATAGAGCAAGTATAAGGTGCAACTTGCGTTTAATGTATCTGGCAAACGACTGATTGCTCCTCAGACTTTTGTCGTAGAGATATGTTCCATCGAAGGGAGGTGAAGCGATGACGATTCACATTGTGATCGCTGACGACCATAGTGTGGTACGTCAGGGATTGCGTATGTTTCTGGGTCTGGATTCAGAACTAGAGGTAGTAGGGGAAGCAGCAGATGGAGCAGAGGCATTGCGCCTGGCACGCCAATTACGGCCAGATGTCGTGTTGATGGACTTGCTCATGCCGGTAATGGATGGCATTACTGCGACAGCAGCTATACGAAGCGAGTTACCCGGTACCGAGGTACTGGCACTTACCAGCGTGCTGGAGGATGCATCTGTAGTCGGAGCCGTTCGCGCTGGTGCTATCGGCTACTTGCTCAAAGATACACAGGCCGATGCTCTCTGCCAGGCGATAAAAGCTGCCGCCGCCGGGCAGGTACAGTTAACACCCAGAGCAGCGGCACGCTTGATGCAAGCAGTGAGTACTCCTGAAAACCCTGAGGAGCTTACCGAGCGTGAAACAGAGGTATTGAGACTGCTGGCACAGGGACAGTCGAACAAACAAATAGCACGCAATCTGCAAATTGGTGAGAAAACTGTTAAGACACATGTTAGCAACATCTTAAGTAAACTCAGCGTGCAAAGCCGGACTCAGGCAACACTTTATGCTATTCGAATTGGCCTTGTATCGACAAATTCAGCAGACCAGACCGCATGAACGTAGATCTCCAACACACACTTTTACAGCTATTCCAGCAACTCAGCGATAATCCAGATAGCATACCCGAGGTGCCAGTCGACGCCTGGCAGCAAGGCTCGTTAGAGGAGCAATTGCTAACCAGCTTTCGTAACGTACTGGAACGCCTCCATCAAAGAGGACAAGATGTCCAGAAAAGCGAGGAGCGCTTCTCCCTGGCAGTACAAGGCGCCAACGATGGACTATGGGATTGGGATCTGCAAACCGACATCGTCTACTTCTCGCCCCGTTGGAAGAGTATGCTCGGCTACAAGGACGATGAGATTCCTCATCATTTCAATGAGTGGCTCAAACGTGTTCATCCAGAAGACCTGGAGCAGGCGCAGGCAACAATCCAGGATTACCTGGATGGCCGAACAGATTCCTACCGACTGGAACATCGACTGCGGCACAAGGATGGCTCTTACCGCTGGATTGTCGCTCGTGGTGCTCTATTGAGAGATGAGAACGGCAAACCCTATCGCATAGCCGGGTCTCATACCGACATCACCGAACGTAAGCAAGCTGAGGAGCAACTGCGCGATAAGGAGGCCCAATATCGCAGCATCTTTGAAGCTACCACCGACGTTTTGCTCATTGTCGACCTTGAAGATGGTCTTATCGTCGAAGCCAATCCAACAGCCTGCGAGGTATATGGTTATGCTTATGAGGAATTGATAGGCCTACATATTAGCGTTACCATTCATCCTGATGATCGCCCCTATGTGAGGGACAATGTTATTCCTCTGATCCAGGCCGGTGGGGAGTACTTTGCTCGTGGAATAGGTCTGCGCAAAGACGGCACTACATTCCATCTCGATGTTCATAATGCTGCCTTTATCTACCAGGGCAAAATCCATATGCAGGTGGTGATACGTGACATCACGGAACAAGTGCAGGCCGAGGAGCAACTGCGCGTGAAGGAAGCGCAATATCGGAGTATTTTTGAGGCCACCACCGATGCATTATTCATCGGCGATCTGGAAGACGGGCACGTTGTTGAGGCTAATCCTGCGGCAAGTAACATATACGGGTATTCCTATGAGGAGTTGATCGGCCTGCCTCCAAGTGCTATCATCCATCCAGATAAACTCCTTAACTTTTTGGAAAAAGCCCTCCCTCAGGTCAAAGCCGGCGGCGAGTGGCACGCGCGGGGAGTAAACCTGCGCAAAGACGGTACAGCATTTCCCTGTTGAGGTTCATGGTACTACGTTCGACTATAAAGGGAAACCTCATGTCCTGGCAGTAGTGCGCGATGTCACAGAGCAAGTGCGAGCCGAGGAGCAACTGCGTGAAAAGGAGGTGCAGTACCGCAGTATCTTCGAGGCTACTAGCGACGGCCTGCTCATCAATGACCTGGAAGATGGGCACATCGTCGAGGCTAACCCAGCGGAGTGTAGGATGCACGGATGCACATATGAGGAATGTCTCAATCTCCCTCTGACTACCTTGATCCATCCTGATTATCACCAACTCTTTGGAGAGTATATCCAAAGGGTCAAAGCGGGTGGGGAGTTCCAAGCCCGAGCAGTTGACCTGCGAAAAGATGGAACGCCGTATCCAGTCGAGGTAAGGGGAACTCCTTTCATCTACAAAGGTAAACCACATGCTCTCTCAGTAATCCGCGATATCACCGAGCAGGTGCATTCGGAGGAGCAATTGCGTGAGAAGGAAGCTCAGTACCGCGGCATCTACGAGGCCACTACCGATGCGTTGCTCATTAGCGACTTACATGGCTTCATCGTCGAGGTCAATCCTGCGGTGTGCGAGATGTATGGTTACGCCTATGAGGAACTGATCGGACTGCATGCAACCGCACTCACCCACCCCGATGTTCAGCAACGCATCGAAGAGCGCTTGCAAACAATTCAGATGGGTGGTCAGTTTCAAGCCCGATCAGTTGGCGTGCGCAAAGATGGCACCCCGTTCCCTTTGGAGGTACGTGCTACCCCTTTCACCTACAAGGGCAAGCCGCATATCCTGGGGGTCATTCGTGATATCACCGAGCAAGTCCAGGCCTATGAACTGCTTGAGAAGCGGGTGGAAGAGCGCACCCGCGAACTCTCAACCTTGCTGGAAATCTCCCACGATGTGGCCTCGACCATCGAGTTGAAGCCGTTGCTAGCCATCGTCCTCGATCAACTCAAGATGGTGGCCGATTACACTGGCTCTTCATTCTCAATCCTGGAAGGAGAAGACCTAGTGCTGGTCGAAAATCGCGGTCCCGCTCCTCTCGATCAAGTATTACAATTACACTTCCCTATCAAGACGATGGGAATCATATGGGAAATGCTAAGCAGAAGAGAGCCTGTCATTATCCCTGATGTCCAGGATGATTCTCTCTTAACATATGCTTTCCGAACGTGGATGGGCAAACATCTGAAAACACCCTTTGGCTACATCAGAGCCTGGATGGCCATTCCATTGTCACACAAGGAACAGGTCATCGGTATGTTGACGCTTTCTTCCCGTGAGCCAAACTACTATACACCCAGGCACGCTTCACTGGTGCTGGCAATTGCCAACCAGGCAGCGGTAGCATTTGTGAATGCCAGGCTCTACGAACAGGCACAGGAGTTGGCTGCACTTGAGGAGCGGCAGCGATTGGCGCGAGAGTTGCATGACTCAGTTTCTCAAGCCCTCTATGGGATCACCCTGGGAACCCATACAGCTCGCACCTTACTCAAGCGCGACCCAAGTAAGGTAGCTGAACCATTGGATTATGTGCTCTCCCAGGCTGAGGCAGCCCTGACGGAGATGCGGGCACTCATCTTCGAGCTGCGGCCGGAGTCCCTTGAGACCGAAGGCCTTGTCGTTGCACTCAGTAGACAGGGAGCGGCACTACATGCGCGACATGAAATTGAGGTATCGACAGAACTTTGCGACGAGCCTGATCTGCCACTCAAGGTCAAACAGGAACTCTATCGTGTTGCACAGGAGGCATTGCATAACACAGTTAAGCACGCTCGAGCAAAAAAGGTTAACTTACACATGCGATGGGAAACTGAGGGTCTTCTGCTAGAAGTGCGTGATGATGGGGTCGGCTTTGATGCAACAGATGCATTCCCTGGCCACCTGGGTTTGCACTCCATGCGCGAACGCATCGCGCGTCTAAGAGGGACACTCAAGATCGAGAGTACACCCGGACAGGGAACGTGTATCCGCGCTCATCTTCCTGCTTCTACCAGAAGAACAGTGCAGCTACTATTATAGAGTGATCTCTACACGGTATCTTCATTGCCAGGTGTTATGCTACCTGGGTGGTTCAACCAGGAGCAACCCATTGTCGTCCTCATCGAGGATCATCATATAGGTTCCCCAGGGTTGAGGATCTGGTTCCTGGGTAATGCGCACGCCCTTTGCTTTGAGGTCTGCATGCAGCGCGGCCATGTCCGTTACGTTGAAGGTAAGTGCCTGCGACTTTCCTTGTAGCTGGTTATAATGCTCCCAGTTTGGATCCATCCTATAGAGAATCACCTCTGTACGCGCTCCCTTTGGCGCGACGGCAATCCAACGTGACTCACCCATAGGAGAATCTTGCCGTAATTCAAAGCCTAGCTTGTCGATATAGAACGCCTTAGCCCTATCTTGATCATCGACAAATATGCAAACTGTTGCAAGCGCATCAATCATAAAGTATCTCCCTTCGATTACTGTTCACATCAACAGTGTAGCCACGCTCTTTCACGATGTCAAGTTACAGGGCCTGACATCTACTTATAATTCTTCTGGCGGGCCTGCGGCCCGCTTTGGGGAGAGAGAAGGCGGGACTCGCTTTTGCATCCCCCAGATGCGCGGCCCCGCTCCCCGGCAAGGGACTTCGTCCCCTGCACCTCTCTTGTATGAGTGGATCTCAGACAGCGCAAATTGGTGGATGTATTTGACAGTAAGAAACTCTGAATGCTATGTTCAGTGAAAACGCAAGAACTATCCGAAGGGAGATTTGACGAATGCAGAATAACGAGATGATTTCAGACCTTCCCCACTTGACAGGCTAATTAAATTAGTTTAATATATATTTATATTAGTTGATACATTAAATAGATTAGCAGAAAGGATACAACAACCTATGAAAGTGACAGCTTCCAGCAACCATCTTTTTCAATTGACCCACCTGGGCGCCATCAACTGCTACCTGGTACGCGAGGACGATGGCTTTACGTTGATCGACACAGGCTGGCCTGGCAGCCAGGCGCAGCCGATTATGCAGGAGGCACACAAACTGGGTCTCCCGATTGTACGCATCGTGCTGACCCACGCCCACATCGATCATGTTGGCTCACTGGACGCGCTGCATGATGCGCTGCCCAATGCCCAGGTAGCTATCAGCGAGCGAGACGCGCGTTTTCTGTCCGGCGACAAGAGCCTTGACCCCTCCGAGCCGCAGGTGCCCTTGCGCGGCGGCTATACCGTCTGCAAAACGAAGCCGACGCTCCTGCTGCACGAAGGAGATCGCATCGGCTCCCTCGAAGTGATTGCCACGCCAGGACACACACCAGGCCATATCGCTTTTCTCGATACCAGGGACCGCGCGGTGTTCGCTGGTGATGCCTTCCAGACTCTGGGCGGCGTTGCCGTTGCAGGCACCATCAAACCCCTCTTCCCCCTACCGGCGCTGGCTACCTGGCATAAGGGCTTAGCCCTGGAGAGTGCGCGCAAATTGCTGGCGCTCCAGCCCTCCGCGCTGGACGTAGGACATGGTCGTATGCTCAGCCATCCCCAGGCGGCCATAGAGCGCGCCATCCGCGTCATGGAACGGTCCCTGGCGAAAGCGGAAAGGAAACAGTCGCATGTCGCATAGAGTGGGGCTGGACCAGGCGGCCGTGGTGGAAGCCGCGGCAAAGCTGGTAGACGAGGAGGGCATCGAACAGCTCTCTCTGGGCCGCCTTGCCGAGCGTTTAGGTGTACGCACGCCCTCCTTGTACAATCACGTCGCGGGACTGCCCGGTCTCAAGCACGACCTGGCGCTCTACTGTTTGCATGATTTGCTTGATCGCATCCTGCGCGCGACCGTCGGGATATCACGCGCAGAGGCCATTGTCGCGCTCGCCGATGCCTACCGAGCTTACGCCAGGGAAACACCCGGGCGCTATGCCCTCACGCTGCAAGCGCCCGATCCTGGTGATCAAGAGCTGCAGGCCATTGCGCAACAGCTGGTGGATGTGCTCCGAGCCGTGCTTGCGCCGTACAGGCTCAGCGAGGAAGAGGCTATCCACGCTATTCGCGGCTTGCGCAGCATAGTGCATGGCTTTCTCTCGCTGGAGGTGGCGGGCGGCTTCGGGATGCCAGTAGACCTGGACGCCAGTTTTCACTGGCTCATCAACCTGTATATCGCCGGTCTGAGCCGATCGACTGTGAACGGCGAGAAGGAGCGTATTGTAACGGGTAACAAGACGACGCCGCCTGCATGAATGAGAGCATTCCCTTCACCAGCAGGGCGAGCACAAGGCCGAAGACGATCCATTTGATCTGCTGCAGCTCAACCGCGCTGGAGAGATGCCGGTAGCGATAGAGTTGGGCGTACAGCGCTCTGGCAGTGATGAAAAGCCCCAGGCCTGTCAGTGTTTTGCTGACGAAAAGAGACTACATCTTTATGAAAGCCCTTTAGAAGGCATTTGGGAGAAGGTGGGATAAGCATCTTTTGTCTAAACTCTTCGTGTATGCCCGGCACTCTCAAAGCGCTCCACAAGCCGTCTGAGGAAATCCTGCAGTATCTTTTCGACAGAAAAACACCGATAGGCCGAATAACATAAGTTGTGTTGGGTTTATATATAATACTGTACTTTGGGGGTGTGGTGGGACTAATTTTGTTCAAGTTGTTTCGTTGTTGATTGGCTGCAATAACGTCGAAGACAGTATATATTCGTTATTTCTTGTTCGGCTTATCAGGAAAATGCGCGTTTACGTGTGGTAGATGTGGTATTTACTCGGTGTCTTCCTGCTGCCCGGTTTCTTTTGTCTGGTCTGCCTTTTTAATCCGTTTAGGCTTCGGCTTGTCCTCTCCTGTGAGTGCGAGGTAGTTTTCGCTGCTGACTACTGGTGTTCCGGTCTGGCGCTCAATGTCCTGTCTGGTTCGGCCTGCGACGTTTCCGGCGTCACGCGCGTCAACTTGAAGTCTGTCAAAGCCCTGGCTGTCGCGTTCCCTGTGGATTGCCGTGGCTGTCGCTTCGCCTAGCATGTTCAAGATAAGTTCAAGGTCAGTCATATGATCTCTGAGGTTGTGCCGGGCTTTGAGTGACTTTTTTAGTTTATGGTCCTGGATACCAACGCCAAAGGTCGCGCGTGCAATTTCGTTTGTTAGGATGGCGTATTCTCTTCCTTCCTCAGCGCCGCGTTTTTCCCAATCATCGGTAAGCTCGTTGCGGATCGCGATACCGCGCATCCTTTTTTCAGTCCATTCTTGCGGGTAGCCTTTCTGCTCGTAGAGTTCCCGCATCCGGGTCATGGCAAGTTCGGGGTTCTCTATTTCTTCGAGCCTTTGTGTTCCAACCTCAGCTAACCATCTTTTCAGGGGGTCTGCCTTGGGGGAGGGGACGCTCTGAATTATCCTGAGTAAGGTGCGGGTATCGGTAGCGTCTGTTTCGCGCATTTTTCCGTCTGGTGCTTCCATTTTCAACTGTCCGATTTTTTCGGACACTTCAATAAAGCCTTCTGACATAAGCTTTACTTTAAGATCGCTCCAATATTTCCGGGGGCGCTGGCTATCGGTGAGGATTGCGATAACGTCAATTACTGAAAACCACCATTGCCCCTCATGCCAGACTCTCCCCCACATTGATATTGGTGGCGAATTGTAAAACTGAGCGACATTTTGAACTCCGTAGCTCAGTGTTCAAGCTTAATTTTTGAATTCGCCACCAATACCACATTAAGTGTGCCTGCTTGCTTACAATCTCTTCCACTGGACCAAGAGTCTTTCTTAGCATGCTGACCGTCTGTTGAACAGCTCTTCAAGGTGGGTCCAAAGAAGGCCACATCAATACCGAACGTCACTGAAGTCTGGCAGTTCATAACGCTTTC
>Ga0070706_100001986_pt1 | contig 21097 bp, 24 predicted proteins | sample KBSK5501metaG_FD_65476 | JGI IMG/M metagenome (GOLD analysis project Ga0070706, IMG submission 65476) | Corn, switchgrass and miscanthus rhizosphere microbial communities from Kellogg Biological Station, Michigan, USA - KBS K5-50-1 metaG | ecosystem: Host-associated > Plants > Roots >... | reverse complement strand
AGGCAATGATTACACTACTTGCAAGTAATCAGATCCTCGGAAGTGGCGGCCAGCCCAGCCCTGGATAATGATCGCTATCCGATTATCACTGCGTAGTTGTTGTTGCGTCAGCCCTTAGCACGCCCTGTCAGCCGCCTGACACGCTGACAACATCCGGGCGCACTCACACAACCACTGCTCAGAACGGGAAGCGCACGGAGAGAATCCAGCGATGGTTGTACTGGTGGAACTGCGTCGCGGCGATCTGCACACCAGCGCCAAAGCTGAGATGGAGTCGTTCCGCTAGTGGAAAGCTGCCGAGCACGAGTCCCGGCGTCAGGAAAACTTGCTTCTTGCCGTCCAATGCGCCGCCCGACCAAAACGTAGAATTTTGCTCGACCATCGGCCAGATTTTTCCCTTGATCCTGTAATCAACGGCGGTATTGAAAACGATCGTCCGGCCCAGGAGATTCGTGCCCGTGGCTGGAAGATTCGCGCCAATTGTGCTCTGAACGTCCCACGGGCCAATGCCCTTCGCGGCTGCGAAAGTGGGGGACAAGACGGTGTGACCCAAGCCATTCGGCGGAGTTCCCGTGGGAAGCGAACCGCCAAGAAAGAATCCCACAAAGTAGTCGCCCTTGCCCTCCGTTGCGGAAAACGCCCGAAACTTCACTTGAAACGAAAGGTCTCCAAATCCATCCGGGATATTTGATTGATGCACGAGGTAACCTGGCGGAAAAATTCCCACTTCCAGGCGTCTTGCAGGGATGATTTCCAGACCCCGTGAGCCGCCGTAGTTCGAGGTTACTGTAGCGCCCACGGGATCTTGCTGCCAGGACATGTCGTAGCGGTACTGCTGGACGAGCATGACGTGAGTTGTGACAATGGGCGAAACAAAATGAGGCTGACTAGCACGAGCCTCGGCTACTTTACGCATCCAGGTCTGCACCCAATCTTCCTGGTGGACGCTATTTCTGCCGTTTGCATCGTTCTGATTCGAACCGCTCTGAGCAACTGCGGTGGAGTTTGGTGAGCTCTCGTCCGCAGACTCGCCGCATAACGAAAGAGGTGGAGTCGAACTAGAGAATTGGGAGGCGTCGATTTCGCCTGGAGTCTGAGCCCGAAGTGTGGCGGAAAAGACGGAAATCAGGATAGCGATAAGGCAGAAACGACGTTCTGCTGATGATATTAGTAGTTTGAATGCCATTCTCTTGATCCCTTCTTATTACCGGTTCGATCGGCAACCGTTGGTATGTCAGGGCGTGCCCTTTCGTATCCTTCTAGCTCCCTTCATGATTCTCCTTGCTGATGTGCATGCAAGTCTCCAAACGTCACCCAGCACGAGGCTCGAGGCACAAGGGTTTCCTCTCGCAGGATCAATAGCGCAGGTGAATGAAGCATCGAAGGGTCCACATGCGGACAGTAAGTCGGCTAATCGACGGTGCCAGCATTGCATGCCTGTCGAATTCCCGGCGGCACGAACTCACAAAGCTTTGCACCAGAACGATCAAATGGATTGTTTACGTGTGAAGAATGTTTGGCAGTGCAGGTGCATTCCTGACACCCGAAAGGAGGCTCATATGAAGCCCATACGTCGTACAGCAGTTGGCACTATGTTTTTCGTGGTCATGCTGGGAGCTGCGTTTGCCCAGCACATCAAAACCGACTTTGATCACCAGGTCAATTTCTCTCAGTACAAGACCTATTCGTGGCAGGAAATCAAGCCTGCGAATTCCCTCTGGGACGCCCGAATCAAGAATGCGGTGGATGCCCAATTGGCAGCCAAGGGCTGGACCCAGGTGGACAGCGGCGGCGATGTGGCCGTCGTAGCGATGAAGACCTCGAAGACACAGAGAACACTTCAGACGTTCTATGACGGCTTCGGTGGGGGATGGGGATGGCGAAGATTCGGAGGCGGAGGGTTCGGCGACGCTACCACCACCGAACAGGACTACAAAGTAGGAACCCTGGTTATCGACTTGTACGACGCCAAAACCAAGCAGCTGATCTGGCGCGGAAGTGCGCAAGACACGCTGTCCGATAAGGCCACGAAGAATGAAAAGAACCTGGACAAAGGTGTGGCAAAGATGTTCAAGGCTTTCCCTCCGGGTTCGGCAAAAGGCTAATCACAAGGCCCCTCCACACCGAGTCGCGCGAGGAGTGTTATTACAGAATCTCAAAAAGGAGAAATTATGAAACTGCAGGAGACAAGAAAACACCTATTGCTGCTGTTCATCGCCTTGGTTTTTGCACTAACGATATATCCAACCAAAGCACAGGCGCAGATCATTGGCCAACTTGACGTCAACGTTCCATTTCAGTTCCATGCGGGGAACACCAAATTTCCGTCGGGCAAATACTTTATCCACTTGCTGGATGATTCCGACCTGACGGTCATGGAAATCAGCAGCGCGGACGGCTCTAAGTCGGCTCTCTTCGAAGTCCGAACCACCCAGGCAAGCTCCACACCAGCCAAGAGCGAATTGATCTTCAACAAGTACGGGAATCGTTACTTCCTTTCGAAGGTGTTCGAAGAAGGCAGCTCAAGCGGCAGTGAGGTATTCGAGTCGCGCTACGAAAAGAGGGTCGGTCAAGCGGCCGCCGAAGCCCAGGAACACGTGCCGGCACGCAAGCGGGGGGATGGCGTGGGCGAGGATACGGAAGTTTCGGTGAACGTCGCCTCGCAACTTTGAAAGGGGATTGAAATGCAAATACGCAAGCTTGGCAACTCCGACCTGCATATCACTGCCGTCGGCTACGGAGCTTGGGCGATCGGCGGGTCGGGCTGGCAGTTCGCCTGGGGGGCGCAGGACGACAACGAATCCATCGCCGCTATTCACCACTCACTCGAACTCGGCGTCAACTGGATCGACACCGCCGCCGTCTACGGCTTGGGACACTCCGAGGAAGTGGTCGGCCGTGCTCTGAGGGACTGGCGCGGCTACAGACCTTACGTCTTCACCAAGTGTGGCCTGCGCGGGGATGCCAAGGGTGAGGTGCAGAAAGTACTGAGCGCCGACTCGATCCGCGGCGAAGTTGAGGACAGCCTTCGCCGCCTTTCCGTCGATGCAATTGACCTCTACCAAATCCACTGGCCTCCTGACCCAGACTCTGCCGCACTGGAAGAAGGATGGTCCACGCTCGCCGACCTGAAGCGCGAAGGCAAGGTGCGCTGGATTGGAGTCTCCAACTTCAATGTCCAGCAGTTGCAGCGCGCCCAGGCCATCGCTCCAGTGACTTCTCTGCAGCCGCGGTATTCGTTGGTGCATCGCGAGATCGAAGACGAGGTCCTGCCCTACAGCCTGAGTGAAGGAATTGGGGTCATCGTTTATTCCCCGATGGCTTCCGGTCTCTTGACCGGCGCCATGACCCGCGAGCGCGCGGCCAGGCTACCCAAGGATGACTGGCGCCGACGGCATCCCGACTTTACGGAACCAAGTCTCTCTCACAATCTGGCGCTGGTCGAGCACATGCGAGAGATAGCCAAGGGCCACAACCGTTTCGTTGGCGAAGTCGCGATCGCCTGGGCGCTGCACCATCCCGCCGTGACCGGCGCCATCGTCGGGGCCCGTAATGCCCGGCAAGCAGAGGGAGTCATGCGCGCTGGCGAACTGCGCCTCAGCGATGAGGAAGTCAACGAGATCGAAGCCTTTGATGAGACCGCGGCGTGAAGACATACGTGAACCAGGAGGGCGGTTGTGAACGGGTTGCTTGATTTTGCGAGATTGCGGTACGCGGTGATAGAAGCCCTCCGGACCGAAGCTGATCCTGAACGCTTCGTAATTTCGTATCGCACCGAGCAGTCCCTGCACAATGTCATAGCCGCACCTTGCATTATCGCTTTCGGCTTCTTCTCTCGCGAGGAGGCTGAAGCGAGTATCAACGTTTGCGTCTCGGCTACGGCCGCCTAGAAACAATCACCGAGAGGATGAGGTGTCGCTGAACAGTTCATCGCAGCCATGGGTCCGGCTTTACGTCGAAAGGAGAACAGAGTGAAACACATTCTTCACAAATTAGGGCTTGCATTCGCTTCTATTCAGCCCATTGTCTTGGTCCTGGTAACAACAGGAGCAGTCATGACGGTTGCGGGACAGGCGGGTGCAGGCGAGACTGTGATCCAGAAGGCGACGGAGCAGTTTGAGAATAACCCCCTGAAGGTTACCTCCCTGGGCAAAGGTTTATTCATGTTTTCTGGGGACGGAGGAAACGTTACGGCTATTGTCGACGACGGCAGCACGTTGCTGATCGATAGCGGAGTGGATTCGCGAGCTACCGAGCTAAACGACGCGATCTTTAAGGCGACGCTGCGCCCCGTCACACGCCTGGTGAATACACATTGGCACTTTGACCACACCGGGGGGAACGTGTTCCTGGGCTCCTCAGGCGTAACCATCATTGCGCAAGAGAACGTAAAAAAGCAGCTCTTGTCGGTGCAGGACGTCCCCTTCGTTGGCTTGCGCGACGGTCATTACCCGTCACAGGCGCTCCCAACAGTAACCTATTCAAAAAGCATGGCGTTGCGTCAAGGTCCTCAGCAACTGACATTGGTCAACTATGGACCTGCGCATACGAATGGAGACACAAACATCTATATTGCGCCGGCGAACGTCGCGGTGGTAGGGGACATTTTCTCGAATCCCTTCTATCCCATCATCGATCTGGCGTCAGGGGGATCAATCGATGGCATGATCCATTCGCTCGATCGAGTTCTGGCGCAGACTGACGGGCAAACGAAGATCGTGCCCGGCCATGGGCCAGTCGCCACGCGTCCAGATCTGCAAGAGTACCGCGACATACTGACGCAGGTTCGGCAGCGCGTTAAGGTTTTGATCGCGGCGGGAAAGACAATGGATGAAGTGGTCGCGGCTGCGCCAACCAAAGATTTCGACGCCAAATGGGGTAGTGGTTACGTGACTCCGGATGTCTTCACAAAAATGGTATTCAGCAGCCTGGCTGGCACCAGCACCCCGAGTCGATAGTTGCATCACGCGGCTTAGCTTAGAGGTACGCGACTCCGGACACCCGGACTCTAAACCTTAAGAATACCGCCGATTTTCGTTCTAACGTGCGACAGTGCGTTGAGCATCGCGTAAGAAGAAATACTCATACCTCGGATATTTCGCCGAGTGAGCTCATACCGCAGTCTCACGTTCTTTAGAACATCGTCTCAGATCTTCCTGGATATTATCGAGGGCCTGAATCACAATGGGGGATCGTAGTTTTGTCGGAGGACTTCTCGTGCTCTTTCATTGCCGATTTGAAGCCGCGGATACCTTCTCCGATTCCCTTTCCGAGTTCGGGAAGCTTTTTGGGTCCGAACACGAGCAAAGCAATTCCAAAGATCACTAACAGATGCATGGGCTGAAAGAGTCCTTCAAACATAAATCCCCTCCTAAAGTTCAGGTCGTCGCCGTCAATGGCAGTAAACCCGTTCACCGCTCGCCGGTGAAGCGCTATCGCGGCACGATCTCCAGCTTTTCTGCCGGAATGGTTTGGACCCCATTCCTGTCGAGCTTCAAATGCGAAAAAACCATTTCGGGGGGAAGCCGCCTGATCCACTGGTTGAGAGAGAAGTCCAAGACTTCGCTCGCCTTGAACAGCTCCAGAAACATCAGGTCAATATCGCCAGTGTTTTCCACGTAATGACCAGCATTGAATGGAACGAAGCCGACATCGTTGGCATTGTAGTCCATGGTACGTGCCGACCCAACGGGCATAAACACAGTCATTTTTCCCTTCCCTGCCATGTAGAACTGCCACTCAGAGGCGTTGGGATGCCAATGGAGCTCGCGCATACCTCCGGGCTTGATCGTGTTCAGGGCAGCGGCAATATTCTTCGAGACCGGAAAGTTATGCGAGTCGACGATGCGTATTTCGCCCCCGGTAGTTCGCTTAGTCGGCGCTATCCCTTCCATTTTGAAGGTGCACTGGATGGAAGACTGCACTTTCTGCCCGCCAACTGCTGCCCTATCCTCCGCCAATGACTTCGGCAAGTCTGCGGGAAAAATGTAAAGAGAACCAGTCGGTAGACCGGTGAGAGCGCTCTCCGGCAGTCCAAAGTTCTTCGACAACACTTCAGGAGGCGTATGCGCCACCCATTCCGAGAGAAGCAATGTACCGTCTTCCGAAAACATACCTTGATCGAAGACCAGGAGGAACTCGCATCCATCCGGCCCCAGGCCCTGGATAGAATGAGGATAGCCGGCCGGGAAATACCACGGATCGCCCTTGCTCACGTCGTCTATAAAGATCGTCCCATCTGGATTGAGCAAGGTAACGCGGGCATTTCCGTAGAGCATGATGGACCACTCATCGGCTGTATGCCAGTGCAGTTCGCGAAAGCTGCCTGCCGTCAAGCGCATGTTGACGCCCGCTAGTTCTGTTGAGGACGGCAATTCGCGCTGCGTCCTGATGGGTCCAGCCGCCCTCTTGAACTCGCTTTTTCGTCAGATCGTAGGAGTACCAAATGGGACCGACATCCCCAAAATCCGTCGGCGGAGGTGTGTTTGAGTTGGGATTCTCGAACAGAAGTGGCTTGTTCTCCTGTCCCGGGTTACTCGAGGAATGGTCGCCTTCTGCCTTTCGCGCACCTTCCCGCGTTTGTGCGTGGGCACTTAATCCTGCGAATGCAGCCGCGGCCAAAGCAGTGGAGCCGATTCCCAGGACACTCCTTCTGGAAACTCCGTCCTGCATCATCTTGTCTTTCTTCTCATTACTCATCGCGTTGTTTCCTTATCCATGGCGAATTCGACCACATTCGTGCGTTGCACCCAGGAACAAACAACAGCAAATACAACCCTCACGTGCTTACAAGCTGATTGAGCATCGTACGGTTGCTGTGATGCTAGGCTGATTTCCTCGTCTGCGAACAAAACTCGATAAGTTTTCCGGATTGCAGCTGAGGAGCCCACTTCAACGGTTTCCGGAAGCGCGGCGGTATGTAAAACTCAATCACCTTTGCCATGACAATCTCCTTGATCTCGTTCCTTCTGCGGGCAGGCCCCCATCAGCTTTCACATTCCAATAGGCCCTACCAAATCCATCCGCATTGACAACGCACGGAATCGCACAACCGCAACTTGTGCAAACATGCCTTACAGACAGCGCATGATCTCATCCACATAGTTCTCCCCCAAGAATCGTGCGGGAAAAAGGTTGCGCCCGTTTTTCCAATTCTCTCAAGCGACGCGCACCTTTCGTCAACATCGCCCAGGCCAGCGCTCCCATATCCGGATCCCCGGAATCCGCAGCCCTGAGTAGTTCCTTGCCTGCGTCTTCCTGTCCGAACCTGCACCACATCACTCCGCAAAGAAACACATAGTTGCTGTCCATCCTGGTCTCCCCCTAGTCAGCGCTGGGGAACGTCCATCGTCTTCCAGCACGACGTTGCAACCACCACTTCCACTCTCAAATGCAATCCAACTGCCAACGCCAGCCCATCTAAAACAGCCCGCTGCGCTCGAACTTGTCTAATGGCAGTGTCCAAATATCGACACTCTCTCGGCCATCGCGATCTCGCGCCGTCACAGATTTTCCCTGTATTCAGTCGGTTCATCGAGCTCAGCTGCACTCGGTAATGCCGATCCGCTTTCCTGCTACTTGAACAGGATCTTGGCCATCATCCCCTTGTCCTCGTGATTCAGCAGATGACAATGAAATACCGACATACCCTTGATGACGGGGTCGGTAAAGTCCAGGATGACGTCCAGGGAGCCGCGATACGGAACATTCACGGTATCCAGCCACGCAGGATGCGTGAGCGGAACGCCGTTTTGTGCATAGGCCAGGAAGTGGACCTGGTGTATGTGGAATGGATGGAGTTCGGCAGTTCGATTCACGATACGCCAATGCTGATAAGTGCCGACGCGAACGCTCGTCATTGGACTTGCGTCCGGCGCAAACTTGTGACCATTGATGTAAAAACCGTTCTTGTCCTCCGTGAAGGTGACAACGAAGTCCGGTGCACCCTTCTTCAACGGCTCAACGTCTATCGGCTTGTAGAGCGGCGGGCGGTTATCGGTGGCATGCACTTGCGCAGGTGCTGGCTCTGAACTGGGACGATCCGAACTGGACAGACCTGAACTGGGTTGCACAACATCTGCTAGCACCATCTCCGGATTGGGATCCCCGTCAGGACCCGTATCGACGCAGAGCGTACGCAGAGCACTGTGTGTTCCGGGCGACGGACCGGTGACGATTGCTTCGAGCCGTCCCGCAGGCGCCAGCAGGAAGTGGTTCGCGGTGCGTGTCGGATTTCTCGGTTCGTGGTACGCGACTGGCATCCCGTCAAGCGCCACAATCTCAAATGTCTGTCCATCAAGCTGGAGAGCTAGATAGCGGTCCGGCGAGGCGTTGACCATGCGCCAGAACTGCCGCTCTTTAGGCGCGATCTCGATCCGTGGGCGAACTGTCCCATTCACGGTAAAGATTTCCTCGACTGCCTCCGCTTCTCCTCCGCACCCCTTGGATGGAATTTCAACCTGATGCCTGAGTGCGGCTGCATCCGGATCATGCTCAATGGAGCGGCCGCGCACAACGAGCACACGCTCACGGAGTCGTCCTACTTGAGGGGCATAGCGTTCCATTCCCTCGATGACGATGGCTCCTGACATTCCGTCCAACGCTTGTCGGTGACTCTCGCCATGAGGATGAGTGTGGTACCAGAACAAGCCTGGCGGATGATCGCGCGGAATCTTAACCGAGTAATGCAAGACCTGCCCAGGCGCGGCCAACATTCCGAGCACGTCATCCTGCGGAGCATTGGGCGAGACGGTGAGCCCATGAAAGTGCAGGTTCGTCATATCCATGCAGGGATTCACCGCACAAATCTCCCGGGACTTGGCAGGAAGATCGTTGATGTATGTAATTCTGAGAACGTCCCCAGGGGAAGCACGAATGACGGGAGCCACCGTCCCACCGTCGAATGCGAAGGCATCCCGGCCATTTTCATTCACTGCGTGCAGCGTAAGGGATACAACGTGATTCTTCGCTCGTACCTGCGGAGGGTCCGGCAAAAAAACAGTCTGGGCGTAGCCCAAAGCTGCGAGAAATATCTGCGCAGCGATAAGGAGTAGGGTCCTTGTCATAGTCACGGTCGCGTTGCGCTTCGACTAGCGCGGCACGATCACTAGCTCGTCTCTCGGTATTGCGTCCAGTGTCGCCCGGTCGATATTGAGATGTGCCATCACCAGTTCGGGTGGGGTGTGGGCCAACCACTCGGAAAGCGACAGGTCCTGATAGAAGCTGCTCTTGAACATCTCCAGGAAGATCAGGTCTGTATCGCCGGTATTCTCGATATAATGCAGCAGGGTTTGTTCCACGTACCCGACGTCTCCCGCCTGAAAGTCCATGGTGCGAGCGCGGTTACCTGTCGAGACCACAGTCATTCTTCCCTTGCCCGAGATGTAGTACTGCCATTCGGAAGCGTTAGGGTGCCAGTGCAGTTCCCGCAGCCCTCCCGGGTGAAGCGTGACCATTGCCATCGCAACCGTTGTTGAGGCCTTGAATGTGCTCGAATCAACGATGCGTACTTCTCCGCCTTTCGTGCGCTTCGTCGGCGGCATTTCCATCGTGCGAAAAGCGAAGTCAGTCGGCGACTTCCCAAGTAGTCCTGCGGCTGCTCTCTGGTCGGCCTCCAATGGTCCGGGAACTGCAGCCTGGAAAATGAATAACTCCTGCTTGGGAAGATTTTTCAAAGCTGGTTCGGCAACCCCGAAGTTCTTTGACAGGACCTCGGGTGGCAGGTGCGCCATCGAGTCGCTCAGCAGGACGGTTTCTGACTCCGAAAAGTCTCCATCGTCGAACACCAGCATGAATTCCGCGCCGTCCGGCCCGAGGCCCTGAATCGAATGCGGGATCCCGGTGGGGAAATACCAGAGATCGTTTTTCTTCACGTCGGCGACAAAACTCTTGCCGTCCCGATCAATGGCAGTGATCCGCGCCGTCCCGTAGAGCATGATCGACCATTCGCCCGCCGTGTGCCAATGCAGCTCGCGAACGCCCCCGGCCGTGAGTCTCATATTGACGCCTGCCATGGTCTTCGAGATGGGCAGTTCACGAACGGTTACTTCCCGTGACCATCCACCCTCGTAAGCCCGCTTGTTCGCAAGAGAGAACGGATATTTGAACGTTGGAACTAAGCTCTTGGAATCCGTGTCGGGTGGCCATGCGGAATCAGGGTTCTGTGCGTCCATTGCCGAATTTGTAGGACCGGGATCGGTTGCACTCCGGTCAGTCCGGGCTTTGGCAGCCTGTTGGGCTTCCTGCGCCAGAGCGCTGCTCACCGCCAAACTGCCAGCCACCGTGGCCAGCGCAGCCGAGCCGATTCCGAGAAATCCGCGGCGCGAAAATCGATCTTTGGTGCTGTCATTCTCCATTTTGCGTGCCTCCTCCAGAACACTCCCGGTCGAAAGATTGTTGCGATCTTGAATGCGTATCAGGTGCCGCATGCCAAGATGCAGTCAGCTTCACGTTATGTAGGAGCAGCACTTCCGCTGCCAAAGTGACACTCACAATGGCTAGACATTGACGACAGAATTCTCGGTAACGAGTCGACCTGCCGACACCGCTGTCCATTCCTCCATGCTTCAGACGAATGCTCGGTCAGCCGGAGCATAGGGTTCGACGCTTTGCCGCGGCAGGGACACAGCGGACGCCTGGGAAGGCTACGGGCTCCGGACGAAGCGGGAGCCCGTAGCATTTCCACAGTGATACTCAAGGTTGGCCTGGTTCAGGAAGCCAGCTCGGCAATCCCCGTCAGCTCCAGGTATTCTTCTTCCGTCAATTGCAACGATGCTGCCTGCACATTTTCTTCAAGATGCGCGATCGAAGAAGTGCCGGGGATGGGCAGCATAATCGGAGACCGCTTCAGCAACCACGCCAATGCTACCTGGATGGGTTTCACCTGGCGGGCCTTCGCAATCCTCTCCAGCAGCCTGCCAGCCACGGTCCCTGCTCCAAGCGGAAACCACGGGATGAACGCGATTCCGTTGCGCTCGCAATAATCCACGACGTTGTCCCATTCGCGATCGGCAAAACTGTAACGATTCTGGACCGACACGATCGGTACGATTTTCCGCGCGCGCTCGATGTGTTCCACCGTGACATTGGACAACGCGACCAAGCGGATCCTCCCTTGTGATTGCATGTTCGCCAGCGTTTCAATCGACGCGTCGAGAGGCACCACCGGATCGGGCACATGCAGCTGGTAGACGTCGATCCGGTTGAGGCGCAATCTCTTCAGGCTGCCTTCCACCGCATTACGCAGGTGCGCTGGGCTGGCATCGTGAGTCCACTGGTTCGGCCCGGGGCGATTCCATCCACCCTTAGTCGCGATGACAAGGTCCTTGGGGTAAGGCGCCAGCGCCTCGGCGATCAATTCTTCGCTAACATTAGGACCGTATGAATCAGCGGTATCTATAAAGTTGACCCCCAGCTCAACGGCTCGGCGAAGAACGGCAATTGCTGCCGCACGATCCTTCGGTGGCCCCCAGATTCCGTCGCCCGTAAGGCGCATGGCTCCGAAACCAAGACGGTTGATCGTGAGTTCACCCCCGAGTGAAACAGTTCCGCTGGCGGCAGCCGGCAGACTTCTTGTTTTTTCAGTCTTATTATTCATATGCATTCTCCAAAGTATTTTTCTTTTGTCAGATGCGACGCCGCTGAGATCGGCGTCACTTTTTCGGCAGCTCAGCCTTTAACCCACGCTAGACCGCGCCTGCAAAGCCATCCCGACCAGGGTTGCTATCAGGATCGAGGGATAGAGTTGTCCAATCAGCGCTTCCGCCATTGCCAGCGATCGCGCAATCCGATGTATTGGATAAGCGTCACCATAACTCACGCTGGTAAGCGTGGCGAAGCTGAAGTAGATCAAACGGCTCGGTTCCCCAGTCGGACTTCCAGCGACAGAGGATTGGAAATGGATTGCATCGGGACGCTCTTCCATGAGCACCCTATATCCGAACGCCCAAGTCAGCCCGATAAGCAAGTACGCGGCGACTCCACCCATGACCCGGTGCACGCTAATCGGGCCGGGACGAAATGTGTGCCGCAGCGTCATGACCACCAGAATGGCCATCCCCGATACCTTCAGCGCCGTATTCCAGCCCAAGTGGCCGGGCAAAGGGTTGAATTCGACGATCAAGTCCGCTGTGAACTCGAGGACAGTCACCGCGACGACTAGATACATGAGGGTTCTCTGGCGAATGGTTGCGATAGCGCCCGAGAAGAGCATGAACGCGAAAATCAGGTCCAATCCAATTCGTCCGGAGCGTGACAGACGAATCATGGGAACAAAAATAGTTATGAGCACCAGAAACGCGAGGAAGAAACTCAGTCCTCGGTCCGCGACCCAAAAGGGAAACAGCGGCGCGTCCGTCGGTTTCGGTATCGTCTGATTTTCCTGTGGTCGCATGGTTCTCGAATAAAATACCGCACCGGATTGCGGACGCCTCGCAGGGAGAAAAAGGTTCAGGCCACAGGCGTGATCGCCCCGGGGCGGGCTCGTGTGTTTACCTTCACACCGCTGGATGCCAACTCGAACCGCTGCGGGCTTTCATCTGTGGGGCAACTGTCGTTGTTCCGGGCCCGAGGTCTTTTTCGAAGACGACCCCCTTCTGGGTGACTACGAAGGTCTTGACCCCTGATGACTGATACTCCGCGGGATACGCGATCAAAGCCAAGCCACCCGTCTTCTTCCCCCAACCGCTGGTCCGCGGTGCGGAATTCCCTGTCACAATTCGAAAGTAGTACCCATGGAAGGGATTGGACTCTTTGTTGTCGGCATTCGCTGCGCCGGCAGAGGCCAGGCTCTGGGCGAATTGGGTGATTGGGTCTTCGCTAGTTGCCTTGGCCTCGGCTTCATTCTTTGCCATTGCGAATTCCTCGCACACTTGAATTGCGGTGGCCTCATTCTCTCCGATTCTACGGAATTTGATTTCCTGCGTACCGATCTCGGAATCGAAGTACCATGCGCCGTTCTTTGACACCAGCGGGATCGGAAAGGGCCAGTTTTCTGCGCCGATGTACAGAACTGTGGTTCCGTCGGGTTCTTGGATCAGACGGTGCATCTCCTGATATTTCTGGCTGAACTGCTCGCGTTCCAGTTTGTCCTCGACTTCGTCGCTCGAAGAAGTAACTTCCTTTCCTGCTCCGAGGATCGCTTCCACAGCCTGCTCATCCTCACTTTGCACAGCCTGAAAGAGAGCGCTCGAAGCTTCTGACGGAGAGGCGAACGTCTTTGGTTGTGATGTCTGACCAAAACTCGATTGAGCGTGCCCGACCACCAGCAGGGTAAAGGCCAACGCAACCATCCAGCTAAGCCGCCATCCAGGAGACATTGTGGGTTTCAGATTTGTAGTGCGCATGATCTTGTTCTCCGTGTCGTAACTTATTTTTGTAGTAACGCAACCGAATTACCGGTGACCACCGCCGCCGTGACCACCGCCGCCACCGTGAAAGCCTCCGCCGCCGTGGAAACCTCCACCGAAGCTCGACTGCCCTCGTGAGGAGAAGCCTCTCGCGACTCCTCCATGATTAAAGCCGCTGAATGCACCGGAATGCGTACCTGGCTGGGCGTGTGGTGCCGCGAACCCATGCTGCGGCGCGCCGAAACCTCGCCCGCCGGCAGGGCCGCCGCCGTGAAATCCACCGCCATGAAATCCGCTGGCGCGATTGAAGTTGTTGCGATTGACGAAAATTCTGCTGTGGGATACGTAGCCGTGGTGGTCGAAAAGAATGCCGTGATGATGCCAATCATAACCCCAGTGGTGCCAGCCCCAGCCATACCCTCCAAAGAAGCCGACTCCAAAGCCGAAACCAAACGCAATTCCCGGACCGGCAAGAAACAGTCCTGGATACGAATACCACCCCGGCCAGACCCCGATGGGCTCTCCATACACGAGCCATGGGTCATATTCAGGTACGTAAACAACCTCAGGGTCGGCCGGTTCGATCACAATGGTTTGCCCCTGCTTGCTCACCTTTTCCTGCGATGTGCTGTTTAGGTTCCCCGCCTTCTCTGCACGCTCACGCATTACCTGAACAGCGTCCATCACTTCCTGCTGTTGGTTGACGTAAGCATCGCCGAGCGATGAGGTCCAGGACAGATTCTTGTCCATGTTGGCGAGCACCGAAGGAAACTCTGCGAGGGCCTTCACACTGGGATCCCATAGCTCTTTATCGACTTCTTGGCCAAGTTGCTCCCCCTTCAGATCGGTATGCTGCTGCATCCACCGGTCCGCTTCCACAATCTGATCGGGATAGGTAGCGGCTGAGAGGATTTGCGCCACCAAGGCATCCGGATACAATGCGATCGGCGCTACGAGTTGCTGCAGCTGTGCCGGCGTTTGTTGAGCGGCCTGCACAGACGGTTGTGCGTCGGATTGGTCCGCCTGAGCAGCGAGCCCTCCCGGCGCAGTGACTAACAGAAGGCAACATGAAAGAAAAAGCGACAAACTCTGTTTTATGAACTTCACAATCGATTCTCCTTCGACGGGCCGCATCGGCGAACACCGGCAGATCCTTCCCAGTGACGTAACGGGCGCCGCCTCAAACTATCGTTGTCAGCTGGCCAGGTCAGCGGCCCTTCGAGGCGCGAACTGCCGAAACGTGAGCGGACATGCCGGATGGTCGCATTGACACGCGATTTCCACGTCTTCGCTTCCCGCGTCACGACACGCATCTACGCAGTACTCTTCCCTATTGCGTACATCGCAAAGGCACGGGATGTGCGCGCACTTTTTCGTCTTTTGATTCGCCATTACAATTCTGTCCTTTCCAGGGCCACTCACTTCTCCGATCGCTACAGCACTACGACTCTGGACGCGCCCCGTTCGCTGTGCCAACCCGAGTGAGTTTGAGGGAACTCACTCACTCCAGGGGTCAGTTTTCGCCGGCTACGTCATCTCGACTGATTGCATGCAGATCTCCAAACCTCGCCTCGCCACTAGCGCGAGGCTTTCCAAGGTCTTACGGTCAGCAGTACAACGCAATGAAGTCTCGAGTGTCGGTAGGCTGATAGCGCGTCGGTATTTGGACGGTCTCTAGGCCGCCATCTCTTCTGATCGAAGTGGAGGTCCAAGTAACCCGAGGGTCCCAGGCCACTAAGGGAATGGATCTATTGCCCCTGTTGGCTCTCTGTCAAATCCTTCTTCTGACTGGAACACAACGTGCACTCGCCATGTTAGAAAGTGGAGCCAAAATGGAAGCGCAAGTATTCACATTTGCGAGTTCGCCTTTCGTGCCGGTTGCCATCGGTTTTTTTGGCTTGGGTACCGGCTACTTCATCTGGGGTGGTCAGGCCTTGTTTGGTTTTCCCAAGAGCAGTCCCGAAGTCAACCGGACACTGGGCTTATGGGGTTTCTGGATGCCGGGGTTCATGCAGTTCCTCACGGGCATCTATCTGCTGACCGGACTGACCTGGTTCAACGTCTTCGGCAAAGCGGCTCCTCTGTATATGGCGGGCCTCGCCTTCACAGCTTACGGCATTCACTGGTTCGCGATGGCCCACCGGCGATATATCGATTCCAGCGCCCAGCCGGACGGCTGGATGGCCATCGCATTCCTGTTTCTCAGCATTCTTGGAGTTGAAGTTTTTCGGCGTGCCGGAGACATCCCCGTAATGCTTATCTTTGTAGGCCTGACCTTCATCTATGCGATTGAAATTCCTACGCGCTTACTGTCCTGGAATCTAGGTGGTCGCCTCGTAGGGCTGTTCCAATTCATCACTGGTATCTGGCTGATGTATTGCACGTATGCCATGACAGTAGATTTAGCGTTGGGCGCCAAAGCCTGGGTCTAGAAAGTGTCGGCACGCGCAGCGACTCTGGAGTCGTAGTCGTGGCCCAGACCAGCGGGCCAGACGCGATGGATACCGGGTTTGAGACGGGCGACATCATTCGCGCCGTCGATCGCACAGCGTTGCAGACGACGTCACAGTTCGAGACCTTGGTCCGCAATCTCAGATCTGGTGATCCGGTCGTCCTTCAAGTCGAACGCAAGGGGAAACTGCAATATCTCGCATTCGAGATGGACTGAAATCCGACTTACGCTTCTCTCCGGAGCACGCGACGACTTAACTATGGGCCGTTTGGCTATTTCGATCTTCGCTGCGCGATCGGCATATGCTGTTGTGCTGCGTTATGGAGCAGCTGCTATTTCGGTCGCAATGGCTCTCGCGACGGCTCTTCTCCTACGCCACTACGATTTACCGCATCCGTTCACCTCGTTCTCCTTCGCCGCGATTGCCATTACTTTTTGGTATGTCGGAACGGGGCCGGGCCTGCTCGCTCTCTTACTCTCCTACTCCGCGATGAGCTATTTCTCTATCCCAGTCAAAATCGGCGGCTCTTCTTCGGAATCCTACCTGATTATTTACGGGATATTTGGCCTCTTCGTGAGCTGGTTTAGTTCTTCGCGTCGCCGCGCCGAACGATTGCTCACGGAAGCACGCGACAATCTGGAGCTCCAGGTTGCGGAGCGAACCGGTGAACTCACAGCGGCCAACGAGGAGCTGCAGAGCACCCAAGCGGAGCTACGGTCCGAGAGGGATCGGCTGAAGCTGCTCACCGACAAACTCGCCCAGGAAAAGCTTTACCTTGAGGACGAGATTCGCGCAGACGCAAATTTTGAGGAGATAGTCGGTAAGAGTCCGGCGCTGCACCGCGTTCTGAAGCTCGTGGAAACGGTGGCGCCCACAGATTCGACCGCGCTGATTTACGGCGAGACTGGTACGGGAAAGGAATTAATTGCACGCGCGATCCACAATCTCAGCCCACGCCGCTCCAGAACATTCGTGAAGTTGAACTGTGCTGCCATCCCAACCGGATTGCTCGAAAGCGAGCTCTTTGGCCACGAAAAGGGCGCATTCACCGGCGCCATCGCCCAGCGCATAGGCCGCTTGGAACTAGCGAACAACGGTACTTTATTCTTGGACGAGATTGGCGACATCCCACTCGAGCTTCAGCCGAAACTTCTGCGAGTCTTGCAAGAGCGTGAGTTTGAGCGGTTGGGAAGTACACGCACCATTCGGACCGACGTGCGTCTGATTGCGGCGACAAATCGCGACTTGGGTGCCATGGTGGAAGAGCAGAAGTTTCGCTCTGATCTTTTTTTCCGCTTGAATGTATTTCCCATTCAAGTTCCTGCGTTACGGGAACGCCCGGAAGATATCCCGCTGCTGGTCCGGCATTTTGCAGATGAATTCTCCCGCCGTATGAACAAGAAGATCGAGACCATATCTTCGGAGACGATGAATGCTCTGTCCCAGTATGTTTGGCCGGGCAACATTCGGGAGCTGCAGAATATAATCGAGCGGGCAGTCATTTTATCGTCGGGGCCAAGCTTGAAGGTACCTGTTGCGGAACTGCATCCTCGCACGATACCTGGCCCAGTCAACGAAGGCATAAGGTCCAAGTCTACGAAACGCAAGCCGGTCCGGAGTATCCTCGCCGAGGTTGATCGCAATCAGATCATCCGGGCCCTCAAAGAAGCGGGTGGCCGTGTTGGCGGACGAGATGGCGCTGCCGCCCGCCTCGGACTCAAACGGACTACGTTCATCACACGGATGAAGAAGCTGGGTATCGACCCCAACCAAGTGTCGGAACGTGGCGCGGACAGCGCCGACACTTCCGACACCTCCGACGCCTCGATTGTGCAGGACCCGCCACTCGACTCAAGTTCTTCAGAATAAAGTCTTTGCATAGAACCCACATCCGCTCCAGGTTTGGCATCTGCCTTGCCTTTATCCCAAGTGTGAAAAGAAAGGCACGAAGTGGAAATACCAACATTGTTTCAAGGAGATGAACCAAAATGAAAATCAACAAAGGTTATATTGCCGTAGGTCTGATCATTGCTTTTGCCCTCTTCTTCGAACTCGTTGCTCATGCCGACGAGTTTGACCAATCCACCACCATCACTTTCAGCGAGCCGATCCAGATCCCGGGGCAGGTACTATCTGCAGGGACCTACCTATTCAAGTTGGCCAACAGCAATTCTGACCGAAATATTGTGCAGATCTTCAATGCGGACAGGACTGTCCTGCATGCAACCCTTCAGACGATCGTAACTGAGCGTCAGGACCCAACCGATGATACCGCGGTCACACTGGCAGAGCCGGAATCCGGTGGACCGAATGTCCTTGTGAAGTGGTTTTATCCCGGTCGCGAAACCGGGAATGAATTCCTGTATCCCAAGCAGAAAGAGGAGGAACTAGCACAAGACAAGCAACAGACTATCGTGGCCAACCACCCGACAGTATCAAACTCTGATACTACCGGAGCCGGCAACTGAGCATGAGCCTGGAATTCGCTCGTCAGGGCCCGGGTTCGAGGAACCCGGGCCGCCTTGCTTGCGGCTGGGCAGTGTGTGTGAAGGGAAGGGCACGATGCTCAGGATCACGAAAATCGACACTCCGAGTGAACAAAAGCTCATTCTCGAGGGACGTCTTACTGAACCTTGGATCGCGGACCTTAGATCCCACTGGAAGGAAACCCGCCACGCTCACCCGGAGCGCAAATTTGTGGTTGATCTCAGGGGAGTCATGCGAATCGATAGTGCTGGCGAGGGCGCCCTCGCGTTGATGAAGACCGAAGGAGCGGGTTCTTGGCCAGTGGCATTCGTATGAAGCACTTGGTTAAAGATCTTGAGATAGAGGCGCAGCAAAAAAGCCATAGTAGGGGCCCCACCGTCGGTCACTACATGTCGACAAACGAAGGCGAAAAATGATGAAGCACAACACAATTCTCCACATATCCGACCGAGCGAACAGTAGCAACTCGGTATTAGCTGCACTCAAGGAAACGGGCTGTGAGGTCGTGAGCACAAACAGCCCAACCGAAGGGGTCGCCCTGCTATACATCATGCATTCAGTCGCTGCCGTCGTGCTCGACAACCGGGCGAGAGAACAGGCCAGCTTTGACGTGGCGCAGAGCCTAAGGGAAATTCGCCCAAACGTTCCCGTAATGCTGCTGTGCGGTGACCAGATTGACAGCTCACCCTCATGGACAGACAGGTGCGTGAGCACAGATAAACTTACCTCCGCGTTACAGCAATTGCTGACCGCGGAGCCTGTTGTCTGATAGCGACGAATCTCTGAGTGCTCAGCTCACAATTCTGATCTCAACGTTTCGAATCACGCGACTGTGTCAGACAACCTCGCCCAATCACGATCTGATGGCGCAGCACTTGATTGTAATGGCCTTGAAACCGAGCTAGAGTTACGAGGGCCTCATTACCTGCCGCTCCAACGGACTTTGCTAGGGAGACGGTTAATTCTTAATTGAAGCGCGGCGCGACTGTTCCGTGTGGCAACCGGATGGAGTCAAATGGCTGCCGTGAACTTGATTGGCTCGTACAACTACGCGCTCGTGGCGCTTTCGGTGTTGATCGCCATGTTTGCGTCGTACGCTGCTCTGGATCTCGCAGGTCGTGTAACGGCCGCGAGCGGTTGGACTCGCGCGGTTTGGCTGCTGGGCGGAGCCGGTGCGATGGGCACGGGCATTTGGTCCATGCACTACATTGGGATGCTGGCGCTCATCCTACCGATTCCCGTGGCCTACCATTGGCCGACCGTTCTGCTGTCACTGCTTGCGGCCATTCTCGCTTCGGTCGTTGCCCTGGGCGTGGTGAGCCGACAGAAAATGGGTGCGTCCCGAGCGGTCGCCGGAAGTGTCCTGATGGGTGCGGGTATTGCGAGTATGCATTACATCGGCATGGCCGCCATGCGTTTACCGGCTATTTGCCAGTTTAATTCCTTTCTCGTCGTCCTGTCCGTCGTGTTCGCGGTTCTGATTTCTCTCGCCGCGCTATGGATTACCTTTCACTTCCGAGATGAGAAAACGGGGATCGGCTGGGAAAAATTAGCTGGAGCCGTCGTGATGGGTGCTGCGATCCCCGTCATGCATTACACCGGCATGGCCGCCGCCAGTTTCGCGCCCTCCGGCATGCCGGCGGATCTGTCTCGTGCCGTAAGCATCTCCACACTTGGCACCGCCGGAATTGCCGCCGTCACCTTTATCGTCCTCGGGCTGGCTCTGCTGACGTCCTGGATGGATAGGCGATTTGCTGCCCAGACCTTGGAACTGCAGGAAGAGAAGCTGCAGCGAAGCGAGGCGTACTTGGCGGAAGCGCAGAGGCTCACGCACACAGGGAGTTGGGCCTGGCGGGTAGCGGGAAGAGACGCCTTGCATCTGTCCGAGGAATGGTACCGCATATATGGCTTCGATCCAGAACAGGGCCCGCCGGCTTGGGAAGAACGGCTGCAGCTCGTTCATCCGGAGGATCGAGCCAGGTGGCAAGAGGCAATCGATCGAGCAATCGCTGAAAAGTCGGGTTACGAAGTGGAATTCCGAATCCTTCTTCCAGGCGGCACTGTCAAACACATACACACTGTCGGCCATCCTGTTTTGGACGCATCCGGGGATTTGGCGCAATTCGTGGGCAGCTCGACGGACATCACCCAGCGCAAGCTGGCCGAAGAAGCGCTTCGCCAGGCGCAGGCGGATCTCGCACATGTCAGCCGCGTGACCACCATGGGAGAGTTGACGGCCTCCCTGGCGCACGAAGTGAATCAGCCGATTGCCGCCGCCGTCACCGACGCCAATACCTGCTTGCGCTGGCTCGCGCGCGATCGCCCCGATGTGGAAGAGGCGCGCGAGGCAGCGTCGAGAGTCGTCAAAGACGCAACCCGTGCGGCGGAAATCATCAGCCGGATCCGGCTACTCTTCAAGAAGGGCGTTCCGCAACGGGAGCTGTTTGATGTAAACGAAGTCATTCGAGAGATGATCGTCCTGCTGCGCAGCGAGGCAACACGATACTCCATATCCGTCCGGACGGATCTGGCGCCAGACCTTCCCCGGGTCATGGGAGATCGCGTGCAATTGCAGCAGGTCCTGATGAACCTCCTGCTCAATGGCATGGATGCGATGAGGGATGTGGACACAACGCGCGAGCTAATCATCAACTCGCAGCCAGCGAAAAACGAGCAAGTTATGATATCGGTCAGCGATACCGGCGTGGGACTTCCGCCGCAGCAGGCTGACCAGATCTTCAATGCCTTCTTTACCACCAAGGCTCACGGCACAGGTATGGGACTTCGGATCAGCCGCTCCATCGTTGAATC
>Ga0070706_100001984_pt1 | contig 21101 bp, 21 predicted proteins | sample KBSK5501metaG_FD_65476 | JGI IMG/M metagenome (GOLD analysis project Ga0070706, IMG submission 65476) | Corn, switchgrass and miscanthus rhizosphere microbial communities from Kellogg Biological Station, Michigan, USA - KBS K5-50-1 metaG | ecosystem: Host-associated > Plants > Roots >... | reverse complement strand
CATTGGGCTCTTTGGCGGCTCGGTAGCGCTGCTCAAGCTCAGCGCTGTTCAGATGCGGTTGAAGGGTGATGTGGGCTGGCATGTCCCTATCATACAACCACCTAGGTCAAGTTGGTATGATGTGTTGGGTGGGGCTAGCCATGGCCTAACGTTACGGGAAAGGAGGCAGGAGGCCTGCGTGGTCGGTCGCCTCTTCCTGAGGGGAGATGTGGGCGGGAAAACTTTCCAGTAGAAGCGAGAGAGCTTCTCGATGGTACTCTTGCTACAGAAAGCTCAGTACACAATTGACGGTAGGAGGACGTCGGTATGACCATGCGCTTCGATCACCTTGTCATCGCCGTGCGTGACCTGGGGGCCACGAGCGAGCGCTTTCGCGCGCTGGGCTTCGAGGTCCGTCCCGGCGGCGAGCATCCCGGCCAGGGGACACACAACGCGATCATCCGCTTGGGACTGGACTACATTGAGCTACTGGCGATACGCGATGAGGCTGAGGCGCGCGCAGGAGGACTGAATGGGCCTGCGCTGGTGGAGTTCCTGAGCGAGCGCGAGTGGGGCATGGCAGGTTACGCGCTGGCTACTGACGACATCGAGGGCGACGCCACGCGCCTTCAGGCCGCTGGTATCCTGGTCGTCGGACCCTTCGCAATGAGCCGCCAGCGCCCGGACGGCACGACACTGGCCTGGCGGGTGTTGATCCCCGGCGGGACACCGTGGCGTCGCCCATGGCCGTTCCTGATTCAGTGGGCGGCGCCGGACGGCGAGCGTCTGGCCCTCGAGCGGCCACATGCGCATCCCAACGGTGTGATAGGCGTGATTGGCGTCCTGGTGACAGTGAACGCTCTGGCGGCGGCGACCGAGTTCTATGAACGGCGGCTGGGGCTGCCACGCTATCCCACGCCTGGATTGGAAGGGTTCGGCGCTGTGTTCTCCACAGGGAGTAGTTTCGTTGCGCTTGGCGCGCAGGAGGACGTAGCCCCAGCGCAACGGGACGAGGGGGTCTACAGCGTGACACTAGCCGCGCGCGACCCTGCGGCGACCGTCGCCTATCTGGCCAACCACGGCGTCACGGCAAGGCGGGAGGAGGAATCGCCAGAGCCGCGCTACGCGCTCGATGTGGAAGACCTACACTTTGTGATCGCCTCCCGGTAGAGGGCGCATCAGTAGACACACCCGACATGGCGCGCTTCAGCAGGTCACGCGGATGGCGCTACATGGCCTCAGCATGAACCGGCGTCAAACGGCTCAAAGATGTCCGAGATGAGGATGGCAAGAATCGGCTCGCTGCTTCGCAACCGTGCAAGACGCCTGACGAACCCCTTTCCATGGGCCGCTGCTACCGGTGTGTCACATGAAGCTGTATAACTACAGAGGCGATCAACATTGGTACGTGGAGGACGTGATCGGTGGCTCGCATACAATCCCTGAAGGCGGCCGAGGCCCGCGAAGTGATCCATGACCTCACGAGCGTGCTGCAGGACGCCGTCGCGAGTGGGGTATCGCTTGGCTTTGTGACTCCACTCGACGACAGCATGGTTCGACACTACTAGCAGGGGGCGATTGCCCAGGTCGAGTCAGGCGCCCGGATCCTCCTGGTGGCTCGCGCCGAGGACGGCGCACTGGTTGGCAGCGCACAACTCGACCTGGCGACGACGCCCAATGGCAGACATCGCGCCGAGGTGCAGAAGGTCTGTGTCTTGCGGTCCGCGCGCGGCCAGGGCATCGGCACGCAGTTGATGCTGGCGATCGAGGAGGCGGCCCGCGCCGCCGGGCGCACGCTGCTCGTCCTTGATACGCGCAAGGATGGCGTCGCCGAAGGGCTTTATCGCAGGCTCGGCTATAGCGAAGTCGGCGTGATCCCCGGCTATGCCCGCACCGTCAACGGCGCCTTGGTGACGGAAGTCTTCTTCTACCGCACACTCGACGAAGAGCGCCCACCAACAGGATCACCGGTTGCGGGGGCGCCAGCAGAAGGTGAGCAGCCGAGGGAGAGGAAGGCGTGATGGATGGATGTCAGCGCGGCGTTCAGAGCCGATTATCGCGCACAGTCAGGCGCCGGAAGCGGTTGATCCACGCGAGGGCGGCCGCCAAGAGGATGAGCGCGAGTGGAATGCCGCCACAGTCGACGACACGATGGCGCTTCGAGCCTGGCTTGCCGCGGTCGTTGGGACCGGTCGCCTCGTCCCCCTTGTGCCGGGCACACGCACCGAGTTCAGCGGCGCGATGACCGCCCACACCTCATCGCTGACCAGGAGCTTACTCCTGCCTCCTGTCTCTCCCCGTTTTGTTCGGCGCTCTTGATCGTTCCCGACGATCGCGATGACCAGGCGCGAGGATACTGGGGCTAACAAGCAGGAGCAGCGTGGCGCCTTCACGCCACCATTTCCTAGCGTCCACAGATTCATAAGGTGGTGTCTGGCGCTGACACGTTCTGCTTACCACTAGACCCTGTCCATCTTCTCCCGGCCTGGAACTACGCCCCGCCCTCGTACTTGAACGAGAGCTCGAGCTTGACACGATAGGTGAGCGGCTGACCTGGCTCGATGTGGACATCTTGTTCGATGATGCGGCCAACCCGCAAATCTCGCAGGCTGTGTGAAGCCAGCTCGATGGCGGCGGAGGCCGCTTTCTCCCACGATTCAGCGCTGGTACCCACCAAGGTTATCACCTTGTACACGCTCTCTTCTGCCATCTCGTTCTCCCTTCGACCAGGCATCGTCAGCCTATGGTCAAGTCATCCGTGCGCTGATTCACAACGTGCGCGGTACCTCCCTTCCCTCTAACGTGTCGCGCCGCCGCAACGGCTCCTGATCGCGCTGTCAGGGGGTTGTCGCACTCTCCTCCTCGGCGACGAGCTCGCGCTTGAGGATCTTGCCTGTGGCGGTCATCGGCAGGGTGTCGCGGAACTCGATGTAGCGTGGGTACTTGTACTGCGCCATCTGTTGCTTGCACCAGGTGGAGAGTTCCTCGACAGTCGTTATCATGCCAGGCTTGCGCACGAGGTAGGCTTTCACCTCTTGGCCGAGTGTCTCGTGCGGCACGCCAACAACCGCCGCCAGCGCGATGGCTGGGTGGGTGACCAGCACCTCCTCCAGCTCGCGTGGATAGACGTTGTAGCCGCCCCGCAGAATCATATCCTTCTTGCGATCCACGATGAAGTAGTAACCGTCCGCATCCTGGTAGGCGATGTCGCCGGTGTGGAACCACCCGCCGCGCATAGCCTCGGCGGTAGCCTCGGAGCGCTTGTAGTAGCCCTTCATCACGCTGTGGCCGCGCACGATGATCTCGCCCCGCTCGCCCTGCGGCGCATCCCGATCCTGGTCATCCACCACGCGCATCTCGGTGGCGAAGAGCGGTCGCCCAATCGAGCCCGCCTTGCGCGGGAAACCGAGTTGGTTGAAGCAGATGGCTGGAGAGGTCTCCGAGAGGCCGTAACCTTCCACGACAGGCACACCAAAGGCGCGCTCGAAGCTATGCAGCAATTCCACTGGCAGCGCCGCGCCGCCCGAGACGCAGAGCCGCAACTGATCCGCAACGGGTTGGACATCCATACCAGTCGTCTGAACATGGTTGAGCAGTCCCCAGAACATCGTCGGCACACCGTCGAAGAAGTTGACTTGCTCTTTCACAATCGTCTCTAACACCACAGCGGGATCAAAACGCGCGATCAAGACCAGCGAACCACCCAAGAAGAAGTTGGCGTTCATCTGGCAGGTCTGGCCGAAGGAGTGGAAGAGCGGCAGCGCCACTAGCATCACATTGCGCTCGCGTACCTCCGGCAGGTAGAGATCGCGTGCGACCATCGCGTTGACCAGCATGTTGCTGTGCGTGAGTTCCGCGCCTTTCGGCCGGCCAGTCGTGCCGGATGTATAGAGAATGACGGCTGTATCGAGGGGGTCAGTGCCCGCTGTCTCAAAGTCGGCGGACTGGCCGTGCATGAGCGCGCCCAGCGTGCTTGTGCCCTCGAACGGTGGTCGGGTGGCGGGGTCAGCCGTCATGAGGATGAAGCTCTGGCAGGAGCCAGCTTCCAGAAAGCCCGCGTAACCAGTTTTACCGAGCGGTAGCTCAGGGCTGCCCTCGAAACACATGTAGGCTTTGGCGTCGGAGTCTTTCAGGTGATACGCGATTTCTGGCTGCGAGAGCAGCACGTTGAGCGGAACGACGGCGGCCCCAGCCTTGAGAATGCCGTAGTAGGCGATGGGGAAATGCGGCACGTTGAGGCACGAGAGCGCCACCTTATCCCCTGGCCCGATCCCGCCGGCTTTGAGTCCGTTCGCGACCTGACAGGCCATCGCGTTGAGCTGGGCATAGGTCAAGCGGGTCGCGCCGAACACGATCGCCTCGCGGGTGGGATACTTGCGCGCGCTGTCCTCGAGCAGCATCGCCAGATTCAACATGTCGACTTGCCTTCCTCTCGCTGGTCCGCACAGCACAGTCGGCGCAACCTCGCCCCCCCGCTCGCCTATGGCGCCGCCAGGAACGAGCCGATGATCGGCGCGAGCTCTTGCGCCTGAAGCACGAGGCCGAGATGGCCGCCGTGGAAGACGTGAAGTTTCGAGCGTGGTATGAGCCGGTGCATGATCCTGGCGTTGACGACGGGTACGAGCCGATCATCGTCGCCAGAGACGATGAGCGTGCGCTGGCGCAGGCAACCCAGCCAGGGAACGCTGGTCCATCCCGCGCCGCCGAGCAATTGATAGAGGTAGCCGCGCGGATCGCCGGGATGCATTTTGTCGGCGAATTCCCTGGCGAGCGCGGGGTCAATGTCGCCGCCGTAGATCTCTGGCGCGATGGCGGCCATGTAGCTGGGGTCGCTATAGCGCCGGGGAGTGGCGAGCTTGGCGAGGACAGCGGGGTTGCCTGGAACCATCAGGGCGCCGGTGCCGGTGCTGACAAGCACGAGGCGGCGGCAGCGCGAGGGATGCAGGAGCGCGAAATGCTGCGCGAGAGCGCCTCCCCAGGAGATGCCCAGCACATCCACGCGCTGGTAGCCGAGCGCGGCAAGCATGCGCCCAACCAGGAAAGCCAGCCCGGAGAGACGGTAGGGCACGGCGGGTGTGGGGGAGCCGCCAACGCCAGGCGCGTCGAAACGGATAACCTCAAGAGCTGGATCGAGGGCGTCCACGAACGGCTGGAGGAGCTCCAGGTTGGCGCCGATGCCGTTCATGAGCAGCAGCGGCGTTCGTGCGCCGTCGCCGGGACGGATCGCGATCTTGAGCCGCTGGCCCATGACGCGGATAGTGCGGATTCCCAGGTCGGACCCGGCCGGCGCTGGCCGGGAAGCGGTCTGTGACGGCATCGTTGCCTCACTCTTCTACAATGACGACTACTATGGTTCGAACACATAACCTCCGGGCGCGGGGGCGCCAGCGGGATAGCGCGCATTGCCGAGCGACATGGGCGCTGGGACGCGCTCGCCGGAGCGCTCGCCGAGCCAGTCGCGCCAACGATCCCACCAGGAGCCAGCGCGCTGCTCTGCGCGGGCGAGCCACTGCTCGGGGTCGGCGGGATACTCGACGCCAGTGTAATACTTGGCCTTGGGATTGCCGGGCGGGTTCAAAATGCTCTGGATATGGCCAGCGCTGCTCAAGATGAACTCTGGCTTGCCGCCCAGCAGCTGTGTGGTCGCGTAGCAGCCCTGCCAGGGGGTGATGTGGTCGGTGACGCCGGCGGTGATGAAGGTGTCCACCATCACCTTGGCGAGGTCTATCGGCGTGCCCAGGACCTTGAGGCCGCCCGCCTTCATCAGCGGGTTCTTCAAGGCGAAGTTCATCAACTCGATGTGAAACTTCGACGGCAGGCGGGTGGTGTCATTGTTCCAATAGAGGATGTCGAAAGCCGCCGGGTCGTTACCGACGAGGTAGTTGTTGACCCAGTAGTTCCAGATCAGGTCATTGGGACGCAACCAGGCGAAGACACGCGCCATCTCCTGCCCCTCGAGCACGCCACGCGACTTCGAGAGCGCCTTGGCTATCTCGATGGTCTCGGGGGTGGCGAAGAGCCCCATGGTGGACTCGACGCTGGAATCGAGCACCGTCACCATGAAGGTCGCGGCATTGATGCGCGTATCCTCCTTTGCCGCGAGATGGCCGAGGGCGGCGGCCAATGTCATGCCGCCGGCGCAGGCCCCGGCGATATTGATAGCGTCCTGCCCGGTGATATCGCGGACGACATCGCTCGCCTCCAGGACGCCCTTGACATAAGTTTCGACGCCCCAATCGCGCTGTTTGACGGTCGGATTGCGCCAGCTGATGGCGAAGGTCGTGAAGCCGTTGCGAGTGAGGTACTCGACGATGCTCTTGCCTGGCGAGAGATCGAAGATGTAGAACTTATTGATCTGCGGCGGGACACTCAGCAGCGGCCGGCTGTAGACCGTCTCGCTGGCAGGCGCATACTGGATCAACTCCAGTACCTCGTTCTTGAACACGACGGCGCCCTTGGATGTCGCGAGGTTCTTGCCGACCTCGAACGCCTTCATGTCCACCTGCGAGGGGAGACCGCCGTTCCTGGCGAGATCCTCGATCATGTGCGTGAGGCCACGCACCGCGCTGGCCCCGCCTGTCTCATAGAGCTTCTTGACCGCGGCGGGGTTGCCCAGCAGCGTATTGGTTGGCGCGACGGCCTCGGTGTAGAGTGAGAGTGCGAAGCGGGCGCGATCGGCGTCCCGCGTGGGCAGGTCTGCGTGGTCCACGAGGTTGTTGAGGCTCTGCCGCCAGAGCAGGTAGGTTTGCAGCATCGCCTTATAGAATGGGTTGGTCTTCCAGCTGGGGTCATCGAAGCGCTTGTCCTTGGCGTCTGGCTCAATCTTGGATTGGCCAGTGGCGATGCGTGTCATCTCATCCAGCCACTCGCTGGACTCTTGTAGCCCCAGCCCCGGATTGCGCCACGCCGCCTGGGCCATGCGCTGACCGGCGGCGAAGAGGTCCGCGCCAGCCATGTTCTCCATCCCAGGGAGACTAGGCCAGAGGTACGCATCGCCGGCATCGCGCGGCGCCTTCGCCGGCTCCTTCCGCTCCGCGCGCTCACCAGCGTGGGCGTTGGTGTGCGCGGGCTGCCTCTGCCCTTGTGGAGGCGCCGTAGCGCCGGGACGCGGCTGGGCGGAGCCAAGCGCGGCTTCCGCTGCGTCTGCGCGTCGCCGCTCGCGCTCAAGTTCCTCCTCGATCCGCGCCAGGTTCTCACGCTCGCGCGCCAGTGTCGCTTCAGCAGACGCCAGCTTGCGGCGCTCCTCAGCGACCGCGGTGGCCGAGACGCCATTGCTACTCTGCTGGTTGGCCGCCTTCGCTTTCGCGGTGGTCGCCGCTTTGTTGGTCGCTCGCGCGCCTTTTGGCCGCTGAGTTCCGCCAGCCGCTTCATCTGCCATGGTCGGATTTCCTCTCGCACCGACAGTCACATCAGTCAACTAGCTCATCAGCATCGCCAGCGTGTCCGCGACCATCGCGGGCTTCTCTTCGCCTTCGATCTCGATCGTATGGCGCGTCGTCATCAGCACCCGTCCGGCGCCCTTGTCCTCCGCCCCCACGAGCGTGATGCGGTCACGAATGCGCGCGCCTGCTTTAACCGGGTTGATGAACCGCACCTTGTCCGCGCCGTAGTTCAGCGCCGCCTTCACGCCGTCTGGTAGCGTGCCGACCGAGTATTGCATCGCCGGCAGCAGCGAAAGGGTCAGATAGCCGTGGGCGACGGTCCCCCCAAAGGGGCTTTCGCGCTGGGCGCGCTCGACATCAACATGAATCCACTGGTGATCGCCGGTGCAATCCGCGAACTGATTGATACGCTCCTGGTCTACGGTGATCCAGTCCGAGACGCCCAACTCACGCCCAATGAACTCGTTCACGCTGGCCAGGGTGTAGCCTTCCATCGCCATGTGCCCCCTAAACTCACTCTCAATCCACACACGGGCTTGCGGCGCGCTTGCGCAACCATCCGCTACGCGAACGCGCTGAAGCCAGTGACGGCGCGGCCCACGATGAGCGTGTTCATCTCGCGAGTGCCTTCATAGGAATAGATGGCCTCGGCGTCGGCGACGAAGCGCCCGACTTGATGCTCCAGCAGGATGCCGTTGCCGCCGAGCAGCTCGCGGGCGAAGCCGACCGTCTCGCGACACTTGGCGGTGCAATAGGCCTTCGCCAGCGAGGCGTGCTCGTCGCGTAGGTCGCCGGCGTCCTGTATCTGTGACAGGCGCAGCGTCATGCAGTGGGAGGCGACGATGTTGCCCAGCATACTGACAAGCAAATCCTGCACGAGCTGGAAGGAGCCGATGGGGCGGCCAAACTGCTGGCGCCGCTGCGCATAGGCGAGCGCATGCTCGTAGGCGCCCATCGCGCAGCCGACCGCCTGCCAGGCGACCCCCGCGCGCGTCATCCGCAGCACGGCGGCGGTGTCGCGGAAGCTGTGCGCCTTCTGCAGGCGGTTCGCCTTGGGGACACGGCAGTCGCGTAACGTGATGAGCGCATTCTGCACCACGCGCAGCGCCATCTTGTCTTCCATCTTCTCGGCGGTGAAACCGGGCGTACCCTTCTCGACGAGGAAGCCCTTCACCTGATTATCGGCCTCATCACGCGCCCAAATAACCGTCACATCGGCGAAGGTCGCGTTGCCGATCCACTTCTTATGACCGTTGAGCACCCAGCTATCGCCATCGCGACGAGCGGTCGTCATCAGTCCACCCGCGGCGCCCGATCCAACCTCTGGCTCGGTCAAGCCGAACGCGCCGATCTTTTCCATCCGGCGCATCGGCGGCAGCCACTGGCGCTTCTGCGCCTCCGAACCACACAGGTAGATCGAGCCCATCGCCAGGCCGCTATGCACGCCGAAAAATGTCGCTATCGAGGGGTCTATTCGCGCCATTTCCAGCGCGATCATGCCGTCCAGGACAGTGGACTTGCCCGCGCACCCATTCCCCTTATAGGAGATGCCAGCGATGTCGAGCGCGGCGAGCTTCGGGATCAGCTCGAACGGAAACTCGGCGCGCACCCAGTAGCGATTGATGATCGGCGCGACCTCGGCCTCCATGAAGGCGCGCACGCGCTGGACGATGACTTGATCCTCAGCGCTGAGGGTGGAGGCGATGCCATAGAAGTCGCCTGTGGCTGAGGGCCGTGCGGACGCACGCTCGTCCTGCCCTCGCGCGTCAGCGGGCCCGCGTATCTCGATAGCAGTCATCGGCGCTACTCCCTTCGCATGCGACCGTGGAAGATGTGGCGCTACTCGCGTTGCGCCAGGAACGCGCGGAGAGTATGGGCGCGAGCGCCGCCAGCGTTGACAATGTCCCTTGAGGACGGCGCCGATCAGGGCCGACCCGTCCCTCTCTACATCAGCAAAACCGTAGCCGAGTGGCCTCAGATCCGGCTCGATGCAAGATCTCCGTACCTGCCAAACGCACTACCAGAACGGCGGTTGAGGAATGCGCTGCATACCAGCAGAGTAGCCCCCTTCACGACAACCGCCTCCGATCAAACAACGGCGCATGGGTCACGACGATCAAGGCGGCGCGCATCTTGGAGCGCTGGCGAAGGTGGGAGCGCGCAGCGGAGTATGGGTTCATGACGGCGTCGGCGCTCAGCGGGGGCGCATGCAGCCGTCAATACACGTCAGCCAGATAACAAAACTATACGCCCCCCGAGTACAGTGGTCAATAGAACGCAATTGTACATATATACAGCGCTCCCGGTGGAAAGAGCGACCCCAGCGGCTGTGGTCGCGAGCGCGTCAGTTCGACGAGCGCTCAGGCGCCTTTCCACGAATTTTCACCCCACTGGTATTTTGCCCTTGACACATGATGTACCTATGTGCAAAATGTATATAGATACAAAGTCGAGGAGGGACAGCATGAGCGACGACGAACGCGAGGACGTAACGCCTGAATCCGGAACTGGCGTGCGGGGGATGCCCAATAACTGGCTCGTGACGGCGGTCTTGCTGCTCCTGCGCGATGTCAGCTCCTACGGCTACGACCTGATGAAGGCGCTGGCTGGTTTCGGCTTCGCAATGGTGAATCCGGGACCGTTGTATCGCATGCTGCGGCAGATGGAGAAAGACGGGTTGGTCAGGTCCACGTGGGACACCTCCGGGCAGGGCCCGGCGCGTCGCATCTACTCCATCACCGAGGCGGGCGAAGCCTACCTGAGGCTATGGGCCAACTCGCTCGGCTACTATCGCAGGATGATGGATCGGTTCTTCCGGCTCTATAACCGTGAGCCGGAGGACGAGTAAGCGGCACATGCAGTTGCAGCGCGGCCACGCCGCGAGAAGGGAAGTCCGATAATGGCAGAACTCAAGACCAAGACCAAGGCGCAGACCACCGACGAGCCGAAGACCGAGAACGAGGTCATTCACGCGGCGCGCGCCTGGACAGAGACACTTCGCGAGGCTGGCAAGACGGTCGCGGACAGCGCCATCGCCATCCAGGACCGCAACGTTCACTTCACACAGTCCGTCGTCGACCAGGGCTTGAAGCAGATCGAGGATCAGGCGGCCACGCTGCGCAAGCTGTACAGCAATCTGACCGCCCAGTCCGATGAGCGGCGCGCGGCGTTTCGCCAGCTCGCCCGCGAGGCAGGCGAGGCGTACATTGGATTCCTGTATGCGCCAGTCAGACTCGCTCGGCGCGCGGTCGAGCGTGCGCAGGAGACGGCGAAGCAGGACGCAGCCAACGAAGAGTAGCTTTCTGCCTTCTCCTCACGCTATGTGGAGACACACTGCGACTGAGGGACGAACATACGCCCTCCACGTCACACCTGGATGGCGCGATGCGTCCCCTCGGCACAGTGTGGAGGGCGACATTTGACGGAGCCGCGCGAGCCTGAGACCTACGAACTCGGTCTGAAGCGTCGTGGCTCCGTCGTTATCCCCGCGCGATGGATCACATGGTTCATCAGATGATTGTGGAGCGTAGTCACATGTCTTGGCTTATCAATCAACGAGACGCCGTTGGGCAGGCTGTCGCCGACACACGGGCGCTGCTTTCCGACGGCGTTCTCCCACTCGATCTTCTCGCGTTGAGCGTCCGGCTAGGCGATCTCACACGATCCAATAGTCTCCTCCCGCTGGAGGCGAACCTGAAGACGTTGGAGCAGTACAGCCGCCTCATCCGCGTCGGGCGACGCTCGACACGGGCGCTCGCGTTTGCGACCCTGGCCGCGGATATCCTGAGTGGCTATCTCCTGCTCGACCGCAGGTCCCGCCTGTGGGGACGACTTACCCAGCCGCAGGACTGGGAATGGCAGCATGAGCGGAGCGCGGCGCGGGTGCGCGATGCAGCCGCCACCCTGCGGGGAACGCTGATCAAGGCGTGCCAGTTCGCATCAACGCGCCCGGACATCCTTCCCCTCGCCTACGTGCGCAGCTTCGCCACGCTCCAGGATCGAGTGCCCGCCTATCCATGGAAAGCGATCCGGCGGACAATTCATCGCGAGCTGGGACAATGGCCAGAAGACGTGTTTGCGCGCATTGAGCGGCGCCCCATCGCGTCGGCCTCCATCGCGCAAGTTCACCGCGCCTGGCTTCACGACGGACGACAGGTCGCCATCAAGGTACAGTACCCAGACATCGCGGGCATCATGACGACCGATCTCATCCTCCTGCGCTATATTGCGCGCGAGGTCGCTCGATTCGTGCCCGACGTCCAACTCCAACCCATCCTCGACCACCTGAGCGAGACGCTACCGCTTGAACTCGATTTTCGGCGCGAGGCCACCGCAATGGCGGCGCTGCGCGCGGCGCTCCATGACCGAACAGACGTGCTCATTCCACAGGTGATTGCGGAGTTGAGCACCGATCGTTTGCTCGTCACAGAGTTCGTCGAGGGCATCAAGATCACTGACGTTGCCGCGTTGGAGAGCGCCGGCGTCAGCCCGACAGCTGTGGCGCGCCTGCTCAATGATGTCTACGCCGAGCAGATCTTCCGACACGGATGGCTCCATGCGGACCCGCATCCCGGCAACCTGTTAGTGCAAGCCAGATCAGGGACAGGGCCGCGACTGGTCTTGCTGGACCACGGCCTCACCGTACCCCTTGATCCTGGCCTGGTTGAGGCGCTGGGGCAGATGGTGACAGCGCTGCTCAACGGCGATTTTGTCCAACTCAATCACGCCTTGAGCAAAGCTGGCATGCGCCTGGACGGGGATCTCGACGTCACGACCTTGCTGGGACTCGTCGGCGTGCTGATGGGAGGCGGACAGGACAGCGCGCCCAGCACGACGGTCATTGGTCGCCAGCTCGGGAAGAGTATCGGCCACATCCCCACGGATTTGATCCTCGTTGGTCGCGCGCTCGGCTTGCTCGACGGCGTCACCAAGCAGCTCGATCCAGACCTGAACGCCCTGGAGGCCATCGCCAGCTATGGCGCGGCCACCGATCTTACGTCTGGGGCGTAGACGCTGCATCCGCTACCGTTGTGGCTGTCCGCGGCCAGAACGGGGCGCGAGCCAGGCGTCGATCTCTGGCCAGGCGCGCTTGATGGCTGTGCTCCCCGCCATCATGCCGATGTGGCCACCAGGAATCTTGAGAAGTTGCTTGTCGTCGCCGCCGATCTCGGCCATCACGCCCTCGGTCTGCTCTGGCGGGACGATGTGATCCTCGGTCGCGATGAGATTGAGCACCCTGGCGTGGATACGACCAAGGTCCACCAGCTCGCCGCGCAGCGTCATTGTGCCATTCATGAGCCGGTTGTTGCGATACAGATCCACGATGAGTTGGCGATAAGCAGCCCCGGCTACGGGAACGAGGTCGTTGACCCAGGTGTTCATGGCGCGCCACGACTCGACAACGCGAGCATCGTGCAGATTCTCCCACAGCCGCAGATAGTTCGTGACGTAGTTCTCGACTGGCTTGAGAGCCTTGGCGCCATAGTCGAGCATCTCGCCGGGCATGTTGCCATAGACCGCTAGCAGCTTCTCCACGTCGAAGCGCTCCTCGCTCACCCAGCGGATGAACCCACAGGATTGCCGGTTGCTGAAGTCGAGTGGCGCGGTGAGCAGAATAAGGTTGCTCAGACCATCGTCGGGGCGCAAGGCCGCGTACATCGTCGAGATGAGCGCGCCGATGCACCAACCGAGCAGGCTGAAGCGTTCGGCCCCGGAAAACGCTTTTAGCTTGCGGATGGCGCGCGGCAGATACTCGAGGACATAGTCGTCGAAGGCGAGGTTCTTGTCCTCCAGGCCAGGCACACCCCAGTCCAGCAGATAGACGTCGTATCCCTTCCCGACCATGTATTCCACGAAGCTGTTGCCTGGGCGCAAATCGAGGATGGACGAGCGATTCATGAGCGCGAAGACCAGCAGCAGTGGGACAGGACGTCGCTTCTCGGGGAGAGTGGTAGGGATATAGTGGTAGAGCCTGGCTTTGTTGAGGGTCCAGACCACCTCCTTTGGTGATTGCGCTATCGGAAAGGGGGTGGTGAGCGCCTTCTGCAGGGCGCGCGTCGCCCCCTCGATTTGTCGAAGCTGCGCCTCGAGGGCGCTTATCTCGGCGCTGGGGGTCCTGGAAGGTTCCGCCATGAGCTGCCTCACTCTGCCTTGCGCCGCGCCCTGGCGGTCGAGGCGCGTGGCGCCGGAGTCGTCTTGCGCGCCTTAGTTTCAGGACCACGGTTGCTGACCGGCGCGCGCTTCCTGGCCTGTGCGCCATTGTGTGCGTCGCCGTCCCCGGTCGCGCTCGTGGGTGTGGCAGTGAGGGCGCTCAAGGCGGCGATGGCGCCGACCACACGCTCCATATCTCGGTGTATTCCATCGAGCCGCGCATCCAGGTCGTCCAAGCGCAGCTCGATGTTCGTCATGCGCTCGGCGATGCTGATGACCTCACCGCGCGAGGGCAGGCTTAACTGGTTCAGCAGTTGCGTCATCGTCTGATCTATGACCTTACGTAGTGGGGCGGCAGCCGTGAGATAGGCGTCGAGCATGCGACCAGTCGTCTCGGCGTAGGCCTCAGTGTTTACCGCTTCGGTCATGGTTTTCGACCAGGATTCGAGCATCGCCTGTTGGGACTGTTTCCAAAGGCCGAACGGGTCCAAGGGGTTAGGCGCGTCGTTGCGATCAGGCGGCTGGCTCATATCTCTGCTCTGCTTCGTTTTTCCACGCTCTCACCAGAGCCGGCGGCGTCGCCCCTCTGGGAGACATCGGTAGCGCTCTACACGCCAACACAGCGGGCGCATGCGACCCTACCCACACTACGAACAGCGCCCAGGGTTTGTCACGCCAGGCGCGCCTTGCCGTGCGCTTCACTATACACCGTGCGTGTCGAACGCAATTGGCGCTCGCGACGGCTTCAGCGCATCAACGAGCGCGCGCTGCCGCCTCCACGAGTCGGCTACATGTAGATTCCGCCGTTGATATCCAGCGCGCTGCCAGTGATGTAGTCGCCATCTACGATCAGGAAGCGGACGGCGCGCGCAACCTCCTGAGCTGTGCCGACCCGGCCAAGGGGAATACGCTTGATGATCTGCTCCTTGACGTGGTCGGGAACCTTGGTGTACATCTCGGTCTCGGTGAAGCCCGGGCAGACAGCGTTCGCGGTCACGTTGTAGCGCGCCAGCTCGATAGCGGCGGTCTTGGTGAGGCCGATGATGCCGGCCTTTGCGGCGGCGTAGTTGGCCTGGCCGAAGTTGCCCATCTTGCCGACGAATGAGCTGACCTGGATAATCTTGCCGCTCTTTTGCTCCATGAAGTGCGGCAGAGCGGCCTTGAGAGTGTAAAAGTAGCCGTTGAGATTGGTCTGTACGACGGCGTTCCAGTCGTCGATGGTAAGGTTTTTCAGCGTGCGATCAACCGTGACGCCAGCGTTGTTGACAAGTACGTCGAGATGGCCGAATTCCGCGATCGCCGCCTCAATCAACTCGCTGGCCTGGGCGGCGTCGGCCACGTTGGCGCGCACGGCGATGGCGCGCCTGCCCGCTGCGCGCAATTGGGCGACGACCTCGTCTGCGGGTCCTGCGCTGGTGGCGTAGTTGACAACGAGATGGGCGCCACCTGCCCCCAATTCCTCGGCGATGGCCCGTCCGATGCCGCGCCCCGCGCCGGTAACGACGACCACCGCGCCCTCTAGCTGCGCCATCGAAGGCCTCCCTCTGGCTCATCAGGGGTGTCCCAGCAGCGACTCCCGCTGCATGAAACGTGATTGCCCATCCATGATCCGCTCTCGCAGTATGCCCCGCGCCATGCAGGCGTTGCAAGCGGGAGATCGCCTTGCAAGCCATGACACGTCTCATAGCGGCTAGGGGACGTCATAGCGCTGACCTTACTGCGCACATCACGAGAGATCAGGAAAATGGGCGCCCAAGGCAAGGCGGCTCGCACAAAGAAGGCAGCCTGGAAACCGAATCCACCTACATTTCTCGCGGCGCGCTATTGGTAAGACATACAATTATTCCGAGCCACGGGCTAACGAGTCGCCGAGGAACGCGCAGAGGGAGCAGCCATGAGCGAGAACGGCACGGGAGATAGTGTGGATGGTGGCGCGGATGAAGGCGCCCAACTGGCCGCTGAGCAGGCTGAGACAAAACTGCGCAGCCTGCTCGGCGATCTAGAGACGCTACGACAGTATCTGGACGAGCGCGGGCGTCACACGTATGAGCTGGCGCAGCGCTTCCTGGCCAACGCGCAACGCGATCCCGGCGCGCGCGCGTATGACGAGCGCCAGGCGACGATGCTCGAATACCAGCACTACATCTGGCATGAGATCGCGGGGCGCGTCTCCCAGCTTCTCGTGGCGTACGGCGCAGATGACGAGCGTCTGACTGGTCCAACGCCGTGACAGGACGAGCGCTAATCCGCTCGGGCGGGCGCTACTCCTCGCTGGCCAGCCCCGGCGCGGAGGCTTCCGGTTCCGCGATCTCGTCGGCGACCTCGTGATCCATCTCGTCACTGAGCTCATCCTCAGGCTCAGGCTCATCGGCCTCGTCATACTCGATGTAGATTACATCGCGCACATAGGGATGCTGGCGCAGCCGATCGGCGATCTCCTCCTCCGATCCCGGACGCACCAGCGCGAGGAAGCCATGTTTGCGCGGGATGAGCCGCAGCGGGCGCGCCTGCGCGGTGAGGAGCAGTCGTTGCGCCTGGCCGACGGTGACCCCGGGACGGAAGAGCACGGCGATACGTCCAGGGCCGAGGAACGGCGCCTGCTGGCGGACAGGCGAGCCTTCGATGCGATCGATCAGGGCCTGCGCGGCCTGCTCCGCCTGGTCATGCAGCCGCCGCAGGTGGGGCGCCGCCGCCGCATGCGCGCGTCCCGCCGCCTCGCGTGCGCTGGCGGCCAGCTGGCCAAACGCGTCGCCCAGGCGCGAGACAGTCGTTGGGGCAGTAGCGGGCAGAGGATGCATGCCACTGGCGCGCGCCTCGCGCTGATAGCGCAGAGAAGTACGCAGGCCGGGCAGCAAATCGGCCCACCACTGGCGTACCATCTCGGCCACCTGCGAGGGGTCGCCCGGCGCACGTGAGCCTTGCTCGTGAGCGGTACGCGAATGGCGCAGTTCCTGGAAGCGCTCCATGCGCGGATCGGGCATGGCGGCGCGGGGGACGCCCTCCGGCGGTGTCGGCGGTATCAGCTTGCCGCCCGGTGAAGCCAGCCGCACGCTACCGAGCACATCTGGCGGGCGACGGACGCTGCGTGGCGCAGGGGCGGATCGCGCTGGCGCCTCTCGCTGCACGGGCGCTGAGCCGTCGTGCGGGGTCGTCGCGGGCGGCCACGCCGCGTACTGATCGGTTTCGAGGTAGGCGGGACGGCTCTTCGCCCCCTTGCGCGGCGCAATCAGCATGGTCGGCTGATCGGAGACGGACCATTCCTCGTCCATCTCGACGGGAACATCCCCGCCAAGCTCGTTCGAGTCCGACAGATCGAGCGCTGATTCAGCGGCTTCGTCGGCCGGACGCGGGCGTGGAATAGCGATCGAGGCCAGCGTACTCTTCGTGTTCGTACGCGGGTGGGCGATCTCGGAGCCTTGTGGCGGTGTCACCGCCTCCTGCGCCACCGTCGCGCCCGGATCATCCAGCGCGTCGTCAACGCCTAGATCGTGCTCGCCCGGCTGCGACCGCTCGTCATATCCTGCCATAACTCTATCCCTTACTGTGATGGCGCCGCGCTACATGACAAACGCGCCTGAGCGTCCAGGCGGACGTGACACGCCAGAGAATGGAGAGAAAGCACGAGCCGCCTATCTGCTACAGCATAGCCCGCACGTGCGAGCGGTCGCAGGGGTCATGCGAGCGCTTTACGTCGAATTCATCAGGAGTGAGAGCTTGTCGGAACGAATCGCGCGTGTGGGAGAAATCTCCTAGCAAGGCGAGCATGCTGGCGCCATGGTCTGGAGCCTCAGGGACGCCTGCCCCGCGCGAGATAGCTCTCGATGAATTGCGCGGCGCGACGGGTAATATCGGGCCGGAGCGCATAATACGTGAGCCGGTCGCGGTCGATTAGCGTGACCAGCCCAGACTCGCGCAACTTGACCATATGGTGTTTGGTCGTCGCCTTAGTCAGCCCCAGGTTCTCAGCCAGCTCGGTCAGATACATATCGCGCTCGGATAGCAGTCCGAGGATGCGCAGGCGCGATTCATCGCCCAGCGCGAGAAAGAACTGGAGCATCTCCGCGCCCGGCGCGCGGGGGTCGCGCCGTTCGGCGTCGGGCTGAAGAACCTGCGCCTCGATGGGCGCGCAGAAGGTCAGGATGCCTTGCCAGTAGTGATAGAAGACGGCAGGGCGGCAGAAATAGCTCGGCGCGAAGATGATCCGTCGCAGGCCAGAGGGCCGCTGGAACTGCACGCCGCGCATCGCCTCCTCGATGAACGGCTCCAGCGGCATGTTTTGACGCCGGCGTTCGAGCGTCTCGGCCTCGCGGCGCTGGAGCGCCACTATCTTCTCGCGCTCAGCGGCGAAGACCGCGCGGTCCCACACGCGCAGCGCCGCGATGATCGCCGTGCGTACGCGTTCGATATCGGTGATGATCTCGGCAATGATCGGCGTGACCTCGTCGGGGTAGCGTTCCAGCAGCGCCCGCAGGGGGTTCTCATTGCGCGCGCCGCTCGCCGCCGGTTGCGATTTCCGCAGCGCGCGCGTCATCACGGCCTGCCAGTCGGGGCCGAGGTTCTCCTGATCCAGCAGCGCCTCGGCCAGGCGCTCCGAGGGCGCCGTGCGCAACCATTCCAGAAATGAGGCGGTGTCGCGTGGCTCGGGGCACTGGTGGACGAGCGAGATAAGCGTGCTGCGCAGCGAATCGGGCTTGCCATCGCCCAGATAGTGGCCCAGGGTAAACAGCGCCTGTGGATCCTCGGCGTCGCAGGCGGCGCGCGCCTTCTCCACCCACTGGCGGCCAACGTCGTAGTCGGCGTAGTCAAACTCGGGTGAAGCCAGCGCGACGTGCAGGCTCAGGAGAAAATCGTAGGTCTCGCAAGCCAGAATCTCGACCTCTGGCGTGCGCCCCCGCCGCAGGTCCACCGCGCGTGGGGCCGCCACTCGTGGATCGGTGCGTGTCTCCATGGCGCCGCCTCCTGTCTCGCGCCGCCCAGGGCGGCTTAGGAATCCTGACTCGCCCACACTCGCCATTGCGCCTTGTCCGCTGTGCCGTTGCGCGGCTGTATTGTAGCCCGTCCCCGCATGCTAGTCGAGTCCTGGACGAATGGGTGGTATCGCAGGTTCCTGAGCGGCGGGACCGCGCTAGAGCGTGGTCAGCAGTTCCGGGCCATCCGCCGTGATCGCCAGGGTATGCTCGAACTGCGCGGAGCGCTTGCCGTCCGCCGTGCGTACCGTCCACTGGTCGGGCGCCAGGCGTGTCTCGGCGACGCCCATATTGAGCATTGGCTCGATGGTAAAGACCATACCTGGCCGCAACTCGACGCCTGTGCCGGGCGTGCCGTGATGTAGCACGTTCGGGTCCTCATGCAGGCCGCGCCCGACCCCATGTCCAACATACTCGCGTACGACGCCATAGCCCTCGCCCTCGGCATAGCGCTGGATAGCCGCGCCAATGTCACCGAGGCGCTTTCCTGGCTGCGCCTGCGCGATGCCCAGGTCCAGCGCATGATGCGCCGCATCCAGCAGCCGTTGCGAGTCGTCGTCCACCTGGCCGACCGCATAGGTGACGCAGGAGTCGCCGACCCAGCCGCGGTACAGAACGCCGATATCGACGCCGATGATATCGCCCTCGCGCAGGATCTCGCGCGCGCTGGGGATGCCGTGGCAGATGACATCGTTCACCGCGACACAGATCGTCGCGGGAAAAGCCTTGCGTCCCGGGTGGCCACGTTGTGCGGGAAAACCGCCATAGCCCTTGTAGATCGGCAGCGCGCCCTTGCCGCGAATGACCTCTTCCGCGACGCGATCCAGTTCCGCGGTGCTGACGCCGGGCACGACGTAGGGGCGCAGAACCTCGTATGTCTCGGCGACGATGCGTCCCGCCGCTCGCAGTTTCTCGATTTGATCAGAACTCTTGAGTAGAATCGCCACGGCAGCCTCGACCTCTCCTTGTTGGGCTCGCATGCTCGCATGTATTGTATGCTGTGATTGCGGCGCTCCGCCAGCTATTGCGCCCGTGTCGTGCCAGCTACCCGCCCCAGCCAGTGAACGCGCGAACGAGCAGCAGCCCCACAAGCGCGAGAACCAGTAGCCAGGAGAAGACGATAGCCATCATCGCGATGCGCGCGGGAGCCGAGCGCGAGAGGACGCCACGCTCCAGCGCGTCTTGCGCGCGCTCGCGGCTCTCGGTGAGCACATACTGGGGAACCAGCCGCAACGTGAGGGCGATTCCCAGTGGCACAAGGAGCAGATCGTCGAGATACCCGACCACTGGAATGAAATCGGGAATCAGGTCAATCGGGCTGAGCGCGTAGCCGACAACGCAGATGGCGAGCGCCTTGGCATACCATGGGGTGCGTGGATCGCGCGCGGCCAGATAGAGCGCGTAGGTCTCGCTCTTGAGCTGTCGCGCGCGGCGCTTCCATTCATCCAACAGTATGTGCTTTCAGTGACTGGCGGACACGAATCCAGGCATTTACACATCTATTTACGTAGCGAACGAAGCGCAGTTGCGCCCCTCAGGCCGCACGTTCGCGCGCGAGACGGCGTCCAGGGAGCAGGAGCCAGAGAGGCGCAAGCCAGCGCGCAGCTATGATTTATTGCTGAACTCTCCGCTCTTGGCGCTGTTGTACTGCGACATCACATCGTCCCTGGCGCGCTCGTAGAAGTCCTGCCCCAGGGCGAACGCCTCGCTGTAGCGCTCGTGTAGCCGCTCGATCCACGGACCGAAGCGCTCCTGCGCCCGCTGGCGCAGGTCGAAGCCATCTGTATCACTCTGGTCACCCACGCCGGCACCGCCGGGACGTGGCATGAACAATATCGCCACCGCGACCCCAATCGCCACGCCGAGCAGCAGGCCAAACCAGAATCCTGCGCCCGATCTACGCTGTTTCATCTCTCCACTCCCTCCACCAAGTGTCCATTTCGAACCTATCATCCCTGACGGTTCAGCGCGCCTTCTGGCTACGTCTCTAGCAGTTCCTCGATGAGTGTGAGCACATCCTCGATATCGCCAAATGGCTTGCGCATGACGCGCGTTTTCAGATCCGGCGTTGGGCGCGCGCGTAGTCTGCGCTCCATCGCGTCCGCCTCGTTCGCTGAAGCAGTCATGATAATGATCGGCAGGTCGGCCGTCATCGCGTTCGCGCGCAACGCGTGATAGGCGTCCAGCCCAAGTAACCTTCCGTGGAAGAAGAGATCAAGAATGACGAGATCGGGTTGCTCCGCGCGAATCTTCTCGACGGCGCCATCAATCTCCTCGCATACTTGAGACTGGTACTCCGTGTCGTCCAGCACCCGGCGCAGCAGCCCGGCGATATCGTCGTCGACAATGAAGATGTGCTTGGATGTCGGCATGGGAGCGGCTCACTTCCCTGGGCGAGCGCCGCAGTCACCTTTGACCAGACGGGCGCCATTCCAGACACGGTCTAGGAACTTCCAGCATAGCACTTGCGATGCGCACAAAACACGCTGATTCTGGGCAAAAAGTGTCAGATACTCCCGTCTAAAGACGGGAGCTTGTGTCTAGACTCCACCGCACCTCGGCGTAACGTCGCCGCTGCGCCGCTTTGGCTTCCTCGTCCGACATATCAGGGCGTTCCGACAAC
>Ga0070706_100001980_pt1 | contig 21120 bp, 20 predicted proteins | sample KBSK5501metaG_FD_65476 | JGI IMG/M metagenome (GOLD analysis project Ga0070706, IMG submission 65476) | Corn, switchgrass and miscanthus rhizosphere microbial communities from Kellogg Biological Station, Michigan, USA - KBS K5-50-1 metaG | ecosystem: Host-associated > Plants > Roots >... | reverse complement strand
CTGCTGCCGGGCGAGGGCGAGGTCGCCGGGCTGCTTGCGCTGATGCTGCTGACCGACGCACGCCGGGCGGCCAGGACCGACGCCGCCGGGTCGATCGTGCCGCTGGACGAGCAACGCCGGGAGCTCTGGGACGGAGCTTCGATCGCCGAAGGCGTGGCGCTGATCACCAGGACCCTGGGTATTGTCCCGGTCGGTCCGTACCAGCTCCAGGCGGCGATTGCCGCGGTGCACGACGAGGCTCCGACTGCCGAGGAGACGGACTGGCCGCAGATTCTTGCGCTGTACGAGGTGCTCGGCCAGGTGGCACCGGGACCGATGGTCACGCTCAGCCGTGCGGTCGCCCTGGCTATGGTGCATGGACCGAAGGCCGGGCTTGCTCTGCTCGGCACGCTCGACGCGGACGACCGGATGGCGCACACGCACCGCCTCGAGTCCGTGCGTGCGCACCTGCTCGAACGTGCGGGTGAGACGGTTGCGGCGCGTGAGTCCTACCTGCGGGCGGCGAGGATGACCGCGAGCGTGCCCGAGCAGCGCTATCTCGCACTTCGCGCGGCCAGGTTGCACCATCTCGCGCCGCCTCCCGACCCGGCGGGTTGACCCGGCTGTCATCCTACAGCCGCCCTTTGGAACTGAGCAAAAAAGATCTTGGGAAGAGGCAAAAGCAGCCATGCTGTAATTTAGTGTGTCCCTCCTATGGGAGCTGCTTTCTGCCCCGTTTGTGTTGTGCTTTCAGCTTGCGCGGATGCACCTGATCACGTTCCATATAGTACTTCAGTTCCTCGAGGGACCGAGCACCAACGCGGCTCATCTGGAGCCTCAAAAGGGGTGCCAGGAACAGACCGAGGAAAAGACCCAGGTCGAGCTCTGCCTGCACTTCAACCAGAGAGGTCTGTGGTCCCAGGGCGTGGACTGTCCACTGGTTCTCGGCGCGCTTGAGAAACCAGGGACGCCCCTGGGTTGCCTGGTAGGCGAAGTGCATCGCTGCTTCGTCGTAAGAGGTGAAGGTTTCCTGGATAGCAGCAAAGCCTGGAACGGCGGTCGAACAGATTCGTCCACCGACCTGAGCCCCTGCGGGTGCAGGAAGATCGGGAACGACCTGTGACGTGGCAATCGCGCTGGCCCACAGCCCGATCGTGTCAAACTCATGCGCGAGAATGCGCCAGACTTTCTGTGCCGGGGCGCCGATCGTCAGCTGGCTTTTCAAGTGAAGACGCATGGCTGGCTCCTTTTGCTTGTCTCTCGATTTACTCAGGGAAAGGGTGATGGATGGTGGGAGACGCACTTCTGCGCTCAACAGGCATTTGCACTTCGACGATCATGTCATCGAATGGACCATCACGAGAAAACTCAACTCCCACCTCGCGATAGGGACCCACGATCTGATACCCATTGGCCTCGATCCAGTGAGCAATCCTGCCAAGGGCGACAAAGACCAGGTCTGGATCCCCCGTTTGCACCGCAGTTGCCATCGTCGAAACGGCCGGCAGTTCATGCATCCGCAGCTCATAGGCGTCTGAAAGTGAGATCGGAGCATCCACTGGCTTTTTGAGGAGGTACCCGACCTCGACATCGTTGTTCCGATGGGTGAAGCCATCGGTATAGATCACACCGACGAAAGGGCCGAGGATGCGTGGATCGACTCTCGACGGCAGGACGCGCTGGACCAGCTGGAACAGCTGGAACAAATCTTCTGCGGATGGGAGCAGCGTGCGGATCGAGAGGAAGAGCTGGGCCGGAATGGACTTGACGACCACATCCAGTGCCTCCTCCGATCGCTGATTCTGTTGGAGCCGGGCCTCGATCCGACGTAAGCGCTGCAGCTCTTCCAGGACCGTTTGCTCCACTTCGGCTTTTTTGAGCAGCAGCATGCCGTGAATGGCCTCGTCCGAGACATCCGCCTGCAGCATCCCTGCAATGGTCTCCAGAGAGAGGCCCAAATCTTTCAGGGCCAGTATCCGGTTCAGATGGCGTAATTGCCCGGCGCTGTAGTAGCGGTAGCCCGTCTCCGGGTCGAGGTGGGCCGGTTTGAATAACCCAATATCATCATAGTACTGCAACAACCGCTTGGACACCCGCGACAGTTGCGAAAATTCTCCAATGGGAAACATGACCATCCTCCAGTCTTGGTTCTCACTTCCAGGTATAAGGTATCACGTAACGTGAGTGTCAAGGGCAAGGGGGCTGTTCCCGGGAGCGATCTGCCATGGGTGTGCGAGAGGGAAGCGTGGAAACAGGGGGTTCACGTGCTGGATGATGCTCTGGTCATGTTCTAGAGGACGTGTTCCTCGGTGAGAAATTCCCGGTTCACCTCTCCAGGCTTTGTACGCAATCTGACTGCTTCCCCTTTTCGAGCATCATCTGGCGGGGGATCTTCGGGTAGGCTCCGAAAGTGTTAGAGCAGGTTTTATTGCAACGGGTCCTTTCAATCCGTATCACCGATCATACGAGTCGATGTCGAACATCCCGTTCTGCTCTTCCCAACGCATGCCAATTGACAAGATAGCGATGGAAGAAACCAGATAGGGAGCGGTTTTTCCAGGCTATGAATGATCGATTCCTATGATTGACGCCGATTTCCTACATCGTACCTCAAAATCGGTCGAAATTTGACCCAATTTACCTTTAACCGGTGGACGAAGGCCCCTGTTGACTTGCAAAAGTGGGCGCGAAGCTTCATGCTGGAAAAATGAACCTGCACCCGCACCTTTCTGCGAGAACGTTACCACAATTTACAAAATGGCGATGGAAGAAACCAGATGTGGAGCGGATTTCCCAGGCAATTCTACGCCAGTGCTCAAGATTGGGGGCAAGCGCTTATGATTGGGGGCCAAAGCTGCTCACATGGTAGGGCATTTACCAGCAAACGTTTCCTCCGAAGGAGCTTAAAATATGGCGGGTCAATACCAGTATTTATTCACACCCATTCGCATCGGACAGACGACTATACCTAATCGCATCGTCTTTGCAGCCCATCTGACGAACCTCGCTGAGGACAATCTACCCGGGCCTCGTCTCACCGCCAATTATACTGAGCGTGCAAAGGGCGGGTGTTGAAGCCATTGGTCGTTAATCAAGACAAGGGTCTGACCCAGTGCCGTCATCAGCGCGCTGAGTCCCTGGGCAGCCGATGGTAGCTCGCACCGGAGGGGATGTGGGAAGCGAGTCAAGGAACATACCTCTTATCGGAAGACAGTGAATCTATCGGTTGCCCGGATGAGTTCTTGGGTGAGGCCTGGGTTGTCGGCGGTATGGCCAGCGTTGTCAACAATCACCAACTCGGCACGTGGCCACACACGTTTGAGTTCCCACGCGTTTGCAATGGGGGATTGAAAATCAAAGCGACCATTCACCAGGATCCCGGGTATACCAGCCAATATATCGGCGTCGCGAAGTAAGCTCCCGTCCTCTAGAAACGAATTGTGGTGTATGTAGTGGGTAACGATGAGCGCAAACGCCAACGCGAACGTGGGATTGGTGTATCGCTCAGCGAGTCCCGTTGATGGGTCCACGCAGGTGTCGCGGACTCCCACAGGCACCAGCCTTGGGCGGCTCGTTGGTGGACGGTGAGATCGGAATCGTTGAGCCGTCGATAGTAGGCCTCGACGATATCGCCATCGCGCAAGGCTTCCGGCAACACCGTACGGAGACGTTCCCATTGTTCGGGGAAGAAAATCGCTACGCCACCTCGGAAGAGCCAGTCAATTTCCTTTACTTCTCGTTCCTCACAATGCAGAACGTTCTGTCTACGCGATCAAATCATTGTCGGTATTAGCATCAGCAACGATGATTACGCCCCGGGCATCGTATAGCGATTTAGCTCAGCTACCAACCTGCGCGTGAATCAGGATCGCCTTTCCTATGCAGCAACGCATAGCGGATAATCCAGCGAAGGCCGATATTGGAGTTTCAAAAAATAATCCGGATATAGGAACACCCAGCGAGGGCCGATGAATCGGCGGTGTGCGCGATAAATCGGCACCTACGGATGCCTGGATTATCGTGTTAAAAGTCAGAATCAGGTATGACAATAAAAGTAAGTACTAACTACCATACCCGGGCATGCGGTTTCGATTGGAGTAAGCGCTGCTAGAATACGAACTTATGTCGAGTAAGAATCCCAGGATGACCCAGAACCAACCCCAACCGACAACGCCGACTACAGGGTTATAAACAAGTACATACAATAGGGTGGTAAACGGCAAGAAGATGATACCAAGTAATGGCCAGATAAAGGTATTGTGGAATGCCAGAGTGACACGATTAGTAAACAACCAGACGAAAAGCACAGCCAGGCGGGGGAAAAACGCTGCGCCAATCGCAAAAATGCAACCAAAACACATGATGGATACCTCCTACAGTGAAAGTTTGGATGGGCTGCCTCATAGAGAGTCCTGGTGCATTTCAGTGCTTTGTGATACCGATCGTTCACCCATTGCTCTCATAACCCATCTCACATTATCGTACGGCTTAAAGTAGTATAACTGAAAAGCGATGCATAACACAACAGATGAAAGGATGAATTGTCGGATCGGGGATGATGGGGAGAATCTACCGCAGACCCATACGATTCCAGGACTTTGCTAGCGATTAATGTAAATGGTCGAATCGCAAAGGTCATTCAAACAATGCCAGAACATCCGCAAAGGATGCTCTGGAGAATTCTAGTATGTAAGCCCGCCCAGTTATGCCTTAGGAACAATGGTGGCGCGCACCGTTTGGACATGGATCATACCATCCTTAAAAATGAAGGTATCCACTCCATCGGAGACACTGCCTTTCGTGGAATCAGCAGTCCACTCCAGGAAGAGGATATCCTCCACATAGGTTGTTTTGACATTCCACTTTGCTTGAGGAACACCTCGTATTAGATCGGCGAAGAAACCGCGTATCGCGTTCTTGCCGCGCAGTACACCTGATGGACTGACGAGGTAGGAAGTATCATCATAGTCCATCAGGATCCCATCAAGATCTTCAGCACCCAAGGTCTGGACATGGTGCCCAAAGATTTCTTCTGGAGTCCGTTTCGATAGATCAGATTGTGTCATCGCTGAAATTCCTTTCTTTAACCTTTCATCAAGTCTGCTGCCTTCTCGGCAATCATGATCGTGGGAGCATTGGTATTCCCGCTCACCACGGTCGGCATGATAGAGGCATCGATAACACGCAGACCTTCCACGCCTCGTACCCGCAAGTGTGCGTCGACCACGGCCATTGAATCGTTGCCCATCTTGCATGTGCCGACAGGGTGATAGAGTGTTTCCACGTAGTTGCGGATATACTCAGAAATTTCCTCGTCACTCTGCACCTGAGAACCAGGATGCGTCTCCACGTCACGGAATGGAGCAAATGCCAGCGTTTCACCCAATTTACGCGCAATCTTAACCCCCTCGACTAGTACCTGCATATCGGCCTCGTCAGCAAAGTAGTTAGGCTGGATGATAGGGGCTTCAGCGGGATTAGTCGAGCGCAAGGCAATATAACCGCGACTCTGTGGATGCAGCACGCAAGGGGCTATCGTGTAGCCATCACCCTCTGGTACTGTGAAACCATGATTCAGGTAGTACACAGGCGCGAAATGATATTGTATATCGGGCATAGGCAAGTTGGCTTGCGTTCGGACAAAAGCTCCAGCCTCTGCAACATTTGAGGTCAGCGGCCCCCTTTTGTTGTCTACGAAATCTTGCAGATTCTCTGGCGTTTGCGCGTGTGCCAATGAGATTGGTTGAGTGGAAGCATAGAGTACGACAATCGCCGGATGATCTTGCAAATTCTGTCCTACTCCTGGAAGATCAGCTACCACAGGTATACCCAGTGCTTTCAGGTGATTGGCAGGTCCGATACCAGAGAGCATCAGCAGTTGGGGAGAGTTGATTGCCCCGCCAGAGAGAATCACTTCCTTGTTGGCATTGACCCGCTGTTTCTCGCCGTTCTGAATATACGCGACGCCGACTGCTCGTGTCCCCTCGAAGATTACGTCGGTTACGAGAGTATGAGTTTGCAAAGTGAAATTCGGTCGACTCAGGATGGGATGAACGAAGCCAACCGCAGCGCTATGGCGTAGTCCTTGCCTTTGCGTCACCTGGTAAAAGCCCACGCCATCCTGCTCAGCTCCATTGAAGTCGTTCATCTGAGGAATGCCTACTTCTACCCCAGCTTCAACGAAAGCATGAGAGATGGGATTGAGTGTGCGGAGGTCTGAAACATTGAGAGGTCCGCTGGTACCATGATATTCTGACGCTCCCCGCTCCTCATTTTCAGACTTCTTAAAGTAAGGTAATACGTCCGAGTAACTCCATCCTTCGTTCCCCAATTCTCTCCAGTGGTTATAATCGCGGCGATTACCACGAATATATATCATCGCGTTGATGGAGCTGGAGCCCCCCAGTACCTTTCCACGGGGCCAATACAGTCTGCGGTTGTTAAGATGTGGCTGTTCCTCCGTCTCATATGCCCAATCGAGCGGAGATTTAAAAAAACTGGAGAATGCAACCGGAATGTGGATTTCTTGCGTGTCGTCAGGTCCCCCCGCTTCAAGCAGAAGGACAGTGGTTGCGGGGTCTTCGGTTAAGCGGTTGGCCAGCACACAACCCGCGGAGCCAGCACCGACAATTACATAGTCGTACATGGATTCCCTCTCTGGATAGAGCTATAGGTCGTACTACGCTATTTGCTAAGTATAGCTGTCAACGTTGACAAAAGTCAACGTGTTGAGAAGCGAGCCTACCTGCGGCGGGCGGACCTGCCCAAGACCAACCTGATCGGAGCAGACCTGCGTGAAGCAGATCTGCAGGAAGCCAATCTCAGCGGGACACGTCTGGAGAACGCAATCCTCCTGCATGCGGTTCTCGAGAGTGCAAACATGCAAAACGCGATTGACCCCAAGCGCGGCAGCGTCAAGCAGCAGATCTACAATACGGTCATTGAGCAAGTTGATTTCATCAATATAGAGGAAACCGCGATTTGCTGCTGCTAACAACCCGGGAGCGAAATAGCTGGCGCCGCTTGCCAGCGCCGTTGCAAGATCGAAGCTCCCTGCAACACGATCTTCGCTGGCATTGAGTGGAAGAGTCACCAAATGAACAGGAAGTTGAGCGATGGGAAACGTTTCGCCGCGTTCAAAACGAACCTGGCAGTCGTTACACATCCATTGTGGAGCGGTTGGGTTGCACGAATAAGGACAGTCAGCTACGCCAGTTATAGGTGGAAGCAGGTTGGTAAGAGCACGTACAGCCGTGGATTTCCCCGTGCCCCTACGTCCACAGATGAGAACGCCACCAATCGATGGATCGATGGCGTTAAGGATGAGGGCGAGGCGCATGTTCTGCTGCCCAACTATAGCACTCAACGGGAATGTTGTCATGTTCGCGCTTTCATCATCAGTTCATCGCTGTGCTGGGTACACGTCATCACCTATTCCCATACCACCAAATCCAGGAATATTGCATGCTACCACATGGATTTGCTCAGTGTCAAAAGAGCATTTACTTCATTTAACCTGTTTATCGCGTCAAATATCCAGCATCGACAGGCAAAGCATAGCCTGTCAAATGGCGAGCTTCGTCAGAAGCCAGCCACAGCACGGCTGCGCTGATAGCTTCGGGGGGTAGCAATCCGCGGTCAGGAAAGAGATTGAGTTGATTCATTACTTCCAACATATGTTCATAGGTTGCTAAGGGACCAGGACCGCCCGCAAACACGTCATAGAGCGCCTGGTTACGGAGCATGGCAGTATCGACACTGGTTGGACAGACAGCATTCACATTAATATCATAGGGAGCAAGCTCAATAGCCAGGGTCTTGACGAGGCCAAGAACGCCGTGTTTGGCGGCGACGTAGTGCGCCAGGTTCGCCATGCCCTTGAGTCCAGCCGTCGATGAGATGCAAATAATTTTGCCGCTGCGCCTGCTGAGCATCTGTGGAATACACACTTTGCACGTAATCCATACGCCCTTGAGATCGATATTCACAGTTTCGTCCCACTGTTCTTCTGTCAGCTCCCAACTTGGCGCAAATGAATACACCCCAGCATTTGCTACCAGGATATCAATCGGGCCAAGTTCGCGCTGCGCCTGTTCTACTAATACCTGCATAGCATGAAGGTCAGTCACGTCTATCTGGGCAGTGAGAACAGGACGTCCCATTTGCTCGATCTCGGAGGCAAGTGATACTAATTCTTCGGGCTGTGCAAGTGGATAGGGGACAGTGCTGTACTGGCGACAGGCATCACACAACACGAGCCGCGCTCCTTCGCGAGCAAATGCGCGGGCATGGGCACGCCCCATGCCCTGTGCAGCGCCTGTGATAAATACCGTGCGGTTTTGAAAACGTGAGTAGGTAGGGTTAGTAGACTCCGCAAATGCCATCGATAGTGAAATCTTCGATGATGAGTTCTTCTTCTAGCGCCAGGTCTAATTCTAGTGTATCTAAATCTGTGGGCGCCTCTATGCCAGTGTTTTCTATTATGGAAGTTTGTTCGTCGATTGTAACTTCGCTGGTTTGGAGGTTGGTGTCTGACATCGAAATACCCTCACTTTGTTGTCCAGACTAAATTTCTGTGAGATAAGCATACCATCAGTTTCTGGGGAATACAAGGTTTCAGCCTGTAGAAGTTCAATATCTGGGCGAGACAGAGAAGAGAATGAAAGTCTGGACAAGATCTCGTGTCTCTACAGGCTGAAAAAGTGTGCGACACGAACGATCTTTCTGCAAAAGAAGAACTGCTCCACTGTGACTTTTCATATTTTGATATAACTACTCTTCAAAAAATAGGTAAAATAAGGTTGAATTTCTTGTGCTTTTTGGGTATATTACTCATGTAATTAGATACATCACTTTTCAGACGAGTCATTGTTGTTCTGCCAACTTCCGTTGCCTCTTCATTGTCGTGCAACCAGGTTTGCTAGAAAGGAAACCGTCGCATGTAGTTGCAGTCCAAGCGTTGGACGAAAGGAGTCTCCCTATGAAATGTCTCCGTATCACTTGCTGTTTCTTGGTTCTACTGCTGTCCTTCGTTGTATTCACCTTCGTTGGCGTCGCCCATGCGGAACCTGGCCTCCAGAGCCCCCTCATTGCGATCAGCGGCCAGGGTACGGGCCATGTATCCGTATCGCCCACGGCGCGTGATCGAGGGGAGACCTTCCACGCGCAGGTCACGGTCAACGTGCAGGGCACGCGACCGAATACCACCTTCACCATCACGCGCTTCGTCGATCAACCGCCAGATGGCGTCTGCACTGAAAGGGGAGGGGGATTCACGCTTGGCACGCTCACGACCTCGCAGGGCGGAGCAGGGGCAGCCCACTTCGAGCGGGTGTCTCCGGGTGAGATCCCCGGCTTTCAATTCGACCTCGACTTTCACCTCGTCGGAGACGACGGCACCTTGCTGAAGAGCGGCTGCATGACCGTGACCATGAAGTAAGGCTTGTCGAGAAAGCTCACGAGCGAGGACGACTTCGCCTTCGAGGCTGACAAGCACCAATTCATGAATGGACAAGTAATAGAGCTGTGTGCTGCACGTATGCAAGGTACTGGGGAAGTAGCGTCTCTCCTGCTGAGGTGCTTGAGTCAGGTCTATGCGGGAGTCATCGCTTCAATGGAACGATCAGAGATGGCTCCCGTAGCCTCTTCAACTTCCTTTTATAGAGAGCTAGGGTGTCAGTATATCTCATCTTCCTATTGAAAGCCAAACTTGAGAAAGAAGTGGATTGTAGCGCTTTATCGGGCGCGCCAAGGAGTGCAATCACTGCCCGTTCAGAGCAATGTGTACGACCAGTAAGTAAGGACGAACGCTCTGTAGCAGTATGCATGAGGTCTATTTGGATCGGGAGAAAGAGCATTCCTTCTTACTGATGAGCTTTGTGGAAGATTTTTTCAACAGTCTGGTTTTCCCCTTGACTTCGACCTCCTCTGTTAAGTATGCTTGCTTCTGTAGATTGGTCGTGTTGTCTATCCGAGGAGGCTAACAATGTCTCACGCCCCTACACATTATCGACTCATCTCAGAGGTTAAGATACGCCGCGAGTCCTTTGGAGGCATTCTCTATAAGTATGGTTGTGCTGATAGGGGTGCCCTTTCCTTTATCAATTCACATCAACTCATTGAACTGCTGATCGCAGGTCAACAGCAGCATGATGGAGATGTGAGCGCGGCGATCGAAAGTAGCCGCTACTCTGAAGCCAGCAAACAGAAGTTGTATGCCGCCCTCGACGATCTAGTAAATCGAGGATACATACATATCTTACCCCAAGCTCTCTGAAATGAAGAGGCGACCCTCGCGATCGCCCGGTTGCGATAGCCCACATAAAAATGAGAGGAGTTATCCCTGATGGCGGAATTTGTACGTTTTATGGAACGACCCAATCGGACTGCCGGTGCGAAAGTCGGCACCCTACACCCCCTGGCCCTGGCAGCAATGCAGCAGACGGGAGAGATGGTTTCGCAATCGAAAGGACGAAGCTCTCAACGCTTTCTGCAAGGCGGTCTATCAGCGCCGATTACTGTCACATGGGAAATTACAGCGGCATGCAATATAGCATACATCCATTGCCTCTCGGCATCTGGCCGTCGCAGACCACGTGAGTTGAATACGGAACAAGCATTAGCGCTGGTGGATGAACTGGCTGACATGCATGTTTTCCAGATTCATTTCGGCGGTGGAGAGCCATTTATTTATCCTGGTATCTGGCGGGTGCTTGAACAGTGTACGAAGCGCGAACTTGTGATGTGCATTAGCACAAATGGGACGTTGATTACTGCTGAACGAGCTCGCCGCCTCAAAATGTTTGAACCACTCTATTTTCAGGTAAGTCTGGATGGGGGTACCCCACAAACGAACGATAGCATACGGGGAAAAGGCGTCTTTAATCGTGCGATGCAAGGCCTGGAATTGCTAGCGGCGGAGAACCATAGCCTGACGGTGAACAGTGTCTTGACGCGATATAGCTTCTATGAGCTTGATCTTCTCTACGAGATAGCTGCGAGCTTCAATGCTAAACTACGTGTGACTCGCCTGCGCCCGTCGGGACGTGGGCAGGAAGTCTGGGCCGATTTGCATCCGATGCAAGAGCAGTACAGTGAATTCACAAACTGGTTAATGGCGCACCCCGACGTGTTGACAGCCGATTCTTTTTTCCACCTCAATGCCTTTGGTACCAGGTTAGCGGGTCTTGATTTGTGTGGCGCAGCGACGGCTACGTGCTGAATCTGTCCAGAAGGTGAAGTCTACCCATGCGCTTTCTTCCAGACTCCTGAGTTTGAGGCGGGCAATCTGCACGAGCAGAGCTTCAGGGAGATCTGGCAGAACTCGATGCTCTTTGACTACTATCGCAAGATGGGGGGAGGAGCTTGCTCGGGCTGCGAACAGTACAATGTGTGTCATGGAGGCTGCCCGGCTACAAAGTGGTTTGTGCATCAGAAGTTGAGCATCAAAGACCCTGAATGTGTGTTACTCTGAACGAGGTCTGCAATGAACTAAAACCACCTGGTAATGATTTTTATCTTTTTAATGCGGACATCGGAACATCCAGCGAGGGCCGATACATCGGCGCTGGGCGGGATAAATCGGCCCCTACAGATGATCGGGTTATTGTGTTAAAAGTCATTACTATGTACCCCTCAAAAACATATTCTCGGTAGTGCCTATTTGAAGCGAGTAATTGACTCTTTAGTAAATCAGCCTGCTTCGACCCAAGTGGAAATACATAGGCTGGATGTGGAGTTGCTCTTACAATAAAACGGTAGGGCATGTAGCGATCAAATCCGGGATTCAGTTGTTCATCAAGAACGCTACAGATGATCTGCTCTTGACTATGGAAGGTAAGGCGATTGCACGTCCAGTATTCAGAATAAATACGAGTGGCACCAATTTTCAGGAGATCCTGAACGAGAGAATCTTCTTGCCGGTAAGCAGCCTGAGCCACTGGTATTTGTGTAAAAGTTCTTACAATACCGCTGAAAAATGTGGCAAAAATCAGCAGCAATAGCCCTCCTCTCAACAGAAACGATAGATTTCTGTTCCTGTTTGATGAAAACTTACGTGATAGCAGACCATTCCATGCAGGCCATAAAATAGCAGGAGTTGCGATAAGTGCACACATGAGGTAGCGAAAAGTAACTACAGGAACCACTGCAGATACAGGGCTGGTAGCGTACGAGGCAAGCGTTATCATTACGCTTCCTAATAGCATGAGTCTGCTGCATTGATGTATAAAAACCTGTCTCTCCTCAAGGGCACCCTTTTGTGTGAAGAAGTGGCGCCTGCATTGCCAAAAAATACGAGCCGCACCACATGTAGCAATGAACCACAAGATGAGGTAACCTGCGCCCCATACTCCATGAAACAAGATACATGGAAATGTTGATAACGCCGGTGAGCTATAAAGCGGATAAGCGGTAAGAGAGCAATCTGGATTTGCTCCAGTAGCGCTTGGGAGACCAATAATTATGGTACCAACGATATGGTGTAACCATGTGAGGTGTTGTGCTACTATTTCATTTGCTCCGTTCTTGTGGATCCATAAAAGGGTGTTCCAGGAGTTTTGATCCCACGGGGCAGTTAGGTTGTAGAGAATTAGTGGAAAGGCTCCTATGATTACTCCCAGGAGGAGGCTGAGTCCCATCCACGACAGAAGTTCTCTATAGCAGAAAAGCACCAGGAGTAATCCTGCCAAAGCGACAATGGGTAGGATCAAGAAATCAACCCACAGTGCAAGACCTACCATTAGCCCCAAGAAGCCATAAATAATTATGCGCCTTTGTTTCGACTGAAGTGCCTGGCTCTGGATTGAAGAATGTGAAGTAAGAGCAAGCCAGGAAGCTAGTAGAGGAATTAAAGCTAAAAACAATTCGGTTTCTGGATATTCTCCAACTGCCTTGATTTGAAGGTAAATGATATCGCTTGAGCCTAGACTTAGAAGTATCACGATGGCGAGTGCGAACTTTTCTGTATAAAGCAGACGAGTCAGGTAGTACATACAAATCAGAAATGCAGCAAACAGGGGCAGAAGGCCGAGTCGCAGAGTAAAGAGCGAGGCGCCGAAGATGCGAAACAGAGGAGCAGCTATGTATCCTTCTAAAGGCGCCATATAGGGTAAGCCATAGAAAAAGGTGGGGTGGTCTCCCTGGTAAGCGACATGGAGAGCTAGCAGGCCCATAGTTCCTTCATCGCTGTTGGTTGAAGGCCAATTGAAATAAGTGAGGAGAAAACGTGCTAACGTGGCTGCTGCCACAATTGCGAACATCCACCGTTCATTTGTACCAATGTGCATGCGCTTCAAATATGTACGCATTATCATCCCAGACAAAAAAGTTGCCTCTCATAGGCGCAAGGTGAGAACGAAAATGAGAAAGTATTCTTGTTCAAGATATCTCTCTCATTGCCGGCACTGCGCAATAAAGTCATTTCAAAAGGAGTCTTAACTCACTTTGATAATTGTTCGTCCTCGGGTACCGCCCTTAAGAATGGTGGCTAGCGCCTGGGGCAATTCCTCAAATGGGACCTCGTGGCCGATCATGTCAAGCAGACGTCTCGGCTTGTAGTTACTGGCAAGGCGATGCCAGAGTTGTTCGCGTAACTCCATTGGGCAGTTTACAGATTCAATGCCAAGGAGATTAATCGCGCGTAGGATGAAAGGGAAGACGGTTGTATTCAAATTCGGCCCACCGGTGTTCCCGAAGGCAGCGATAGAGCCACCGTATTTAGTGGTGCGAAGGAGATAAGCCAGGGTTGAGCCTCCAACCGAGTCCAGACTGCCTGCCCAGCGCTCTTTCTCCAATGGTCGATTGCTCTCAGCAGAAGTCTCCTCACGGCTTATGATCTCACTTGCTCCCAACTCCCTAAGGTAGTCATGTTCTGAGGTTTTTCCTGTGCTGGCTACGACGGTATACCCGAGATTGCTAAGGATGCTGATGCCGACACTTCCTACTCCTCCAGTGGCTCCGGTTACCAGCACCGGGCCATTCTGAGGTTTAAGGCCGTTTTTCTCCAATTGATGGATGGCTAGAGCAGCAGTAAAACCGGCTGTGCCAAGCGCCATCGCTTCTTTGAGGGTCAGACCATCAGGTAGGGGAACAACCCAATCGGCTTTAACACGTGCATATTCACTATAGCCGCCGTAATGAGAGACGCCAAGTTCGTAGCTGGTTGCGATCACTCCATCACCAGTTTTGAAACGGCTGTCGTTAGATTCGGCCACAATGCCTGCCAGGTCGACACCGGGCACAAAAGGATAGCTGCGCACGATTTTACCTTCTGGGATGGAGGCCAGGCCGTCTTTGTAGTTGACGCTCGAGTAGGCTACCTTGATCAGAACCTCGCCAGGAGGCAAGTCAGCCTGGGTTAGTTCTTTAAAGCCAGCGGAAAATCCCTCCCCGGTTTTATTGACAACAAATGCTCGAAATGCTGTTGACATAGTTCCTCGCTCTCTATTATTGCAGCTTTTGTACTTCCTCGGGATGTATGATGGGATAAAGGTTGATGGACCAACCTATCCCAAATGCCTGGGGCAAAAATATCTGTGAGGTATTTTTATTCCAGAAGGTATCGCGTATGCGTTCTACCGTTGGTAGACGAAAGTCATAGGGAATACCTGCAATTTTGCCATTCCAGGTTCGATCTTCGGGTGGAAGTTGCAGTTGCTGCGCAATAGCTGCCCCTACAAAAAAGAGGAGCAAAGTGATCCCAATAATGTTCCTGGGGCTTAAAAACTTTTTTTGGCTCATATGTTTCACTCCTTTGCCGTATAGGATATCAGAATAATAGCTGCTATTTCCCCTTATAGGCTGGGGGACGCTTCTCAAGGAATGCATTGAAACCCTCGACAAGATCCTCGCTGCGGAAGCATTGCAGCATACCATCGACTTCAAGTTGCATTATTGCCTCCAGGTCCAGGTCATACGTCCGTTGCATCGTCTGCTTGACGAGGCGCACTGAGATAGGGGCATTTGTAGCAATGGTATGCGCCATGTCTATAGCATAATCCAAGAGTTGCTCCTGTGCAACGACACGGGTCACAAGCCCGGTGCTTAATGCCTCATGTGACAGAATCTTCTCACCCGTCAGGAGCATTTGCATTGCGCGTCCTTGTCCTACCAGGCGGGGCAGAATATACATGACGCCATTGGTCTCGAAAAGGGCGCGTTTCACTTCTGTAAAGGCAAATGTAGCTTCTTCCGCTGCCAGGCGAATGTCGCTTGCCAGCGCCGTCTCGACACCAATCCCTATAGCAATACCATTCACCGCCGCAATAATAATCTTCGGAAGGTGTACTATGCGCCGTGTCACATCTTGAATTGCCTGCAGTTCATCATATGCCTGCTTCAAAGGCAGAGAATCGCTTGATGGGTAGGCCATTTCCTTCAAATCGATGCCAGCAGAAAAAGCACGTCCATTGCCCGTAATGATGAGTACACGAACCGAGTCATCAGCTTTTACGTCGTCAAGGATCGCAATGAATTCGAGCAGCGTGGCCTGCCGAAAGGCATTAAGTACGTTGGGCCGGTTAAACGTTGCGATCGCAATGCTGTCTTTCTTCTCATAGAGAATATCTTTCAATTCCATCGGCTTACCTCTGTGTCTTGGTTATAGCATTGTATGTTCGGGGCGAGAAGCAAGTACAGCTTTCAAAGCGTCATCGATGATTTCTATGGCAGTATCGATCTCGCCCTCTGTGATCGACAGTGGTGGTGCCATGCGGAAGCAGTTAAGCATGCCGCCTGTCGAGCGAACGATGTTCATAGATAAACCGCGCCTGAGGCATTCGTCACCGACAGCTACACCTAGTGCGTCGGCGGGTTTTTTCGTGGTACGATCTTCAACAAGCTCAATCCCGACGAGCAACCCTTTCCCTCGCACATCCCCAATCTGCTCATGGCGTTTCTGAAGTTCGCGCAAGCCTGTCATCAAGTATTTCCCGCGCTGCTCTGCCTGTTCAACAAAACCTTCTTCCTCAATAACGTTGATTACGGCAAGCCCGGCGGCTGCTGGTAGCGGGTCTGAGACGTGCGAAGTCACGTGCATGAAACCTTTGTCATAGCAATCTGACTCGATTGCTGAAGAGGTGAATGTTGCCGCGATAGGGATGCCACCTCCGAGAGTCTTGGAAACAGATAGGATATCGGGTACTACACCATACAACTCGAAACCGAACATTGCGCCGAGCCGACCAAAACCTGTCTGGGCTTCATCCAGAATGAGGAGCATGCCACGTTCATCGCAGAATTTGCGTAGACGCTCGAAGTAGTCAGGCGGCGGCACGATGATTCCGCCTGCCGATAGCACTGGCTCGGCAATAACTGCGCTGAGAGAACCAACTGACTGCTGGTCTATCAAGTCAAAACCAGCTTCCAGGCATGAGCAGTCGCAGTTCTCGTTACAGTGGCGAATCGGGCACCGGTAAGCATACGGGGCGGGGAGTGTGAGAGAGCCAGGCATCATGGGGCCATATCCTGCATGGCCTGCTGCAAGGTTGAGCGAGGCTACTCCAGCCTGTAAGCCGTGCCAGCTTCGTGTTAATCCAACAATTTCGAAGCGTCCAGTATACATTTTAGCCAGGCGTAAGGCTATTTCGTTTGCCTCTCCACCCGTGTTAACAAGAATAACCTTGTTGAGTGAAGCAGGAACAAGTCCAACAAGTCGTTCTGCAAGAGCAAGGACAGGTTCAGAAAGCATCCAGGAATTGAGATGTATGACTTCGTCGAGCGATTGCTGCACTGCCGCTACGATCTGGGGATGATTGTGGCCGATGGTCGAGCAGATTTGACCTGAGGTGAAGTCTAGGATGCGCCGCCCATCAGTGGTCTCGATCCAGGCTCCATATGCTCGCGCTACGATGAATGAGGCGAAATTATACGAGTAACGGATTAAAAATCGCTCGCGTTCGTCGTACATGTACTATTCCTTTCTACTGAGCATACGCTTCCGAAATTAACGCGACTCGATATGGAAAAAGCTTTGCATTGACGACGCCGAGTTTGACTGCGGAGTCGTTGTTCATTAGAGAATGTGCCTCCTCTTCGGTGTTTGCTTTAATCACAGTAATACCAAAGGAAACGTGATCTGTCAACGAGCGTTGTCCCTTATCCGCTTTTACAAGTGATCAAGCTGTTGTAACGCAATCGAACGTATAATATAAATATATGTTACAGGAAAAGCGGTAGAGCAAGGAGTATTCTGATACAAGGAGAGTGTCGAGGTACACACATGGATGAACATATAGACTACGAGAATATCTTTACTCCCCAGGGCATGCTGGGTCACGTCTCGAAACATCCAAATCTGGATTTTCTGATGAATATTTTCAATATACCCAGGGTATATGGCGTCTCCGGTTTTGGAACGTGGAATGTCGGACAGCATACCGTGGCGGTGGCTTTCCTGGCACTGTATTGGTCGGCATTTAATTCCTACCCCCAGGAGAAGCGAGACCGGCTCGTCACCCTCGCGTTAGTGCATGATGTGCATGAAGCAGTCATTGGGGACATCTTACCCTTTTTCAAAACTGCGGCTGTCAAAGAGGCTATCGACAATATCCAAAACGATATCCTGAGTGCCTTTTCGATTGAAGAGGACCAGACACTGCACGATGAGCTAAAATTGTTGGATATGATGGGTTTTCTCTACGAAATTAGCCAATCGTCGCCAAGGGGTATTGATCCCTCGAAACAGGAACTCATCAAGCAGATGCATGCCCGGCAGGAACAGGAAATTTTGAGGTATGCAGAGAAGGCGAACATAGACCGGCAACAAGTGGAGGAATTCCTGAAATCTATGAAACTCTAATACTGGATAGCTGATCATACAAGAAAATGATCAATCCAGGACGTCTATCTACCAGAGAGAAACGTTACCAGCGAAAGGAGGAGATCACCATGGCAGGCTGGCAGTTGATCATTACGATTCTTTTTGCCTTTTTGTTTCCCATTACGAGCGCGGCGATCATCAATTACCTGGAAAGAAAGATACTGGCCTGGATGCAAGATCGCGCCGGACCTTTACATACCGGGCCTCATGGAAGCTTGCAGTTACTCGCTGATGTCGGGAAAATGTTCTTCAAAGAGGACGTGCATGCTGCCAGAACCGATAAACTTCTCTTCTTGCTTGCTCCATCCGCTTTTATCGCCCCTGTGATAGCCTCGTTTGCTGTGCTGCCATTCTCGCCATTTATTGGCCTGCCGGGGACGGCGCTTGCAACAGGCATTGTCTACCTGGTGGCGATGAGTTCGCTCGACGTGATAGGCATCATCATGGCTAGCTGGGGTTCCAATAACAAATATGCTCTCATCGGTGGGTTGCGTGCCGCTGCCCAGATGATCTCGTATGAGTTGCCACTGATCCTGGCGCTCGTTGGGGTGGTGATGTTGACGAGTGTGCTGGCAAATACCGGCATCGGTACGATCTCGATCAGAGAAGTGATCGCCTTTCAGAGTAGCAGCATCTGGCCGGGCAAAGGGAGCCCTTTCTTGGATTTCATCTTCCAGGGATTTACCCCCTGGGCATGGTTTATCCTGGTGCAGCCCTTGATGCTCGTCATCTACTATACCTGTGGACTCGCCGAGACGAATCGTTCCCCTTTCGATTTGCCGGAGGCGGAATCGGAACTGGTGGCAGGATATTTGACCGAGTACAGCGGTATTCGCTGGGGCCTGTTCTTTCTGGGTGAATATGGGAATATGACCATTGTTTCAGCTATTGCGACTTCGTTGTTCCTGGGCGGCTGGTCTGGCCCTGGTGTTGCCTACCTGACTGCTCCGGGCATGACTACAGGCTGGGTGATTGTAGGCAACCTGTTAGGGATCATCTATTTTATACTCAAGGTCTACGTACTTTGTTGCATTTTCATCTGGATACGCGGAACCCTGCCACGTCTCAGGAGCGACCAACTGATGCAGTTTGCATGGTTGATCCTTATTCCGGTGACGCTTGGCAATATCGTCCTGACAGGCTTGATCTATCTCGTGGTGAGCAATCTGGGTCTGTCAAACGTGGTCTTCTTGATTGTGACCGCTGTCATCAACTGGGTGCTGCTTTTTGGTTTCATCCGCCTGGTGAGTCGAGCAACTGTCGTTTCTACGCGTCACGCGCAAGCCCCCGCTTTACGAGCAGTTGCCCATCGCCGGATAGTGCAGGCGAGATTATCTGAACACGTTGAAACCACTTAATCCCAGACATAGAGGCTGGTGAGGATGTAGCACCTTGCGGAGTTTTCCGACTTCCGAATACACACCATATGTTGGTTCTCGGACCGGTTTGGTGCATGCTCTGAACAGCACCGTGTGTGCAACAACGGTGACACCGTCCGCTAGGCGTCTTGTAGTGCATCAGTGACTGCCTGCTCCACTGTCATCGCCTGCCCCGCGGTCCAGCAGGCCGTAAACGCTGCCGCATCCAGGTGGTCACGAGCCGCACCAACACGTCTGTTCACGTCATCTCGGTAGATGCTGGCGGAGGGCAACAGGCGATCAGCAGCCCCGAACAGCCGCCCTGCTCGCTCTGCTTGCCCCTGTGCTGCAGCTACCTCGGCCATTCCAGCCAGTCCCCTGACGATGCCAATCCCATCGTCCACCTGTTGCATGTCCTGCCAGAGATGCAAGCCTTGCTGGTAGAGCATCTTCGCCTGTTGCTCGCCCCCGTAGTGATGCAGCCAGACATCCCCTGTGTTGATCAGGATGATCCCGAGCCTGCCTCGATCCCGCGAGGCGCCGAAGAGCGGCAGGCTCTGCTCATACAGGGAGCGCGCCATCTCCTCGTCACCCTGAGGCAAGCCCACCACCTCCAACGCACTCACCAGCAACGTCACCCCAAACACATCCCCTTGCTCTTGGAAGAGCCGCAAGCTTTCCTCATAGTGCGCACGCGCCACCGCGCGGTCACCTGAGAAAAAGGCGGCCATGCCCAGAAAGTAGAGCGTGAACGCTTCGCCCGACACATCCCCGAGCTCCTTGTAAAGGGTGCGGCTCTCTTCGAGCAGGGGACGCGCCGCTGCGCTGTTGCGCTGACCCATGCGGACAAGCCCCAATAACCATTCCGCGGTGCTGCTCTCTCGCTTGTCTCCCACCTCGCGTACAATGGGCAAGCTCTCCTCCGCGAGATGGGAGGCGGCTTCATAGTCGCCTTCGACCCAGGCCAGCCATCCCGCACCATAGAGGGCCCTGCCTCGCGCGGCGCTCTGATCTGTGTCATCGGTCCGCTCCAGCATCCCTTCCGACCACGTTCGCCCCTCACGTACAGAGCCGCGCAGGACCCAGTAAAAGGAGAGGGCGCCCACCAGGCGCAGCCCGGTCTGTACCGCGTTCCTGTCAGCCTTGCTCCAGGCGAGGGCAGCGCGCAAGTTGGCGTCCTCGCGGTCCAGTCGCTCCATCCCCACCCCCCGCTCCGGGCCGTACATATGGGGCTCGGCCTCCAGAGCCACCCGCAGGAAGTAGTCGGCATGCCGCTGCTGCACGGCGGCCGCCTCTCCGCTTGCCACCAGTTGCTCCTGGGCATACTCGTGGATCGTCTCCAACATGGTGAAGCGAGGCTCCCCGCCTGTGCCCTGCTGCGGTTGCACCAGACTCTTGTCCAACAACTGAGCCAGCTGTTCCAGGACCGCTCCATCGTCGGCCTCCGCGGAGGACGCGGTCGAGGCAGCTTCCAAGACGCAGACGGCCTCGGCCGCCTCCAGCGTGAAGCCACCGACGAAGACCGAGAGGCGCCGGAACAAGGCCTTGTCGCTCTCAGCAAGCAAGTCGTAGCTCCAGGCAATCGTGTTGCGCAGCGTCTGCTGGCGCTGGGGCACGTCCCGCGCTCCGTGCGTCAGCAGCGGGAGCCGGTGCACGAGGCGCGCCAAGAGGGCCGCTGGTGGGAGCACCGTGCTGCGAGCGGCTGCCAGTTCGAGGGCCAGCGGGAGCCCGTCCAGGCGCCGGCAGATCTCGGCAATGGCCTGCGCATTGTCAGCTGTAAGCGCGAAAGCGGGCTTCACCTCGCGCACGCGCTCGACGAACAGCGCGACCGCTGGGACCTGCGCCAGGGTGTCGAGGTCGGGGAGGTGCGAAGTCGCTGGCAGTGCAAGCGGCAAGACAGGAACCACCCGCTCGTCGCGTACCCGCAGTGGCTCGCGACTCGTCACGAGCAAGGTGAGCCGTGGG
>Ga0070706_100001978_pt1 | contig 21131 bp, 10 predicted proteins | sample KBSK5501metaG_FD_65476 | JGI IMG/M metagenome (GOLD analysis project Ga0070706, IMG submission 65476) | Corn, switchgrass and miscanthus rhizosphere microbial communities from Kellogg Biological Station, Michigan, USA - KBS K5-50-1 metaG | ecosystem: Host-associated > Plants > Roots >... | reverse complement strand
GCGCTCTTCGCGCAGCTCGGCGGCGGCATCTACACCAAGGCCGCCGACGTCGGCTCCGACCTCGTCGGCAAGGTCGAGGCGGGCATCCCCGAGGACGATCCGCGCAATGCCGCGGTCATCGCCGACCTGGTCGGCGACAACGTCGGCGATTGCGCAGGCCGCGGCGCCGATCTCTTCGAGTCCACCGCGGCCGAGAACATCGGCGCGATGATCCTGGGCGTCGGCGCGTTCGCGATCGCGACCGCCGCGAACTGGCCGAACCCACAGGCCTGGATCTTCTTCCCGCTGGTCGTCCGAGGCTTCGGCCTGCTGGCGACGATCGTCGCCATCTTCTTCGTCCGCGGCAGCGAGACGGAGAACCCGATGAACATGCTCAACCGGGGCTACTGGGTCACCACGATCCTGTCGGTCGTCGGCCTGCTCATCACGACCAACGTGATGATGAACACGGGTACCTCCGTGGGCGCCAACGGGATCGCCCCCTGGATCTGGTTCTTCCTGGCGGGTGTCGTTGGCCTCGCCACGAGCGTCGCGTTCGTCTACATCACCCAGTACTACACGGCCGGCACCTTCCGGCCGGTGCGCGAGATCGCGGAAGCCTCGAAGACCGGCCCGGCCACGAACATCATCGCGGGCATGGCGGTCGGCTTCGAGACGACCTTCGTCACCGCGATCACGATCGGCATCGCGCTCTTCGCCAGCCACTGGCTTGGCACGCAGGCCGGCCTCAAGGCGGCCGATGGGCACGACGTCGGCGGGATCTTCGGCACCGCCGTCGCGACCATGGGCATGCTCATGACGACGGCGTTCATCCTCGCGATGGACACGTTCGGACCGATCACCGACAACGCCGGTGGGGTTGCAGAGTTCAGCCGCGCGGAAGCCGGCGCGCGCGAGATCACCGACCGCCTCGACGCGGTCGGCAACACGACGAAGGCCCTGACCAAGGGCTACGCGATCGCCTCGGCCTCGCTGGCCGCCTTCCTGCTGTTCAGCGCCTACATCGACAAGGTCAACCTGATCATCGGCCGCCAGATCGAGGCCGGGACCCAGGGTGCCCGCGTGCTCCTCACGTCGGTGAACCTCGCCAACGTCGACGTGTTCATCGCCGGCCTGATCGGGGCGATGCTCGTGTACTTCTTCAGCTCGCTCGCGATCCGCGCGGTGGGCACCACTGCCCAGGCAATCATCGTCGAGGTCCGTCGCCAGTTCCGGGAAATGCCCGGGATCATGGATTACAGCCAGCGCCCGGACTACGCCCGGGTCGTCGACATCACGACTCGCGCCGCGCTCCGCCAGATGGTCCTGCCGGGCGCCGTGGCGGTCGCGACGCCGATCATCGTCGGCCTGCTGCTCGGCCATGAGGCCATTGCCGGCATGCTGATGGTCGGCACGATCGCGGGCGTCCTGCTCGCCACCGTGCTCAACAACGGCGGCGGCGCGTGGGACAACGCCAAGAAGTACATCGAGTCGGGCAACCTCAAGGACGAGGACGGCAATGTCATCGGCAAGAAGACGCCCGCCCACGCGGCGGCCGTCGTCGGCGATACCGTCGGGGATCCCTTCAAGGACACCGCCGGCCCGTCGCTCCACGTCCTCGTGAAGCTGCTCGCGACGATCACCCTGGTGCTCGCCCCGTTGTTCATTCGCTAGCCGCGCACGCGGCCGCGCGACCGAGAGCCTGAACCGTGGATCAGCTGGTCCAGGCCATCGTCCTGGGGATCGTGCAGGGGCTCACCGAGTTCCTGCCGGTCTCGAGCTCCGGGCACCTGATCGTGGTGCCCGCGATCCTGGGCTGGCGCGACCCATTCATCGACAGCCTCGCGTTCAGCGTGATGCTGCACATCGCCACGCTGCTCGCGCTGCTCGTGTACTTCCGCGCGGACTGGCTTCGGCTGATCCCGGCCGGCGTCGCATCGATCCGTGACCGGTCGATCGCCGGCGATCCGGACCGCCGGCTCGCGTGGTTGCTCGTGGTTGCGACCATCCCCGCCGTCATCGCGGGCGTCCTGCTGAACGACGCCATCGAGACGGTGTTCCGCGATTGGCGCCTGGTCGCGATCACGCTCCTGATCGGGGCGGCGATCCTGTATCTCGCGGATCGGCTCGGATCCCATGCGCGACGCGTGGACTCGGTCAGCTTCCCGCTCGCGTTCGGCATCGGCGCGGCGCAGGCGCTGGCGCTCGTCCCGGGCATCAGTCGCTCCGGGATATCGATCTCGGCAGGCCTGTTCGCGGGGCTGGACCGGGAGTCCGCGGCCCGGTTCTCGTTCCTCATGGCCACGCCGATCACGGCGGGCGCCGGGCTGTGGGAGCTGCGCAAGCTTGTCTCCGGCGAGGCGGGATTGGTCATCCCGCTGGTGCCGCTCGCGGCCGGCATGCTCGCCGCGTTGATTGCCGGCCTCCTCGCGATCGCGGCGACGCTGCGCTACCTGCGCACTCGGGGGGTCGGGGTCTTTGTTGCCTACCGGATCGCGCTCGCGGCGCTCGTGTTCGTCGCCTGGCTCGGCCTGTGGGATCGTTGACGGCATGATGGCGACAGCCCCATGGAGGTGATGAAGCAGCTCCGCCAGCGGGCGATCCGCGACCTCGTGGAGCAGCGCCCGATCCGGACGCAGCAGGAGCTCGCCGCGGCACTCCGCGACCGGGGCTTCCGCGCGACCCAGGCGACGATCAGCCGAGATGTCGCCGAGCTGGGGCTCGGCAAGGGCAGTCGCGACGGGCGGTCGGCGTACATCCTCCCGCCGCGCCTCCGCGACGCCGACGCATCGGGTGAAGACCGCCTTCGCCGCCTCCTCGCGGACGTCCCGGTCGAGTTCCGCTACGCGGACCTCCTGCTGATCATCAAGACGCTGCCGGGCAGCGCGCATGCGGTCGCCGCGGCCCTGGACCGGACGCGCTGGCCGGAGATCATCGGCTCGATCGCGGGCGACGACACCGTCTTCGTCGCCACCGGCGACAGAACCTCGCTGCGGCGCCTGCGCGACCGCCTCATGGGACTCGCCGGACGCCACTGACGGGGCGCTTTGACACCCCTCCGGGGGCGCGGTAACCTACGCCGCCAACCCGGACTCCAGCCCGCGCCGAATGATCGCGGGGCTGGGGTTCTTTCCTTCTCCGGGGGCGAGATTTCTGATGAATAACAAGCCGACGTATATCAGCAAGGATGGCCTCGAGAAGCTCCGCCAGGAGCTCGAGGAGATCCTGTCGATCCGCAGGCCGGAGATCGCCCAGCGGATCCACGACGCCAAGGAGCACGGCGACCTCACGGAGAACGCCGAGTACGAGGACGCCAAGAACGAGCAGGCCTTCGTCGAGGGCCGGATCCAGACGCTCGAGGCGTTGATCAAGAACGCCACGCTTATCGACGAGCACCACACGAACGACCACGTCCAGATCGGCTCGACCGTGAAGGTCTCCGGCCCGGACGGCTCGCAGTCGTTCACGATCGTCGGCTCGACCGAGGCCAAGCCCACCGAGGGCCGGATCAGCAACGAGAGTCCCGTCGGACGCGCCCTCCTCGGCAAGAAGAAGGGCGAGAACGTCACCGTGCAGGTGCCCGCGGGGGACATCGACTACAAGATCGTCTCCATCTCGTAGGGCCTGCCGCCATGGAGTGGGCGGACGAGCTGGCCGCGAGAGTCTCCGGACCCCAGGTCGTCAACGACTCGAAGACACCGTCCGGGACGGTCCACGTCGGCAGCCTGCGCGGGCCGGTCATCCTCGACGTCATCACGCGGGCGTTGCGCGCCGCGGGCCACCAGACGACGCTGCTGTACGGCGTCGATGACCTCGATCCGATGGACGCCCAGGCGCTCCTGACGCCCGACGCGGTCGAGCGCGAGATGGGCCGGCCGCTCGCACACATCCCCGACCAGGTGGGCGACGGACACGCCTCGTACGCGCGGCATCACGCCCAGGTGTTCATCGACACGTTCGCCGGCCTCGGCGTGCACCCGGACCGTTACTACTGGATGAGCGACCACTACGCCGCCGGCGATATGGACCCCTACATCCGGATCGCGCTGGATCGCGCCTCCGTCGTTCGCGAGGTCTACCAGCGCGTCGCGAACGTCCGCCATCCCGACACGTGGCATCCGATCTCGGTGATCTGCCCGACCTGCGGCCGCGTGGGCACGACCATCGTCACGAAGTGGGACGGGCAGAAGGTGTTCTTCGAATGCCGCCCGGACCTCGTCACGTGGGCGCGCGGGTGCGGATCGTCGGGCTGGGTCGCGCCCTTCGGCGGCGCGGCGAAGCTTCCCTGGAACCTGGAGTGGGCGGCCCAGTGGTCGCTGTTCGGGGTGACGATCGAGCCGTGCGGCAAGGACCTCGCCACCGCGGGCGGGTCGCGCGACCGCTCGGACGCGATCGCGCGCGAGGTGTTCGAGCGCGAGCCGCCGATCAACGTGCCCTACGAGTTCCTGCTCATCGGTGGAAAGAAGATGTCGACCTCGAAGGGCAAGGGCGTTCCGGCGCACCTCATTGCCGAGGTGCTTCCACCGGAGCAGCTGCGCCTCCTCTTTCTTCGACCGCGACCGAACCAGGCGATCGAGTTCGACCCCGACGGCACCGACGCCATCCCGCGCCTGTTCGACGAGTTCGACCGGCTTGGCGAAGCGATCGCGGGGCGCGACGTGAAAGGCGAGCTGCCGCAGGGCTTCGCGAACGTGTTCCGATACTCCCTGCTCGACCCCGCCGCGGACTACGAGCACGTGGCGGCGGGTTTCCGGTTCCCCTTCGCACACCTCGCGACCCTCGTGCAGATCCCCGGGGTCGATGTCGTCGCGAGCGCGGAAGTGGAGAAAGGCGAGCCGCTCGACGACGCGGAGCAGGCCGAGCTCGAACGACGGGTGACCGCAGCCCATGCGTGGCTGGAGAACTTCGCGCCCGAGGATGCGCGGATCGTGGTCCAGCCGACCATGCCCGAAGCAGCCACGTCGCTCGACCAGCTGGATCGCGCATTCATGTCCGCGCTTGCCGAGCGAGCGCCTGCGCTCGCCTCCGGCCCGATGCCGGCAGACGGCGAGGCGTGGCAGGCCGCGATCTTCGAGACCGCGACGGCGGCGAGCCTCAAGCCCGGTCGCGCGTTTCGGGCGGTGTACATCGCCTTCCTCGGGCGCGCGAACGGGCCACGCGCGGGCTGGCTCCTCGCGAAGCTCGAACCGGACTTCGTCCTCGCGCGCCTGCGGGAGGCGGCCGGGGCAGCCACACTTCCGGCATGAGCGTCGGGCTGCAGCGGCTTCGCGAGGAGCCGGAGGCGATCCGCAAGGGCGCGATCGACAAGGGCGAGGACCCGTCGACGGTCGACGCCGCGCTCGCCGCCGACGCGCGCCGACGCGAGCTCCAGGGCGAGGCGGATGGCCTGCGCGCCGAGCGGAATACGGCCTCGAAATCGATCGGCGAGACGATCAAGGCGGGCGCCAAACCGGATGGCCCGGAGGTCGCCGCGCTGCGCGCCCGCTCCACGGAGATCGGCACCCAGCTCAGTGCCCTCGAAGCTGAGCTGACGACGATCGAAGCGCAGGTCGAGGACCTGCTGCTCCGCATCCCGAACCCCGCCGAGACGGACGTCCCGATCGGCGGCGAGGAGGCGAACGTCACGATCCGCACCTGGGGCGAGCAGCTGGCGCGAGCCCAGCCGGTCGAGGGCGAGGTGGGGGCGGATGCGCCGTCTGGCGGCGCCATGTGGGAGCGCAAGCCGCACTGGGAGCTCGCGGAGGCACTCGACATCATCGACCTGCCGCGTGGCGCGAAGGTCGCCGGCTCGGGCTTCCCCGTCTACAAGGGCGCCGGCGCCGCGTTCCAGCGCGCCCTGATCACCTGGTTCCTCGACGTGCACACCCGCGAGAACGGCTTCACCGAGATCTGGCCGCCGATCGTCGTCAACTCGGCCTCGGCGCGCGGGACCGGCCAGATCCCGGACAAGGAAGACCAGATGTACGTCGTCACGCGCGACGACCTGTACCTGGTTCCGACCGCGGAGGTGCCGGTCACGAACCTGCACCGCGACGAGATCCTCGAGCCCGCCACCCTCCCGATCCACTACGTCGCCTACACGCCGTGCTTCCGGCGCGAGGCCGGAGCGGCCGGCAAGGACACACGCGGGATCCTCCGCGTCCACCAGTTCGACAAGGTCGAGATGGTCCTGTTCGAGGTCCCGGAGGCCTCGGCCGCGGCGCTCGAATGGATGACCGGTCGCGCCGAGGACCTCCTGCAGCGGCTCGGGCTGGCCTATCGGGTGCTGCTCATGTCGACGCGGGAGATGGGCTTCGTCCAGTCGCGCAAGTACGACCTGGAGGTCTGGTCGCCGGGGGTCGAGCGCTGGCTCGAGGTGAGCTCGTGCTCGAACTTCCGCGACTACCAGGCCAGGCGGATGGCGATTCGCTATCGGGCTGAGAAGGGCGCGAAGCCGGAGCTTGTCCACACGCTCAACGGCTCCGGCTTGGCGCTCGCCCGAACGGTCGCCGCGCTGCTCGAGACGTACCAGCAGCCCGACGGCTCGATCCTCGTCCCCGAGGTCCTTCGGCCGTATCTCGGCGCCGACCGTATCGGGCGATGACCGCCATCGGCGTTTCGCCGCACCTCCGAGATGAGTTGCGTGCGCTTGCCGCCGGTCGCGCGGTGATCGTCGACTACTTCGCCAGTGCGCGATGCGGCGTCGCCGTTGGCGACCTCACGGCCGACTTCGGCGTCGAGCCATCGGTCCAGACCCACGCCAGGCTCGAGGACATCGACGGCGTCCCGGTCTTCGCGGAGCGCAGGCTGCTTCCATTGCTCGCCGAGTCCGGCCCGTACATCGAGAGGCGCCGGTTGCCGTTCGGGTCGGCCATTGGGCTCCGACTCGACCGCCCGGAGCGATGGCTGGCCTTCCTGGAGCGCCCGGGTGTCGCTGTCGGCAAACGCCCCCTGGATCGCTGGCGCCACATTTCGAGCTGACCTCGTGGCCGGATACCTCGGCGGCAGAATCGAGCTCCTGCGCGCCGACATCACGACACTCGACGTCGATGGCATCGTCAACGCGGCGAATGCATCGCTGCTCGGCGGCGGCGGGGTCGATGGCGCGATCCATCGCGCGGCCGGTCCGGATCTGCTCGCCGAGTGCCGGCGCCTGGGCGGTGCTGAGCCGGGCAATGCGAAGCTGACCGGTGGTTACCGGCTGCCTGCCCGGCACGTCATCCATGCCGTCGGGCCGATCTGGCAGGGCGGTCGTGCCGGCGAGCCTGAGCTCCTCGCAAGCGCGTACCGGCGCAGCCTCGAGCTTGCGGAAGGGGCGGGTCTCGCCTCCGTGGCCTTTCCATCCATCTCGACGGGCGCCTACGGCTTCCCGATCAAGCTGGCGACGCCCATCGCGCATGCGGCGGTCCGTTCGTGGCTCCTGGACCACGGACTGCCGCGACGGGTCGTGTTCTGCGTCTTCAGCGACCGCGACTTCGCCATCCACGAGTCGATCGCCGAGGAGATCTTCGGGCCGTCCGACTGAGTTCTGTCGCCGAACCCATTGGTATCCTCCCTCGCGGAGAGGTGCCGGAGCGGTTGAACGGTCCTGTCTTGAAAACAGGTGGACGCAAGTCCCGTGGGTTCGAATCCCACCCTCTCCGCCACGCTTGCCATCGAATCTGCCATCGAACGGCTTCAACCGATGGCTTCGGCGAGCCTCCTAGCGGCATCCCGGTCCATCGTCTCGGATGCGCCGACCCAAACCAAGGGTTTTGCCGGATGTACAGCCAGATTCGCACGCACTAGCGTCACTGGCGGCTGCTCAAACCGAGGGAGTTGACGGGCGAACGGGCAAGCACGCCGTCCGTCGGGGAGGGGATCGTGCCCGGTCGCTCGCGTGCTGCCTCTCGCGCCTCGAGACGTCCGCTTTCGGTGGTCGGAAACATCGGTCGTGCGCTTGCGGTGTTCACGCTGCTGGCAGCCGAGGTCGGCCCCTTGACGCCCCCGACGCTCGCCGATCCCCGTGATAGCGGTGCTTCGGCTGGCAGCCCCAGCCTCGGAACGGGCGGACCCGTCGCGCCGATCGACTACAAGTTCCCGGACGATGGGGCCTCTGCTGGCGGCGGGGGCTCGGCCGTCGATCCATCGGTCGCGCGAGCACCTGCCTTCGTTCGGCTCCAGCGCCCGCGCACGAAGACGGCGGTGCAGGCGGATTGGTCGGCCGACCGGAGCGTGTGGGCGAATCCTGACGGCTCCTTCACGGCCGAGGTTGGCGCCGGCATCAACTACCGCCCCGCCGGCGGCGAGTGGACGCCCATCGATCTCTCGCTTGTCGAGACGAAAGACGGTGCATTCGCGCCTAGAGCGGCTCCGTCGTCCGTCACGCTTACCACAGCCGCGGCCGATGGCACCCTGGCCGTGCTCAACGGTGATTCCGCGACGATCTCGCTGCGCAGCCTGCTTTCGCGAACTGGCTCCAAGGCAGCAGACCAGCTTGTGTTCACGGCCGGCGCTGCGGAGCCATCAATCTTCGTCAGACCGACTGACACCGGCTTCGAGTTTGGTGCGACCTTCGACGAACCAACGTCGGTGCCCTTCATCGAGCTACTTCTCGATGCTGGCGGGCTGACCGCGAAACTGGGCAAGGACGGACTGTCCATCGATCTCATCGATCCGAAGGCGAAGCCTGGAGAGGCGCTCGTCGGCTCCATAGGGGCACCGGCGCTCATCGACGCCAAGGGTGCGGAGGGGAGCGCTAAGGACGTGACCGTCGGTCTGACCGATCAGGGCGACGGCACCTACCTGTTGGCGTACTTCGTTGCCCCCACCTGGCTGTCCGCACTCGATCGAGCCTTCCCGGTCACGCTGGACCCGACCGTTTGCGTTCGGAATGGCGATACCGCCTGCGCAGTCAGCACCAACGTCGTTGACATTTGGTATGGCTCCGGGCAGCCCGGCACCTATGTCACCAACTCCCTGACGAGCTACACCCACGTAGGCAAATACGTCGCGACCAGCGATCCCTGGGGCCAGACCCGCGCGGCACTGTTCTTTCCCGGTGTCTCGTTGCCCGACGGCGCGGTCATCACCGGTGCCGACCTGCGACTCCGCGAAGTCAACAACTACTCGGGCGCGACGGTCGCCCGCATCTACGCCCGCATGATCGACAAGTCCACGGGATGGAGCCTGAACAACTCGTCGGTGACCTGGAACAGCCTCGCCGCCGCGGTTCGGACCGGCTATGACTCGCCACAGGTGCCGCCGTGCGACAGTGGCGGTACCAACTGTGACCTGCATCTCGACGTCACCGCGGCGGTCCGCGCCTGGTACACACGCCGCGGCCAGGATTGGAAACCCAATGCCGGGTTCCAGGTGCGCTACGCGACCGAGGGTTCGACTTCGAACTACTACGAGACGACCTTCTACCGCTACAACGAGCAGGGCAATTTCCCAACGCGGCGGCCCAAGCTGACAATCACCTATGAGCTCGGCGGCTTCGGCATCAACTTCGACGCGGCTCTCGGTCCCACGTACGCGCCCTCAGCCATGGTCGCGGGGCAGGCCACGGTTCTGCCCGTCAAGATCACAGACAAGGGCGCCGTGGCGCTTGACACAACCAGCTACCGGGCTGGTTACCGGTTCCTCAACGTCAAAGGGGCGGTGGTGAGCTCCGGCGTCGGCACGCTCCCGGCCACGATCAACCCCGGCACCACATCGGCCGTGTTCGGGCTGACCGTGACGCCGCCGGCGACACCGGGCCAATACACGCTCCGACTCGATGTCGTCAAAGTGGTTGGCGGCGTCAATGTCTTCTATTCCGACTGGGCCAAGCCAACCTCCTTCTACAGCCGGAACAAGAACATCCTGACCTCGGACTCGACGCGCTGGACCGGCAGCTCAGTCATGGAACGGGATGAGTTCGGTATCAATGTGGTCAACGGCCAAGGCGATCGTGGTGACATCAAGACGGTCACCACCGGCGACGGGGGTAACGTCGGCATCAATCTTTGGTCCAAGAACCTCAGTTACGACGGCGACACCGGGATCTCGGTAGACGACAGGATTCCCTTGTCGCTGACCTACGGCTACAACTCCAAGGATGCCGCGACTTGCTCTGGGTACCGCGGCATCTTGGGCGCTTGCGGCTGGTACACCAACTGGGACGAGCGCGTGATCGCCGGTGCCACCGACGACTCATTCACCTACTACAGCCCGAACGGCGACGCCTACCTCACCGACTCCGATTTCGATGGGCAGCTCGTGGGCGCGCCCAACCAACTGTCGCGCAAGCGGGTAACGCTGTTCGATGAGAATCGGCCGACTTCGGGGGCAGCGACGCTCGTGTCCGCGGCGTCGGAGGGCATTCCCACGATCAGCGGTCCGAACGTCCTCAAGGTCGGCTCGAACACGACCACAGTGTTGGGCGGCTTTGTAGACGGGGCGGCGACTCGCGAGGTCAGCCTCAGCGCATACCGCAGCGTCAATTTTTCAATGCGTACGGGTGGCGCGACCCCGGCGACGGGGACGGCCCTTTGCTTCCTCATCGACAACAAGACCCAGGGCATTCAGCGCACGATGTGCGCGATCGCGGGAGCCCAGTTCAACACCGGGTACGACACGGTCTGGGTCACCCCGGACACCGTGGCGAACAACTGGAGCAACCACACCGTCGACCTGTGGGGCCTCGTGTCCGGCACGTTCGGCGGGTGGACCCAATATGGGAAGAAGACCGACGACTATTTCCTGAAGTCCGTCACGATCCTGTCGAGCTCTCCCTCGAACACCGGCTCAACCTACCTCGATCGGCTCGAACTGACCCCGTTTTCGCCATGGCGCATCGACGTCACCGGCAACATCACCAACTGGACGAGTGGCTCGAGCACGTACACAACCGCCGAATCCATTTCTTCGAATTTCGGCGCGGTCAAGCTCACCGGCCCGGTCACATGCACCACGACCGACGCCTGCTTCAGTTCATACGGTTCGACCGAGACCATCAATGGGCAAACCTGGGCAAGCCTGGGCCCACTAACCTCCGCTCCCTTCCTGAGCTGGTGGTGGAAGAAGGCCGGCGGCACTTCCGCGGCGCTCACCGTCTGCGTCACCGACGATCGCACTGCGGCCAAAGGCGAGGTCACCTACTACGCCGGCGCGACGGCGCCTTCCACGGTGACCGATTGCCCAACGTTGGGCGCCTCCGACCGGCACTTCGTCCAGGTCGGCCCGCATGTGCCGGGCCACTATGCACGGGTCATCCGCAACGTTCTTGAGGACGCTCGACAGATCCTGAACTTCTACCTCGACGATGAAACCGGCGCGACCTCTGCCACCCCACCGACGAACGGGCCGAGCGCCGACGTCGTTGACTGGACCGGGCTGACCATCGATCCGGTCGACGGGCAGTACTTGCTGACCACCCGCGTCGAGCTCAATTCGACACCGCTGCCGTCAGGCTTGAACCGCTACGCCGACTGGAGCGCCAACAAGGACGACCTCAACTACGCCGGCATCATCGACGCGACCGATGGACCGAAGGACGACTTCGTCGCCGAGAATCCTGACGGCACGTTCCACTTCTTCAACCGCGACGGCCTGCTCACCCGGATCGTCACCAAGCAGGGCGCCGAGCTCGACCTCGAGTGGACCTACGCCGGCAGTGGCACCGGACCCGGCGCCTATACCCTCGTTGCCGTTCACGCCCCGTCGGACAACACCGACGACGGCGGGGCCACGACCTATCGGCACTATCTCGCCGTGGCCCGGACGACCCCAACCGGGTTCACCCAGACGACGTTCACCGAGAAGCTGGGCACGGTCGCCGCACCAGTGACCGGCCGCCGGGCGGACTTCTACGTCGCCACCACGACCGGATCGACCTGGGGCATCAGCGACCTGGTCAAGGTCAGTCCGGCGCGACACAACCTGGCGTCGTGCGGCGCCGCGCCGTCGGGCTGCACCGAGTTCCGGTACACCTCGACGACGTCGCACCTGCTCAACGTCGCGGGCGATCCCCGCTGGGATGGGACCGGAGGCGGCGCGAGCCTGGGCGTCACCTGGTCGGGGTCCGATCCAATGGCCGTGACCGACGGCTCGCACGCCTCGGCAGCACTGTTGACCGTCAACACCTTCGATCGTGGCCGGACGGCCAGCCCCAAGTACCTCCGCCCGCTGTGGCAGGACGCGGCAGCCGCGGCCGCCGGCTTCGCGATGCACGAGGACCTGAGCCCGGATGGCTCTGTCGCGGTGGAGTACATCCGCCAGGGTCCGTGTGCCTCGAACAACTGCACCACGAACCCGCCGCCGGGCAGCGACGTCACGAACGACCTCGCCGGACGGAGAGCGCGCGAGTACGGCTTTGACGGCATCAACCACATCAGCAGCGTCACGACGTATCGCTGCCCCGGGGTCGCCGTCGGCGGCTGCACCGGCACGACGGCGCTTGCCTCAACGACGCGCCGCGGCACGAACGCCGGTGCCAAGGTCGAGAACTACATCGACGCGCTCACCGCAGGCGAGACTGCCTGGGAACAGTCAGCTGATCAGTACTTCGCCTCGCTCCGCGACTCGGGCGGGACGAATCCCGACCTGTATCGCACCGAATACACCTACAACGCGGTCAACGCCCCGATCGTCGTCCGCCAGCCGGTGTTCAACCGGCTCACCGACTACCCGGGCGCTCTGAAATCGACCGAGGGCTTGACCCACTACTGGCGCCTGGGCGAGGCGGCCAGTCCATTCGCGGACTCGATCGGCTCGTCCAGCGGCACCGGCACGAGCGTGACAGCCGGGCAGCCGGGCGCCCTGGCCCGCGACACCAACACCGCCATCTCGCTCAACGGCACGAGTTCACGGGTGACCTCCGCAGCTACCCTCGGATCGACGGCCTACACCCTCGAAGGATGGGTCAACGTGACCTCGGCCGACACCAACGACAAGGGGTTCTTCGGCCGGTACGGTTCAAACGCTGGCGCGCTTGTGTACCTGCGCGGCTACGACGGTACCCTCGCCCTGGCCCACAACGCCCAGCGCGTGTACTCCAGCGCCAAGATCCAGCCCTTGCGCTGGTACTACGTGGCTGCCACCTGGGATGGTGCGCATGCCTATCTCTACCTCGACGGCGATCTCGTCGGGACCGACACGGTTGCTGGCGCGCCAGGCGATGGCTCAGGCACCTTCGAGATCGGCGCTTACGGCAACGGCGCCGCCAATACCTTCCTGAACGGCCAGGTCGACGAAGTCGCGACTCGCTCCGTGGCGGTCGACCAGTCGAAACTACGAGCCGAGTACCAGGCCGGTCGCGGCGTGGCCATGATCCGGACCGAGACGACGTACGGCTCGCACGGCACGATGACCAACTGGACCCACCTCGACGCTGACCCGACCCAGCAGGCGGTCCAGCTCGTCGCAAACGGCGACTTCGAGGAGGGTCTATCCGGCTGGAACGCCAACCACGGCATGGTGCTGACGGACCCAGCGACCGTGACGGCCTCGAGCGGCGCCGAAGCCATTGCCCTGACCGGGTCAAACTACACCGAGCAAGTTGTGCAAGCCGTGCCCGGGCAGCGCATCCATCTCCAGCTGTCGGGCAAAGTCAGCGGCGGTGCGCTCCTCGGCTACCGCGTCGAGTACTGGATCCCTTCCTCCGGCACGTGGGCGTCGCTCGGCGGTGAGTACACCATCGGCACCGCGGGCTGGTCGACCGCGGCAGTGCAGCGCAACGTTCCGGGGCCCTTGAACACAACCGGCCTCCTGAAAGTCACGCTCCGGGATCAGAACGCCCTCGGCACGGCCTATGCCGACGCCGTGCTCCTCATCGCTGATTGGCACGCCTGGGATTACAAAGCGCCATCGCAGTCCTACCACGGCGGTTCCGGCCGCAACGCCTACATCGGCGACAGCCTCGTCGAGTACCGGAAGTCTTTCAAGCCGTCCTCGTCGGGTGGCACCCGGCTGGATCGCCTGTACTACGACATCGAATCCGGCCACGCCGCGATCTGGCCTCGGCGGACGGTTGCGAACTACGTCGATGGCACGCCGGGGCCGACTGCCGACGAGGACGTCACCACCACGACGACCTTCGACGTGTGGGGCCGACCGCTCAGCGTCACCGATCCGGACGGCGTCGCGACGACCACGAGCTTCGACGGAACCAACCAGACCGACATCGTCAGCACCCGGCTCGGCTCCCTTGGACCGACAACGTACGCCTACGACGGGGTCGGCAACCGCACCTTGACGACCACCCCTCTCGGCCGGGTTTCGAGTGCGGCCTTCGACTACCGCAATCAGCAGACGTCGACCACCCAGCCGGACGGCGTCGTCGCCAAGACCGTTTACGACAACTACGGCCGGGTCAGCGCGACCTACGCCAACAACGTCGACGACAACCCGGCGACAGGCGACGGCACCGACGACGTCTTGACGACCTTCGCGTACGACGCCTCGGGTCGGGTGATCCAGCAGGACGCCGAGTGCGGCTCGGTCGGCGCCTGTGCGACCGGGGGGCTCGACGCCCGCAGCACGACGAGTTACGACCTGCTCGGCAATGCCGTCGCGACGACGATCTTCCCCAACAGCAATGGTGGCGGCACGCCGCGGGTGACGACCAACTATTTCGAGACGACGGGCCCCTTCGGCGGAACCACATACAGCCGCACCGGCGCCTCAGGACTGCGGCTGGCGATCGCGCCCACCGCGAGCCCGGCGCCGCTGTGCCCGGGCACGACGGCGACGTACTGCAACACCGCCTCCGTTTGGCATCTCAACAACGCCACTCTGAGCGCGACCGACATGAACGGGCGCTCGTTTGCAACGACGGACGCCTATGGGATTGTGACCCTCACCGATTACGACCTGTCCGGGCGGCCCGTCGTGGTCACCGCCGGGTACGCGGCGGGACCGGGGTATGACAGCGACACCAATGTCACGACGGGGACCTACTACAACCTCAACGGCGCGCCCGTTGAGAAGTACTTCCCGTTGGGCCCCTTCGACGACTTTGGCCTCGACAGTCTGGGCCGTGTCACGTCCGTGTACCACTACGACAGATTCGGTGTGTTTTTCAAGCAGGAGGCAACGCAATACCTGCCCTCTGGGCGCATCCTGCAAACCTTCGACGGCTCGGCCTGGACCAGGACCGCGTACGACGACGCCGGACGTGCCGTGCGAACCGTCGCCAACTACAACAACGCCTCGAGCACGGCGGGGATGACCGTTGATGCCGTCGAGGCCGCGGACCGAGTCGAGGTCGGCAGCGCCAATCCGCCGCTGACTGGCCTGTGGCACAACACGACGACGACCTTCGTGCCCGCCGCGCCGGCTGGACTCACCACCGACACCGACACGTTCGGCAACGCCTATGACGCGATGGCCCCCGCCAGCGGCCACGGCCGCCTTCGGGTCACGACCAGCGCGGGCGCCGCCAACAGCGGCACTTGGTTCGACCTCTCCGGCCCCACGTATCAGGCCGGTCACACCTACCAGGCTGCCTTCGACCTGGCGACGTCCACGGCCGGCCTGCAGGTCACGGCCTCGCTCGGCCAGGACCAGGGCGGCGGCTCTTTCGGCACCCTGTCGATTCCGGCGACAACCACAACCTGGTCCCGGTACACGGTGTCCTGGACGGCCGGCGCGAGCCTCTCGAGCCCGATCCACTTCGCCATCGTCAAGACCACCGCGGGTACGGCTCAGCTGTACCTCGACAATCTCGTCGTCTGGGACAGCACCGCCGGCTGGACCGACAGCGGCATCGTCAGCTCAGCCACCGCCTACAACGACGACAGCGAGATCACCGCCTCGGTTCTGCCGCCGGGCGATCCGGCGACGGAGCGGCCACTGGTCACGACGGTTGCGTTCGACCCCGCTGGCCGATCCGTCATCACGACGGTGAACGGGACGTCGGGCGCCTATGCCGGAACGGTTGTCGGCACCGCCAACCTCGCGGCGTACGTGCCCCTTGACGAACGCGTGCCCGGCAACGTCGCCGACAAGGTTGCCGGCGCCACGCCGCTCAGCCGCACCGGCACGCCGCGCTATGGCGTTGCCGGTGCTCTCGACGAGGCGCGCACCGGCCTCGCCCTCTCGCCGGGCGCCTATCTATCGCGAACCACGAACGCCACGTCGAGCACGACCAACGTGTCGATGGAGGCGTGGCTCCGCATCGAGCCTGGGTCGCTGCCGAGCCAGACGCTCGTGGCCGTGGCGAATGGCACGGCGACCAACGGCTGGGGCATTGGCCTTGACACGGCCGCGAGGGCTGCGGGCTTCGTCATCTCGGGCTCGACGCTCACCACGATGTCGGCCTCCGCGAGCGCCGCGCTCAACGACGGCCGCTGGCACCACCTGATCCTGACGCGGGGTGCCTCTGTCTGGGCGATGACCCTCGATGGTTCGAGCCAGACGCTGACGTCGAACGCCTCGAGCCCGGGCACACCCGGCGCTGGGTTCTCGATTGGCGCCCTGGCTGACGGGACGCGTGCTCTCGCCGCCGATGTCGACGAGGTCTCGGTCTACACCGCTGACATCTCGGGCAGCACCGCTGCTTCCCATTGGGCTGCAGGACGAAGGACCGACGCCGTTACCGCGCTCACAAGCCGGACGGCATTCGACCGCCTGGGCCGGGCGACGGACACTTGGGCGCCCGATCTGGTCCGGACCAAGGCCGTGTACGACCGCCTCGGCCACCAGACCGCGACCACGCTCAACTACCGCGACGGGACGACGACGGGCGGCACCGCCGACGACGACGTCACCTCGACGTTCGCGTACGACGTCCTCGGCGAGCAAACGGGCTACTGCCCCGCGGTCCAGGTCAAGGCTGGCGGCTGCGACCCGACCAGTGCGTCAAACGCCCAAGCTTGGCATTACGTCTTCGATGATCTCGGCCGCCAAGTCAAAACCATTCGGCCGGTCAACTCGATAGCGACCGCACTGGCGACATCCGAGACGGTGTACGAGGCCGGTGGGCATACCGCCCAGACGTGCACCTATCCGGCCGGCGGGACATGTGGCACATACAACAGCCGGCATGTCGATTTCACATACGACGATCTCGGCCGGATCCTGACCCAGAAGACGTGGGACCGCGCCGCGTCGCCCGCCGCGGACACGTTGAAGTTCACCAAGACGCTCACCTGGAACGCTGACAGCACGCCGGCCTCGGTTGCCGAGGGCGCCACGACACTGAACTACGTCTACGACGGCGCTGGCCGGCCGTCGCAGTTCAAGAACGGCTCGACCCAGCTCACGGCGTGGACGTATACGCCAAGCACGTCAACGGTCGCAACGAGGACGGACGGCGCCGCGAATACGACGTCTTTCGGCTACGACTGGGCCCGCCGCACGACGTCGGTCACGGCCACGGCCGGCACCTTCGCCGGCATCGGCACTGTGAGCCGGACGTACCGGCTCGACGGCACCCTCGCGACCCAGGCGTTCCCAGCGTCGATTACCGAGACGCTCGCCTACGACGCGGTCAAGCGGCCGATCTCGATCGGCCTTGGCAGCGCGGGCTCGCTCAGCCAGGCGTTCGACCGCGCCGGCAGGGTAATCAGCGAGGGCCGCACCCTGACCGGCATTACAGGCGATGCTGGGACCGGCTCCCAGAGTTTCTTCTACGACAACCTATCGCGCCTGGGCAGCTCGTCCGGGCCGTCGACCACCAGCCGCACCTACCAGTACGACCTCGACGGCAACCGCACCCGGCGGGTCCAGAACTCGACCACCACCGACTTCACCTACGACCGTGCCGATACGGCCACCAACCAGACAATCGCGGGTACGACCCGGACCTTCAGCTACGACCAGTACGGCAACCTCGTCCAAGCGCCGGACACCACCAGCGCCTACTCGAGCTACAACTACGACGAGGCCAATCGGCTGACGTCGATCACGCCGCCGACTGGCGGCCAGGTAACCTTCACCGTCGATCCACTCGACCGCCACGCCACCCGGGCCGTCGGCGGCACCACCTCCGATACCTACGGCTACATCGGCCCCGCCGAGACGGCGTGGCAGACCGGCGCCGCCACGACCACCTCGGCGCTCCTCGACAACGACGGGAGCCGGCTCGCGGTCAAGACCGGCACGGGGGGTGTGGCCTGGCTGATCTTCGACCTGCATGGCTCAGCGGTCGCCCTGTGCACCGCGGGCACAACGACCCTGTCCGACGCGTACCGCTACGACGGCTACGGCGAGAGGATCGCCGCCTCGGGTGCCTCGCTGAACCCGTGGCAGTACCGGGGTCTGCTGAATATCGGCTCGGATGCGCTCACCTGGGCGCTATTGGATATGGGCGCCCGCGACTACTCACCGCAGCTCGGGCAGTTCACGCAGGCCGACCCGGTCCAGGGTCAGGCCGCCAACCCGCTGTCGATGAACCGGTTCCTCTACGCCCTCGCCAACCCGGCGACGCTGATCGATCCGGACGGGCACAAAGCAACAGAGTGCGATTCGGGGTGTGGCTCGGATCATCCGATCGAACCGCCTACATGCCAGGAGATGGGTACCTGCGGGCATGCCCATCGGCCGGCTCCTAAGCGGACCGGTGGTGGTGGCGGCGGCGGCGGGAGTCCTGCCACGCAGGCAGATTGCGATCGCGGATGCGCTACTCACCAAGGTGAACCGCCGCGAATGACCGTCTCCGAGTTCGATAAGTGGTATTGGAGCCTAAGTTTCTCTGCTCGGCAGAACTTTGACCGGTCCGGATTGGGCGCACAGGCACGTTGCGGCGCCACGGCCGATGGGCGCAGCGACGGTTGGTGTCAGTTCCTCGGGCTGTTCTCGAATGTCTTCGGTGACCCACCGAACCCTAACTACCCGAAGAACCTCACGATTGGAATCGTCCCCTTCGGCTTCGGGGGAGGCGGGGCACTTGCAGAGGCCCCGGGCGCGGAGGGAGTCGGCGCCAACGTCGCATCGGGCGGCCGGACTGCGGCCATTGGCAAATTCCTGACTGGAGACACGCTCGCCGCCCAGGAGCTGGGCTACGAGATTCTCAGCGTCCCAAAGGCCGACTGGTCAATTGGGCTCAATCGCGGGTGGATCAAGGGACTGGCAAGGGACAGGGTGCCGGTATACGTGGGTTCACCGACTACTTGGAAAAACCTATGGGATGTGGCCAAGGGTGAGCCAAGCCCATTTGGCTGGGAAATAAGATGGCTGACGGAGGATCACGGCTACATATGGAATGGTTGGACACTGATGCCGCCAGGATGAGTGATGTTCGATCCATCCGTTGAAGACGACCGAAGGTTCCACGATTACTTCAATCGCCGGATACCGGATCCGACTGATTCGATCGTCGAGGCCTATGTGCAGACCGCGCAACGGGATGGACCGCCGGTAGGTGAGGCTAAGGCTTCGGAGTTCGGTAGGCAGGTTCTCGCGTTATTTGCAGGACGTCAGGCGGCAGTGGCTGCCCGCCGTCGTGAGCCAGATCGTCTCGTCGTTGGGCTCGTTGCGCTCACTTTGGCGGGGCTACCACGCTACGACCAAACCGCACTCATGATGATGCCGCTGATTGAACATTCGGCACTGCTGATTGGCCTCGATCCGGCAGACATCTTTGAAGTCGCAGCCGCGAAGATTGGGCATCCTGGCTCAGTGGCGCTCATGAGATGGCTCGCGAGACCGGGATGGAATCGCACCCTCGAGTCGATGGGCTTCGCTGAAACGCGCGATGACGACGGCGTGCGGTACCGCTCGACCCTCCGGGACACGTGAACTACCGCCGCTTGGTCTGCCCAGCTGGCGGCCTATCAGATACACGGTCCGCCCCGTAGCCCACAGAACGCCCTCGCCGATCGGAGTTGGTGACCGCCCGGTCAACATAGGCGTCTAAGGACCTACACGCCGAGTCCTGTTTGCCGGCGCGCGGGATCTGTGTACCCTCGCCCGAAACCTGCGTGGCTATCGAGCAAGCCACGCGTCGCCGAGCAACTCGATATATCGCTAATGGTGTTTAGCTATCCCGAGACTTGACGCCGAGGCCCTGACAAGATGCGACTTAGGGCGCTGACCCGAATCACTTGAAACCCTGGCTCGCGTGGGCCCTCCTCACCCTGCTGATCGTCAGCGGATGCGATCAAGTCCGGGCCTCGCCGGTGCCTTCGGAGCATCTGCTGGCGCCAGCGACAATGGGCGTCGCGCCGGCTGCGTATTTCGAGGCGGCGTGGCTGTCCGACGACCGGATTGCGCTCGCCCGCCCGGAATCGGGCCGAAACAGCACGATTGTCCTGGTCAATACGAAGGGCCAGGAGATCGGCACCGTCGACCGACCGAAGCCCCCACACTGCGACGGCCAGATCTTCTCAGCACTCACTCGGCTTGGCACCGGGGAGCTCGGCTTCGCGGAAGAGTGCGAGATCGATGCCACGGGAGAGACACGGAGCACCTTCCTGGCATACGACCCGCTCACCACCAATGTGCGCGAGCTCGGCCCTGCCTCGGAGCGCCCCAAAGTGGCGGTATGGTCGCCTGGGAATGTTCATGCCTGGTACACGGCCGAAGGGAGCCTGTGCGCCACGATCTACGAATTCCAGGCAGACCAGGGTGGACCACCATCCGACCATCCATCGTCGATCACCGTGGATGCTCAGGGGCATTCGTTCCCACTCGGGGAGGATCTTGCAGCGGCGCCGGATCGCTGTACGAGGTTCGCCCGTAGCGACTACCCGGTCCTGGGCTCGGGCGACGAGCTCAGCGCGTTCGTGAGCTTCGCAGGCGGCATGGAGGGCCAGGAGCGGATCGACCTCCCGTGGGCCCTCGTATCATTTTCCGATCAGCAGACCAAGACCGTGCTCGATGGCGTTGTCGAACCACGGGGCCTGGGGTTGGCTGCCGACGACGCATTCACCTTTTCCGGGCAGATCGGTGGGCTGACAGGACTGTGGCGCATCTGGCCCGACGGCACTGGTCTCACCAGGCTGGGCGACGAGGACCTCCCACTGTTGGCGATGAGCCCTGATGCCAAGCATGTCGTCGCGATTGTGCAAGGGGAGCTGACGCCCAACCCGCAGGCGCAGCCAAGCATGGTTGTGACGTACGACCTGACTCCGGTGCTCGAGTCCAAGTAGACGACTCGTCCGACTGCGCCCTCTCCGCCATGTCGGCCGCCGAAAGTTACGTGATCTGAGGACCATTCGCGGCCTTTTGCGGTGCGTCTGCACACACGACTCTTGTCGTGGCCCGGG
>Ga0070706_100001977_pt1 | contig 21131 bp, 15 predicted proteins | sample KBSK5501metaG_FD_65476 | JGI IMG/M metagenome (GOLD analysis project Ga0070706, IMG submission 65476) | Corn, switchgrass and miscanthus rhizosphere microbial communities from Kellogg Biological Station, Michigan, USA - KBS K5-50-1 metaG | ecosystem: Host-associated > Plants > Roots >... | reverse complement strand
TTTCCGTTGCTCAGTAGCGAACGACGGGTCGGTCGCGCTGTCGCGCTTCGAATCCGACCGTCCCGACCTCGTGCTCCTCGACCTGATGCTTCCCGGACTTCCCGGCGAGGACGTGTGCCGCGCGATCCGGCGCTCGGGGTCGACACCGATCATCATCGTGAGCGCGAAGACCTCGGAGGTCGATCGCGTGCTCGGGCTCGAGCTCGGCGCCGACGACTACATCACGAAGCCGTTCAGCTCGCGCGAGCTGATCGCGCGCGTGCGAACCGTGTTGCGGCGTGCTGGACTGGTGGCCGAAGGAGCGGGGCCCCCGGTTCTGGAAGCGGGACCCGTTCGGTTGGATATCGAGAAGCACGAGGCGCGCGTGAACGGCTCGGTTGTTTCGCTCCCGCCGAAGGAGTTCATGCTGCTCGAATGTCTGATGCGGCGAGCGGGGAAGCTGTGCACCAGGGAAGCGCTGATCGGCGACGTGTGGGGGCCCGACTACTTCGGGGACACTCGGACGCTCGACGTTCACGTGAAGCGGCTGCGGACTAAGATCGAGGACGATCCGCGCAAGCCACGGTACCTTCGAACCATCCGGGGACTCGGCTACAAGTTCGAGCCCTAGCCCGAGGGAGTCGCCTTGGCAGATCAGCCACTGGCCGTTATCGACGTCGGCTCGAACTCGGGCCGCATCGTCGTGCTGCGGCTGTACGGCGCTCACATCGAGATCATCGCCGATGCGCGCCAGCCTCTGCGCCTGGCGGCAGAGCTGAAGGGTGGCAAGCTGCGTTCGGCGGCGATCGAGCGAACCGTTGCCGCCATGCAGGATTTTCGCGCTGTTGCAGAAGGCGCAGGCGCCGCGCGCATCGTCGCGGTCGCGACGTCGGCCGTACGCGAGTCCTCCAACGCGGCCGACCTCGTCGATGCAGTTGCACGCGAGACGGGGATCGACGTAGAGATCATCGACGGTGAAGAAGAAGCTCGATTCTCGTTCCTCGGGGCCGTGCATGGGCTCGCGATCGAGAGCGGCACGCTCGTCGACATCGGTGGCGGCAGTCTGGAGGTCACGACGTTCCGCGCACGCCGGATGACCGGGTCGTACACGCTGCCGCTCGGCGCGCTCCGATTGAGCCAGAGGTTCTTCGACGAAGATCCGCCTTCCGGCGGCGAGGTGCGCGCGCTGCGAGATCACGTCGCCGAACAGATCCGCGACGCCGGGATGAAAGCCCTGAAGAAGAACGAAGGGCTGATCGGAACCGGCGGAACGATCCGCAACCTCGCCAAGATGGACCGGCGAGAGCAGAACTATCCGATCCCACGCGTGCACGGGTACGTGCTGCACGAGATGCAGATCGAGCTGCTGACCGACTTGGTCGCGTCGCGCACGCTTTCCAAGCGTCGCCGGCTGCGAGGGCTCAACGTCGACCGAGCGGACTCGATCGTGGCGGGAGCTCTCGTGCTGGAGACCGTGATGGAAGAGCTGGACGCCGAAGAGCTCACCGTCTCGGGGCAGGGCCTGCGTGAAGGGATCGCGTACGACCGTCTCGGCATTCCGACGTCGCCACCGGAGGACATCCGCCGCGGATCCGTCGAGGCGCTCGTCGCGCGCTTCGTGCCGTGGCAGTCTGAGCGCGCCGTTCGCCGCGCAGCGATCGCTTCGTCTCTGGTCGAGGGCCTCATCCCCGACGCGAGCACGGAGCTACTCGAGATGATCTGGCACGCGGCGAAGATCCTCGACGTTGGGCTAGCCGTGGACTACTACAACCGCGAGCTGCATGCCTCGGAGATCGCAGCCGCCTCCGATCTCACCGGCTTCTCGCACCGGCAGCTCGCGATGGTTTCGGCGCTCATCCGCGGAACGGAACAGCAGATGGCCTGGGCGAAAGGAGTCGGAAGGCTCCTCGAGCCTGAGGATGCCGACCTCGTTCAGCGGGGGGCCGCCGCTCTCGCGTTGGCCGATGAGATCGAGCGCCGACTTGCGCCGGGGGTGCCCGGCATCGTTTCCTGCACGGTACGAGCGCGCGAGATCGTGGTGCGCGCCCCAGTGCGACCCGGTTGGTGGCTGCAACGGTGCGAGGAGCGGTTCCGAAGCGTGTTCGGGCGCCAGCTACGCGTTGAGACCGCAGAGGTGAAAGCGTGAGCACACACGAGGACCGCGAGCTTCCCGGACGGCTGTTCGTCGTCGAGGGGATCGACGGTTCGGGGAAAAGCACGCAACTCGACTTGCTGCACAAGTGGCTCGTGAGTCAAGGCTACTTGGTCGTCTTCAGCGAATGGAACTCCTCGCCGATCGTGAAGGCCACGACCAAGCGAGGGAAGAAGCGCCACCTCCTGTCGCCGGTGTCGTTCAGCTTGATCCATGCTGCGGACTTTGCGAACCGCATCCACGCAGAGATCCTGCCCGCCTTGCAGGCGGGTGCGATCGTGCTTGCGGATCGCTACGTCTATACGGCGTTCGCGCGCGACGCAGTGCGCGGGTTGAGCAAGGATTGGTTGCGCAGGCTGTACTCGTTTGCCGTGAAGCCCACGCTCGCTTTCTACTTCGACGTTCCCTTGGACGAGGCCGTGACGCGGATCATGGAGGGACGCCCGCAGCTGAAGTTCTACGAAGCCGGCATGGATATGGACCTCTCCGACGACCCTGAGGAGTCGTTCCGCCTCTACCAAGGGATGATCCGCTCGGAGTACGACCAACTCGTGAAAGAGTTCGACCTCGTCCGTATGAACGCGATGGACTCGCTCGTGCGGCAACAGAAGCAGATGCGCGCGCTCGTCGCTCCGCACCTGCAGGGCGTGATGCGCGCGGACGGCGGAAGTATCAACGACGTGCTGCGCGAGGAAGGCCTGCTCGGACGTTATCTCGATGAGGCGCGCAGCAAGAAGGCACAAGCATGACCGAGCTGAAGTTCTACGGAGATAGACCACCGGGGATCGAAGGCGCGTCGCTCCCCGGCCGCCTCATCGTCATCGAAGGAACAGACGGCGTCGGCCGCTCGACGCATATCGCCTTGCTCAAAGAGTGGCTCGAGGATCGGGGCATCGCGGTCCTTGACACAGGGCTGACGCGATCGGAGCTCGCCGGTCCCGGCATCAAACGCGCGAAAGAGGGGAACACGCTCGATCCCTTCACGCTCAACCTGTTCTACGCGACGGACCAGTGGGATCGTCTGGAGCATCAGATCATCCCTGCGTTGCGCGCCGGGATGGTCGCGCTAGCCGACCGGTACATCTTCTCGCTCATCGCGCGCGCGGTGATCCGCGGCGTGTCGCCGGAGTGGATGGAAGACTTGTACGGCTTCGCGCTCATCCCGGACTCGGTGATCTATCTTGATATCGATGTCGAGCACCTTCTGCCTCGCGTGATCTCGAGCACCGGCTTCGACTACTGGGAGTCCGGCCAAGATTTCCTGCCGAGCACGAGCGTGTTCGACACCTTCGTCGAGTACCAGACGTGGCTGCTCGACGAGTTCCGGCGTCTGGCCACACGGCACAATTTCCACGTGATCGATGCGCGCGCGTCGGTGCCCGAGATCTTCCGCGCGATCAGTGCGCAAGTGGAGCAGGTCGTCGAGGGGATGGGGCAAGAGAAGACTATCGACGAGCTGCTCGAAGAACCTTCGGCGGAAGTAGCCACCGCAACGTTGCCCCACCTCGAGTAAGCGCGCGCACGTCGAGCCGCGCGACGGCGCCTTTCTTCAGCTCCACGTTGCCTCCGCCGATGAGGATCCCGGTCAGCTCGCTCAACATCGGCTCGTGACCGACGAGCGCGATCGACGGACCGCCCGGCGCCGAGGCGAGCTCGTCGATCACGTCTTGCGGCGACCGGTCGGCTTCCAGGGCCTTGAACGGCTCCGGCGCCGGCCAGCCCGCTTCTTCCTGGAGGATCCCCGCCGTCCGCCACGCGCGCGCGTAGGGGCTTGAAAGCAGGGTCGACGGGGTGTCGGTCAGCTTCGCCAGCCCCTGTGCTGCTCGTCGGAAGGCAACTTCTCCTTCCATCGTGAGCGGCCGGTCGGCGTCGTCAGGCCAACGGATCGGGTCCTGCTCCTCGGCGATCGCGTGGCGAACGATGAACAAGTCGAGCCGGCCTCGCATCTAGAACCCCTTCGCGATGGGGATCGGGTCCGGCACTGGAGTGTCATCCTCTTGTGCCGGCCGGGCACGGGCCGCCGGTGCTTGGTTCGTGATCGCTTCGGGATGAGCCGCGGGCCGAAGCACGTCCATGGTCTTGCGGAACTTCCGCCAGCGCGGGCCGGTCACATCGCGATAGCGCTTCGGGAAGCGCGCGCGCGCAGCCGTCGCATCGGCTCGATAGCGCTCCGCAAGCATGCCGAGGGCGAACACCATGGGCGCCGTGATCTTTTGGGGTGGGTCGAGGGCGATGTCTCGCAGTGTGCCGATAGCGACGACATCGTCTTGGTGCGCGCCCAGGACGTCCTGCAGCGCGACGAGACGCTTCGCGTATGTGCGCGCGGGCTTCTTGTAGATCGGCTCGATGAATTCCACCGTGTAGCGGAGCCGCTTCGACCGGATGCGAAGTGCATGGAGCGCCTGCGCTGGAGATCCCTCTTTGATGTGATCGCCGATCGCGACGACCTTTCGATATCCGTGTGCGACGACCTCCGGCGCTGCCTCGAGGATCGGAACATGCGCGGAGGATGAACGCTTCACCGGGCCGCTCGTAAGGAAGCGCTGCATCGACGATGTGAGACGCACCAATCGCCGCGAGTCCATCGCTGCGACCAGGCGCGCGCGCGCCTTCGTCCTTCGCTCATCGAGAACGGCGGTGACGATATCGAGTGCCTCGCGCTCGGCAGGCTCAGCGTCGGCAGACCATGCGCCGATCTGTGCGAGCTGAACGTCGAGATCTCGCACGGCACCGAGCAGAGAGCCCAGCCACCCCAGCTCTTGGCGCAGACGTGGTGCGCGCGCGGGGAGCGCCTCCTCGAAAACGACCATCGCTGCGCGCACTCGCCTGATCGCGACCCGCATCTGATGTAGGTCATCGGCGTCGTTCCCGTACCGGACGCCGGGTTCGCGCCGGAGCATGGCTGCGAAGTTCGCGCGCATGACCGCGAAGGCGACATCGCCGACCCCGAGGGTCGCGTCGACCGTCGTCGATCCGAGGTCCCCCAGAGCGGGCGCAAGCAGCGCCGGTACCACCGGCGAGGCCGGTTGTTGAATCATGGTCGCGCAATCGTTCTCTTCGAAAGGCTCGGGGGTCAAGTCGTTAACGTTCCGTTCACATTCTCGTCGCCCGCCGTTTGCACTCGCCATGTATGACGTGGGGGTGACATTTGACGTAACAGTCACTACGAAACGCTGTTCGGGGTTGAGTGTTAACCGGACGCCGGGCACAAAGAGGGGACCGAAGAAAACCCGTCGTTTCGGCGATCGAGACGTGAGCGCGCGGCCGCTCGGTGCAACGCATTTGTTTCACACAACCATCACGTGAAGTTCAAACCAACGCAAGAAAGTTGGGGGGGAAAGCGCATAGATTTTCCTTCGATGGGTCCGGAAGCGCCTCTCTCCCAAGGGACTGAGTTGTCGACCATGCTAGACATCGGCCACGCGCCGATCATTCTCGATGAACCGCCGCGTAACGACGAGCGGTCCCTCGGGAATGGTTCGTACCTCGACGCCGTCAACGTCTCGGCGTGGTTCGGCTCGGCCAAGGTTCTTGACCGCGTCTCACTGAGCATGCCGCCGAGTGTCGTAACCGCGCTCATCGGTCCGTCCGGCTGCGGGAAGTCCACCTTCCTTCGCATCCTCAACCGTATGCACGAGTCCATACCGATCGCGAAGCTCGCAGGCGAGGTGCGTCTGAACGGCACGGACATCTACGGTCCGGACCAGAGGGTCACCGACACGCGCAAGCGCATCGGCATGGTGTTCCAGAAGCCGAACCCGTTCCCAACGATGTCGATCGCCGAAAACGTGATGGCGGGACTGAAGCTAACGGGTACAAAGCTTGCGCGATCCGACCGGGCCGACGTGATAGAGCGGTGCTTGACGCGCGCGGGGCTGTGGAAAGAAGTTAAGGACCGCCTCGATGAACCGGGAGGAGCCCTCTCCGGCGGCCAGCAGCAGCGGTTGTGCATCGGGCGGTCGCTTGCGGTCGATCCAGACGTTCTTCTGATGGACGAGCCGTGCTCCGCTCTCGACCCGACTTCGACCCGCCGCATCGAAGAGACGATCTCCGACCTCATGCACGACGTGACGATCGTGATCGTCACCCACAACATGCAACAGGCTGCGCGCGTCTCCCAGCAGTGCGCGTTCTTCCTCGCCGAACTTGGCACGCCCGGCGTCATCGTCGAGGCGGGCAAAACGAAGCAGATCTTTGAGGAGCCGGCGGACCCGCGAACTGCCGACTATGTGAATGGCCGTTTCGGCTGATTTACCTCGAGTAATCCATCCCGGACTCCCAGGCGTCGACCGGGTCTTTCACGGATCCACACGGTCGATCGCCGTGCTCGTCCTGGTGATCTTCGGATCGATCGGAGCGTTCCTGGGCTATCAGGCCATTCCGACCTTCCATCGCTACGGGCTGAAATTCCTCACACAGCACGACTGGCAGCCGCGACTGAACCAGATCGGCATCTTGTCGACCCTGATAGGGACCATCGAGATCGCGCTCGTTGCGCTCATCATCGCGTTCCCACTCGCGCTGGGGACGGCTCTGTTCATCAGCGAGTACGCGCCGGCGCGTATCAAATCGACACTCGTTTCGCTTATCGACCTTATGGCGGCGGTGCCGAGCATCATCTACGGGTTGTGGGGCGCGCTGCTGCTCATGCCGCACGCGAAGTTCGTTTCCAGGTGGTTGCATCAGACCTTTGGGTTCATCCCGATCTTCAAGGTGGATACCGACCCCCATGCCGCCGTCTGGGCGCAATCGAGGTACACGTCCTCGGCGTTCATCGCGGGCATCTGCGTCGCGATGATGGTCCTGCCGATCGCGTGCGCCGTCATGCGCGGCGTGTTCGCGCAAGCGCCGCTCGGTGAGCGAGAGGCGGCATACGCCCTCGGCGCTACCCGGTGGGGCATGATCCGCTCCGTCGTTCTCCCGTTCGGCCGGGGCGGCATCATCGGCGGCACGATGCTGGGCTTGGGGCGCGCGCTCGGTGAAACCATCGCCGTACTGCTGATCATCTCCCTTGCTTTCGACATCAACTTCAGGATCCTGCAAGCGGGGTCCAGCTCGATATCCGCGTTGATCGCCGACCGTTTCGGTGATGCGACCACCAATCAGCTCGCTGCTTTGCTCACGGCCGGCTTCGTCTTGTTCGTAATGACGCTCCTCGTGAACACGGTCGCCGCGATCTTCATCAGCCGAAGCCGCAGCGGCGCGATGACGGAGATCTGATCGTGGACCCCGTATGACCGTTCTCCAGCCCGCCGCAGACACGCCGATCGTCAGCGCAGCTGCTCAGCTGCCGGCCGAGGACAGACCTCGTCCGCTTCGCAAGCGGACGACCGACGACGTCCTTTCGGTTATCGGCTCACTGCTCGGCTCTGCCGCACTCGTGTGGCTCGTGTACTTCGAGATCCTGCCGCTAAGCGGCCTCGTTGGGTTCATCGTCTGCTGGTATTTTGCCTTCCTCGCCATGTACGCGGGGGTTACTTCTTTGAGCCACCCGCGGCCCGTTGTGACCTCCCGGCTCATGGGCGCAGCGGTTACGGCAGCAGCGCTCCTCGTCGGTTTCGCGTTGTTCACGGTGATCGGCTACACGTTCTGGCAAGGCAGGTTTGCTCTTCCGCATCTGAATTTCTTCACGCACGATGCCGCAGGCGTTCGCGTGCAAGACCCCCTCAACCATGGCGGGATCGAGCATGCGATCGTTGGCTCACTCATCCAGCTCGGGATCGCGGTTGCCGTGTCTCTGCCACTGGGGCTGGGGACGGCCATCTTCATGACGGAAGTCGGGGGATGGTTCGCCAAGGTCGTGCGCACCGTGGTCGAGGCGATGACCGCTGTGCCGGATCTGCTGGCCGGGTTGTTCGTGTACGTGACCCTGATCGTCGGGTTGGGGATGTCGCGGACCGGTCTCGCGGCCGCGATCGCCCTGTCGGTCACGATGACGCCGATCATCGCGAGATCGGCAGAGGTTGCGCTACGCGTTGTCCCGGGTGGGCTGCGGGAAGCCGGTCTTGCATTGGGCGCTTCTCATTGGCAGACCGTGCGCCGGGTCGTTCTGCCGACCGCACGACCCGGTCTAGCCACCGCACTGATCCTTGCCATGGCTCGTGGCATCGGCGAAACGGCGCCTCTGCTGATCGTCTCGGGCGCGTCCACGTTCATGAATGCCAACCCGCTCAACCAGCCGATGAACTCGCTGCCGCTCTACATCTTCCAGGGTGCGCGAAGCGGTCAGCCGCTGCAGATCGAGCGGGCCTTCGGCGCCGCTTCCGTGCTGCTCGCCATCGTGTTCGTTCTCTTCGTGATCACGCGATTCCTTGCCCGACAGCGAGTGGGACGCCGGTGAAGCCGATGAGGCAAGCGCAAAGGAGATCACCGAGACCGCGGCGCGGGCGTCGTCCGGTCTTCGTCCTTGTCGCAGCGATCATCTGGGGCGGAGCCGGGTTTGGACTGAGCCTCACTGTGCCGGCGCTGGCGAGTGCAAGCCACGCGTTGGTGCAGGGATCCGGTTCGGGCTGGGCCGCCAACGCCGTGAGCCAGTGGGTCGCAGATGTCTCACAGAACGGGCTCCAGGTTGTTTACACATCCGTCGGCTCTGCGCAGGGGCGCAAAGATTTCGCGTACAAGACCACCGACTACGCCGTCAGTGACATCGGCTACTTGGGTATCGATCCGGCAACGGGAGACCAAGACACGTCGCTCGGCCGCCAATACGTCTACTTGCCGATCGTTGCCGGCGGCACGGCGTTCCCGTACCAGGTGCGCGTCGGCGGCACGCTGGTCACCAACCTTCGACTCTCGGGACTAACGATCGCGAAGATCTTCACCAACAAGATCACCAACTGGAACGATCCATCCATCACGGCGGATAACAACGGTCGCAAGCTGCCTTCCATACCGATCATCCCCGTCGTCCACTCAGAGGGTTCGGGGACCAGCGCGCAATTCACGCGGTACCTTTCCAAGCTCTTTCCGAGTATGTGGCGCGCATACTCAGGTCAATCGGGGCTCACCGAGTACTACCCGCGCAAGGGTCATCAGATCGCACAGAACGGTCCGGACGGCGTGATGAACTTCGTCACATCTTCGGCAGCTAACGGGTCCATCGGGTACAACGAATACTCCTACGCTCTCGGAAAGAATTGGCCGGTCGCCAAGGTCGAAAACAAGTCCGGATATTTCACGTCACCGGACCAATACAACGTCGCGGTCGCACTGACCCAAGCGAAGATCAACCTGGACAAGAACCCGAACCACTGTCAGTCGCTCGGTTACAGCCCGCCCTGCTACCTCTTGCAGAACCTCGATTCCGTCTATGTGTACGGAGACAATCGCACGTACCCGCTGTCGTCCTACTCGTACATGATCATCCCGACCGCCTCCGACGACAGCAGGATGACGACGGCAAAGCGCCAGACCCTTGCCGACTTCATCCACTACTCGATCTGTGAGGGGCAAGCCGAGATGGGTCCGATCGGCTACTCACCGCTGCCGATCAACTTGGTCCAGGCGTCATTCAGCCAAGTAGGTGCGCTGAAAGCTGCGGACCCCAACGTTGATATCTCCAATACCAACGCCGCCAATTGTCACAACCCGACGTTCGTTCCGGGGCAGCCGAAGCGCAATTACCTCGCGCAGATCGCACCCCATCCGTTCCCGTGCGACAAGGTGGGGCAGGGGCCGTGCACCGGTAACGAGGGGATCGTGAACGGCAATCCGTCGAGCGGGAAGCCGACGGTGATCGGCTCCAAAGGGGGAAAGACGACCGTGGCCGCCGTGGCCAGGGGGGGCAAGACGAAGATCCTCTTACCCTTGCAGCAGCCGAGCGGCCGGCCCACAGGAGACGGCAACGCCCTGATCGTTGCCGCGCCAACGACGCTCGCAGGGCGACAGTCCAGCAACCTCGGCAGTCTCCTCACCGGACTCGCCGTCTTGGAGCTGTTGCTCCTCGTTGGTCTTCCCCCGTTCGTCTTCATGCGTTTCCGCGCGCGCGCTGGGAAGCATGCATGAGGCGCCGCGCTGCACGACAGCCGTCCTCTAGTGGCCGAGGGCCACGGGCGACGATGCTGAAGGTAGCCGGATGCGTTTTCGTGTCTTCGGTGGTGCTGATAGGCGGTCTTGCCGGGGCGGTGCTCGCAGCAAGCCCGAGTTCATTTACGAAGACCAAGACGATCTCGCGGACCCATCTCGTGAACGGTGCGGATCAGGTTGTCGACACGCGGACAGTCAGCGTGACCGTCGATCAGACGACTCAGTTGCGAGATAGGCAAGAGATCAACGTCAGATGGTCCGGCGCGCATCCGACCGGCGGACTGGTTGGGGATCAGAACTCCGGCCTTGCCGCGGAGCAGGAGTACCCGATCGTCATCATGGAGTGCCGGGGCCTCGACAACTCTTCGATCGCGGTGGCCAAACGCTTGTCCCAACAAACGTGCTGGACCCACACGCCCGCCGAGCGGTCGCAGTACGACCTGTCGTTCGCCTATCCGCCCTATCGGGAGGATCGCTATGCGATCCCGGGCGATCGCAAGGCCCAGGTCGGCGTCCCATCGCCACTTCCATCAGACTGCAGCTCGAGCAGCTCGGGGATCCAGCATTGGGTCCCCTTCAAAGCGGCCGACGGAAAGGTTTACCCGACCGGACCCTTTGGATGCGCCGGGATGCCGCCCGAAGCAGTGAACGTAGAAGCGTCGCTTCAGCCCAGCAACACCACGTATGGCGCATCGGATCTGAGCGGGAACGGGACATCGAAGTTCGCGATCTCAACCGCGGAATCGAACGCGTCGCTGGGCTGCTCCAACAAGGTTCCGTGTTCCCTCGTCATCATCCCCATCATCGGCATCAGTTGCGATGTTGTTGGTGCGGGCCTACCCCCGGAGGATCAGCCCGCCCCGGATGCGCAGGACGAGGCCTTCGCGAGATGCTCGAAAGCAGGCAGATATCAGCCGGGAGAATTCTCTCCGGGGACGGTCAACCAAGAAGATCTCGCGGTCAGCGGCGAGCTGTGGTGGAGCGCGTCGAACTGGCGCAACCGCATCTCGGTGCCGCTCACCTTCGCGCCGCCGTCGAACATCTGCAGCCTCGTTAACAATTCGGCCCCCGTCTACATCTACGGCTCCGAGCTCATGACCCAAGCGACGCAACAGTGGGCGCCTTCTTTCTGTCTCAACCCAAAGCTGTTCAAGCTGCAGCACGTCCAGACGGGTGAGCCCCAGGCGAAGAACCTGCTACAGAGAGGGACGATCGAGGCGGCGCTCCAAGGGAGTCCCCCGCCGACACCGTTCACCCGCCCGGTCGTGCAGGCCCCTGTAGCTCTTACCGGATTTGCGATCGTCTATTCGATCGACGACGGCAACGGACATGAGTACCGCAAGCTGAAGCTCACGCCCCGGCTCATCGCGAAGCTCTTGACCGAGTCGTATCCGGCGGCGCCGGCCATACAAGGCGCGTATCCGGCGCTGCAGAACAACCCGCTCGACTTAGCGCATGATCCCGAGTTCCGCGCGCTCAATCCTGGTCCTCCGGCGGCCGGTTACAACACGGAACCGGCGTCGGTGCTGTTCTCCATCTCGAGCGATTCTGATGTGATCTGGTCTCTCACGTCGTACATCCAGGCCGATCCGGCTGCGCGCGCGTGGTTGAACGGTACGCCCGACCCTTGGGGGATGGTCGTCAACCCGCACTACAAGGGCATCAAGCTTCCAGTCGTCGGGTGGCCGCTGCTCGATACGTTCCAAAAAGGTGCGGTTTACGATCGCAATAACAACTCCTGTCTCTCCACTAATCCGGTGCCGTTCCTGCCGCTGGTGTCGGCGCCGGTTTCGACGCTCGCGAACGTAACGTTGAACATGCAATTCGGCATCGCCAACTCCCAGATCATCTGCAGCCACTCAGGGGATATCGATCAGAAGCTCGTGGCGATCGGGCGTGAAAGTCCCGGCAAGCGCTTCCTGCTAGGGCTGACGTCGCTTGCCGACGCGGCGCGCTACCAACTCAATACGGCTGCCCTTCAGACGCAGGTCGCGTCGAACGCTCCAAAGAAGTTCACCGACGCAACCGGCCGCAGATTCGTACAGCCCAGCGATGCTTCTCTTCGAGCTGCCGCGCTCCTGCTCAAGGCCAATGAAACCTTCGGCACGTGGCCGATCCCTTACGGGCAGCTTCGTACCGATCCGAAGGGAGCAGCCGCGTACCCGGGCACCATGCTCGTATCGGTAGACGTGCCTACGAGTGGGCTTCCTGCGACCGATGCGAAGCGGTACGCCCAATTCCTGCGTTTCGTTGCGACGACCGGACAAACGCCCGGGTTAGGCAACGGTCAGCTTCCCCCCGGTTACCTCCCGATGACTGCTGCGAACGGTCTTGCCGGCGAGGCCAAGTACACAGAGGCGGCGTCCGCGGCCGTTGCAGCCCAATCGGGTGGCGTGACTTCAGTGACGACCTTTAACACGCCGGGGTCGCAGGCGACTCAGGTCTCCGGGTCGGTGCCTGCCCCGGTGATCCCGGCAACGCGCGCGCCGGTTCCGACGCCCGGGCCTCCCGTATTGACGCCGCCGCCCGCCCCCAAGATCCCATTGATCGGTTGGATCGCAGCCCTTGGATCTGCCTTCGCCGGTTTCGGTGGCTGGGCATTCCCGCTCGTACTTCTTCTGGGGGTGGCGTGCGGCGCGGCGACCGCCTTGGGCTGGTTCGTCTGGAGATGGCGGACTGCCCGATGAGCAGCATCGAGATCCGGCGCGACGATCTGGTCATCGTCTCGCGGGGCGCGTCGAACGACGCGACGCGAGGCCTTGCGAAGACGGAGATCCATCAACGAGCGAAGCCCACGCTTCTCGCGGCGACAGTGTTCGGGGTGCTCGTCTCCTTCAGCGGATTGACCCTCTGGTTCCTGTTCCATGCCTTCGTCCTGACGCCGATCCAAGAACATGGGAGTCAGGCGCGCCTCTACGCAGATTTCCGCGAGCAGCTGGCCAACGCGACCGCTCCTTTGGGAGGCGTGATCAAACCCGGAAGTCCGGTCGCTCTCTTGGATGGCCACATCCAAGGCCTTCGCGATCTGGTCGTTGTCGAAGGCACGACGTCCAAGCAACTCACGCTCGGTCCAGGTCACCTGAGGGATACGCCCCTGCCCGGTCAGCAGGGAGTTTCGGTGCTCTTCGGGCGAAGCGTTACCTTCGGCGCGCCGTTCCGGGCGATGACGAGACTCAAAGCCGGCGATGCGATAACGGTGACGACCGCGCAAGGTGTTTTCACATTCCGTGTGGATCGCATCCGCTTGCCGGGCGATCCCCTTCCCCCGAGCTTCCCGGCCAACGAAGCTCATATGACCTTGGTCACGTCGGCCGCCAGCGGGTGGCGCAGTGGCTGGGCGCCCGCTCACTCGATCTATCTGGACGCGACCCTCGTAGGGGCCAAGGCGGTTCCGGCTCCGTCTGGGCGACCAACGGGCGTGTCGAAGGCCTCGTTGGCTATGAGGGGCGATACGGGGCTCTTGATCTTGTTGCTTCTCTGGCTGGGCCCAATTCTTCTGGTCAGCGTGGGTCTCTCGTTGGCTTGGAAGCGATGGGGACGGGGGCAAACGTGGCTCGTCGGATTGCCCATCGCCCTCGCGATCCTTTGGGGCGCCAGCGGCGCGATCATGCAGCATCTTCCGAACCTGATCTAGCGCTCGAACGCGCCTGATATGTGCTGCTCACCGGCCTATTTTGTCGTCCGGAAGGGCCGAATGACGGACCTTAATCATGAGTTCATCCTTCGTTTCCTCACGCCTGTTGAGATTTTGCCTGACGAAGCGTCAGAGTCTGCCTCGACCGCTCTCACGACCGTCCAAAGGAGGACGAGCATGCGGCATAGAAGGCTGAAAGCGGGTTTAGGCGCCGCGCTAGCGCTAAGCCTGACGATGGTGCTGATGGCGCAGACCGCCGCACACGCGGACTACGCGCCATCGTTCTCCGATGTGGTCGGGATCGGGTCCGACACAGTGCAGTACGCCATCGATTTCATGGCCGACGGCTTCATAACCGGTGCCCCGGGCTACAACGGGATCGGCAACCTCAACCGGCTGGTGAGCTTCGACGGGACGGCAGACGCCAACTCCCGCGTTGCGTACGCGAACAACGGCGTGGGCTCGGGTACCTGTCATCCGGGTGAGGGTGCTCTCGCAGGCACGGGCAACGACTCGGCGGACCATGCCAACACGACGTGCTTCCTGAACCCGACGATCGTGCTGCGGGCGGGCCTCAGCCCCGTCCTCCGGCCGAACGGATCCGGAGCAGGATTCGACGCATTCCGTCGCGACGTGGACGGCACGCACCACTACGTTGACTTCAGCCGCTCGTCGGTCTGCCAGGGTAGCGGCACCGGCTGCCGCGGCAAGAACGTGACGGGTATCGACAGCGTTCAGCTTGGCAACGACCCGTTCGCGATCTTGGTAGCCAACACCACGAACTCCGTGCCGCTTTCCGCATCGCAGCTGAAGCTCATCTACGAGGCGAACACGCCAAACTGCCTCCACTGGAACGACCCGGCGATCGGTGGGACCTCGGCGAACCTGATCAAGCCGATCATCCCACAGACCGACTCCGGCACGTTCTCTTCGTTCAAGTCTGCAGTCGGGATCACAACGCTCGGTAACTGCGGAACGCAGTTCGAGGAGAACGACCCGACCGCGATCTCCGCGTCGGGGGCTCCCGCCGATGCGATCGAGCCGATGTCCGGCGGGCGCCTCAACCTATACCAAGGGCTGCTCGGAAATGGCACCTCGAACGGCGTGGGCGGGTACTTCCAGGACCCGAGCTGCGCCCTCGAAGTGGCGACACCGGCGCCGGCATGCACGACCGGTGCCACGATCTCCCCCGCGGTGCATCTCGTTACGACGGGCACTCCGACGGGAACACCAGCACCTGGGGTGCTGTGGAGCATCACCCGTCCGCTCTACGTGTTCTTCCGCGACAGCGATGTTGGTAACACCGCTCCATTCGGCTCGGACAAGCCGTTCCAGCCGGGGAGCACTCTCAACTGGGTGCGGACGCTGTTCTACAACCCGTGCTCGTCCGGTCAAACAGGCTGCGTCACGATCGGTGGCACGCAATACGGTCCCGGCGGCAAGCCGTACATCGCATCCTCGGCAGGCCAGGCCCAGATCTCCAACGCCGGCATCGCGCCAACGTATGTCGTCACGCTGAACGGTCCGTGATCGTGCTCAAAGGCTAACGCACGCACCGCATAGTCCTATCTGAACGGCAGAAACCCGCAGTTCGGTCGGGGTGGGCGCTTGTGCCCACCCTCACCGAAACCCGTTCGCCTCAGAATTCCAAAGGAGGAAAACACATGAGGCGTAAGTTCAAGTCGACGATCGGCGCCGGAGTCATCATCGCCATAGTCGCGGGTCTCATCGTCACGGCGATGGCCCCGGCCTTCGCGGCCGCCCCACCGTGGGAACCAGATCCGAACGCTGCTTCGCCGTACGGCCGCATCGTGTTCTACGACGCATCCGGCAACGTGCTCACCGGCGGTAGCAACCTCGCCCACATCGCCGACTACGCAGCGGCGAGCACCGCGAAGGACACCGGGGCAACGCTCGCAACGCTGTACTTCTCCGCTCCGGACCACACGAAGGTGACCGGTTTGTGGAACGTCGGCCAGTCATCGAGCTCCACCGCGTTCCCCAGCGCTTCGGCTCCTGCTCCCGTCACGGGTCCAGGCTTCGCGAACCCGTTGGTGACGCTGGGATCGACCGACGGTGACCTCGCCTCGTACCTCGGTGGTGTCACCTTAGACACGACGGCCGGGTACGCGAACCTCATCGAGGTCCGGCTCAAGGACTCTGGGCCGGGCGGCGCAGGTTCGGGCACCCACTACTGGGAGACGGATATCTCCTTCGACAGCGCCGCGGGGACGTGGGCAGTGGTCGACCCGACCATGACCGCGACCACCACGACGATCAGCACAACGCCGGCAAACGGTGGTAACACCACCAGCGGAAACAACGTCACGATGACGGCTACCGTGTCGCCCGCATCCGCGGCGAACGGCACCGTGCAGTTCTTCGACGGTGCGACGCCGGTTGGTTCGCCGCAGGCGGTCACGACGGGGAGCCCAACCACACCCGTCGTTACCCACACTGCTCCTCCCGACGGAGTGCACCATTACACCGCTAAGTTCACGCCGACCGGTGGCACCTTCTCGGTTGGATCGACCTCGGCTCAGAGCGTCGTTACCATCGGTCCACCGGCGACACCGACGACGACGTCGCTCGCTGCGAGCCCGAGCACCGCGAACCAGGGCGACCCGGTGACTCTGACCGCCACCGTCACGGCACCTGCTCCGCCGCCGACCGGCTCGGTCCAGTTCTTCGACGGAAGCACGTCGTTGGGCACGGACTCGACGGAGAGCGCTCCAGGTTCGGGCGTCTACTCGATCGTCGTTACCACGCTCACCGTGGGGACTCACAACAACATCACGGCGACGTTCACGCCGAATGGCAACTTTAGTCCCTCGACGGGCGGTCCGATCACGGTGACCATCAACCCGGCAGCCTCCTGCTCGCTTCCGGGGAGCTCGTGCACGGATGACCAGAACATCCAAGTCTCGGTCAGCGCGGGATCACTCACGATCTCGACGCCGTACACGTCGACCAACCCGTTCGTGTTGCCGGCGATGACGCTGAACAGCAACGGCACGCTGCTGTCCACGTCTGCGGCGTTCCCAGCCGCAACCGACCAGCCGATCAGGGTGGTCAGTACGCTCGCAGGTGACCCGGGCTGGACGGCTTCCGTGTCTGGCACGCCGTTGAACACCAGTCCGGCGAACGCAACGCCGATCGATCCCCGGGGGTTGGGCCTGACCGGTCTCACGCTGGTCATCGGTCCATCCGGCAAGTCGGCGCCGGCGTTCACGAACAACCCCGCTCATGACTGGACCACAGCCGACACCAACGCGGGTCTCGCTGCGCCGGCGCACACGTTCGCGCAGAAGACGAGTGACGGTAACGGTACGTGGGACATGCGTGGCACGTTGACACTCTTGGCCCCATCGTCGACCCTGCCGGGTCTATACAAGGGAATCATCACCTTCACGGTGGTGTAACCAGGAGAGTCGGTCCAGTACTTGATGTTTCTGGAGGCGACGGCGGGGCGGGCATCGATGCCCGCCCCGCCGGTTTGCTCGAAATAGACCCAACTGTTTCAATCGACGGTGAGGATCGATCAGCATTTCGAAAGCCTTGTCCGCTCAACAGATGAACACACGCAGTTCTGCGCGCGCACAGAGCGCCACCGGTTTATTCGGTGGCGCTGTGCTGGCTGCGGTGCTTGTTTTTGCCGCCCAGTCACTCATCGCTCCGAGCGCGCTCGGGGCTACCCGGGCGTTAGGCGCGTCTCAAAAAAGGGCTCCAGCTTTGGCGCAAGCCACCCCGCAGAACGCAACGTTCGGTATCCAGCCGGCGAGCGCAACCGCACCGGACGGCCGAACCTACTTCAGTATTTCGGCGACACCAGGTGCGACGCTGACGGACTACTTCGCAGTGCGCAACTATTCAGTGCGACCTCTGAAATTGAGCGTGCGGTCGGCCGATGCGCTGAACACCGCGGAGGGTGCCTTCGCTCTTCTTCCGCAGACACAACGCAATAGAGCTGTGGGCACGTGGATCGAGCTAGAGGCGCGCACTACGGTCGTTGTACCGGCGCGTCGTTTCGTGATCGTGCCGTTTCATCTGGCGATCCCACGGAATGCACAACCCGGTGACCACGCGGGGGGCATTACCGTGACCTTGGAGTCTTTTGCGAGGACTCCCTCGGGCCAGACGTTCAAGTTGTTGCAGAGCGTCGGATCGCGAGTGTTCATCCGCGTCAGCGGTCCGCTGAATCCGGCATTGTCGATCGAGGATCTCAAGGTTCACTACAGCGGGATCCTGTATCCATTCGATCGGAATCCTGCGACCGTGACCTACACCGTTCACAACACGGGTAACGTCGCGCTTGGGGCTCGTCAAAACATCCGCATCTCGGGCCTGATCCAGATAGGTGCCTCCGCAAGCAAGATGCCTCAGATCGATCTTCTGCTTCCCGGGTCTTCGGTGAGGCAATCGGTACAAGTTCGTGGCGTGGTTCCACAGATCTGGATGACCGCAAAAGTGTCGCTCCAGCCGCTCGTTTTGCCGGGCTCCGCCATACCGAGACTTGGTCCCTACACAAGGTCCGCCCATTTTTGGGCCGTCCCTTGGCTGCTCATTGCGATCATCGTCTTCTTGATCGTCATCGGCCTCTGGATCCGCAAGCGCCGCCGTCGGACCCCGTCACTCGACAAGGGTGCAAAGCCTCGATCCTCAGCCGGCGACATTCACGAAGAGCTGCCGAGCGACCAGCCACCGAAAGCGACGGAGCGAGCAGCAACGGCAGTCGAAGAGTCTGCAGCGCAAGGCACCTTCACAACGCCGCCCTGACGACGGGGTTATCGATGGGAAGAGTGAAGCCGTTCGCGGTCGTGAGCGCTCTGCTCTTGGCCATCGTTGCGGTTGGTTCATGGTCGACGCCCGCGGGAGCGAACGTTTCCAGTCCGCCGTGGGAACCGGATGCGGCTTCGATCGGGTCTCTCCGTTTCTACTCTGGCCGCGCCGACCTCCTAACGAGCGGCCCCGTATCTGCCGCGCCGTTTGCGGCGTACGCAGAGGCCTCTGTGGACGGCGCTCCCGGCGACGATTTCGCTTCGCTCTGGGCGTTCACTCCTGTGCAAGGGGAAGCGCCGTCGTCATGGCCCGGAGAGAGACTTACCGGGCCTTCGAGCTACCCGAACCCTAACGCGCATCCACGAGTGAACGGGACCGTCCTGCCCGTTGCCAGCGGCCAAACGGGGGATCTTTCGCTCGCGGCGTACATCGCCCGACACCCGAACAACGCAACCTCCACCGGCTATGCGAATGTGTACCAGCTCCGCCTGTACACGTGGCATTCGGGTGGCGAGGGCACGACGTATTCCTCAACCGACGTCGCCGTTGACGCCGACATCTGGACGCAGATCTATCCCGAGCCCGATACAACGACGATGGCCCTAGCCGTGTCCCCAGCGCAATGGACACCTGGGATCGGTTCAGTGGCGCTGGTTGCAAAGTTGACACCCGCTACGGTCGGAGGAACGGTCAGTTTCTACGACGGCGAGAGGATGCTTGGGTCTCTTCCCGGTTTCGCAATCCAGGCGTCGCTCAACGACGTCGGGCTTGGTCCCGGCCGGCATGTCCTCAGAGCCACGTTCCTTCCGGATACGCCGTACCGCACCTCAAGCTCCAGCGTCGTTTACCAGATCGGAGCTCTCGCGTCCGGTTCTCAAGCCACGACGACGACGTTGACGGTAAGTCCACCGGGGCCGGAGATCGACGAGGGGACGACGGTAACCTTCACGGCAATCGTCGATCCCGATACAGCACGCGGCACCATCAGTTTCTACGACGGTTCAAAGCGGATGGCGATCGTGCCTTTGTATAGGGGGTCGGCGGCGTACGCGACGACCGCACTCGCGCCCAGCGAGCACCCTCATCTCTCTGCGCTTTACGCGCCCTCGAGCAGCGCGTTTCAGGCGTCCCGATCCCCGTATGTGCGCCTCAAAGTGGTAAAGCGTTCGGTGGCCGACAGGCAAAATATCTCCGTCCTTGTCCCCGGCACGAAGGTAAAAGGAAAGACGATCGTCAAAGGTATCCTCGGCCGCACGGAACTGTCCGTGATTCTCTTCGCGGTCGTAGGCGGCGGCTCTGTTTTTGCGGGCGTCTTCATGCGACGTCGCGCGCGCAGGCGTGGCCGGCAACAGCCGGCGGTGGGATTTGAGCAGCCTCAACCATAGAGCTGCCTTCGTCGAACGCGAGCGGTACCCACCACACCTGAGCCTGCTGTTACTGCTGACCTGTTCGACATTCGTCTTTAATCATTCATTCATCTCCCGTTCCCTCAGGCGTCGTTGAGTGTTTGGTCGTGGGGATGCCAAGGTGAGCAAGACAGCAAAGGCTGCGGTCAAGAGGGGAGCGCGCGATGCGCAAAGGTAAGTCTCTGTTCGCTTGCGGAGTAGCAGTCGTGGTGACTGCAGCGGTGCTGCTCATCGGCGTAGGGCCCGCCTTCGCAGCGCCGCCGCCGTTCGAACCAGATCCGAATGCAGCCTCTCCTTACGGACGCATCGTGTTCTACGACTCCCTGGGGAACGTTCTAACCGGTGGGACCAACCTCAGTCACCTTGCGGACTACGCGGCCGCGACCACGACGAAAGATACCGGCGCAACCCTCGCTACTCTTTACTTTGCAGCGCCGGATCATACGAAGGTAACAAGCCTGTGGACGGCTGGGCAGGCGTCGGGCTCGACGGTGTTTCCGAACGCATCGGCTCCGGTTCCGATCAAGGGCCCCGGTTTCGCCAACCCGCTCGTCACGCTCGATGCCACGGCGGGAGATGCAGACCTCGCGTCTTTCATCGCAACGATCGCATCACCGGATACCACCACTGGGTACGCGAACGTCTGGCAAGTCAGATTGAAGGACTCCGGGCCCGGAGGGGCTGGTTCGGGCACGCACTACTGGGAGACCGACGTCATCGTCTCCGGCAGCAGCTGGAGCGTCCTCGATCCGACGATCACCACGACTTCCACCTCGATCACAACGGTTCCGGCCAACGGCGGTTCGGCGCCAACCGGAACAAACGTGTCGCTGAGCGCGACGGTTTCTCCCGCGTCCAACGGATCTGTTCAGTTCTTCGACGGTACGACGACCGTTGGCTCTTCTCATGCTGTCACCACTGGAAGCCCGACGGCTACCGATACCGCGACCGCCCCCGCGGTCGGTGGTCATACCTATAAGGCCGTCTTCACGCCGACCGGAGGCACCCTGGTACAAGGCTCGACGTCGCCGACCAGCACCGTAACGATCACGTCCGCTCCTGCCACCGCCAACAACGTCTCATCCGCAACACCGCAGACGATGACTGCGCCGAACCTGGGCACCAACACGATCACGATCAACTACGGCACGGCGAA
>Ga0070706_100001976_pt1 | contig 21143 bp, 20 predicted proteins | sample KBSK5501metaG_FD_65476 | JGI IMG/M metagenome (GOLD analysis project Ga0070706, IMG submission 65476) | Corn, switchgrass and miscanthus rhizosphere microbial communities from Kellogg Biological Station, Michigan, USA - KBS K5-50-1 metaG | ecosystem: Host-associated > Plants > Roots >... | reverse complement strand
TCGCTCATGCCTGTTTGCCCCTCCATTCACGAGCGGCAAACTACAACAGCTGCAGATCTTGTCGATCCCTCGGCGCACGATTTTGCTCGCCCGCGTGGTCGAATTTCCGGGCAAGCTCTAGGCTAGCTCATGTAGCGCTGAGCTGGTCGGCAAGAAGGCGCTGGTAGGGGGCGCGAGCTACAACAAAGCTAGAGGTGCCGGGTTCATGCGCTGCTGGTACAAACTTCCGGTGGGGAAGCCGACAGAGAGGCGTCATGCTTAAATACGTGGTGGGAGTATCCAGTATTGCGGTGCTGCTCGTCGGCACGATCGCGGTGGCACAGCGAGAGCAGACCCCTACAAGCGCGTCGAAGACGTCCACTCGTTCGAAGCCTTGCTGCAAGTACTGTAAGAAGGGCTGCCCTTGCGGCAACTCGTGCATCTCGTGCAGTAAGACGTGTCACAAGCCGCCCGGCTGCGCGTGTTGAAGGCACTGGCACCAGCGCAACTTGCCACACTTTTGTACTGTATTAAGTGCGACGCGTCCAAGGAAACCAGACATGGCAGGGAGGATCACTCCATGTGCCACATTCTCGATAAAGCAGACCTATTAGCAAATAGGACGAAGCTCGTCTTTGCATCGGTCGACTTCCATGACGCATGGCTCACGTTGCGCCAAGAATTGGGCTATGCCACGGGCAATGGGCTGGCCCGTTTCTTGAGAGAAATAGCTGAAGCCTGGAGACGGGTTGACCTCGAAGCAGTACCAGCACCCTTCGGGAGTCAGCCGCAGGTCGACACCCGCGAGCCACAGCTGCATCGAGCGCACCATTGTCAAGAGCCGAAAAGAAATCTCTGCATCCAACTGCACTGCTCTTAGCCTGGCGTGCTGCTGCTGGGTTCGCGGGTAGCGATAATCGTCGGCCGAACTCTCTACCTGGCAGGCGTAGAGTTCATCTCCAACCACGTGGATGCGATAGTCACAACCCTTAACGTACTCCTGAAACATGGTTGGACAGTGCGTGATGTCATCTAGGTACCCCTCCTGTTCCAACCCCAGACGCGAGACGATGCTGCGCACCCCGCTCATCGATTTATAGATCACCTCCCCGTTCAGGTCGCGGAACGCGCGTACGGCGTCGGGATCGGTGGAAATTAATGTCTTTGGGGTGCAGAAGCCGGCGGCGCGGATCAGTGTCGACTGATACGGCTTTGAGTTGTTGGCGGCGCAGGCCGACGGCCGGTTCACGATGCGGGCGGGAGTCGTCTCCGCCCAGGTGAGCAGCCCCTCAACGACTCGGGCAGTCGCCGGGGTCGTCACGCTCACTTCTTGAGGCCGGAGATATGCAGCCGTGATCTGCGCAAGGTCCACGCGTAAGGACCCGATGCGAATTTGGCTGGCGAGATCAAACTCGGCATCATGCAGGTCCTCGTCCGAAAGCACCGCGATTGGCACGCGGAGCCGCCGAAGCTCGGTCAGAACTGCGGCCATTGGCCGCTCCATGGGATCGCCCCAGAGCAAAATCATGTCCGCTTCCTCTGGAGCAGATTTTGGATAGCACTAGCAACACCGGCGTGGTGGAGAGGTGGGCGAAGGCTTGCCGCCACAAACGCCGACTCAGAGTCGAGGTGCAAAGAGAGCAAGTCGACATCAGCCCTCGCAGCCAAGTGGCGAGCGGCCTCGATCGATGTCGCGGCCGCATGGCCGAAACAGCGCCCACGGACCAATGTCAACCTTAGGCTCGGGTGCTGTACAGTAGAGAGGCGAAACCCAGCGCGCACGGCCTCATGCCGCCAGCGGAGCGGCGACCAAGCAGGTCCGACCAGAGAGCTGGGCTGAGGCCGGTTCATCACCAGGGCCGAAGGCGACAGCATCGTGAGCCAAGCCAACAGGAATGCAGCCATCTCTGCGGCGACATACCGGCGGTCTTCCTCCACAATGTGCCCCAATTCGTACTCATTGATTCGGGGCAGAAGCGTGAGAACGCCTGTGATCGACGCGGCCGCGATCACCTGCCCGGAAGCGATTGCGGTGGAGCTCGATGGGTGGCCGGTATCAAGGCGCCAGCCGCGCGTCGACAGATCTTGAGGAATCAGAAGAGCGGCGCTGCTTCCCAAAGACTTGACGAAGGCGACAGCCCCTGCATCGAATTGGCTGGCGATCACTAGAATCATTTCTTCTTCTTTTTGTTGTTGCCCGCTTTGCCACGAGCAGCATGCATCTTGCCTTCGTGAGCGAGTTGCCTCTCGATGTCCTGCCCGGCGGCCTTTTCCATGGCGCCGCCGGGCTGAGGGTGAACGTTTTGGGCGGCTCCTTCATGGAGGTGCGGGTCACGGAGCATCAGTTCTTCCATTGTCGGTGGTGGGGTACGCTGCTCGCTGAGCGGCACAGCCGCGGCCTGGCGCGCCACCAATGGCCTTTCCTTGGACTTGATGAATGCACGACCAAGCGCGGTTCGGCGGCCTAGGTTGTCGACCTGTTGCGCGAGCTGGACAATGAAATCTGCAGGATCTCCGAATCTGAATCTGTCAAATGGATCGCCCTCCGCATCCTTCAATTTTGGGATTTCAAAGTCCCTCTTGATGACGTCGACCTCAGCCTTGATGTTCTCCTTGATCTCCGACTTGAGTTCTTTGAAGCTCTTCGCGTTGTCGATCCGGATGAAGTGACCGGTGGAAGGAACATCAAGTGTTGCGCCTGTAACTGAGTCGACCACTTGGTCGAGGATGAACAACAGATAATAACCAGGTGGCAAGAGGTTCTCGTTATCAGGCAGCGGAACCGTGAGCCGGTTCGGGGCGGCATGGGTAAACGGCACGCTGACGTAGCGCTGGTCGGGGTTGAATGAGTGTGTGACCGATCCGGCGCGGACGAGGGCCACGCGGCTGATCGTAGGCGCCTGAGGTGTATTGATATCGAAGCTGCTGCCAACGCTAACCTCGCTGGTGCTGGTGGTAAACGTCGGGCGGTCGGGGCGTCCGAAATACCAGGGCTCGAACAACTCGATGCGGAGCTCGCGATTATCAATGGCGTCGTCTTGGGCGTTAGTCGGCAGAGAGCTGGGATAGGCGCTCGGATCATGGAAGCTCCAGCTTGCGCGTATGTTGGAACCGCCGAGCCAGACGCGCCCGTCAGGCATGAGAAGTGCCACGGAGTGATAATTGCGAGGGACCGTACAAACGGCGGGATCCGGTAAAGTCACCCAACTATTGGTGGCGGGGCGGTAGATCTCAATGTTGAGGACCGCGCTTCCAGGATCGTTCCCGGGATCCTGCATGCCGCCAACGATGGCGACCTCTCCGGTAGGCAAGAGGACGGCATTGTTGTGCGTCCGGACCGGGGGCGTGCCGGTGACCAGGAGCGTGCGGGCGCCAGCCGCTGACCAAGCGGGCAAAGACGCTCCGAGGTCAATCAAGCGTGGCTGCGAACGGCCGCATACCAAGACACGCGCGCGAAAACCCTCCTCGGTGAGCAGGGGCAACAAAACCGATGTGACCCCGATGCCGTCATAGTCATTGCCCGGACCCGCGCCAATAGGGGAAAAGGCCCAGGTGACGGGATTCCATTTCATCGACTGCCCATTGATAGGGCTCGAGAAAAATACCTTGCCATCGGGCATCAAGTGAACGCGCGGATAATACGTGAGGTCTGGATAACCTCCCATTGCGACCGGCAGCGTGCCCATGTCGCTCCACGTACCGGATGCACTGGCATTTGCGTCAAAGCCCTCGACGGAGTTGTTGAAGTGGCGTGTGTCGGCATCGCTGGGATGGCCGGACAAGGCCACGACATGGCCACTTCCTAGAGTAAAGAGCGTGGGGTACCAACGGCCGCCGCCGGTAGTATGGCCGGGCTCGAAGATCATCCGATGCACGGATACCCAATGCTCGGCCGTGGGATCAAAAACGTAACAGTCGGCGTTGCCGCGGAAGTGCCCCGCGGCGCCGTGTCCATGGGGGTCTCCGCCGATCCGCTCAATCGTCCACTCTTCAGTCCCTCCGCCAACAACTAGTCGGCCATCAGGAAGAAAAGCATGACCGCAGCAGAAAAGGTCACGGACGCTCGCTGAGGCCGCGGGCGAAGTGATTGCCAGGGTCTGACAGTTGAACAAGCGCGCGTGGTCGAACATGCCGAGGTGATGCCGGCCCGGGTCATGCTCGTCACCGCCGAAATACAGAATTTTGCCTGTATGTAGCAGCGCGGCGTGGACGCCGAGAATCTGAGCATAAGTAGGTTGAACTGACGGTTGGTCGTCTGGAACAACGAAGCACCGCATGAGGCGCCCTCCGTATTAAGCGCTACTTCCCCCCTCAAATTCACCGAAACACAAACTCTGCGAGATGTGTTTGCTCGAGATTCTCTATCTTCGAAAACGATGCCAAAGCCTCGCCATTCGGGCTGGGCAGCTAAAGGTTCTGGCACGGCGCAGCAACGGCATTAAATCAATCGCAAACAAGAGAGGCAGCGGCTGCTCGGTAGCCATGTGGCTTGATTTGTAGCCAGTGGGCTCAGTCGCAGGCCTTGGCCTCCGACCGTAGTGCGGCGTTGGCATCAAGGGCAGGTCGGCGAGAAACCAATCTGTGTAATCCGGCTGCCCCAAATTTGAGAGTCGCTCGGGGTCCACTCGTTGACGATCCACGCCATATTCGAGTCGGTGGGCTGCACGGTAACGGCGGAGTAATCGCCCCAGCGATACCGGGTACCGTCTAACTGCTCTGAGAACGTGCCACTCGTAATCACCGCCACTCCGGCTCCAATGATGGCAGGGTCATTGTGGCAGCGCCCCGAGAAACGCACCTGGGCCTGGAGATTGGGAGCACCGATGTCCGTCGAGGAATAGGTTACGAAAAGATCGCTTGCACGGTTGGCAGCAATCGAGGCGTTCCAGTCGTCCGACGTTGCGCTGGCCGAGAAGAAACTGCTCTGGACGACGGTGTTCGCGACGGTGTCGAACTCGTAGTACTTAGGTGTCGGGCGGCCGGCCATATCGACAGTGTGAACCTGCCAAAGCGAGTCGCCGTTCTGGGTGCTGGCGTTGATGAAGCGACTGTCGGCAGTGTCCAGGCGAGCCGTGGTACCCGGTTGTCGAGCGCTTGGCGGCAAGCTGTATGCAGGAACAGTAATGCTGGATGAAGAAAGCATTGTTTTCTGGATGATACACGTATTTGTCATCGTATACTTGGTAACAACCGTGCCGGATTCAGGTGCCGCAACCAGATAGGTATTGGGGTTTGCATCGAGGACAATGGGCGGCGCGATCGTCGCCGCCACAGGTCCCCTGAAAGCCGGTACGAGGAAGCCCAAACCGAAATACAGGATGTTCTTGGGGATTGCGGCGGCTACGGAAAACCGGTAGGCCCCGAGACGGCCGGGGCCGACGATGTTCCCCGTCAAGATGATGGCACACGAATCCATGCCTAACTGCGGGAAGTCCCACCAATCGCCGTCTGCAAAGGAGCCGCCGAAGAAAGTAGCGGCATAGATAAAATACCCGCCCCTGGCATCCGGGCCCATGGAAACGCCTATGTAGATGATCCGCGCCGGGTCTTCAATGGAACCAGCTGCGCGCGTAGCCATGATGATCCAGCGGTCCTGAACGGGGTCGTACACAACACGGGGGTCGAACAGGAACTCAGTAGCACCGAAAAAGGCCTGCAGGGATTGGTCCATCTGCAGGCCCCCAGACAGATCATAAACATCAATGTGAAAGTTCGTGACTTCAACGAATTGGCTCAAGCCCACGGCTCCGTGGGTGTCCGGCGGAGTTGTCCCCTCCGCGCTCGTCTGATCAGCCCCATTGAAGTCGGAACCCGTAATCACCGGAGCATCAAGACGGAGAATTCCGTTCAGGGTCCTCAGGTGGACCGGAGTCGCGTCCGCCGCAGCTTTTGCCCGCTCATACTCCGTTTCGTCCATGGTGGGATGGAAGCGAACAACGCCCTCCTGAAGAACCGTGTTTTGGCTGAAGCTCTCCATATCTGCCAGCGTGCGGACCCTCGCCGCTTCTCCCCGGATTATGCCCTGATTACCCGAGATCTGCTCTGTTTGGCCGAACGCCGCCGGGTGCACCATTATCCAGACCGCGAGACTAACCATGGACGCAAGCGACCGGCCTCCACTTCGGAACTCAAATGTGGTTTTCATTTCCGTGCCCCTCTCTCCAGTACTGAAACAGCTAAAAACATCTAACTTTCTATATGTGAATGTGTGGTACTTATTACTGTACTTGTTGTACCTCTCGAGACTGCGGGCGTCGCAACTAGCCGGACGTGGTGCCTCGTCTGCATCATTGGCGAGATTCCAATGCGCTGTTTCGCATGGGGCGAGGCTTGAACATCTTCAACCCTGACACCTGCGAGATAAACGATGACGGTCATGGGAGCGCCTGTAACGCAGGTGCTGCATCGGCGTTTTCATAGAGCCTTCGTTTAGTACAGTGACTAGGCCAGCCCCCCAAAGCGAGATACTCAAGCGCTTGTTGGGCGGAGGCAGGCCAGCTCGATACGCGCGGACGTTAGGCACGGCACCCGCAAATTTGCAATCACTTTCCGTCAACGAGAGACGAACGTTCAGTTAGTTCATTTCGAAGTGCGAATGCGCGGTTGTGTTAGACTGGATTTTCCGCGGTGGACTGTGTTTGGGCAAGGAGGCCAGCTTTCAGGCCCGCGGGGCCATTTTTCTAGCCTTCTGGGGGAGGTTCTCGCGCGGGAGTAAGCCGTATCCGGAAGGCAAACTTTAGCTGGATTCGAACCGAGTTTGGGGATATTTCGCCGCAGCTGATGCGTGGCGTAGGTCTGAGCGGCAGCGAGGATGCAGGATGAAAGAGCATAAGAGGCTTCCCGAATACTTCAAGGACTATGAGGACGGGAAGCATCGCCGATATACGCTGCTGTTTGCCGTAAATGGTGGGGCATTCGCGATCGCGAAGTTTTTCTCCGAGCCCAAAGGGTGCCAGCTGCTAGGCGGGCTTTTCCTGCGGCACCTTTCTTTGGGGATGATCCTTTTCACCGTCTTGATGGTGGTGGACATATTCTTCTTTGGTCAGAACATGCGAAGCACCCTTCCCAAGGAGGCTTTCGAACCCAACGGTGAGACGGTACCTATGTTCGGGACGCCCGGTAAGGCGGTTCTGACGTTAGTCGGATTCCTCATCTGCGCGGGTTGGTTCCTCGCGGCCCTCGGGCCTGGCGGCTGTCCTTGATTAACAAGCGACCCTGCGTCAAGTCATTCATCTTCTGCAGCAAGATCCAGCAGTGGGCTGCCCGGTTTCGCGCAGTGAAAGGTCGAAAGTAATCCAGCAAAATTTTTTGTCGCAACTCGCTGTGACCGCGCGTACCATTACAGACAACCGGGCCAAACGTGCTAGCGCATCGCTGAGAGATTCCGGCGTGGTTGGTCAACAACGGCTGCCTATCGCGACTCTTTCCCTTTGGATCGCGGCCGATGCCCATGGCATCGCAGAATTCTCTGCGTCTGCGAGCCGTGTTTCTAATCGTTGAAGGCCCGCGAGCATCGAAGGTTCTAGTGCTTGAGTACAACGGCTGGTGTTTGGATCCAGTGACTCTCGCGCGGGCCGGTGTCCCGCTATCTCCAAAACCGGAGACTGGACTAGCATCCGCTCAACAGATCGGAAAGAGAAACGCCAAGAGCCTCCGCAAGCGCGCCCAATGTAACGACGTGCGGTATACGCTCCGCGCGCTCGATCATGGAGACAAAGGAAACGCTGATCCCGGCCCGCTCTGCGAGCTCTTCCTGCGTGAACGCGCGAGCTGTGCGTAGCTCCTGAATCCGTCGTCCTATTTGCCGACCGATCCTCGCCGCACGAGCCCGCATTCGGCCCTCCCTACTGCGGAGTGAGATCGGAGGCAAGATATCTGCTCCGATATCGCCTTATGTGTCGCCAGCGGCCTGGGAGAGATCCACTTTCAGCAGCATCAGCATGATCCAGGGATCCACCTGCTGATTCCAACGCAGTTCTTCGCCTGAGCCGACAGCAGGCATGGCCTGCAGGGTCAATGGCGCTCGTCAACGTGCAGGCGACGACCGCAGTCAGGGCCTATGCTGCTGTCTACCACGTAGTCCCCGGGCACCGCGAGAAGCTGTCGGTCTCTCCGCACCGCCTTTCACAGCGCGCGACTGTGCTCTGGCAATTGCTGCAACCGCATCGGCGAGTGCATCGGCCAACCAAGGCTCCAGGCGCTGAAAAGAACGGGCCACCGATCGAAGACGGACATCACCCGGTTTGGCGCGCTTGATGACGACCTCTGCATTCAGCTCCAACAGCTCGGCAGCGCGAACACCTAGTGCACCAGATACCTCTTCGAGGGTCTCCAATTTTGGTTCGCGATCTCCACGCTCAATGCGGCTGATGGCATCTCGGCTGAGCCCAGCGGCTTCTGCCAATTGTTCCTGTGACCACCCCTTCTTGGACCGCAGCTGGCGGATTCGAGCAGCCACATTGTGTACCAACGTCGGCATGCAGCCTCCTGGTAGGAGGCCAACTGTCTGAGGCCGACCGCTCGCTCGCCAGTGACAGGTGTCATGCAGACAGATGGTCTATAATGGGGAGCTGACCGGCTCGTTTTAGCGGAACGATTCAAAGCCAATCCCATTAAATGAGGGCTACATGAACACTCGCGTCCTGGCGCAGTGCCTTTTGGTGATTTCGCTATTCGCTATCACGTCACTCCACGCCTCGTGCGGCGGCGGTGGAAGTGGTTCCGCTTGCAGTCCAAGCAATCCCACGGGATCCTGTCCGTCGGGGCAGACCTGTACCAATGGTACATGCGCTGCGACACCATGCAGTCCGGCGAACCTGAGCGGAGCGTGTCCCGCCGGGCAGTCATGCCTAAATGGTAGTTGCTGCCAAGCAAGCAGCGTCTGCGGGTCTGCGTGCTGCTCGGCCGCCCAAGCATGTATTGGCGGCCAATGCTGCTCCACTCCCTGCGGCTCTCAGTGCTGCTCAAGCGGGTCGGTTTGCGTGACCGACACTGCGGGCAACAAATCGTGCGCGCAGTCCTGCACCAGCAGTTCTCAATGTCCTCCAGCCAGCCCGTGCTGCGCTGTTCTGACTAGCGGCGGCGCGGCATGCGTAGCCAGTGGTGTGGTCACCGGCCAGCAGTGCCGCTGCACTACAACAACCGAGTGCACATCTGGGTGCTGCGCGCCTATGACGGACACCAGCGGCAATCCGGTGGGTCCATTCGTCTGCAAGCCGAACGACGGCCAAGCTTATAATTGCTGCTTCGGAGCCGCCACAATTTGCGCGGGCAATTACTGCTGCGTCGCGGACAGTGCCGGAAACCAGTTTTGCTCATTGCCCTGTTCCAGCAGCTCGAACTGCGGCGCGGCCCATTGCAATCCCTACGATTTTTCGCACACGACTTGTTCCGGGCCGACGGCTTGTGGCCCGTAACCTCTATTGGTGCGTTAAGTTCGCGCCCGCGTACTCCCCGAAGATCGGCGATTTGCGGCGCGGTCTAACCAGATGTCGCAGAGGAGAAAGGCATGATTGCAAAAACAATCAGCCCTTTTTCTTCTTGTCTTGATGTGAACCGTAGATTCCGGTTCGAATCTCGTCGCGCTGGACTTTGGCGGTCTCTACCACATGATTCCGAGAGAAACCTCCGCTGCCGTTCAAATTGGTGCATTGGTTGGCAGCGACAGCAGAGCCGACAGAGCTTCGAGTCAATCGACGGCGAATCTTTGCGTCCATCTGGACCATTCTGCCTATCGGAACTTGGGACGCGGAAACTTTTCATTCTCGCGGGAAGGGGAGGGCCGGCGTAGAATGTTGGCATGGCTCAATCGCAATCGACGCTGCTTGCCTTCAGTCAGCAAATTTTGAGGCCGCCATGAGAACCGCGGCCCGCGATGTGACTCCAGCGGTGCCGAAACGTCCCCGACGAAAGCGGCGGGGCCGAAGCACGTCAGGGAATCGAAAGCGGGCGGGTAGTAGAAGGAAGAGGCGCTCGCGATAGCCTCGCCCCGGCAGCGATCAAAGCAACGCGGCCGTACGTTTGGCCGAGGCGGTGGTCACCGGAGGAGGGAAATGGATTGGAAGCAAATCATTGAGCGCGGCGAAACTAGCGGTACGGATTTCAAGGCTGCGTGCAAGTGGGACGGCGATTACCGCGTAAAGCTTACGAAGGACATCGCTGCAATGGCGAATACCCGGGATGGCGGGAACATTATTATCGGGATTGATGAGGATCGCCGAGCTGGACCCACGCTCACAGGTTTGTCTGCGGACCAGCTCGCATCTTTCGATGTGACGAAGGTAGGCGAGTACGTGAACTCCCGCTTCGCGCCAGACATCCGAGTGCGCGTGGAGCGTCCCATCGTGGACGGGAAGCCGCTGATTGTGATCGTGGTAAACGAGTTCGACGAACAGCCACATGTTTGCACAAAAGAAGGAGTCTGCAATGGCAAGAAGGAGTTTCTACCCGGACAACTTCTGATTCGCACCGCAGCTGCGCAGTCGACGGTTGTCGGAGCGCAGGAGCTCCGCGAACTGCTCGGACGCGCCATTTCACGCAAGGGCGACAACCTCCTCGAACAGGTCAGGCGAATCGTCAGCGGCGTGCCTACGCCGCCACGCAAGAAAGAAGCGCAAGAGCTATTCCAACAAGAGCTGAACAAGTGGAGTGCGAGCGTTGCCGAGGTTTCCAAGCGCTCGCCGCATGGAGGGTGGTCATTCGTCGTGATGCCTCTACGCAAGCCGGATGAGCCGCTTTCACACAGAGTGCTTCGGTCCACCATCGCGCGAGCTTCATTCGATCTTCGGGGGTGGAGCTTTCCTGCCGTACCCATTTCCGAAGTGTCGAACCGCGCGTCGGGCATCTCGGGGGACGCGAAGTTCGACGGCTTCGTTGAACATTGGGAGCTGTTCGGGACTCTCCTCTTTGGTGACTTCCGCTCGTTCTGGGAAGACACACTTTGGCTGAAGGATGGTACACCTGGTACCGAACTTAGCTTCGTCAACGCAATCTACTCGGTCGCGGAGTTCGTCCTGTTCGCGAAGCGACTCTTGGCGGAGCTGTCCTACGAGGGTGAAGTTGTGCTCCAGATCAGGCTTCTCGGCTGCGATGAACGGAAGTTGGTATCGAAGGAGTGGGCTCGTAGCCTGCACGGAGAGTACAAGTCATGCGAGAAGGAAATCGTTGTCGCTCAGACCGTCCACACCACCGACTTGGCTGCCGGCTGGGAGGAGCAAGCCGTGGACTTGGTTCAAGAGATCTTCGCTCTCTTCAACTGGTCGGATCCCGACCGCCAGATGATCCTCGAAGACATCGCCAAGCTCCGGGATCGCCGGACGTAGAGTTCCCGTTCGTTTGTCCACCGGCGGGGGGTTCAGGGGGAACGTCGAGCATCATCTCAATACACAGAGCCCCAACAAACTCCCGGCTATGGAACTGCGGCACGGATCCGAGACAGAAGCTCGGCAGGCAGCTCGCCGAATCTCTCAATGACGAGGCCGAGTGCCGCTTCCACGGTGAAGTGGTTGCCCTGGAGCTACCCGAGATCCTTAGCCCCAGGCCCCTGATCAACGCGCCCAGGATCGTCAAGCACGTTCACCGGAAGGACACTTTTGCTCGAGCCGGTCAAGCTACTCAAGCTAGCAAGCTGTCTAACAAAGCATACGCTACCGCATTAGTCCAAGAAGCAGTCAGCGCCCTGTCATCGTTGCTCAGCGATCACCTGCGCGAGATGGTGGAGGTCTACACGAATCGATCAATGCTTCCGGAAGCGTTGGACGCGCTGCGATGTATTGAGCGACTGGCGGACACAATCGTCCTGTCACCTGAAGTTGCGCGGAACTGGGGCATGGTCGCCAGCCTACTGCTTAGCGAGACCTTCCGGAGTGCCGCCAAGTTCAAACGCCTCGAATCAGAGCCCTTTCGTAGAGTAGCATTCGGTGCGTTCCAGTCGGGGCAACGCGTGGTGTATACCTCCCAGTTTGAGACGTCTGTGAGCGTTGAGTTCTTGGACAGCTCGCGATCTCTGTTCAAACAGGCCGAAACAATCCTTAAGGGTCTAAGAGTCGATCCGAGCTAGATAACCGGCCATCTGTAAGTCGATGCTGCTGATCCAACCGACGTCCATCGCGTTGTGCAGCTTCGGAGAAGCGACCCCAATAGCTTGAACATGCAGGTGGCGAGTCCGACTGAGGTAAGTAAGGCGCTCGGTCGCTAGCTACGAAGAGCCTCCTCGTGCGCCGTCTGAGTGCAAAGCAAGACGTTCGCCGTCAGTTCGCGCCTCGCGTCTCATTCAATCGAACTGTGGAAGCTGCTGGTCGGGCAAAACGCGATGGGCGGACGTCGTCAAGTTTGCTAGACAAAGCAGACCCCCCTTACGCAGGGGCGGAAACTGGTCCTGATGGCTCGAAAACTGGCCGCGCTGCACTACCCACAACAATTATGACAAAATGCTATTCACCTCCTCCCGGGGATTGCACAGTGCGCCACCAGTCGAAGCGCTGGCCGGGTTGAGGGGCGCGCAGCACATTGGTGCCGCAATGCAGCCCGCCAAAGTTCAAGTGATAGAACCAGGTATCCACAAAGTCCACTTGCAGGCCCAGCGCGCCAGCCACTGCCAGGATGCACGCCTCGAACAGGTCCACCATGTTCTCGTGGATAATAAGCTTGCGCCAGCCCTCCTTCAGCTCCCCCGTTGGAGTGAACTGCGAAGCGTTGTCGGCCTGAATTTTGGCCATAATCTGGTCCTCCTTGGGGCCGGGAAATCCATCCTGAAAGGCCCGCGCGACGTGGCGCAGGGTGGTCAGCCCGTTAAAAACGACTGTAATTGGTCCAATCGAGCTGATTGGGCGAACGATTTGCTCGTGGCGCTGAATCCAGGTGACGGTGGTCCGCAAGCGTGCCTGCTGAAAAAAACTGGGTGTCAATTGCGAGCGCAGGCTATCGGCGTTCGGTAGGTCCTGAAAGACCGCGCTGAGCACAGCGCGGGCGTCGTCTGGCTTCATGCGCGGACCATAAGGGCGCGGCATCAACAGATGTCGGTTGATCACCTGCAAGTTGACGACATCCGGGGAAAACGCAGACGTGGAGAAAGCCCACTGATTTTCGCGCCACCGGTCGACCCTTGGGACACGATCGAAAAGCACGGGCAGGGGAAATGCGCGCAGGCCCTTGAAGCGGTCGACGAGCTGCGTATCCAGAGGAGCCAGAAATTTCTCCTCGATAAAATCGTTAACGCTCTCTTCGTTGGCGTCCCTGTCCAGAAACAGAAGCTCCAAAATAGTGATGTCCGCGGGATAGACGCGATCCTGCCCAGGGCCGGGCCAGTAGTGAATGTCGTAGATATTGATTCCGCCCGAGGTAGCGATGCGCGGATCACCGAAGTTCATGGCTTGCGACAGCCGCTGATAGATGTGCGGCGGCTCGAGAATGTCAGGAACATCGCCGGGGCTGCTGGGCGTGGGATGAATATGCAGCCACAACTTGCCGCGCAGCAAACGAGTCACCGGCGCGGTCCCCGAATTGGTTAAGCGCTGCAGGACGCCCGAGGGCATTAGGTCCAGGATGGTGTGAGGGTGGCCTGAGGGCAAGCCGGCGCGGTAGCGACGCGCCGCCGCACGTAGAATTTTCATAGCCAGGCCGGAAGAGGCGCGCAGCGCGGCAAAATTCGTCCCAGAACCGCGCGCGTCGGGAACGAAGGTGAGCATTTCGTCAACATGGCCGACATCCAGCCAGGTGGAATCCACTTCCATCACCGGCTGCTTCTGCTTGTATAGGAAGCGGAGCATGTCCGGGTCCATGTGGTCATCCTCGTCATTGATCAGGGCACTGCCCACCACGATCGTCCCAAATGGAGATCCCGGTCCGGGAGGCGCCGCTTCGATGTTGCCGCCATAATTCGCAGAGCCTGCCAGTTGCTGTACGCGCCGGAAGAGCCTGTCGGCCAGGTCGCCGCCTGCCTCGAAAGAGAGATTGCCTACCGTAAAGGCGAAGGCTTCGGGAGTCGTGCCGGCGGGAAACAACGACTGTATTTGTCCCATACGGGCGCGGGCGTCGCGCACTAAAGCATCCAGTACGGCGTTCCATTCAGCGGCGTCGTCGCGCTTGGCTTTTTCCGCGCGGGAAGCAAAGTCCGCGACGATTTGCGGCAACTGCTGCCGTAACTTGGGCCACGACCCAGAATGCGGCGGCGCATTGGGGTCGAAGGAGCTGGCGTTGATGTCCATGACGCGTACCAAAGACACCAGCCGGTTCATGAGGCTGGAAAGGCGGATGCAATCGCGGAAAGGCAGCTTGATTTGGTGCCCGGTGGCGTCGCTGAAGCTCAGCTCGCGGTTCCAAAAATCATCCATCAAACCAACGTCGTGGGCGGGGAAATGGCTAGCGACGAACGCGGCGAGATTGGCCGCCGCCTGCGTACCCACGAAATTGCTGCGCATGCGCGGCAGATGGATGATGGCGTGTCGCCATCTATCACCACCAAAAATGATCCCCGGCTGAAACTGATCCTGCAGCCAGGTGTCTGGGCCGCAGACGCTTTCCGGCACAGTCACGAGTTGCACGCCGCCTCCCAGTCCCGCCCAGGCAGCGCGTAAGTCGGCAAGCGCGGCCTGCGTGTTCGGTGTGTCGCAAATATAAAGCCGCGTAGCGCCGGTTCCGTTGTCTAGAAAAAAGACGGGAGCGGCGCTGAAATTGCCGCTATCAAAAATCCTCTCCTTGCCCGCGGCATCGCGTCCAAGCAACTGTACTTGGAAGCTGACTTCATCCACGTTGTCCGGAGTGAAGGCTGTACTGAACACCATGGGGTGGGCAAAGGGCGAGCCGGGGCAAGCACGCAGTTCCAGCAGCAGACGAAGTTTTCCGGAAAAGATAGGAAGCGGATGTTCGCCGGGCTTGGTGAAGTCGGGAGTAATTAAGATGTTGCCGCGGTCGTCGAACAGCGAAGTGCGCACCGCGAGAATGGCGCGCGGCGAGCTCGAGGCGTCGGCAACTCGGAGCCACAATTGGCTGCCCGCCACGGCGGCCGGGTTGATGATCCGCACCTCCACGGGAAGCATCTCGTCGTCGCTGGCGCTCGGTGTGGGCTGCTGAAAATCCAAGGTCACGGGCGAGCCAGCGGTTACCGTGTCCGGCAAGCGGCGGCGATCCGCGTCATTATTGACTACCACCAGCGCGCCGGGGGCCGTGGAACGGGCGTCGTATTCGGTCGGTGAGCCTGTCAGCCGACCATCGTGATCATAGTCGGCGCGCAATTCCAGATCCGCCATCCGCCGCTCACCCCTTGATGGTGACCGGATTGCCCGTCAGCATGTCCACGATGTTGGGAACCTCCTCGAGGTTTTCCACCAGCACTAGTTCGGTGGGGACGCGCACCGTCCACGGCTTGGAGTCGGCGGGGTAAGGAACACCTTCATTGTCGAATTTGCCGAGATTGGCGGCGATTTCATCCACGATGGGCACGTAAAGATCGTCGTCGCGCATGGGTGGATCGTTGCCGTTCCATATCTCACCAAACTGCAGGAAGTGCACCACAGCTTTTTCGAACCCGGGACGCACGGGAATTTGCACACGCGCGGCGCCCGCGCGTAAGAACGCGGCGAAGTCGCTGTCCGGGTCGGTGAGGTGAATGGCGGAAATCCAGCGTGCGTGACGGCCCCAGAAATAGGGGTAGAACACGTAAAGCATGTTGGTCCATTCGAAGGCATTCTCGAAGAAACGGATCCACGAGCCGTTCTCACAGGCCTTGTCCAGGCGCATAAGGGGCTCCGTGGAGGTGTAGTAGGAGTTGCGCGCAATGTCATCGGTGCCGATGAGCATCATCAACAACAGCTTTTTCAACTCTTCCTTGGCGAGGCGCTGGTTTTCTAGCGGATTGCGGCCAAACTGTTGCGGCCCCTGCTGCATTTTTTGCACGGCCAGCTTTTCTTCGTAATCCGCCTTTTGCTTTAGGTAAGCCTCCATGATGGAGTCATAGACCTGCTGCTGCCACTTGGCGAAGCCATCGGAACGTAGCCGACAGACCACGTCAATGCCCAGGCAAAACGTCCAGGCATTTTGGAGCTTGTATGAGACAGACAGCTCCTGGGGACGTGCGCCGAAACCCTGGTAAGCCGGTCCCCAGTAATTGGTGGCATCGAACGGCTGGCCGCCCAGCATGACGTGGAAGACGTGCTCCTTGTCCTTAGTGAAGAGGTAGTCGGTCATGACTGTGGCGCCCATCGCCTCGTAGCCGTCGGGAATGGCTACCTTTCCGGCGCGGCCGAAGTTGCTGCCCTGATCCACGTTGTCTTGCTTATCGAAATAGGCGGCCGTGAGGTATTCCGGAGGCGGGGCAGGCACTCCGCGCACCTGGTAAAGCGCCACGTAGTCGACATAGTTGGCACGCGTCAGGTGTGCGGGCTTCAGGGCGTTACCAGAATAGGTTGGCGGGACAGGTTTGACAATCTCGCTGTCCGTGGGCGGATTGTTTAGCATGGCGTAGATGAACCATGCCGCCGGCTCCGGGACCACGAACTCGTACATCATGCGCTGACCGTAGTTAAAGATTTGCGCGTCATAGAGCTTGTTCAACCAGCGATAGATGCCTCGAATGTGCTTGCTAGAACTCGTGTTGGTGAAGATGTGCTTGTTGATCTCCTGGATTTCCTGCAGCACCCGGTGCATCACTGTTTCCTTGATGCGCTGGGTGACCTTCTCCGAGCTTTTCTCAGTTACTTCTTGGGAGAACGAGACGGCTTTGCGCTGCGTCTCTTCCGAGGAAGTGGAAAAGCTAGCGTTGAGATGCGCGGCGAAGGAAACTACCGGACCGTAGGAACCACTGACTTGCAAGCCCGCCTCCAGGCCAAACTGCTCCTTGACGGTTTTGTTGGCCTCCGTCTGCATCTCGTTGCGATGCGTGGTCTGCAGGTCCTTTTCCTTCTGGGTGTCAGTTTCTTGCTCCGTCGTGATGGTTTGCTCGGAAGTGTCCAAACGGCGGTGCTCGCGTTCGCGCGTCTCTCCTGCAAGGACGTTTTCCACGTGGGCGAATTCGCCGAGCTCATAAGCTTTGAGCGTCTGCTTCACCATCAGCAAGTCGCCAATGCCCGCCTGAAACTGGCAGGTTTTTTTTAGCAGCGGCCCCGGTTTGCCCATCCAAGGCGCCACGCCCAGCGAGTGCAGCACTTTCGCCTTTTCCAATTGCACACCACCTAGCATGACGTACGCAGCGGGCTGAACTGAGGAACTCAGCTGCGTGCCCATCAGGCTCATCTGTCGTTCCATGCTGCCGAGCGCGAACAAAGGATTGAGATTGCCGGGATCAAATCGCAGTTCGGCCAGCACGCTCTTGGTGTTGTCCGAGAGCGCCTGGCCCACCGTGGATGAAAGGAGCAAGTTTGCCGCCGCAGCCTTTGCCACTGGTGCGCCCGGAGCAGTCAGCGGCGTCTCGGCGCCCCGCTGTTGTTCGAGTTGTGCCACCCGCGCAGCCATTTCCGCCAAACGGGCCTCGCACTCCTCCTTGGTGGCCGGGGCGGCGGTCAGCGCACTAGGAACGGACATCGCGTTAGCCAGTTCGCGGTGCGCTTGGTCATACGATGCCAGCTTTTGCTGAGCCGCGGTGATTTGTGCCAAGTTAGGGTCGGGCGGAGGAGGTCGTTCATCCGGCTGCGGCGGTGAGCCTAGGGGCGGCTTCAGTCCGGGCACGAGGAGAATGCGTGCGCCAACCAAGTCGCCAATTGTCTGTTCGCCCCGGACCTCCGGGCTTCCCAACTGTAGCAGTAGGAGCATAAACTTGTGCGCGGTGACTAGCTGGTCCGGCAGCGGCGCTCCGGACGGAACCAGCGCTTCCGCATAGATGGTGTCCGCCAAGCGAGTCAGGCTTTCCTTGAATGCGGGCGTGTCCACCACTTTTTTCGCCGGCATGCCATAAATTTTCTCAATGCCGTTGCTCGTCGCGGCGTCGCTGACCTTTAGATCCGCATGCGCCAGCGCCCAGTCTATGCCCGCACGCGCGGCAAAGCGCATCCCGTCCAGGGAACCAACGGCCTGGCCGGACTCCCGGAACCGCGCCACCATGGCCGCAATGGCTTCCGTCGCGCCAGCCGTGCCTTCCACCTGCGCTATTTCCGCCCTAAGGGGCGAATCCACTAATGGCGGGTAAAGGTCTGTCTTGCTGGGCCGCTGTTCAACCTTCTTTTCGGGATTTGGGGGCCGGACAGACAAGAACCGGAAGACGTATTCCTGGCTCATTTGCGCCTCGCTCTTGTGTGCTTGCCGTAATCGGGAACCAATCGGAACCAGCGAACAAACCACATCCCGGTGACCGGCACCACAATGACGTTGACCGCGTCAGCACTGCCGCCGGGCATCTGCGATAGGTCAACCATTTGGTCTACTCCCACCCACGGCTCTTGCAACCAGCAGCTCGAGGCCAACTGTGTGGCGGCAGCGACGTGGCGAGCCTCTTCCTTCACTGCGGCGACGTGAGTGCAGGTCCGATCCATCAGTCCGTTGCCGCTGCCCGGAGCAATGTGAAACACCTCTTCGACGCAATCCATCTTGACTTCCCCTATACCCCGACTCCAAACTCACCCACGTACGTAGCCGGCTTCAGATTAGTCCTCATCGTACTTTTCCTCGTGCCCCTCTCCGTGCTGAAGCCGCTTGTGGTGGCGCTTCTCCTCACTCGCCTATTTCCTTTTCGCTGACTCTCCAGAACCCAAGTATGAAAAGTCGAGTTTCACAAAGGCGCGCTGGTCGCGAGCGACGAATTGCACTCGCTCGAACGTCCTGAAGAGGTACTGCCCCGCCGCTGTCTTTTGCGTGGCTTCCGTCAGTGGCTCGCTGCCGACACAAATTGTGGTCGGATCCCCACCCAACGCGATCAGCAGCCCGGTGTTGGCGGGCATCGCACCCGTGCCGAAGATGCCTCCGGTTAACACGGGGTTCAACACGCTGTACGCGGGCGCGCCATTGATCACACTACCCCAGGTAGCCGCGAACGCATTGGTGTCCTCGATGAGCGCCCATGGCATGGCCTGCTGGTCTTTCGTTAGCAACGCGATGCCCTTAGAAACGGCGGCGAGGATCTCTCCGCCCGAATTTGTGGGTGCACCAGGATCGGGCGGATTGACAACGATCGTTCGCCCAGACAGAAGACCTAAGATGCCGTTTCCAATCGACTGTCCGCCCGACTCGATTGTGACTGTGGAGGGAAGTGTGCCGCCCTTACCTTGCATAATGATGATGTCCTCGGCTAGCGCAAGAGCTTTCGCATCGAGCTTGGCGAGCGTGATCGCGGTGGCACCGACTGGATCGGCATTAACTTGGCCGTTGCTTAACTGAAACTCAACAGCCAGCTCGACATAAGGCTTGGTGTTACCCTCCGCGATGCTCATTTTTTCGGCGTTGAAGTCATCTGCTGGCACTGAAGTCACGTCCTGAAGCTGCACGGGTTGGAAGACCTTTCGCGCAGTGCGGATTGCCCCGACTGCCTTCATCACGCCCTCGTCAATAGATTTCCAAACCTGATCGGTCCAGAACCCCGCCCGATTCACACTTGTTGCCATCTCGATCTCATCATTGAGGTGAGTGAAACATCAGTTACTGCTCCTTTGAAACTGCACATCCAGATCGCGCGGTAAACTCGAAAACGAATCCGGTCCAATCAACCACTTTCTCGGTACCGCAGTCGTTGGCGTCGCGTTCTCGTCCTCGCCATAATCGAAGACAACCTCGAACAACCGGTCCGCATCGCTGGCCAGCACGGCGGCCTTCGTGGTCGACCAGCGGTGCAGGATTTCGGTCCGGGATGCACTTTAGGCACCACTGGGCGCTCGTGAGGAACACACAAGCCATCGGCACCCGCTTCGAAGAGGTTCGATTCGCTCGCTTTGCGGAGATCGACACCCGCATCATCTTCGATGCGGGCAAAGAGGCCCGCTTTCAGAAGCGAGAGCGAAGGCAGAAGCCCAGACGACCGCGGCTTCGCGCGAGCACCCGAAGCGTTCAGCTCCGCGGGAGCTGCTGTTCTTGGTGCACGCTGACCTGCGGCTGGTCCACGACGTGCGCGTTCTTCGCCCTTTTGGTCCTGCGGCACGCCCTCCCCCGTCCTTGCACTGATAGAGCTACGCGCCGATGAAGGTACTCAAGCGCATGGCGAAGCGAAGCCGTCCGGCGCGAAGCGGGCGGACCTTAGGCACCGTAATCCCAAACTTGCAATCACTTTCAGTCGACAACAGACGGACAATGTGTCGCCACGGCGCCCTGTTTCATCCGAGGCTGTTTTTGGGTTAAAGGATCCGTGTTCCTAAACAGCGAGTCGCCGTGCCCCGACCGTGCCTAAGTGTTACCGTTGGCGCGCTCGGCCGTGACCGAGTCGTGACTTACGAGGTGCCTTTCCTTGACCGAGTAACCACGGAGGACTGCGCGAGTCTGCGACGACGTACATCACCTGGCTTAGGGGCCAATTTTCGAGCCCTGAGAGCCAGCTCTCTGGCCATTTTCCACCAGATGACATGGCTGGTTTGGGCACTGCACCGGTTATATGGTGCCGATCCATGGGTACGTGGATGTGTCTCAAATCAATCCTGAGAAAAAAAACCAGACGCCTGAAACAAACGAGGACCTTCAAGCCAGCGTCAAGTCACCTTGAAGGAGACTTTACTTGAGGTCCCCCTTGTTTCCTCCGCTTGGCACGCTGACCTCGACTCTCCGCGGCAAGCACTAAGCCCGCGCTCCGAAAGTCAAACCCGATTGTCAGGCAGCACGAGCGCGACCGAGCTCCTTTTTTTGAGTGCCCAGCGCGGGACTCGAACTTAATCGAAGGGGTATGCAAAACCCTAACCAGTGCGCCCGGTTACCCCCTGCCCCATTGATTTTGTTCAGCTCGAAATCCCGTCCCGTCCCGTGGCGTCCCGTGCTGTGCCGCGATTTCTGCCATTAGACGGCAACGAAACGGCCGCCGCGCAGTACCTCACGAAGCCCTGACGCACGGTGTCACCACCGGAGTCGCATAGGTAACCAGATCCACCAGATCACCAGCAGACCAACGTACAGCTCGTCGTCGTCTCTGTCGGTAAAGGAGCGTTCTGGCGATGTCCCGTGCGTAGTTGAAATTTGAAGAGGCGGTTCCCCGAGTCGGAGAGACTCGGTTTGCCAAGAAAGGAACCGCCATGAAGAAGAGAAGCAGGAAGTCGCAGAAGATGGAA